>Ga0209344_10001151_pt1 | contig 36631 bp, 29 predicted proteins | sample Cruoilmetagenom6_FD_187293 | JGI IMG/M metagenome (GOLD analysis project Ga0209344, IMG submission 187293) | Oil polluted marine microbial communities from Coal Oil Point, Santa Barbara, California, USA - Santa Barbara Oil Seep Sample 6 (SPAdes)... | ecosystem: Environmental > Aquatic > Marine...
TTACTAAATATCGGAATATTTTTTAGATCACTTGTTATTTATAACAAAGATTCAAAATCATTATCTTTGCGTCTTATTTCATTCAAATTATGAGCAAACAAAGTAAACGTATAGAAGCCCTATTATATCACGCAAAACCAACTCCTGGAAAGATAAAAGTAGTTCCAACTAAAAAATATGCCTCTCAACGCGATTTGTCGTTGGCCTATTCTCCTGGTGTGGCAGAACCGTGTTTAGAAATTGCTAAAGACGTAGATAATGTATATAAATACACAGCCAAAGGCAATTTGGTGGCCGTTATCTCTAACGGAACTGCAGTTTTAGGTCTAGGTAATATTGGACCTGAAGCGTCTAAGCCTGTAATGGAAGGTAAAGGATTGTTGTTTAAAATATTTGCAGATATTGACGTTTTTGATATTGAAGTTAATACAGAAAACGTAGAAGAATTTATAGCTACTGTAAAGAATATTGCACCAACATTTGGAGGTATTAACCTTGAAGATATAAAAGCACCAGAAGCTTTTGAAATTGAACGTCGTTTAAAAGAAGAATTAGATATTCCTGTAATGCACGACGATCAGCATGGAACAGCAATTATTTCTGCAGCAGCATTAATTAATGCCATAGAGATTGCAAATAAAAATATTGAAGAAGTCAAAATTGTAGTTAGTGGAGCAGGAGCAGCTGCTATTTCTTGTACAAGATTGTACCAAGCCTTTGGTGCTAAGCGCGAAAATATTGTAATGCTAGATAGCAAAGGTGTTATTAGAGACGATAGAACTAATTTAACACCAGAAAAAGCTGAGTTTGCAACTCACCGTAGAATAGATACTTTAGATGAAGCTATGCAAAATGCAGATGTGTTTGTCGGTCTATCTCAGCCAGATATTGTAACGCCAGAGATGTTAAAATCTATGGCAGCAAACCCAATTGTGTTTGCTATGGCTAATCCTAATCCAGAAATAAAATACCAACTCGCAATAGATACTAGAGATGATATTATTATGGCAACAGGTCGTAGTGATCATCCTAACCAAGTTAATAATGTTTTAGGATTTCCTTTTATTTTTAGAGGAGCTCTAGATGTGAGAGCAACAAAGATTAACGAAGCTATGAAAATGGCAGCCGTTAAAGCTTTATCAGATTTAGCCAAAGAATCTGTTCCTGAACAGGTGAATATAGCTTATGCAGAAACAAAATTAACTTTTGGTAAAGAGTACATCATTCCAAAACCTTTTGATCCAAGACTAATAGCAGTAGTTCCACCAGCTGTTGCTAAAGCAGCAATGGAGAGTGGAGTGGCTAAAGAACCAATTGAAGATTGGGACCGCTATAAAAATTCATTATTAGAACGTCTAGGTTCAGATAATAAATTGGTACGTCTGCTATTAGGAAGAGCCAAAACAAATCCAAAACGTGTAGTTTTTGCAGAAGCCGACCAGCTTGATGTTTTAAAAGCAGCTCAAATAGCTTATGAAGAAGGGATTGCTCATCCAATTTTATTAGGACGTAAAGAGACTATCATCACATTGATGGAGGAAATTGAATTTGATGCCGATGTACCTATAATCGATCCAAAGTCAGATGAAGAGTTAGAACGCAAAAACCACTATGCAAAAGCTTATTGGAAAAAACGCAAACGTCAAGGTGTAACCATCTATTCTGCCGAAAAGAAAATGCGAGAACGTAACTATTTTGCAGCCATGATGGTTAATGTAGGAGATGCAGACGCATTAATTACGGGGTATTCACGTAATTATCCATCGGTAGTAAAGCCTATGCTAGAGTTAATTGGTATGGCAGATGGCGTAACAAGGGTTGCTACTACAAACCTAATGATGACGCAACGTGGCCCAATGTTTTTAAGTGATACATCAATTAATATAGATCCTACAGCACAAGATTTAGCTAAGATTGCACGTATGACTGCTAGAGTCACAAAAATGTTTGGTATAGAACCTGTAACGGCTATGATTTCATATTCTAATTTTGGATCTTCAGAAAATCCACGAGCAGAAAAAGTAAAAGAAGCCGTAGCTTATTTACATAAAGCTTACCCAGAAATGGTGGTAGACGGAGAATTACAAACCGATTTTGCTTTAAATGCTAAAATGCTTCAAGATATTTTTCCGTTTTCAAAATTAGCAGGTCGTAAAGTGAATACACTTATTTTTCCAAATTTGGATGCTGCAAATATTACTTATAAACTATTAAAAGAACTTAATAAATCAGAGTCTATTGGTCCGATTATGATGGGAATGCGAAAACCAGTGCATATTTTACAATTAGGAGCAAGTGTTGACGAAATTGTAAATATGACCGCTATTGCAGTTGTAGATGCTCAAGAACGAGAGCGAAGACAGCAGAAATAGACATTTTCTTAGTAGCTAATCTTGTCCTCTAAATGAAAATAATTTTATTACATTTGGTTTTTTAACTTTTCGTTATAAATGATTACACAGATAGAAGGCAAACTTGTTGAAAAAAATCCGACAGATGTTGTTATAGATTGCAATGGAGTAGGGTATTTTATTAATATATCGCTTCATACATTTTCTCAGATTCCAGATAAAGAACATTTAAAACTTTATACGTATCTTCAAGTTCGCGAAGATTCACACAGTCTTTATGGTTTTTCGTCTAAAATAGAACGTGAAATTTTTAAACTATTAATTTCTGTTAGTGGAATTGGAGCTAATATAGCACGTACAATGTTGTCATCACTAACTCCAGACCAAGTTAAAGACGGTATTGCAGGAGGAGACGTGGCATTAATTCAAAGTGTAAAAGGAATTGGTGCAAAAACGGCTCAACGTGTTATCATAGACTTAAAGGATAAAGTGTTAAAAGTGTATGGTATAGACGAACTTTCTTTAAAGCCAAACAATACGCACAAAGATGAAGCGTTATCTGCTTTAGACGTTTTAGGATTTAATAAAAAACAATCCGAAAAAGTTGTTGATAGAATTTTACAAGCCCAACCAGAAGCCCTTGTAGAGCAAATTATTAAAGAAGCTCTTAAAAACTTATAATGCAATTGAATACTACTATCCATAAGCAACCACTTTCCATCCAATTTTATTGCGTATTAGCTTTTATATTGCTAATAGGTAATTCAGTTTTAGCACAAGAAACGGAAACAGAAACAGAACAAGATTCAACTAAAACAACATACGCTTTAGGTAAGCTTAACATGCCTAACCCAAATAGTATTGTTGCAAAATATACTTACGATCCCATTTTAGATCGTTATATATACACTGAAAAAATAGGCGCATTTAATATCAATTACCCATTAATTCTAACTCCAGATGAATTTCAAAAGCTGGTTTTACAAGAAAAATTAAAAGCCTATTACAAGAAAATGGCTGATGCTAAAGCTGGACAAAAAGAAGGTTCAGAAGAAGATCAAAAGAATTTATTACCAGAGTTTTATGTGAATTCAGGATTGTTTGAAACAATATTTGGTGGTAATACAATAAATGTAGTACCTCAAGGTTCGGTTGAAGTTGATTTAGGTGTGCTGTTTTCTAAACAAGATAATCCATCCTTTTCTCCAAGAAACAGAACTAACTTTACATTCGATTTTGATCAGAGAATTAGTTTAAGTTTATTAGGTAAAGTAGGAACGAGGCTTCAAGTAACAGCAAACTATGATACTGAAGCAACTTTCGATTTTCAACAAGTTGTAAAATTAGAATACACTCCAACAGAAGACGATATCATTAGAAAAATTGAAGTTGGTAACGTTAATATGCCATTAAATAGTTCTTTAATTACGGGAGCGCAAAGTTTATTTGGTGTTAAAACCGAATTGCAATTTGGTAAAACTAGAGTTACAGCAGTGTTTTCTGAGCAACAATCACAGTCAAAATCTGTAGTGGCAGAAGGAGGTGGTACTGTTGAAGAATTTGAATTTTTTGCAAGAGATTACGACGAAAACAGACACTTTTTCTTAGCGCAATACTTTAGAGAAAACTACGATAAAGCTTTAAGACAATATCCTTTTATAGATAATCAAGGACTTCAAATAACAAGAGCAGAAGTATGGGTAACTAATAGAAATAACCAAACCGATAATGTTAGAAATATTGTTGCATTTCAAGATTTAGGTGAATCTACTATTGAAAACATAGGACTGGACTCATATCCAGCGAATTTTGTTACCAATCCAGGAGCAAGACCAAACAATAAAAATAATGCGTTTGATCCAACAAATATAGGAGGCGCAGGTTCATTTTTAACGGAAGCTGTTAGAAATATTACGAATGTAGAAAGTGGTGTAAATACAGTTAATGTAAATGAAGGTTTTGATTACGGTAAATTAGAATCTGCAAGAAAATTACAAGAAGGACAAGAGTATTTTTTAAATACCGAATTAGGGTATATCTCTTTAAATCAACGTTTACAAAATGATGAAGTTTTAGCAGTAGCATTTCAATATACAATTGGAGGACAAGTATATCAGGTAGGAGAATTTGCAAACGACGGTGTAGAGGCTACAGTAGTAGATGAAAATACCTCAGGAAATCAAGTTGTAAATAATCAAAGTTTAATCTTAAAAATGTTGAAAAGTGCAGTTACATCTGTAAATGAGCCAATTTGGGATTTAATGATGAAAAATATTTATGATACTGGAGCATTTCAACTCAGTCAAGAAGATTTTAAACTTAATATTTTTTATACAGAATCTTCAGCATTAAATTATATAAAACCAATAGATGAGACCACGTTTCCTCTCTTTGATAATAATACATCCAATATTCCTGATGATGATACTGTAATTGAAGAAACACCTTTAATTCGATTGTTTCATTTAGACCGATTAAACTTTAACAATGATCCACAAGAACGCGGAGATGGTTTCTTTGATTATGTAGAAGGAGTTACTGTATTATCTCAGAACGGAAAAATTATTTTTACAAAAACAGAACCTTTTGGTCGTTATTTATTTGATGTATTAGATGATCCTTCAAACCCAGGAGATTATGATGCAGTAACCTATACCAATCCAAATCAAGAAAAATACGTTTACGATTTACTTTATAAGACCACAAAGACGCAAGCCTTAGATGAAGCTGAAAAGAATAAATTTCAAATAAAAGGACGTTTTAAAAGCAGTGGTGGAGATAGTGGTATTCCTATTGGTGCTTTTAATGTGCCAAGAGGTTCGGTTAGAGTAACTGCAGGTGGACGCCAACTTGTTGAAGGTGTTGATTATACAGTGAATTATCAATTAGGACGTGTAGAGATTTTAGATGAAGCTTTAAAAGCATCAAACACACCAATTAATGTTTCGGTTGAAAATAATGCCGTTTTTGGACAACAAACAAAACGTTTTACAGGAATTAATGTAGAGCACCAATTCAACGAAAACTTTGTTTTAGGTGCGACTTTATTAAATCTTAATGAACGACCAATAACACAAAAGGCCAATTTTAATTCAGAGCCTATTAATAATACCATTTTTGGTTTTAATGGAAATTACTCAACAGAAGTTCCATTTCTAACACGTATGGTAAACAAATTGCCAAATATAGATACAGATGTTCCTTCTAATTTGTCTTTAAGAGGTGAATTTGCTTACTTATTACCAGGAGCTTCAAATGGTGCAGATTTTAATGGAGAAGCCACCGCTTATATAGATGATTTTGAGGGTACACAAGGAGCCATAGATTTGTTAAGCCCTTTATCTTGGTCTTTATCTAGTAGGCCACTTACGGTTAATGGAGTAGATGAAAATGATCCAATTAATGATAAGAGAATTGAAAATGGTTTCGGAAGAGCACTTTTAAATTGGTACACCATTGATCCTATTTTCTATAGTAATCAACGTCCAGGTGGCATTACAGATGATGATATTTCAGATTTATATACACGCCGTGTTTTTATTGACGAAATTTTCAATCAAGATATTGTACAAGGACAAACATCAGTAATCAATACTTTAGATTTAGCATACTATCCTAGAGAACGTGGTCCTTATAACTTCGACCCAGCTGCAGCAGATAATGTGATAGATAATCCTGCCGATAGTTGGGCAGGTATAATGAGACCTATTACATCAACCGATTTTGAACAAGCCAATGTCGAATATATCGAATTTTGGGTGCAAGATCCCTTTTTAGATAACCCAACCAATTCTGGAGGTAAATTATTTATAAATCTTGGTAATATTTCGGAAGATGTTTTAAAAGATGGTAAAAAACAATATGAAAATGGTTTACCAGAAGATGGAGATGTTTCTACGTTAACACGAACGTCCTTTGGAGGTGTGGTACCACAAAATCAATCACTAATTTATACGTTTGGAACTACAGGAACAGAACGTGCAAATCAGGATGTTGGTTATGATGGATTTAATGATGTAGAAGAAATAGCCGAATTTGGAGGACAGTTTGGTGATGACCCTTCAAATGATAATTATACATACTATTTAAATACTGATGGAGACATTTTTGAACGTTACAAAAAGTACAATGGTTTAGAAGGAAATACACCAGATGTCTTTACAGATACCAATAGAGGGTCTACAACCCAGCCAGACGTAGAAGATATCAATAGAGATAATACCATGAATACTATTGATAGTTATTTTGAGTATGAATTGGATATTACACCTTCAAGTTTAAATATAGGTAACCCTTATATTAATGATATAAAACAAGGTTTTTCAGTAACACTACCTAATGGAGAGGTAAGAAGTGATGTAAAATGGTATCAATTTAGAATTCCTATTAACGAAGAAACCAAGCGTGTTGGTGGTATTTCAGATATACGCTCTGTTCGTTTTGCACGTTTATATGTGTCAAATTTCACAGAAAAGACAGTTATGCGTTTCGCTTCTTTAGATTTAGTACGTAGTGATTGGAGACGTTATCAATTACCTTTAGATGATGATTCTGTTGCGGATCATGAAAATGAACCAACTGAGTTTAGTGTAGGAGTTGTTAGTGTACAGGATAATCCAAGTTATAAAACTCCTCCTGGTGTAACACAAGAAGAGCTTAATAATAATAACAGTATTATTAGACAAAACGAACAGTCTTTAGTAATACAAGCTTGTGACTTAGAGCCTGCAGATTCTCGTGGTGTATTTAAAAATATTAATGTAGATATGCGTCAGTATAAAAAACTACGTATGTTTTTACATGCTAGAGCACAAGAAGGTTCTCAGCTAGATTCTGGAGAGTTAGTTGGTTTTATAAGAATGGGTAATGATTTTACTCAAAATTATTATCAAATAGAAGTTCCTTTATTAAAATCTGCTAATTTAAGTGCAAATCCAACTGCTGAAGAAATCTGGCCAAGCCAGAATGAAATAAACATTCCTCTAGAGTTTTTGCAAAAAATTAAAGCACTTGGTATTTCTCAAGGAACTTTAAGTGACCCAGATCCTGTATTTTATAATGTTGTTGATGGAGTGTTAGATGAAAACGGATTTAACAATCCAGAAGAGGTTCCTTATGATGATGTAGAGATAAATACAAGTCAACAACGTATTGCTATTAAAGGAAATCCAAATTTTGGAGACATTAGAGTGTTAATGATTGGTGTTAAAAATGGCAACCTTGGAGATTCAATGGATAATGCTTGTGGCGAAGTTTGGTTTAACGAATTACGTATGTCTGATATGGATAATGAAGGCGGTTGGGCAGCTGTAGCTAGTATGGATACTCAAATTGCGGATTTTGCAAGTATTAGTGCCACAGGAAGACGAAGTACTATTGGTTTTGGTGGTGTAGAGCAAGGTCCAAGTGAACGTAGCTTAGAAGACGTTCAACAATACGATGTTGTGACAAACATACAACTAGGCCAATTATTACCCAAGAAATGGGGAGTACAAATTCCGTTTAATTACGCACAAAGTGAAGAATTGGTAACACCAAAATTTGATCAATTTTATAATGATTTAACTTTAGAATCGCGCTTAGATGCAGCAGGTTCTAGTTCAGAAGAAGACCGTATTAGAGAGCAATCTGAAGATTATACAAAACGACAGAGTATCAACTTTATTGGTGTAAGAAAACAAAAAACAGGAGATGCTAAAAAACGGTTTTATGATGTAGAAAATCTGACGTTTAATTACTCTTATAATAAGGTGCAACATCGCGATTTTGAAATCGAAAACGCTTTAGATCAAACCGTAAGAGCAGGAGCTAATTATAACTATTCTTTTGAGCCTTTAAAAGTAGAACCATTTAAGAAAAACGATTCCCTATTTACTGGTAAACATTGGAAGATATTAAAAGATTTTAATCTTAATTTATTACCATCTAATTTTTCAGTTAATACAGATATTAATAGGCAGTTTAGCAAGCAAAAGTTTAGAGAAGTAGAATTAGGAGGCAATAATATAGGTATTGAAGAATTATTTAGAAGAAATTATACGTTCGATTTTCAATACGCTATTAATTATAATTTAACAGATGCGCTAAGTTTAAATTTCACAGCTGCTAATACTAATATTGTACGTAATTACTTTGTAGATGATCGTATTAATGGACTTCAAGATCCAGATCTTAATGTTTGGGATGGTTTCTTCGATTTTGGAGATCCAAACTTTCAAACACAACAGCTTCAAGTTAATTATGAATTGCCGTTGTATAAAATTCCAGCCTTAAGCTTTTTAAAAGCCACCTATGCTTATAATGGAGCATTTCAATGGCAAAAAGGATCAGATCTTAATGAAGGTTTACAAGTAGAAGATATAGATAATCCAGGGGTTTTTAATACATACAACCTAGGAAATTCAATTCAGAATTCTAACACACACAACATTAACTCTACCTTAAATATGGAAACCCTATACAAAACGTTAGGTTTGGTAAGAAAAGGGAACTCTAAAAGTGCAGGAAGAGGTAGGAGTACAGCAGCAAACAGACGTTCTATATCACCAAGTAACACTGCTTCAGACAATGAAGATGGTAAAGATCCTAACAAGTTAAGTGTGGGGAAAAAGGCATATAATACTATGATTGATGTTGTTACCATGGTAAAACGTATTCAGTTTAACTATTCAGAAAATAATGGTACTTTCCTTCCTGGTTATATGCCAACACCTGGTTTTATTGGTACACTTAAGCCTACTGTAGGATATACTTTTGGAAGTCAAAGCGATATTAGAAGTTTGGCCGCTAGAAATGGTTGGTTAACAAACTTCCCAGATTTTAATCAGCAATATACAGAGGTGCAAAATAAAAGCTTAGACTATGCAGTTAATATTGAGCCTATGCGCGATTTAAAAATAGATTTAACCGGAAATAGAACTTACGCTGAAAATTATACTGAAAATTTTAGAGTTGAAGATTATTTAGATGCATCCGGAAATATTGTAGATGTAGAGAACGGTGAATTAGGAGATGGAATTAGAGATTACAGACCATTAACACCAAACACCTTTGGAAACTTTAACATTTCTACAGCTATAATAAAAACAGCGTTCAGTAAAAGTGACGAAAACCAATCTGCTGCCTTTGACGATTTTAGAGCTAATAGGCTAATTATAGCAAACAGACTAGCAAAACAAGCAGGAATAAATATTAATGATAGTGCAAATTTAGATGCAGAAGGTTATCCTTTAGGATTTGGTAAAAATAGTCAGCGTGTCTTATTACCAGCATTTTTATCAGCTTATCAAGGTACTAATCCAGAAAAGGTGAGTACTGATGCGTTTAGAGATATTCCAATTCCAAACTGGACATTAAAATATACAGGCTTAATGAAAATTCCATGGTTTAAGAAAACGTTTAGACGTTTCTCTGTTCAGCATGGCTATAGATCTAATTATACTATAAACCAGTTTAGAACTAATTTAGACTATGTTTCACCTAATTATAATTTTAGAGCAGATGAAGTTGAAAACACTGAAGCTGTTGATCAATCTGGGAATTTTAAAAATGAAATATTATTCAGTAATATTAACTTAGAAGAACAGTTTAGTCCTTTAATTCGTTTAGATTTTGAAATGAAAAATTCAATTAAAGTCTTAGCAGAAGTAAAAACAGATAGAACATTATCTCTAAGTTTTGATAATAACTTAATGACCGAAATTCAAGGTAAAGAATATACACTTGGTTTAGGATATCGTTTTAAGGATTTGAGAATTCGTTCGGCACTTGCAGGACCAAAACAAATTATTAAGAGCGATTTAAACATGCGAGCAGATATCTCAGTAAGAGATAATAAAACTATTATTAGATATTTAGATTTAGAGAATAATCAAATTACTGCAGGACAAACCATTTGGGGGTTAAAATATACCGCAGATTACGCCTTTAGCAAAAACTTAACGGCTATTTTCTATTTTGATTATTCGTTCTCAGATTTTGCAATTTCAACGTCATTCCCACAAACATCTATAAGGTCTGGATTTACCTTAAGATATAATTTTGGTAATTAATGTTGAATGAAAGCAATTAAAAAATTACATTTGTTTCAATAATATTATACACATTAAAATGAATATACCATCAGAATTAAAGTACACTAAAGATCACGAATGGATTAAAATCGAAGGCGATACAGCTATTATTGGTATTACAGACTTTGCACAAAGTGAATTAGGTGATATTGTTTATGTAGAAGTAGATACCTTAGACGAAACTTTAGATGCCGAAGAGGTTTTTGGTACCGTTGAAGCTGTAAAAACAGTTTCAGATTTATTTTTACCGTTATCTGGTGAAATCGTAGAATTTAACGAAGGTTTAGAAGATCAACCAGAAAACGTAAATACAGATCCTTATGGAGACGGTTGGATGATTAAATTAAAATTCTCAGACGCTTCACAAATAGAGAACTTATTATCTGCAGAAGATTATAAAGCACTTATAAGTGGTTAAAAAAATGCTTTTGTTAGTGTCAATTGCTTATACGTTGACATTAATTATTATGAGTTTAATCAGTTTAAATGGAGTGCCTAGTTTGGGGTTTTCATTTGATGATAAAATTTATCATATCTTAGCCTACTTAGGTTTGGCTTTTTTATGGGTATTTTATTTTAAACCCTTTAAGGCAAAATACATTCCTTTTATAATTGTCTTAGCAGCAGCTTTTTTAGGGTTTATATTAGAATTGTTGCAATATCTCTTAAATCCAAACAGAACTTATGAGACTTATGATATGGTTGCCAATAGTATAGGAGCTATTTTTGGTACGTTAATTGCGAGTCAATTAAATATATATAAGTTAAAATAACATAAAGCCTTGTTTTTTTTACTATTATTTAGTTAAATTAGCAACGTTATAATAAACAAAAACACTATGGAACTTAAAAAGAATCCGAAATCAGATGTAAGTCGTAATAGCTCATTATACTTTGCTGTTGGTCTTGCCTTAATGCTAGGTATTACCTATATGGCAATCAATTATAAAACGTATGATCCATCTGGTGTTGTTGCAGACTCACTTAATTTAGATGATGAATTAGAAGAGGAAGTACCAATTACAGAACAAATAGTTACACCTCCACCACCACCTCCACCACCACCAGCTGCGCCAGAAATTATTGAAGTTGTTGAAGATGAAGTAGAAGTAGAGGAAACAGTTATAGAATCTACAGAAACAGAAATGGAAACAGAAATTGTTGAAGTTGAAGAGGTAGAAGTTGTAGAGGTTGAAGAAGATTTAGAGGTACCATTCTCAGTTATTGAAAATGTGGCTGTTTTTCCTGGCTGTGAAAAGAAAAAAGGGAATGCAGCTAAAAAAGCCTGTATGAATGAAAAGGTCAATAAATTTATCGGTAAAAAGTTTAATACAGATTTAGCTGGTGATTTAGGTTTACCTCCAGGTAAAAAAAGAATCTTTGTGCAGTTTAAAGTAGATAAATCAGGTAATATAACTAGTATCGGTGCTCGTGGTCCGCATCCAGGATTAGAGAAAGAAGCAAAGCGTGTTATTAGTTTGTTGCCTAAAATGCAACCAGGGAAACAAAGAGGTAAGCCAGTGGTAATGCCATTCTCTATACCAATTGTATTCCAAGTACAAGACTAAGTAGTAGATAAAATACTATCAAATATAAAAATCCCGTTCAAAATTAATTGGACGGGATTTTCGTTTTGGTATGCTTATTGTGACTTTTACATAATATTAACATTTAAATCATAGATATTATGAAAAATTCTAAAAAAGACTTCGGTACTGCTGGTCAGAGCACTACTGAAGCAAAGAAGTCACAAAAGCATGAGGCAAATTTACAAAAAAATTCAACCCTTTATTTCCAAATAGGGCTGATACTTTGTTTGCTAGGGACCTATGCACTTTTTGAAATGCAGTTTCAAGAAAAGAAATTTAACCTTGTAGAAGATACGGCCAAAGCAGAGCCTATTTCTATAGATTATGTAGAGCCTTTTATTGTAGAGGTTGTAGAGCCCAAAGCTCCTGAACCTGCACCAACCGAAGATTTAACTGATGTGTACAAGGAAGTAGAAGATGACACTCCAGTTGTAGAAACTATTATTAAAACACCAGAAGAACCAAAGGTAACAGATCAACCTATAGTAAATATTGAAGATATTCATACTAGTGATGATGACCCTGTAGATCAGGTTTTTGTTCCATTTGCTTTAATTGAAAAAGTACCAGTGTATCCAGGGTGCGAAAGAAAGAAAACAAATAGTGAGCGAAAAAAATGTATGTCGGATAAAATATCAAAGTTAGTCGGTAGCAAATTCAATACAGATATTGGATCTGATTATGGTATTTCTGGAAGACAAAAAATTACAACACAATTTACCATAGATAAAAATGGTAACGTTACCGATGTTAAAATAAGAGGGCCACATCACGCTTTAGAAAGTGAAGCAAAACGTGTAATCAATAAAATTCCAAAAATGCAACCTGGTTTACAACGCCAAGTTCCTGTAGGTGTTATCTATACATTGCCTATAGTTTTTGATGCTAGAAATTAGTAAAACAAGTTGTTAGTAATATGTTATAGCCGTTATTCTTAGAATAACGGTTTTTTTATACGGCATTTGGTTTCTAGGTTACTAAAAAAATTAAGTATCTTTCGCACATTAAAAATTAGTCCTTTATGAAGCGCATTGTGCTATTTGCTGTTCTTTTAACGACCACTTTTGGTTATGCTCAATCCATAGTAACTTACGAAAAACCTCCTGTTTTTAGTGAATGTAATTCCGAAGATGTAAATCAATTAAAATCATGCTTCAATTTTACGCTAAATACGTTTCTCTATGAGAATTTTAAAACACCACAAATTGTTTTAGATGAATCTTATAAAGGAGAGGTTCAAATTTTGTTCGAAGTTAGCCGTGAAGGTGAATTTAAAGTTATTTATTCTGATGCTATTTATGAAGAGTTAAAAGCTGAAAGTCAACGTGTGTTCGATTCTCTTCCAAAGATAAAACCTGCAACCTATAATGGCAATCCAACATTTGTACAGTATAGCATATCTATAGCAATACCATTAACAAAGCCAGTTAAAAAAATTGATTCTCCAGAAGAAATAAACCAACTCACAAAAAAAGATAGCCTTAATGCAACATTGTCTGATGAGTTTGATGTGCTTGTAGAAGGATTAAAACCTTATGAAAAATTAGAATACAGCAGTGAGTTAAATGTGCCTTTTACGCACTCTTATTATGCGCGTTTTGATGCAGAAATGAATGCTATTGGTACCAATAGTCATACGGCAGCAAAACCATTTGTGTATAGTGATGTTGCTAGGTACTACGATATTAAAGCTGAAAAGGAAAGTTTAGCAAAAGATACCGATTCGTGGTTAGGAAGAAAACTGTTTAATGAACATTTAGTAGAGGTCCAAGGAGAGGATTATTGGTTTACGGTTGATCCTATTTTAGATTTACAAGTGGGAAAAGATAGTGAGGCCGATTTTAGTTCTACATATAATAATACACGAGGAATTTATATACAAGCAGGTTTAGGTAAACGTTTTAATCTTACGGCTTCAGTTTATGAAAGTCAAGGTCGTTTTGCAGATTATTACAATAGATATGCTGAAAGTTTGAAAGCTTATGGGCCAGATCCTGCTATTATTCCTGGACGTGGAATAGCCAAGCGTTTTAAAGATAATTCTTATGATTACCCTGTAGCAGAAGCTTACTTATCCTATACTCCTGCTGATTTTCTGAATATTCAATTTGGTCATGGTAAAAACTTTATAGGAGATGGTTACAGATCGTTGTTGCAAAGTGATGTTGCTAGTCCTTATCCATTTTTAAAATTGAATGCGACTTTTTGGAAATTAAAATATACGAGTACATGGATGTGGTTAAAGGATGTTAGAGATGAAGTTGTGGTTGATGATGCTTTTTTAACCAAATACATGGCAAATCATTATTTGAGTTGGAATGTATCAGAACGATTAAATCTTGGACTGTTTGAATCTGTAATGTGGGCAGATACCAATGGTAGAGGTTTTGATGTTAATTATTTAAACCCAATTATCTTTTTTAGAGCCATAGAGTTTCAAACTGGTCAAGGTGCTGGAAATGCAATTTTAGGACTAAGTTCAAAATATAAATGGAACAATAAAGTAAATTTATATGGGCAGTTTGTCTTAGATGAATTCTCTTTAGCAGATGTAAAAGCTGGTGAAAAAAGTTGGAAAAATAAATTCGGATTTCAGGTAGGTGCTAAATATTTTAATGCTTTTAATGTAGATGATCTATTAATTCAAGCAGAGTATAACCAAGTGAGACCTTATACTTATTCTCATAATACTCAAGTTTTAAATTATGGACATTTTAATCAGCCAATGGCGCATCTTTGGGGAGCAAACTTTAGAGAATTTGTATTAATTGGACGTTATAACTATAAGCGATGGTTTGGCGATGCTAAAATGATAATAGGGCAGCGAGGGTTAGATTATAATACTACAGATGATAGTGTGTCTTATGGAGGTGATATTTATAGAGATTATAATGATCGTAATGCCAATACAGGAATAGAAATTGGACAAGGCAACAAAACCAATAGTTTTATGGCAGAGTTACAGGCTGGTTATTTGTTAAATCCGGAAACAAATCTTAAGATGTTTGCTAATATTATCTATAGAGATTTTAATCCAGATGCAGTCAATGCTTCTACGGTACGTTCTGGTTCGGTTTGGTTTAGTCTAGGTTTTAGAACAGACTTGTTTAATTGGTATAATGATTTTTAGTAACAATTTTTTTTAAAACTAGAACAAGCTAAGCTTCTTAATAAAGCATAGGCTTGAAGATTAGCTAGATAAAACTAGGTTTTTGCGTTGGTTAGAATCAATTTTCAGACTATCTTTGCAGTCGCTTTTAAAAGAACAAAAAAAATAGAGTTTGAGCAGTACAAAATCTTCGATAGCAACAGCTTCTGTTGTAACAGATTTTAAGGAAATAACCAAAATGGGTTTGTCCTTAAGTGTCGTCTTTTCATCTATTGCGGGTTATTTTTTAGGTGCCGAAACTATAAAGTTTACAACACTTCTTTTATTGGCTTTTGGTGGTTATTTTATGGTTGGTGCTTCTAATGCATATAATCAAATTATTGAGCGCGATTTAGATGCGCTTATGGATAGAACCAAAAATAGGCCTATTCCTGCTGGTCGAATGACCGTAAATACCGCATTTATAATAGCAACAGCTTTTACTATTTTAGGTATAGTTACATTGTACATTATTAACCCAAAAACGGCAATGTATGGTGCTATTTCTATATTTTTATATACAAGTGTATATACGCCTTTAAAAACAAAAACGTCTTTAGCTGTTTTTGTTGGTGCTTTGCCAGGAGCTATTCCTTTTATGTTAGGTTGGGTTGCTGCTAGAAATAGTTTTGGAATAGAGCCAGGAACTTTATTTGCGATTCAATTTTTTTGGCAATTCCCGCATTTTTGGGCTATAGGATGGTTTTTACATGAAGATTATAAAAAAGGAGGTTTTCATATGTTGCCAACAGGAAAACCAGATAAGGGAACAGCCGTACAAATTATAATGTATAGCGTTTGGACAATTATTGCATCAATAATACCTGTATTTGGATTTACAGGAGATTTAAAATTGTCTGTTGTTGGAGCTGTTTTGGTATTTTTAATTGGTTTAATAATGTTGGTATATGCCTTCAAGTTGTTTAAAGATCGTTCTGTAAAAACAGCAAAACAACTCATGCTATCAAGCGTGTTTTACATTACACTACTGCAAATTATATATGTTGCTGATAAATTTTTGAGATAATGGATTTAACACAAGGAACACAACAAGAAAAAAGAGCAAGATCTAAAAAGATGATGCTATGGTTTGGTATTGGCTCTTTAATAATGTCCTTTGCCGGATTAGTAAGTGCATTTATTGTAAGTAGCAAACAACGATTAAATGAAGATTGGTTGGTTAACTATGAGTTGCCTAATGCATTTTTAATCAGTTTGATTCTTATTTTGCTAAGTAGTTTAACATTTATCTTAGGTAAAAAAGCACTTAAACAAAATAATATGCAAATGGTAACACTTTGGCTATTAGTAACATTAGGCTTAGGCATTGCATTTGTTTACAGTCAATTTGCTGGTTTTAGTGAGATTATTGCAACAGGATATAATTTTACAGGACCAACAAGTAATATTACAATGTCTTACATTTATATTATTGCAGTATTGCATATAGCGCACGTCATTGCTGGTTTAATATGTCTCATTGTTGTAATTTATAATCATTTTAAACAAAAGTATAACTCCAACAATATGTTGGGTTTTGAACTCGCAGCCAATTTTTGGCATTTCGTAGATATGCTTTGGCTTGTGCTCTTTTTGTTTTTATATTTTTTTAGATATATAATTTGATTATTTTTGTCCAATCTTAAAATTTAAATAAATTCTATGGATTCTACAGTAGCTACTGGTACAGAAGAAAAAACTTGGGGAGGAGGCAATGAGCCACTTAAAGCAAGTTACGGAAAAATGATGATGTGGTTCTTCATTGTATCTGATGCATTAACATTTTCAGGTTTCTTGGCAGCGTATGGTTTTTCGAGATTTAAGTTCATTAACGAATGGCCTATTGCAGATGAGGTGTTTACTCACGTACCTTTTTTACATGGTCAAGAATTGCCAATGATATATGTGGCATTTATGACCTTTATACTTATCATGTCTTCAGTAACTATGGTGTTAGCCGTTGATGCTGGTCACCACATGAACAAAGCCAAAGTAACCATATATATGTTTCTTACCATTATTGGTGGAGCTATATTCGTTGGTTCTCAAGCTTGGGAATGGGCAACCTTTATTCAAGGAGATTATGGTGCTGTACAAACAAAAGGTGGGAATATCTTACAGTTTGGTGAATATGTAACAGTTGATGGCGAACAGAAATTCAAACGAGTTTCAATCGACGATATTGCCATAGCACAAGAAAGTGATCGTGCAGCACATGAGCGTAAAAACGGACTTTGGTTTGTAGATGAAGCTACATTACCGCCTTATTCTGTAAATGAAATTTATGCTGGTTTAATGGCTAACGAAAATGTTTTAGTTAGAAATCAACTACTTGATGAGAATGGTCATAAAACAGTATTGTCTAGAGCAGAATCATTAAAACAAATAAAAGAGAATGGTAAGCTTGTTGTAAAAGGAGCTAACTTACAAGTCAATGAATATGGTACAACGTTATTTGCTGATTTCTTTTTCTTCATAACAGGTTTTCACGGTTTCCACGTACTATCAGGAGTGATAATCAATATTATTATTTTCTTCAACGTTGTTTTAGGAACGTATGAGCGTCGAGGAAGTTATGAGATGGTTGAAAAAGTTGGATTATATTGGCACTTCGTAGATTTAGTATGGGTATTTGTATTCACATTCTTCTATTTAGTATAAAAAGAAATTAAGATTAAATTATGGCACACGAGCATAAATTAGAAATATTTAGAGGACGTTGGAAGTTTAAATCTAACACACAAAAAATTTGGGGAGTTTTAGGATTCTTAACTTTTGTAACCTTAATAGAAGTTGTATTAGGGATTTATAAACCAGATGTTTTGATGCATACTTGGATGAGCCCTTTTGAAGGTGGATTCTTTGCTACATTAGGTAATATACTGTTCTCACCAATCGTTTACATGAAACCGTTAAACCTTATCTTCATATTATTAACCATTGTAAAAGCATATTACATTACTTGGGATTTCATGCACATGAGAGATGAAACTGGTAGTATGAGAAAAATGGTTGTATGGACAGGTGTTTTTCTTATCTGTTATTTAATTTTTATCTTGTTACAAGAAGGAGGTTATGTCTTTGAAGTATACAATGGTACAGATAGTTTAATTAAGAGAGATTTTTAAAACAAAATAAAGTTTATACACTAAGATAAATCAAAGTGTTAAATACAATTAAAAGGTGGTTTTTCTAAACCACCTTTTTTATTTTTGCAATCTAATAGTTTATGCTAAACTAAGGTTAATTCTGCAGTTGATAAAAGCACTTAAGAACTAGGATTTTATTCTTCAAAAAATGAAAGCAGACAAAGTAAAACGCAATATAGTTCTTGGTATATTATTCTTTTTACCAGTTGCATTTTTATTGATGCTCTATCCCGCTAAACACAATTACGAGCCTTTAAATGTTGTAAACGAAAAGGTTTCTGATACTAAAGGGTTTTACACAGATAGAGCAGATTCTATTGTATTAAAAAATCATATTACTGTTCTAGGTTTTTTAGGTAAAAGCCCTTTAGATAAAATGATTTCGGCATCAAACCTAAAAGAATTAGTGTATGATAAATTTAAAGGCTTTAAGAACTTTCAAATTGTAATTGTTGTTCCAGAAGGCACAGAAGAGGATGTAAAAGCATTAAAAAAAGAAATTAATACTTACGAAGATTTAAAGTTTTGGCATTACGCATTTGGCACTGAAGGCGAAATAAAAATGCTCTTTAATACCTTGAAATCAAAAGAAAGATTATCTGAAGATTTATCAACAAACAATGTATTTATCATAGATAAAGACTTAAATCAGCGTGGTAGAATTGATGGGAGAACAGAAAGGGAAATAGAAGATAAGAAACCAGCATTTAGTGTTTATTCTTATAATACCATTGAGGTTTCCGAAATTAAGAATATGATGAGTGACGATGTTAGAGTTCTATTTACAGAATACCGTCAAAAACGCGAAGGTAAATTTGATGATTCTAATACAAGAAGAAGTAAAGAAATAAAAAAAGACAATGAGTAAAAAAACTAATTATTCATACATAGGTATTGCATTTATTATTTTGGTTTTTGGAATTATCTTTGTTCCAAAAATAATAGACCGTATTAGCGAAGGTGATATTACCAGAGACGAAAGTCGGAGTAAAAATGTTTCAAACGCTACTACAGAAGAGAAAAACACAAAGCAAAACAAAAGTGATTTAAGCTATTTAGAAATTAATGGGCAACCCAAAAAAGTGCCAGCATTTAGTTTTATAAATCAAGATGGTAAAATCATTACCAATGAAGATTATTTAGGAAAAGTTTATGTCGTAGAGTTCTTTTTTACCACATGTCCAACCATTTGCCCTATAATGAATAGAAATTTAGTAGAAGTTCAAAATGAATTTAAAGACTTTAAAGATTTCGGTGTGGCCTCTTTTACAATCACACCAGATATTGATACACCAGAAGTTTTAAAGGCTTATGCAGAAAAATACGATATCTCAAATCCAAACTGGAATTTTCTAACAGGTAGTGAAGTTGCTATATATAAACTAGCCAACGAAGGGTTTAATTTATACACTGCAAAAGACGAGAGTGTAGAAGGTGGCTTTGAACATTCAGGAAACTTTGCTTTAATAGATAAAGAAGGCTTTATAAGATCAAGAAAGGATAATTTTGGAAACCCTTTAATCTTTTATAATGGATTAGTTTCTGAAGCAGTTGGCGTTGATGAAGATGGTATTGGGCAAGAAATAAGCATTTTAAAAGAAGATATTGCTAAACTATTAAAAGAGTAGTTATGAGTTCTGTAGATATAGAAAAAGAAAAAAAGTATAATAAATGGATTGTTGTATTATCCATCGTTATTCCATTAGTGGTTGCAGCCTTATTTGGTGTTAATCTCCGTAAACTTGGTTTTGATGTAGAGCCGTTAACAATTTTACCTCCAATTTACGCTACTATAAATGGTTTAACAGCAATAATTTTAATCTTAGCTTTTTTTGCTGTAAAAAATAAAAATATAGTACTTCATGAAAACTTAATGACTACCGCTATTTGGAGTTCCGTTATTTTCTTAGTGCTTTACGTTGCTTATCATATGACGAGTGATTCTACAAAATTTGGAGGAGAAGGTGTTATTAAATACATTTATTATTTTATATTAATTACACACATTGTACTTTCAATCGTTGTGATTCCTTTTGTGTTAATTACCTATGTTAGGGCAATAACTAATAATATAGAGCGACATAAAAAAATCGCAAAAATCACATTTCCATTGTGGTTATACGTCGCTGTAACAGGCGTTATAGTATATTTAATGATTTCGCCTTATTATATATAATTATGCAACGTAAAATTATATTTCTCATATTTTCTTTATTTTTATTTCTAAGAACTAATGCGCAATGTGCTATGTGTAGAGCTGTTTTAGAAAGTGGTGAAGATCAATCTGCAGCAGAAGGTATTAACGATGGAATTGTCTTTTTAATGGCTGTGCCTTATATTTTGGTTGGGACAATTGGTTTTGTTATTTACAGAAAATTTAATAAACCACAAAAAGCAAAAAATACAGAGGAAACGCTGTAACATATTACCTTTTTAAGAGTCTTAGTTATAAGTACATGTATATGTATTAACAGTTTATTGGCATAAAAGCCTAATGAATTTTCTTAAAATTACACTCGCTAACTAACCATAATTATGATTCAAATTAAGGATTTACATAAATCTTACCATATGGGAAGCAATTCGCTTCACGTTTTAAAAGGTATTAATTTTAATGTAAAAGAAGGAGAACTCGTTTCTATAATGGGGTCGTCAGGCTCAGGTAAATCTACATTGTTGAATATTCTTGGGATGCTAGATGAGGCCGATGAAGGTGAGTATATTCTAGATAATGTTCCTATTAAAAATCTTAATGAAAAAATAGCGGCCAAATATAGAAATGAATTTCTAGGTTTTATCTTTCAGTCATTTAATCTTATCAATTATAAAAGTGCATTAGATAATGTATCTATGCCGTTATACTACAAAGGTGTTAAGCGAAAAGAACGTACCGAAAGAGCTATGCATTACCTTGAAAAGGTAGGTTTAGCACAATGGTCTCATCATTTACCAAGCGAACTTTCTGGTGGTCAGAAACAACGTGTTGCTATTGCGAGAGCATTGGCTAGTGATCCTAAAGTATTGTTAGCAGATGAGCCAACCGGAGCTTTAGATACCAAAACGTCTTATGAGGTTATGGAGCTTATTCAAGGAATTAATGACGAAGGGAAAACAATATTAGTCGTCACTCATGAAGACGATATTGCACATATGACTAAACGCATCGTTAATCTTAAGGATGGTTTAATCATTGATGATAGTCCAGTAGAACAAATTAGAGCATCAGCACATGTTTGATTTAGAACGTTGGCAAGAAATCTTTGAAACGTTAAGCAAAAATAAATTGCGAACGTTTTTAACAGGTTTATCTGTTGCTTCGGGTATTTTTATTTTAGTTATACTTCTTGGTTTTAGTCAGGGCATTGCAAACGGTGTAAAATCACAGTTTGAACAAGATGCAACCAACAGAGTTTCTGTTTGGACAGGTGTTACAACAAAAGGCTACAAGGGCTTAAACCCTGGACGCTATATTCAACTTAAAAACTCAAGTTTTGATGCCGTTGTAAATGAATATGATGATTATTTAGATTACCGAACAAAAGATTATATGATTTGGGGCGGAACCATATCTTATAATAACGAAACAGGCAACTACAGAGTTCGAGGGACCTTACCCGACAATCAATTTATTGAAAATGCAGATATTGGATCAGGGAGATTTATTAATCAATCAGACATCAATGAAAGCAAAAAAGTGGCTGTTATTGGGAACAAAATAAAACAAGACCTTTTTAAAGGTGAAGATCCAATAAATCAAAATGTTCAAATTTTTGGAATGAACTTTAAAGTCGTAGGTGTTTTTTTTGATCCAGGTGGAGATCGAGAAGAAGGTCAGGTTTACATTCCTGTTAGTACGGCTCAAAAAGTTTTTAATGCTGGAGATAACATTAGAAATATGGCCTTTACTGTGAAGATGGCTGATGATTTTGATGAAGCTGTAGCCATGTCTAATGCTATTGCTTTAGGTATAGAAAGAAAAATTAAAGAAATTCACACAGTTGCTCCAGATGACGTAAGTGCCGTTAGAGTAAATAACACCCTAGAACAGGCCGAAAAAATCTATTCTTTAGTAGCAACTATACAAGCTGTATTTTGGTTTGTAGGTATTGGTACAATCATCGCTGGTATTGTTGGTGTTGGTAATATTATGCTTATTATCGTAAAAGAACGAACTAAAGAAATCGGAATCCGAAAAGCTTTAGGGGCTTTGCCAATGTCTATTGTTGGAATGATATTACAAGAGGCTGTTTTTGTAACAATGTTTGCTGGTTTGTTTGGGTTAATTTTTGGACTCGGATTGCTAGAACTTGTAGGACCATTAATAGAAAGTGACTTTATTAAATACCCACAAGTAGATTTTAATATTGCAATAACCACAGTGTTTTTGTTAGTATTTGCAGGTGCTTTAGCTGGATTTATTCCGGCATATAGAGCGGCAAAAATTAAACCCATTGTAGCACTTAGAGACGAATAATATGTTTAGTAGAGACCGTTGGGATGAAATACTTGAAGCTTTAAACGCTAATAAATTTAGAACGTTTCTAACGGCGTTTGGCGTGTTCTGGGGCATCACAATCTTAGTACTGTTGTTGGCTTTAACCAATGGGCTTAAAAATGGTGTAACTGCAGATTTTGGTGATTTTGCAACCAATTCTATGTTTATGTGGACTCAAGGCACATCTAAACCTTATAAAGGATTGCCAAAAGGACGTTATTTTAGTTACAAAATAGGAGATGTTGCCGCAATAAAATCTGAGATTCCTAATTTAAAATATGTGTCTCCTAGAAATCAATTAGGAGGATATAATGGTGCTAATAACGTTACTAGAGGTACAAAAACAGGTGCATTTGAAATTTATGGAGATTATCCAGAGTTTATTAAACAGCAGCCTATGGACATTCTTCAAGGACGTTTTATTAGTTATTCAGATATAGAGGCCAAACGAAAAGTATGTGTTATAGGTACTGGTGTTGTAAAAGGACTGTATGATAAAGAAGAAGAGGTTTTAGGAACTTATATTAAAGTCAATGGTGTTAATTTTTTAGTCGTTGGCACTTTTAAAATGAGTAATAGTCAAGGAGATGGAGAGCAAGACGCAAGCACTATATATATACCATTTACAACCTTTGGTCAAGCATTTAATAGAGGCGAAAATGTAGGTTGGATGGCAATAACAGCAGTTGATGGTATAAGTATTACATCGCTAAAACAACAAGTTTTCGATTTAATGAAATTTAGACACAAGGTAGATCCAACAGACGAACGAGCTATTGGTCATTTTGATTTGTCAGAACAATTTGAGCGTATTAACGGGTTGTTTTCAATATTAAGTTTAGTTGGGTATTTTGTAGGAGCCTTAGTTTTAATGTCTGGTATCATTGGTATTAGTAATATTATGCTTATTGTAGTAAAGGAACGTACCAAAGAAATTGGAGTAAGGCGTGCTTTAGGGGCAAGTCCATGGAGTATAAAATCACAAATTTTGCAAGAAAGTCTTATCTTAACAATACTGTCTGGTATGGTTGGGATTTCATTTGCAGCATTTGTCATTTGGGTGATGAATATTATTTTAGATAATGCTGGCCCAGTAGACAATTTTGCAAATCCAAGTGTAAGTATGCAGGTCGTATTTACAGCTTTAATCATACTAATAGTTTCAGGTGTTTTAGCGGGGTTAATTCCAGCAAATAGTGCCACAAAAATGAAACCTGTAGACGCTTTAAGAAAAGAATAAAATTATATCAATCATAATCATGAAAAGAACTAAAACCGTAATTATACTAATCGCCATTGTAGCTGTATTTGGAATCTCTCTCTTTTATTTGTGGCAAAAGAATCAAGAAGATCCTATAACTTACACTTCAGAATCTCCAACAGAAGAAACTATTATTGTTAAAACTGTAGCAACTGGAAGTATTGTGCCAAAAGAAGAAATTTTAATTAAGCCCAATATATCAGGTGTTATAGAAGAAGTGTTTATTGAAGCAGGTGAGTATGTAGAGCAAGGTGATCTTATAGCGCAAATAAAGGTAATACCGAATGCTTCTTCTTTAACAAGTGCTAAAAACAGTATTGCTAGTAATCAAACAGCACTTCAAACAGCAAAAATAAACTTACAAACTCAGCAATCTAATTACGATAGACAAAAGGCATTGTTCGAAAAAGGAGTGATTTCTGCAAATGATTTTGAAGGTATCAATAATGCTTATTTGCAAGCAAAGCAAAGTGTAGAGCAAGCAAAAATTAATTTAAATTCAGCATCTCAAAACTATGATATTATTAAAACGGGTACCACATCTGGTTTAGGAAATATTGCACAAACACAAGTAAGAGCAACTGTTTCAGGTATGGTTTTAGACGTTCCTGTAAAAGCGGGAAATCAAGTTATTGAAGCTAATAATTTTAATGAAGGAACGTCAATTGCATCATTAGCAGATGTAAAGCAAATGATTTTTGAAGGCAAAGTAGATGAGAGTGAAGTTGGCAAAATTAAAGAAGGCTTACCATTAGAAATTACTGTTGGTGCTATTGAAGATAAAAAGTTTGATGCAGTGTTAGATTATATTGCTCCAAAAGGAGTGGCAGAAAATGGTGCCATTCAATTTGAAATAAAAGGGTCACTTAAAAAAATGGATTCTACATTTATTAGAGCAGGTTTAAGTGCCAATGCTTCTATTATTTTAGAAAAAGCAGAAAAAGTTTTGGCAATCAAAGAAGCTTTAGTGCAATATGATAACGAAACCAAAAAACCTTACGTAGAGGTAGAGGTTGGTGATCAGAAATTTGAAAGAAAAGATATAGAGTTAGGGATTAGCGATGGTATTTTTGTTGAAGTTAAAAGTGGTGTTTCAAAAACCGACAAAATAAAAATTTGGAACCAAGTACAAGGAATCCCTAAATATGCACAATAATAATTTTTAACATTTAGTGTAACACTTTAAGATTTACATAGACAAATAGGCATCATGAAAAAACAAATCATAATAATATTCCTCTTTTTAGGAGTTATAGCACAAGCACAAAATAAGAAATGGACACTTCTTGAGTGTGTTAATTATGCATTAGAAAATAACATTTCCATTAAACAATCAGATTTAGATGTTGATTTAGCAGACATTGACAAGAAACAGGCATCTTCCAATTTTTTGCCTAATCTTAACTCTAATGTTTCCTACAATATAAATACTGGTGCAAACATTAATCCTGCAACAAATCAATTTGAAAACAATACATTTAAATCAGCTTCTGGTGGTCTAAATTCAAGTATTAACATATTTTCTGGATTATCTAATTGGAAAACACTTCAAAGAGCAAAAATTAATAAAATTGCTTCAGAGTATCGTTTAGAGAAAATGAAAGATGATATTTCATTAATTGTAGCGAATTCATTTTTACAAATTTTAGCTAATAGAGAGCAGCTAAAAGTATTACAATCTCAAAACAAATTGACAAAAGAAAATCTTGAGAACACACAAGAATTAGTTAATGCAGGTGTTTTACCACAAGGTGATTTGTTAGAGATAAGAGCTACAGATGCCACACAAGCTCAGCAAATTATAGCAGCTGAGAATGCACTATTTTTATCTAAGTTGGGACTCGCGCAAACACTGCAATTAAAAGATTATGAAAGTTTTGACATTGCAGATGATGATTATGGTTTGGTGCCAGCAGATATTTTAGATAAAGATGCTTCTGAAATTGTTGCAAAAGCAAAAGAAGAGGTTAATGACATTAAGATTGCTCAAACCAGTTTTGAATTAGCACAAAAAGATTTAGAATTGGCAAGAACCAGTTATTATCCTACTCTTTCTGGGTTTTTAGGTTACAATACACGTTGGGCAAGTACACAAATAGACCCTCTTACAGGAGGAGATATTCCTTTTGTAGACCAGTTATATATATTTGATGGTACGTCTGTAGGATTACAGTTAAATGTTCCTATTTTTAATAGATTTAACGTGCGTAATAATGTAAAACGTAGCAAAGTAAATGTAGAGCGTTTAAAATACCAATTAGAACAAACAGAGATAGATTTAGAATCTACGGTTTATCAAGCCTATAACGATGCTAAAAACTCTAAAAAGGCATATGAAGCAGCATTACAAACCGAAGAAGCGCGTCGTTTAGCTTTTGAATACGCAAAAGAACGTTATGATGTTGGTTTGTCAAATGCTTTTGATTTTAATCAATCTAGAGCAACTTACGAGAACTCTCAATCAGATGTTGTGCGTACAAAATATGATTATATTTTTAGACTTAAAATTTTAGAATTTTATTTCGGTTTACCAATAACAGATTTAAATTAGAATAAAATGAGTAAAACATTAAAAATTATCATTGGAATTGTCATTCTTGCCCTTGTTCTTTTAGTAACAGGATCTAAAATGGGATGGTTTGGTAAAAAGGGAAATTTCAAAAGTGTAATTGTTAAGGAGGTAACTTTAAAAGATATTGTAGAAACGGTATCTGCTACTGGAAAAATTCAACCAGAAATAGAGGTGAAAATATCTTCGGAAGTTTCTGGAGAAATATTAGAATTACCTTTTAAAGAAGGAGAAGAAGTTAAAAAAGGAGACTTGTTAGTTAGAGTAAATCCAGATTTAATTCAGTCTGCAGTGAGTCGTTCGCAAGCATCTTATCAAAATGTTAGAGCAGGTTTAGAACAAGCAGAAGCTAATTTAAAACAAGCTAAAGCAGATTACGATAGAAGTAAAATTCTTTTTGATAAGGGAGTTATATCTAAGGCAGATTGGGATAAATCTATTGCGACGTATGAAAGTGCCGTTGCAGGAAAAAACTCAGCATACTACAATGTGCAAAGTGCAGCAGCTACAGTAAATGAAGCTAAGGATAATTTAAACAGAACAACAATTTATGCGCCAATGAGTGGAACAATTTCACTTCTAAGTGTAGAATTGGGCGAGCGTGTTGTTGGAACACAGCAAATGGCTGGTACTGAGATTTTACGTGTAGCTAACCTTAATAATATGGAAGTTGAGGTAGATGTTAATGAAAATGATATTGTAAAAGTTAATATTGGAGATTCTACCATTGTTGAAGTAGATGCCTATTTGAAGAAAAAGTTTAAAGGTGTTGTTACAGAGATCGCTAACTCAGCAGCAGGAACTCTAGCGGCAGACCAAGTCACAAATTTTAAAGTAAAAGTTAGAATAATTGAAGAGTCTTATAGAGATTTAACAGAAGGAAAACCAGAGTCTTATTCGCCTTTTAGACCAGGAATGACAGCAACTGTAGATATAATTACAAAAATGCGTAAAGATGCTATTTCTGTGCCTATTAGCGCAATTGTAATTAAAACAGATACCAGTTCTACTAAGAAGCCTTATAGTAAGCGTGTTGTTGAAGATGAAAATACAGAAGAGGAAGAAAAGAAGTTTGAGTGTGTCTTTGTTAATGAAAATGGTAAGGCAAAATTAAGAGTTGTTAAGACAGGAATTCAAGATGATACTAATATCGAAATTATTTCAGGCTTAAACAAAGATGATAAAATCATCACAGGACCCTATAATATGGTTTCTAAAATGCTTAGTGCAGGTGATTTAATAGAGGAAAAGAATAAAAACTCAGCTTCTTCAGACAGTACAGAAGAATAGTTTAATAGATATTTGATAATGGCATTAGTGCTAAATATAGAAACAGCAACAACAAATTGTTCGGTCTCTCTGTCCAAAGATGGAGAGACTTTAGTTTTAAAAGAAGATAATAGTTTAGGCTATTCTCATGCAGAAACATTACACCTATTTATTGATGAGGTTTTTAAAATTGCAAAAATGAAACCTTCAGAAATTGATGCTGTGGCTGTGAGTAAAGGACCTGGTTCTTATACAGGTTTGCGAATAGGTGTATCCTCGGCAAAAGGTTTGTGTTTTGCACTTAATAAACCTTTGATTGCCATTTCAACTTTAGAAAGTTTAGCCTGTCAAGTGAAAATAGATGACGGGTTTATAATTCCTATGTTAGATGCTAGGCGTATGGAAGTGTATGCTGCTATATATAATTCAAATTTAGAACTAGAGAGAGAAATTAAGGCTGAAATTCTCACAGAAGAAAGCTATATGTCACTTCTTGAGACGAATAAAGTTTATTTTATAGGTAGTGGTGTAACAAAAACAAAAGCTTTAATTCAGCATCCCAATGCTGTTTTTATTGATGGAAAATTGCCTTCTGCTAATGAGATGTCATCTTTAGCTGAAATTAAATACAAAAAAAGCGACACCGAAGATGTCGCTTATTTTGAACCTTATTACTTAAAGGATTTTGTAGCTTTAAAAAAGAAAGCTTAAGCTTCTTTATGTATTTCTACTTGATGTGGATAAGGTATTTCAATACCCGCCGCATCTAATGCTTCTTTTACGCTTTCGGTTACTTCAAAGTAAACAGTCCAGTAATCTTCAGTCTTACACCAAGGTCTTACTACAAAGTTAATTGAGCTATCTGCTAATTCAGATAAAGCAATTGTTGGCGCAGGATCTTTTAATATTAAAGGATGTGCCGCTAATACTTTGCTGAATACGTCTTTTGTTTGTTTGATATCTGCATCATAACTTACGCCAAATACTAAATCGACTCTTCTTGTACCTTGTGTTGTGTAGTTTACAATGTTACCGTTAGAAAGCGATCCATTAGGAATAATGATTTCTTTATTAGAAAGACCAATCAATTTGGTCGTAAAGATTTCAATTTCTTTAACCACGCCAATTTCTCCTTGAGCTTCTATTAAATCTCCAATTTTAATGGGCTTAAAAATCATAATTAAAACTCCTCCAGCAAAGTTTGCTAAAGAACCTTGTAAGGCTAAACCAACAGCTAAACCAGCAGCGGCAATAATAGCAGCAAATGACGTTGTTTCAACACCTACTGTGCTTAATACAACAATAATGAGAAGAATTTTTAAAATCCAATTAATAAGATTTACTAAGAATTTTTTTAGGCTTTCGTCATAGTTGCCTTTGTTCATTGCTTTAGTAGCACCTTTTAAGAGCATTTTAATTACCCAGCTACCAATAATCCATATAAGTATAGCTCCAATAACTTTAGGGCCAAACTCAATAATAAAATTGTAGCCTGCGTCAATCCATTTTTGTGTTTCCATGTTGGTTTAATTAATTTATGTTAAAAAAAGTCGGTTAACTTTATACCGATTAATACGTTTATTTTACTTCAAATGTTAACTTTAAGTTCACTCTAAATTCTGTAACATTATTGTCTTTAACAATTGCACTTTGATCTTGCACATAAACAGATTTAATATTTTTTACTGTTTTTGATGCTTCTTTTACTGCTTTTTTAGTTGCGTCTTCCCAACTTTTATCTGAATTAGATAATACTTCTATAACTTTTAATACTGCCATAATTTATTTGTTTTATAAGGTTTATATTTTTTAGAAACTGTTTTTTTTAAATAGTCACTTTAAAATCAATGAAATTTAGCTATAAATAGCATTAGCGGTTAATAGTGTCATCGTTTTGTCTGCCTTTTAGTCCATTTTAATGTGTAGTACATGTAGATTAATGATATATTAAAGCAAATTCTACTATCTAGAATTTTTAGATACTCAAAATGTAGAATTGAGTGCAAAACAAACAAATGTCAGAACAATATGAGACTTTTGTTCTTTACAACTTTTAATAATCTTAAAGTTAATGAATTTTTAGCCATTCAGAGCATGTGTAGTCGTAGAATTGCCCTAAATACTATTTAAGCGTTCTTACTACAGCTGTTTTGCATCTGTTGTTTTAAATGTGGAGTAAACAACCAATATAAAATCAATATTCCGATGGGATTATTACGACTAAAAAAATAACCTACAAAAACATATTTTAGATGTCTAAGCAGGTTATTTTATTAGAATTTATTTAATTGTAGCAGAATTTAATTCTGTTTTTAATTATGTAGATTATAATGTGTTGATATACTCAAATAAAGTAATTAAATCTTCATCCTTTTTGAGACTAATTTTATTTTCCTTGATATAATCTTTTAATTCACTAGAGTGTTGAGGAAATAATTTTAAGAAATCTTTTCGTTTCTGAGGTAATAAAGACACTTTATCTCCTTGTCTGTAATAATAAACATCATTTAGTCTTTTGTATTCTGCAGGCTTTTCTTTGTCATAACCTGTAACTGCTGGTTTTTTTTCATAGAATTTTACAATCTCTTCTTTTAAAACAGCTAATGAATCAGTTTCTTTTAATACAACAAGAAATCCTTGCTTTGAAACTCCTTCTTTATTGGTGTAACTATGTGTTTGATAAACTTTATTGTTTAAAGCAAATGTAACTTTGAGGTCTTCATAATTATTTAATGCAATAGTGTCATTTTGACGTTGAATCTGCATTTCACCTAAATTTGCATTATATCTCGCTGCAAAAAGGTGGTTTCCAAATTTATCAAGTTTTACAACTTGAAATGATTCATCTATAAAAGGAGAACCTATGGCATAAAATGATTTATCACTATTATGTTTAACAGCGAATTGTACACCATCTAGACTGCTTTGTAACGTTGTCTCGTTGGTGTTTTGGAATTGTGCATAACTTATTTCAGAAGAAATTAGACTAATTAAAATTATAGGAAGTAGATGTTTAATACGTATCATGGTTTATTTTAAGATTTTATTTTTTTATTTCAGGCTAAATTCAATAATATTACTAATGTAAATTATAGTGTTTTTCTTACACTTAGGCCAATATAATATTATTATCGTTTTATGGACTCTTTTATTATAATGTTCTCTGTTTTTTGTGATTTAGTTAACATTTAGTTAACTTTTATTGCTAAAAATAATAGGCTTAATTTCTTAGAAAAAAAGAACAAGTTGGCGAAACTAATAAAATTTAAGCATTTATAAAATTTCAGTAATGGATTTAACATTCACAATGCTTTTGTACTATTTACGGTTGCAAATAGAATTGAAAACATGAATGTTAATTTGAGTTTATGTAATGAAGTATGTCTTTATAAAAAAAGTTTTATTCTTTAGAAATGGAAGATAAGTAGGAGACAATCTTTATTAAGTCATTTTCATTTTTAAGACTTAACTTATTTTTTTTAATGTAAGATTTTAGCTTAACCTCATACTCTGGAAAGGAGTTTAGAAATTGTTTTTTATTTTGAGGTAAAATTTTAGTTTCATTATTAAAATTTAGATAATAGGTGTCACTTTCTTTTATGAATTTAGCAGCTTTTTCTTTTTCATAAGACGATCTTGGCTTCACTTTATCTTGAAACTTTATCTGTTCTTTTTTTAATAGGGTAAAACTTGAATCTTCTTTTACAATAACTAAAAAACCGCGTTGAAGATCCAAGTTTTCATCTTTATATGTATACGTTTTATATTTTTTAAGACTTGCAATAAATGTTATGGTATAATCTGTATTATTGTCTAAAGCAATGATTTTATCTTCACCCAGTTTAATTTCCATTTCTCCATTATACGCATTGTATCTTCCGCTATATATTTTGTTTTTAAAATTTTCTAATCTTAAGGCTAGAAACTCTTCGGTAATATAAGGTGAGCCTTCTGCTTCAACGGTTTTACTTCGATTTTTAATGTTTAAATCTATTTCGGCCAAATTTAAACCTTGATTTTGAGAAACAACCATATTAGATGCCCCTAAACAGATAAATGCAATCAAAAATTTTATTAAACACTTTTTCATAATTAAGGTTTTAGTTTTCACTTGTTAATAAAGACAATAATAACACCTAATTGAAATTAAGTATCTCTATAAAGTTAATGAATTTTTAACCATTTAGAGCATGTGTAGTGCTTGAATTGCTCTAAATACTATTTATGCGTACTTACTATAACCATTTTGCATCTGTTGTTTTAAATTGAAGTAAACAACCAGTAAAAAATAATATTTTAATGGTATTATTACGACTAAAAAATAACCTGCAAAAACATATTTTAGATGTCTAAGCAGGTTATTTTATTTTACTAGAGTTTATTTAATTGTATCAGAATTTAATTCTGTTTTTAATTATATAGATTATAATGTGTTGATATACTCAAATAAAGTAATTAAATCTTCATCCTTATTGAAACTAATTTTATTTTCCTTGATATAATCTTTTAATTCACTAGAATGTTGAGGGAATAATTTTAAAAAATCTTTTCGTTTCTGAGGTAATAAAGACACTTTATCTCCTTGTCTGTAATAATAAACATCACTTAACCTTTTAAACTCTGCAGGTTTTATTTTTTCATAACTATTAGATGGTGGCTTTATATCATAGAATTTAACGAGCTCTTCTTTTAAAAGAGCCAATGAGTCATTTTCCATTAATACTACAAGAAAACCGCATTTAGAAACATTTTCCTTGTTTGTATAACTATATACTTTATTACTTTGTGTAAATGTTAATTCTAAATTTTTAGTATTATCAAGAGCAATGGTGTCGTTTTCTCGCTTGAGCTGCATTTCCCCTAGATTTGCATTATAACGGGCAAGAAAAACCCTGTTACCAAGTTTTTTAAATTTTACAAGTTCAAATTCATCATTTATAAACGGTGAGCCATTGGCATTTGCTAAATTTGCGCCGTTAAGTAACATATTATGCTGAACTTTATCAATTCTACTCGATAGAGTCTGGCCCTCAGTACTTCGTCTCGTTGTTTGTGCGTAATTTGCTTCTGTAATTATTAAACAGAAAGTTAGTGCAAGAATATAATATCTATTTAGTTTCAAAATTTTTTAGGGTTAGGATTTATGTTCTAAAATATATAAAAAAAATATTAAGATTCTGAAAATCAAACACATAAAATTTAATTTTGTCACTATAATGTTAATATATGTCAGCCATTTATAGCATCTACTGTAATAGAATTGTCATTTAACATGTCTTTTAACATCGTTTCAATACCATTTTTTAAAGTAAATGTAGATGAAGGGCAGCCGCTACATGCACCTTGTAGTAATACTTCTACCTTTTTTGTCGTAGCATCATAAGATTTGAATTCTATGTTACCACCATCACTTTCTACGGCAGGTTTTATATATTCTTCAAGAATATTGACGATGTTTTTGGAGGTGTCGTCTAAAGCTTCAAATTTTTGCTCAATGGCTTCTTCTGTTTTTTTCAACTGTTTTGGAGCATCATCGTTTAGAATTGTTTTACCGTCTTCAACATAAGATTTTAGGAATTCTCTAAGTTGAAGTGTAATGTCTTCCCATTCAATGATATCAAACTTCGTAATGGAAATAAAGTTTTTTTCCATAAACACATTTTTTACAAATGGAAATTGAAATAATGCTGTGGCCAAAGGTGATGGTTTAGCCTCTTCAATTGATGTAAACTCGTATATGTTTGGAACCAAAACTTTGTTACATACAAATTTTAAAACTCCAGGGTTTGGTGTGCTTTCTGCATAAATGGTAACAGCAGCTTTAGGTTTTATAGCTTCTTCAGAAACTACAAGTCCATCTTTAGATAAATAGTCTTCAATTTGTGCTGCAACTTCATCTTGTACATCTTTCCACTCAACAATATTATAGCGTTCAATAGCAATAAAATTTGAAGCGATATAAACCTTCTTTACAAAGGGGAGATAGAATAATTGTTGTGCTAATGGTGAGTGTTTGGCGTCGTCTATGTTGTTGAATTCAAAGCTGTTGTGATTGGTTAGAAATCGGTCAGCTTCAAATTTTAAAATAGTGTCATTAGAGGTTGGGACTATGGATATTTTTGTATGTGCCATCTTTTTATTTGCAAAAGTATGAAATATCAGCATGAAACGTTCATCCTTTAGATGATGTTTTATGTCTGTATTTTGAAGTCAATTAATATAATTTTATTAAATTTCGAGATTCAATGATGATATGACAATAACTTAAGCTTTTAAAGGTATAGGTTCATTGTTAATTAATTGACCAAACCAGCTATGAAAAATACCCTATATCTAATCGTCTTTCTATTTTCAACTATTGGCTTTTCCCAAGATATTTTGATGCAAAATGGTACATTTATGCGATGTGCTCCTGATAAATTTTTTGACTCAGGTGGTGAGTTTGGTAATTATGATGATGATGAAGATCTAGTTACAACTATATGTCCACAAAATGAAGATGAATTTATTATAATTAATTTTACCGAGTTTACAACACAACTTAATCAAGATGTGTTAACTATTTATGATGGGGACGATATAACTGCAGATGTTATTGGTACATATTCTAGTGCTGTGTCACCCGGAATTGTTTCTGCTTCAGACTCTAATACGTCTGGATGTTTAACGTTTGCTTTTTCTAGTAATGGATCGGGTAATATTAATGGATGGGAGGCCGAGATTTTATGTGCTACTCCATGTCAAGATATTGTAGCTTCAATAGATAGCAGTACTCCAGCTCCTAATGCCACAGGAGTTATAGGTATATTACCTGGTGATTCTGTCGATTTTTCTGGTAGCGCGGCATTTTCTATTGATGGTACAGACGCTCAGTATAGTTGGAATTTTGGGGATTCAAATACAGCGTCAGGTGCTGATGTTTCTCATGTTTTTACTACCCCAGGGACTTATACTGTAACGTTAACAGTTACTGATAATAATCCGCAAGTCTGTTCAGATTCAACTACAATTACCGTTTTTGTTTTAGGTCCTAATGTAGTTGTCGATCAAGATATTTTTACTCCAGAAGAATTAATAGAAGATGTTTTAATTGACAGTCCATGTGCGTCAGTATCAAATATTATAGCATCAACTGGAATTAATTTTAGCCCAACAGAACCAAATGGTATCGGTTACTTTTTTAGTAATGGAATTGATTTCCCTTTTGAAGATGGATTATTACTTACAAGTGGTGATGCTAGTGAAGCTGGAGGACCAAATACATTTTTGGGTGACGGATCAGGAGCATGGCCTGGAGATGATGATTTAGATGATGTTGTTGGTATTGAGTCAAACAATGCCTCTTTTATTCAATTCGATTTTGTGCCTCTTGCAGATAGTATCAGTTTTGATTTCTTAATGGCTTCAGAAGAGTATGATATGGGTGGTTTTGAATGTACTTTTTCTGATGCGTTTGCGTTTTTGTTGACGGATTCTGAGAGTAATACTACTAATTTGGCTGTCTTGCCAGGTACAACAACCCCTATTTTGGTAACAAATATACATCCCGATAATGGTGCCTCATGTGGTGGTATTAATGAAGAGTACTTTGGTGCTTATACTCCTAGTGGTGGATCTCCAATATCTTTCGATGGTAGAACGGCCGTTTTTACAGCGCAAGCCGATGTTATACCTGGTGAAACTTATACAATAAAATTAGTCGTTGCAGATGATAGAGATAATACCTATGATTCAGGAGTCTTTATTAAAGCAGGTAGTTTTAATTTAGGTGGAAGTTTAGGTGATGATATTACCATTGTTGCAGGTACTGCGGAGTGTGATGGTACAGAAATTGTTTTAGATACAGGTCTTGAATTAGCAACTCATGTGTGGTATAAAGATGATGTTGAAATATCAGGTGAAGTCTCTTCTACATTAACAGTTACTGAGCCAGGAATTTATTATGCTAATTTTGATTTTGAAGGAGTATGTACTGGATCAGCAGATCCAATATTAGTTGAATTTAAAGATAGCCCTGTTGCTGGTACGCCTCAAAATTTATCAATATGTAGTGCTACAGGTATAGAACAATTTAATTTATTAGAAAACGATGATGATATTTTAGGGACACAGGACCCTACAGCTTTTTCTGTGAGTTATCACCTTACAGAACAAGATGCTATCGATAATGTAGGTGCATTAACAAGTCTATACACAAATATTTCTAGTCCTCAAACTATTTGGGCACGTTTAGCAGATAGTACCCAAACTTGTATTGATACAGTGTCATTCTCATTATCTGCTGCCGGCCAACCAACCATCAATCCTGCTCTAGACTTAGAATTATGTGATGATTTAAGTAATGATGGTTTTGAAGAGTTTGATTTAAGCGTTCAAACAGCAGTTATATTAGGATCTCAACCATCTGATGATTTCAATGTCAGTTACCACTTAAGTTTTGAAGCTGCAGATTTAGGTGAAGACGCTTTACCAATGTCTTACACGAACACTGAAAATTCTCAGCCTATTTTTGTAAGAGTAGAAAACTCAGGGGATTCAGATTGTTATAATGCTTCAGCTACAGCAGTTTTTAATTTAGTTGTAAATACGAGAGCACTAGCTACAACACCAGAAGATATGGTTGTCTGTGACGACCCTAGCAATGACGGTTTTGCTACATTTGATTTAAGTAGTCAAGAAGCCTCTATATTAGGTTCTCAAGATCCGACAATTTATACCGTAACATTTC
>Ga0209344_10001152_pt1 | contig 36628 bp, 31 predicted proteins | sample Cruoilmetagenom6_FD_187293 | JGI IMG/M metagenome (GOLD analysis project Ga0209344, IMG submission 187293) | Oil polluted marine microbial communities from Coal Oil Point, Santa Barbara, California, USA - Santa Barbara Oil Seep Sample 6 (SPAdes)... | ecosystem: Environmental > Aquatic > Marine...
AGTTCAAGGTTAGACGCTAAAGTTAAACTAGCAAAGGCTAAACTGGTTGACAGTTTACCTCATCACTAGAGAGATATTCGAATGGCACGTAAACGTATTCGTGAAGACGAAGAAGCAGCAATAGATATGACGCCGATGCTTGACATCGTATTCATTATGTTGATTTTCTTTATCGTAACTACTTCTTTTGTAAAAGAAGCTGGTATTGAAGTTAATAAACCCAAAGCGGCAAATCAATCGAAGCAAAAATCAGCTAATATCTTTATTGCAGTTAAAGATAACGGTGAGATTTGGTTAGATAAGCGTCGCGTAGATGTTGAACGCGTAGCCGCCAACATTGAGAAGTTATTGGCTGAGCAACCAACCGACGTTGTAATCATTCAAGCTGACAAAGACGCTAAACATGGCGTAGTTGTTAAAGTAATGGATGCAATCAAAGAAGCGGGCATAGACAGAATTTCTATCGCTGCAGCTAAGGGGTAGTATATGGTTCGCTTTTTAGTATCTATACTACTAGGCGCGGCAGTAACATTTGCTTTGTTTTCTTTTATGGCCTTTCTTGTTTCTAGCGGTGATAGAACCAAGGAAGAGGCATTAGAGAATATTATTGTAGAAGTTAATACTACGCCACCTAAGTCAGCAGCAGAACGCCGTCAACGCGTTCCGCCGCCGCCGCCGCCGCCGCCTAAAACACCACCTAAGCCTCAAGCTCCAGAGCCTGAGACTAATAACAACTCAGGTGGATTAACGTTTAATATGCCTGGTGTGCAGTTAGCAGGAGCCAATGCTGGTATCTCAGCACCTGGCGCCGGTTTTGGTCGAGACGGAGATGCAACACCGATAGTTCGTATTGAGCCTAAGTACCCAATACAAGCGGCTCGTGATGGTAAAGAAGGGTGGGTAAAACTATCATTTACTATCAATGAGATCGGTGGTGTTGAAGATGTCGACGTGATCGAAGCTGATCCAAAGCGTATCTTTGATAAAGAAGCTAAACGCGCTTTACGTAAATGGAAGTACAAACCAAAAGTTGTTGATGGCAAGGCTATGAGACAAGAAGGTTTAACTGTACAACTTGACTTTAAAATGGACGGAGGGAATTAATAATGACTAAGATATTTTCATCTTTACTGTTAATTATTTCAGTGGTCCTAATGCAATTGCCTGTAGCTGCAGAAGCCTCTGCAGCTAACGCTGAAAAGCCAAAGCGTAAAACGCAACTTGTAGGTCAAACTGTTGGTAAAAAAGTAGGTAAAGCTTTTGAACTTTATTCAGCGGATGATATTCCAGGCGCTTTAGCTATTCTTTTAGATATTGATGCTAGTAAAGAATATGACAAAGCGTATGTTGACCGCTTTATCGCTGTTATGTATGCCACTATGGGTGATGAAGAAGCGAAAGCGATTCAATACTTAAAGGCTGCTGTTAAACCTGATATTCTTAATGAAGGTGATCATGGCGAAGCGATTAAGTTACTAGCTGATCTACAAATGCAAACTAAAGACTATGAAGGCGCATTAGTTAATTATCAAGCTTGGATGGACTTTACCGGTAAATCAGACGGTGATACTTGGACTAAAATAGCCAATGCCCACTATTCGCTGAAACAATTAGATAAAATGATTGTGCCAGCTGATAATGCCATTGCTGCTTATGGTGACAAGCACAATAAAAACCCGTATATCTTGAAAGTTACTTCGTATTACGAAAGTAAAAAATTCAAAGAGGCGGTTAAAACGCTTGAAACTGTGATTCAAATATTTCCTGAAGATAAAACTTGGTGGACCCAACTTGGCATGTTTTATTTGCTAGTTGAAGATTATAAGAAAGCTTTAGAAACGCTAGATCTTGCTTATAAACAAGGTTTTCTTGAGAAAGAATCTGAAATAAAAACCTTGGCAAGTTTATTTTCACAAAATGCAGTGCCGTATAAAGCCGCTATACTTTTAGAAAAGCATATTGACTCAGGCCTAGTACAACGTGATGATAAAAACTTATCTTCATTAGCCAATGCATGGCATGCTGCTCAACATATTGATAAAGCAGCCAAGTATTATGGTGAAATAGCTAAAATGACAAACCTTGCGAAACACTATAGCAAGCAAGGTATGTTATTAAAGCAAGATGAACAGTTCAAAGCTGCTATTGTTGCCTTAAATAAAGCGTTGGAGCTTGGTGTTAAAGATGAAGGTAAACTGCATATGAGTATTGCAGAATCACACTTTTATTTAGAACAGTATAAACAAGCATACAAAGCGATTAATTTAGCAATGAAAGATCCTAAAACCCGCAAGTCGGCAAAGGGTTGGGTAGGCTTTATTAAAGATACAGCACAACGCAAAAAAGTATCACTGTAACGTTTTCTATTTAAATAATAGTTAATAACATAAAAACCAGCTTAATATTTAAGCTGGTTTTTTTATGTCTTATTAGTTATCCCCGTTCCATTAATACATTGAGCTCTTCTATACGGGGGATAAATTGCCGAATACAAGGCGTTTATTTAACTGACTAGTGGTGCTGATTTTTATATAAATAACGAAGTTGTTGGCGATTTAAATCAGGAGAAATCAACAATTAATTAGTGAGATGAATGCGATTAGCTAACCTAAAAATTTACCCAAGAGTTATTCTTTGCCACATTGTTAGTGCCTCGACAATAAAACTAAATAAAACTATAACTAGCTAAGTAAGTTACTTGATCTCGTTCAAATAAAACTACCCTTAAACACGTTTTTAGTCTACAATCCGCGCCGTTTAGTCAATCTATGGGAATTATCATGTCAGAAGAAAATTTTAAAGATAGCTCGTCAAAACGCCATTTATTCATCGCAGTTCTTGTGATGTTCGCCGCACCTTTATTGCCAATGTTGGCGGGTTGGTTTACAGTGCTTGCACATTAACCTTGGCAATGTTAAATACTAAAATGCATATTCTAATTGTTGATGACAAAAAGGTGATATTAGATAGTTTAAGTGGCTTATTATCCGCCCACGGCTATTTTGTAGACACGGCAAATCATGGACTTGATGCTTCAGAAAAAATGCAACGCACTCGCTACGACTTGCTGGTAATTGACCACTTGATGCCAATCATGAATGGTATTCAGTTAACAAAAAATCTCCGCCAAAATGAAACTTATGCTGATACACCGGTAATATTTATGACCACACAAGGTCAAGAATCAGTAAAACAACTTTGCAATATTGAGATGTTTAACGCGATAGTCGATAAGCCAATTGATGAGCAACAACTTCTAAAATTGATTGCAGAGCTAGAATCTTCAAATACTCGCTATCAGTCACTATAAATTTTCAGTGAATTGCTTTATTCTGTCAGTAAATTTCTTTTGACTTTTAGCACATGACAGAAACACAACGTAATACACTTAAAGCCGCTATTTGCACCATTCCTGATTATCCAAAACCCGGTATCATGTTTAGAGACGTTACGGGGATTTTGGATGACGCCGAAGCTTTCAAACTCAGCATAGATATCTTAGTTGATAAATTTAAAGATGGCGGTTTTACTAAAATCGTGGGCACTGAAGCCCGTGGCTTTCTTTTTGGCGCGCCGTTAGCACTCGCCATGGGCTTAGGGTTTGTACCTGTGCGCAAGCCAGGTAAATTACCTAGAGCGACTTTTGCGCAAAGTTACCAACTCGAATATGGTCATGATACTTTAGAAATACATCAAGATGCGTTAACTAAGCACGATAAAGTGTTAATTATTGATGACCTATTGGCCACTGGTGGTACCATTGAAGCAACGACTAAGCTAATCAGACGTCTAGGTGCTACCGTAACCCATGCGGCATTTGTTATCTCATTGCCGGATTTAGGTGGTGAACAAAAACTCGAAGGCATGGACTTATCCGTGTTTTCTTTACTGCAATATGCTGGTGATTAAGGCTGAACAATGAGCTATCAGGTTTTAGCAAGAAAATGGCGTCCTAAGTCCTTCAATGAATTAATGGGCCAAGAACATGTGGTGACTGTATTAGTTAATGCGTTAACGCAGCAAAGGCTACATCATGCCTATTTATTTACTGGCACGCGTGGGGTCGGTAAAACCACCATTGCCAGAATTTTTGCTAAAAGCCTTAACTGTCAACAAGGTGTTACTGCAACACCTTGTGGGGTATGTGATGCTTGTGTCGATATTGACCAAGGAAAGTTTGTTGACTTACTTGAAATTGATGCCGCTTCACGGACTAAAGTCGACGATACCCGTGAAATACTTGACAACGTACAGTACGCGCCAACACGAGGTCGATATAAGGTCTACTTGATTGATGAAGTTCATATGCTATCTCGTAGCAGCTTTAATGCCTTATTAAAGACGTTAGAAGAGCCTCCAGAGCACGTTAAGTTTATTCTCGCGACTACCGACCCTCAGAAGCTGCCAGTAACCGTACTATCTCGTTGTTTACAGTTTCATTTAAAAGCGCTGACCATCAAACAAATTACTGACAAAATTACTGAGATTTTGATAAAAGAAGCGGTGACATTTGATGATGAAGCGATTGCGCTTTTAGCTCGGGCTGCCCGAGGCAGTATGCGAGATTGCTTAAGTTTGACCGACCAAAGCATCGCGCAAGGTAATGGCAATATCTCCAGAAATGACGTGCAACAAATGTTGGGCGGTGTTGATCGAGATTGGGTCTTTAAGATTTTGATCGCGCTATTAAAGCAAGACTCGGCAGGGCTAATGCAACTTTCACTTAGCATAGCTTCATATGTGCCGAGCTATAGCCGATTATCAGCCGAGTTACTGCAGTTATTACACCAAGTTGCGATGGCACAAGTGGTTGAAACAAACTTTAGTTTGCCGGTTGAGCATCAACAAATGTTGAATCGCTTTTGTCAGCTAATGTCACCAGAAGATGTCCAACTTTATTATCAAATAGTTTTAGCGGCTAGAAAGGACTTACCCTATGCCGACGATGAACAAGCTGCATTTGATATGATGTTATTAAGGTTGTTAGCATTTAAACCGTTAACCCATAATGCTCATTTACCCGAGGCGGCTAATGTAGAGTCCGTAGCGCTTAATAGCAAAGAGCTCGATGATTTATCCGTGAGCGAATTAGCGCCTCAAACTCCTGTTGAGGTTAGTGCTGATGAAAGTGTTACGCCAGCGCAGCACCAGGTCAGTGTAAATCAAAATCCAGCAACGATAATACCAAACACCGGGCTAACAGATGACGGCACAGTAGCGCAAGATTTAGTGTTGCCGCCAGTAGGAACAGCAACTGAGCCGGGTGTTGATAGATTAAATGAGCAAGCCCAAGCTCCTCAAGTGCTGCCTGCGGAGCATAATAATGCCGAGCAAAATACACCCACGCTTCATACAGAGGAAGTGATAACGGTTGAAGATGAGAATCAATCGGCTCAACCGATAGGAAATAACCCGGAAGAACAGCAGTTTGCATCGCCAGTGGCGGCAGCCATAGCCACGCGAAATATGCTTAGAAGTCGGAAAAAATCATTGGAGCAAGCTGGAAAAAAGTCTAATGGCGCAGTTATGCGTCCGCCATCAGACTCAGTAGCGAACGACAATGTTGAAACCGCCAATAGTTCTGAAAGTAGTACTGAACTAGAACAACCTAAGGTCCCTGATTTATCTACATTACCTGAGCAGCCTTATAGTGAAGATGTCATAAACCCTGCGACGATAAAGTTAGCTAATCAAATTGATAAATGGGCACATATGATTGATAGTATGTCGCTTATTGCTCGTTTAAGACAGTTGGCTATACATGCGACCATTGATGAAAAATCAACTGACGACTTATTAATCTTGCAGTTAGATCAATCGATTAGGCACTTAAATAGTGATGCTGCTCATAAACAATTAGAAGCGCAAATATCAAAATATTTACAACGTAAAGTCACGGTTGAATTAAATATTGTTGAAAAAACCGTTGCTGATCCCTATCAGATCCAAGCAGATATCAATGCCAAACGTTATGAGTATGCAAAACAAGTGTTAGCAGAAGACGAAATTGTCATTGCGCTGCAAGAGCAATTTCAAGCTGAGCTTGATCAAGAAACCATAGTAGCACGTTAATCGCTACTTGAAATTTTAGCCGTTAAGCACTATCTTTGGCGGCATATTACATTTGGAGTGAAAAGTTATGATGAAAGGTGGCATGGGCAACTTAATGAAGCAAGCCCAACAAATGCAAGCTAAAATGGCCAAAGCACAAGAAGAGCTAGCCAATATGGAAGTAACGGGTGAATCAGGCGCAGGTATGGTTAAAGTCACCATGACAGGCAACCATAACGTCCGTCGTGTCGCTATCGACGATAGCTTAATGGCAGATGATAAAGATATGCTTGAAGACCTAATTGCTGCAGCAATGAATGATGCAGTGCGTCGTGTTGAAGAGCAAAACAAAGAGAAAATGGGCGCATTAACGGGGGGTATGCAAATGCCTCCAGGGATGAAAATGCCGTTTTAATGCTAAGCTCTATAAATAGCGCCTTCTGGCGCTATTTTTTTGCCTGATTAATAGGGATAGCTAATAGTGAGTTTGTCTATTTAAACTTGGCAGCGAGACAAAATAGGTTAAAGGGGATTTGACATTAACATTTTATGTCTCGCTAAACTTAGAGCATGTCATGAATTGAATAACTCTAGTATTTGGAGCTAATTATGGTTTTTTACTAGTGTCAGAAAAACGTTAAAACATGTTGCTTCATCATTTGAAGTAACATTAATTTTACCCGCATTAGTTTCAACTAATGCTTTGACAATCGCTAGGCCTAATCCAGCACCATCGCTGTGTCGCGTCCTTGACTTATCGGGTCGATAAAAACGGTCAAATAAATAGGGGATATGCTCAGCAGGTATCTTTTCTCCTGGATTTATTATCGATATACAGGCTTGTCCATCAGCTGTTTTAGTGATGCTAACGATGATCGATGAGCCTTTTGCTGTATAACGCATGGCATTTGATAACAGGTTAGAGACTAATTGGCGAAAATGTAATTTGTCGCAATAAAATGTTAAATTCTCGCCTCGTTTTATAAAGGTGATATTTTCCTCTTCCGCTAGCGCATCAAAATACTCAAATAATGCCGCTATCTCGGTATCGCTATTTAATACCTGTTGTTCTGGCTTAATCAGGCCATTTTGTGTTTTTGCCAGCCACAACATATCACTGACCATTTTGGTTAATCTATCGAGCTCCTCTAAGTTAGAAAATAATAATTCCTGATATTCTTCTAGTTTTCTTGGTCTTGATAGCCCAACCTGACTTTGAGTAATAATGTTTGTTAACGGAGTTCTAAGTTCGTGGGCGATATCGGTGGAAAAATTTGATAAACGTAAAAATTCTTTTTGTAGTCTATCCAACATTAAATTAAAAGAACGCACCATATTAATTAATTCCGTAGGTACTTGGCCTTCATCTAATCTAACTTCAAAGTTATCGCTTTGGATGTCCTGCATTTTTCTACTAAGGCCGCGTAAAGGGTTTAGGCCCTGATAAACCGCAATCCAAGCGGCTAATAATACCAATAGCCCAGAACAGAGCATAATAATCCACAAACTTTGTCTAAATTGACCGAGAAACTGCATATGAAAACTCATATCAATAGCAACCGTGATCTTGTAATTGGCCTGCTGATCACGATAATCAGTGACTAATACCCTATACGTCGCCTTGCCAATATTGTGTGTTGTGATATTGTCACTATTAAATTCAAGGCTTGCTGGCAAAGTTAAGATTAAGTCGCTAAAGTCTCGAGGGGAGTTGCTGTATATTAATGCACCTGTTGGGCTGTTCACTTGAAAATAGACGCCATGATGGCCGACAACAGCTTTTGATAAAGAGCTAGCTAGTGGCACTTTTGCCTTGTGCTGTTGTGATAATGTTGTTTCAACTGACTGGTTAATCACCCTAAGCTCACCAATATCTTGCTGAGCAAAGTGATGTTCAATAGCGCTATTGATCAGTGTACCGATAACGGAAAGGCTAAATACAGCGGTGATGGCAACAAAAAGCACCACTCTAAAGGTAATTGACATAGGTCTGCAATTAATTTTCATTAAGCTCAGCCTCTAACTTATAGCCCATTCCTCGTACCGTATGAATAAGTTTTACGTCAAAATCATCGTCAACCTTTCCTCTTAACCGACGAATAGCGACATCAATGACATTGGTATCACTATCAAAATTCATGTCCCAAACCTGCGAAGCAATTAACGAACGAGGTAAAACTTCGCCTTCTCGGCGGAGCAATAATTCCAGAAGATTGAACTCTTTATTACTTAATAAAATACGCTTACCTGCGCGTTGTATTTTACGCTTAGGTATATCCATTTCTAAATCAGCAACCGTTAATATATCGGCAATTTTTTGTACGCCACCTCGCCGAATAAGCGTACGAACTCTGGCTAATACTTCAGCAAAAGCAAACGGCTTTATCAGATAATCATCAGCGCCCAGTTCAAGGCCTTTTACTCTATCATCGACACTATCCCGCGCAGATAAAAATAATACTGGGATGGCATTATTAGCTTCACGTAGCGACTGTAAAATTCGCCAACCTGAGACATCGGGTAGCATTACATCTAAGATAATAACATCAAATAACTCAGTCATAGCTAAGTGGTGACCATCAAGGCCATTACGTGCTAATGACACCTGAAAACCCGCTTCGCTTAGGCCTTGTTTTAAGTAATCACCGGTTTTAACTTCGTCTTCAACAACTAATAAGCGCATACAATTCCTTCAATAGAGTTCTTTATCACTGTCTCGGTTAATACTATGCAATATCAACCACAACAATCACATGACACTATGATTACAACTTTGTCATCTTGGCGTCATGTCAATGACAGGTGAAACTTCTATACTCCAGTTATATTCTAATATCAAAGGATAAGAAATGAGAGTTAAAGAGCCACTACAACCAAAGGTACTGCCCAGACGACGCTTTGTTCAGGGATTAATCGCCGGCGGCGTGCTGGCAGCGTTCCCTAGTTTAATTCATGCTGCTTCATCACTTGCAGCAAGCATTACCGGTAATGTAGCAGAATTGAGCGGTAAAGTTATTGATTTAGTGATTGGTGAGTCACTGGTAAACTTTACCGGAGTTGTACGTACGGCGACAACAATTAACGGCTCTATACCAGCTCCAACCTTACGCCTTAAAGAAGGCGATGATGTCACCATTAGAGTAACCAATAATTTAGCTGTACCTAGCTCAATTCACTGGCATGGCATTATTTTACCTTATCAAATGGATGGTGTCCCCGGCATAAGCTTTAAAGGTATTATGCCAGGTGAAACCTTTGTCTATAAATTTACCTTGCAACAAAGTGGTACCTATTGGTATCACTCACATAGTGGCTTCCAAGAAATGACCGGCATGTATGGTGCCTTAATTATAGAGCCGCGTGAACCAGATATTATCAGCGCAGATAATGAACATACTATACTACTGTCGGATTGGACTGATGATGACCCAATGGAGCTATTTCGTAAATTAAAAATACAAGGTGATGTATTTAACTTTAATCAGCCCACTGTGCCTGAGTTTTTTAATGATGTGGCTAAAAGTGGTGTTGCTAACGCTCTACAACGCCGTGAAATGTGGAATCAGATGCGGATGAGTCCAACCGATCTTGCCGATTTATCGGCTTCAGCGATGACTTATTTAATGAATGGTACTACCCCCATGGCTAACTGGCGTGGGCTATTTAAGGCTGGCGAAAAAGTGCGGTTAAGATTTATAAATGGCTCTAGCAACACCTTTTTTGATGTACGTATCCCGGAGTTAAAATTAACGGTGGTACAAGCTGATGGACAAAATGTTGAACCCGTCACCGTAGATGAATTCCGTTTTGGCCCTGGTGAAACTTATGATGTCGTTGTTGAACCTAAAAATGACGCATACACCATTTTTGCCCAAAGCATGGACCGTTCAGGTTATGCCAAAGGCACTTTGTCAGTCGCTGCTAATATTGACGCGCCAGTGCCCGCACTTGACCCTGTTGAATGGTTAGCAATGACCGATATGATGGGCAATATGAGTCATTCGGATGATCACTCTGCTATGTCAGGAATGGATCACAGTGCGATGTCTGGAATGGACCACTCTGCTATGGGGCACGGTGGCATGGAAAAAACTAGTATGGATCATGGTGCAATGGACCACGGCGCAATGGCTATGGATCATAGTAAGCATAAAATGGGGGGCAACCCATTAGCGGTCCCTAGTAGTAAAGTTCGCCATGCTAAAACAGAGTATGGTGCCTCGGTTGATATGCGCGTTGATATGCCGCGGACAAACTTAGACGATCCTGGTATTGGGCTGCGCAATAACGGACGTCGTGTTTTAACACTTGCAGATTTACGTTCACTTAATGGCATCGTTGATCACCAAGAGCCAGAAGCAGAAATAGAACTGCATTTAACCGGTAATATGGAACGTTATAGCTGGTCTTTTGATGGCTTAGAGTTTGGTAAAAGTACACCTGTGCATATGAAGCATAATCAGCGATTACGGGTTATTTTACAAAACGATACCATGATGACACACCCTATGCATTTACATGGGATGTGGAGCGACTTGGAAAATGACCAAGGCGAGGTGTTAGTTCGCCGACATACTATACCGGTGCAGCCCGCGCAAAGAATTAGCTTTTTAACTACGCCGCATGATGTTGGTCGCTGGGCTTGGCATTGTCATTTATTGTTCCACATGGATGCCGGTATGTTTAGAGAGGTAGTTGTATCATGAAAAAAACAACCTTATTTAAAGCCTTATATGCTGTGTTTATCATTGGCTTGCCGCTATTGAGTCAACATAGTCTTGCAGAAAGTAATATGGCGAAAATGTCCGGTCATAAAATGCAAGCTCAAGGTGGTGACGCCCCGAAAAATGCTAGGGACCCACATGCTTACTCCGCAGGAACCACTTTAACTCAGGGCCCTTATGCGCTAAAAGGTGGCGAAAGATTAACGCTGGCTGACGAACATAGCTTTTATGCCTTATTAGGCGATCGGTTTGAATATAACGAACACACTGATGCCACCGTGTTCGATTTACAAGCGTGGTACGGCAGCACTTTTAATCGCTTAGTGATCAAAACTGAAGGTGACATCAGCGATGGCAAGCTTGAAGAGAATCAAACCGATATATTATGGGGACACGCTATTGCTGCGTATTGGGATGCCCAAGTGGGTATCCGCTCTGATTACGCTAAAGATGGTAAAAGTCGACAATGGCTAGCCGTTGGCCTGCAGGGTTTAGCGCCCTATTGGTTTGAACTTGATATGACCGCATATTTGGGGGAAAAGGGGAATAGCGCATTGACGTTTGAAGCCGAGTACGAGCTATTATTGACGCAAAAATTGATTGTACAACCGCGCGCTGAAATCACTCTTTATGGCAAAGACGATGAGCAACATGAACTCGGTAGTGGCCTATCTAGTAGTGCGATTGGTTTTAGACTTCGTTATGAGTTCACCCGCCAGTTTGCGCCTTACGTAGGAGTAGAGTGGACAAATACTTACGGTCAAACCGCAGATTATGCCAGATTAAAAGGACAACCTAGTAACGAAACTGAGTTTGTTACTGGTATTAAATTTTGGTTTTAGCGGATACCCTTTACGCAATGACAAAGGTGAATTAAATGCGCCTAACCATTAAATGATAATGACAATGAATAAAACGATGATTTTGAAAGCAAGATTGCTTTCAAAATCTACAAAAAAAACCAATAAAACTTTATATTTTTAGGAGTAAACCATGAAAACCTTAACAAAATTAGCTTTAGTATTAATACCAACAATGGCCTTATCACTGTCAGCTTTAGCACATGACCCAGCACTGCACGTAAAGAAAGCAGAAAAGGCAGATTGTAGCAAAATGGATCACAGTAAAATGGACATGAAAAACCCTGTTGCAATCGCCATGATGAAAAAATGTATGAAGCAGTCAAAAGCTGATGATCATAAAATGAAAGATATGGACCACAGCAAAATGAAGCAAATAGAACATAAAGCGGCTAAGAAAGATGATCATGAACATAATCATTAAGTCATCTTATACCAATTTGATTAATTAAGTGTTCTACTTTTTCATGAGGAAAAATGGCTAATTACCAGACATAAAATTTAGTCAGTAGTTATTCTACTTATAATTTTTATAACGCCGTACTTATTCTTTTTAACCATTAAAAATGAGCAGCTAATTAATCAACTTGTTATTAGTTACAAGCGTAGCGCTTATGCAGGTAGCCGCGTGCTAAGTGACTTTTAAAGTCTCAGTCCTTGAAGGAAATTGTATGAAAATCATTAAAGTAATATTGTTACTTTTTGTTTTAGCTATCGGCTCAGCGGCTACTGTGATGTATTCCGGTATTGTTAATGTCGCCGCCGATGAGCCGCATAGTGAATTTGTTTATTGGCTGTTAGAAGAAACCAGAGAAAACTCTATTCGCAAAGCGGCAAAAAATATCAAAGTACCTGATTTAAGTGCACCTGAATTATTACTAACTGGCGGCACTGATTATGAATTTATGTGTGCCAGCTGCCACCTAAAGCCCGGACAAAGTGAGAGTGATATGAGCCTAGGCTTATATCCTGCGCCTCCTAACTTGGCTGTTTCGAGTAAAGCACATATCGGCCATGATCATGGAGACGATGATGAAGCTGCTCGGAGAAATTTCTGGATAATTAAGCACGGTATTAAAGCGTCTGGTATGCCGGCGTGGGGTAAAACCCATGACGATCAGCGCATATGGGCAATGGTGGCTTTTATCAATCAGTTATACACCTTAACACCAGAGCAATATCAAATACTTACAGCGATCAATTAAGGTCAATATCATAACGGATTAAACATGAAAAAATATATTACAGCAATCTTCATCCTGGCAATGAGTTTTACTACACTTGCTCATGGTGATAAAAATCATAACGATAGCAGCAAACAAGCAATTGTTGATATTATCGCGGGAATTAAATTTGGCTGGGAAAATGGTGATGGAACGCCATTTAGAGAAACTTTTTTAGACTTTAACGGTGCCAGGTATATAGAGTCTGGCGGCCAAAACCTCGGGTTGGACAGCTTAGTTAATCACCATGTTGAACCAGAAAAAGAGGCGATGGAATATTTAAAATTAGACTTTTCCAATATAGAAGTAACGTTTGAAGGAGCTGATAAAGAATTTGCTTGGGCGATTGCTGATAGTGCTGTGCAGGGAAAAGTTAAAAAGTCAGGTAAAGTATTTGATAAAACAGGCTATCAAACCTTTTTATTTCGTAAGGTTGATGAGAGTTGGAAAGTTATTCACAGCCATTCATCAACTCGCGATAAGCGACCAAAAACTGCTCAAAAACGTAAACACAAACACAAACGATAACATTTTATCTCAATAGAATTAATGCAGCTAAGGCTTATGTTTTAGCTGCATGTTTGTAAGGTTTATATAGTGCCAGATTTATAGCGGTGAGAATCATTTCTATATTCTTCGAGTAAGCCATATTAAGCGCTTATTAAATATTTAATCTGCTAAGTGGTGTTAGCTCAAACTTGAACTGTTACTATGGGTGTATAGGCTTTGACTAAGCCTGACAGTCGAAAAATCCCAGATTTCACTAGCCCATTTCTAGTTCAGAAAAATACGCTTTATCAAATTTGGATTAATTTCCTGACAGCTCCTTAATTATAATGCTCCAGTGATTTAGTCCATTATAAAAGGTTTTGATGGGTAGACGCTCATTAAGGCCGTGAGCAAACATTTCGTCTGGATCCATAAACACGCTTGCCATGGCCCAAGTTGGAATGCCCGCTTTACGGAAATGCATGCCGTCTGTGCCACCGGATTCCATAAAACCAATGATTTCTACCTTGGGATAGCGGGTATGTACAGATTTTTTAACCGCAGCCATTACATCGTCTCGCAATGCCGATATAGGGCTTTCGACTGGTGAGTCCAGAGTAGTAAACTCAATAGCGTTGTTTTTAACTAATTTTTGCAAGGTTTGTTTAACTTCCTCAACAGGTACACCTGGGAAAACGCGGCAATTTACTGTAGCCGTGGCTGATTGAGGTAGAGCATTTTCTGCATGGCCAGCCTTTAACATGGTGGTAACACAGGTGGTACGGGTGGTGCCCACATAAGATGACTCAATTTCGAGTCGATCAGATGCTTTTTTATTGGTAGGGTCTTTCGCAAATGTTGTCATAGCCTCGCCAAGTTCACCACCTAATTGCTTCCCCGACACGTTAAAAAACTCACGGGTCATATCACTCCACATCACTGGGAAGTGATAGTCTCTGATATTTAACAAGGCAGATGACAGTTCATAAATGGCATTATCTGGACGCGGTCTTGAGCTGTGACCACCTTTATTACGCAAAGTAAGTTCAAAACTGACATAAGTCTTTTCTGCGGCTTGTACCAGATAGACGATGGCATTGCCATTTACGTCCAGATCGCCGCCGCCTGCGTCAGAGTTAAGAGCATATTCTGCATCAGCGAGTTCAGGTCGCTCATTTGCAAGCATGTGAGTCGTGATCATAGAAGTTTCTTCGTCGCCCGAGAAAACAATAAAGAGATCACGATTAGGGACAAAACCTTCCTTTTTCAATCGAATAAAGGTAGACGAAAGCATCGTAACGCCAAGCTTATTGTCTATGGTGCCGCGCCCGTAAAAGTATTTTTCATCATGGGTCAACTCAAACGGTGGGCGCTTCCAATCTTTTGGAAAAGCTTCTACCACGTCCATATGTGCAAGCAATAGAATAGGCTTTTTGTTGGCCGTTCCGTCACCTTTGTAGCGCACTATTAGGGCAGCTGTTTCACCTTTAGGAATAATTTGAATGTCTGCTTCGCTAAAGCCTACAGCTTTAAATTCATTGGCCAAATAGGCGGCCATCTCAGGCACCTTACCGCGACCGGCAACAGTTGGAATGCCAATAACGGTTTTATAAATTTCTAGAGCCTTCTTTGCATGGGGAGAATCTTTTAGGTCATTTGCCAGTATGGGTAAGGCTGATAATAACAATATACTAAGCAATAAAAATTTTTTCATATTAGTTTAACTGAAACCTATTTTTTGAAGATATACAATTAAGAAATTCACCCGGTAAATTTTATAAATATGTAAAAAACTATTTTAAGAGAAAACTTTAAACGTCAGTTTCATATCAAAGGGATACTTGTCAGTATTGATTTTTGACTCGTAGGTAACTATTACATCAGGCTCAAAAGCGTCCATGCTTTTTTTGAAATGTTTAGGTTAGTCTGGTCGATTAATTAATTAGTTTTTTCATTTTGTGCTCTATCTAATAGTTTTAATTAACCTTAATGTGGATTGCTTTCATTTATCTGTTTGAGGAGACTACTTAAGCCCATGTGTTGTATATTCGCCTTTGACAATAAGCTGTACGGTAATAGGTGCATCAGTGGTGTTTTTCCAGTACCAGCCTTGAGAGCCCGCAAATGGTGCAGTAAAACTACCTTTCATTTCACTCAAAGTTGCGATGGCATAGCTTTCAAAATAGCCCGTCGTGTCACCTTCTGGTTCTCCGTGTAGGTCAAAATACAATGCAGAACCATCGGTTATCCATTCGTACTCAAGTTTCTGGTATTGCGCCATGATAAATTTGTATTCAACACCACGACCAGCAGGAACAAGCACTTCTATTGTTTCTGTATCTTCTTTTGATTTTTTTGATGCTTCCTGTGTTAATAGTTGAGCAGCACTTTCATCTTTCCCATGATGAAAAACAGTTAAGCCAAGTTCGTGCCCAATTCCGGTAGGGTCGATATCATATTCAGCAGGCAATATAATAATTAGCAGTGTAAATGCTGCGAATACAAAGCTGAACATTGTGTATTTGAGCAACGCAGAATTTGTTAATTCCATCGTTTGTGGCGTTGCTTGTTGTATTTCTTCTTGCCTTTTATCTTGCATAATCTTATCTCTTAAAATAGGTAAAAGTTGAATAGGTAAATTTAATCAATTAGTTAATGAAATAGCCTGTAAGTTGTAAACCAACCAACATAAACCCAGCGCTCATTAACAAGCAGTTAGTATTTTTGGCAAAGCGAGTAAAACTGCTATGCGTACGCCAAAAATTAATCATTAATAATATAAAGGCTAAGGCGGTAAATTGCCCTAATTCAACCCCGACATTAAAGGCAATTAAATTGGCAATTAAACCGTCATCGGGGATTTGAAACTCTTGCAGTTTAGTTGCCAATCCGAAACCATGAAAAAGGCCAAAAATTAACACGGCTAATTTAGCGTTGGGTGACTTACCAAAAAGCCGATTAAAACCTCCTAAGTTATCAAAACCTTTATAAACAACAGACAGGCCGATAATGGCATCAATTAAGTAAGCGTTAACTTCAATGTCGCTAATCACACCGAACAGCAAGGTTATGCTATGGCCTAGCGTAAACATGCTGACATACAGCAAAACATCTCTGCTTCTATATAAAAAGAACAACACACCGACAAGGAATAATAAATGGTCGTACCCTGTCACCATGTGCTTAGCACCGATGTATAAAAATGGAATAATCTGTACACCCGTATTTTGTTGTAAAAATGCACGGGTACTTTCATCTACGCCATGAGCAAATGCTGCTATGGGTAACCAAATAGCAATTAGCGCGATTAGGCTGATTAAGCCGTATCGCGGGGAAAAATTAGACATTAACGCTTTCCTTTGTTTCAGTAGTTTTTTTAGTAAAAGTTTCTTTGTGGTTGTGTAATAAACGATATAAAGCAGGGAGTACAAATAAGGTTAATAATGTCGATGAAATAACCCCACCAATGACCACTGTTGCAAGAGGACGTTGGACTTCAGAACCTATGCCGGTATTAAGCGCCATGGGCACAAAACCTAGCGAGGCAACAAGTGCAGTAGTTAGTACGGGTCGAAATCTTGTTAAAGCACCTTCAATAATAGCGGTATCTAATGCTATGCCTTCTCGTCTAAGCTCTCTGATAAATGACACCATAACCAAGCCATTTAATATGGCGATGCCAGATAGGGCAATAAAGCCAACAGCTGCTGATATTGAAAACGGAATATCGCGCAGTAACAAGGCAAAAATACCACCGGTTAATGCTAAGGGAACACCGGTAAAAATAATCATCGAGTCTTTGAAGGAACCGAGAGCTAAAAATAATAAGCCGATAATCATTACGAGGGTAATAGGCACTACGATGGATAGCCTTTGTGCTGCTGATTGTAGTTTTTGATAGGTGCCACCATATTCAATCCAGTAACCCGCAGGTACATCAACAGAGTTTTCAATAGCGGCCTGAATATCTTGAACAAAAGAGCCTAGGTCTCTTCCTCTGACGTTAGCAGTAACAACCACTCTACGTTTGCCATTTTCTCTATTGACTTGATTTGCTCCCTCAACCAATTCAAGATCAGCTACTTCTTGCAAGGGCACATACTTACCTTCACTTAGTGCCATTGGTAAATAAGCTAGCGTATCAATATCTGTTCTTAAGTGTTCAGGAAGACGAACAACAATATCGGATCTCCTATCACCTTGATAAAACTTACCTGCAATGGTGCCACCTAAGGCAGTTGCCAGCTGATCTTGTAACTCTTTTATACTAATGCCATATTTTGCCAATTGTTCATGGTTCGGGTTAATGGTCATCATAGGGAGGCCAGTTGTTCGTTCAACTTGCACATCTGCTATTCCCTCTACATTAGCAATAGCGGCATTGATACTGTTGCCTAATGTCGTTAATGTTTCAAAGTCATCACCAAAAACCTTGATGGCAAGCTCAGCCCGAACACCGGCAAGTAACTCATTAAAGCGCATTTGAATGGGCTGAAGAAACTCATAGCGATTACCTGGAATAGGCTCTACTACTGCTGCTAGTTCTTCGACAAATTGCGTTTTAGGCTTGTTAGGATCAGGCCATTCGCTTCGTGGTTTCAAAATAATAAAATTATCAGCAACGCTCGGTGGCACCGCGTCAGTGGCAACATCTGCGGTACCAATTTTGGCAAATACACGCTCAACTTCTGGCATCTGATTGATTTTTTCTTCCAAGACTTTTTGAAGTTCAACCGCTTGTGATAATGAAGTGCCAGGTATGCGTAAGGCGTGCATAGCTATATCACCTTCATCCAAATTTGGCACGAACTCACTGCCCAGTTTGTTGGCAGAAAAACCGGCGACTCCAACAAGACCAACTGCACCTATAACAACAAACCAACGAACCTTAAGTGCAAAAGTTAATGTTGGGCGATACACAGCAAGTGAGGATTTAATGATGATGTTTTCTTTTTCTTTTACTGGGCCTTTGAATAAAATAGCGATAGCCGCAGGTACAAAAGTTACTGATAAAAACATAGCGCAACATAAAGCGATAACAACGGTTATTGCCATAGGGTGGAACATTTTCCCTTCAACCCCTGTTAGTGCAAAGATCGGCAAATAAACCGCTGTAATGATAAATACACCAAATAATGCCGGTCGAATAACTTCCTTAGTGGCATCAAATACGAGTGATAAACGTTCATTTAATTCCATAGAACGTCCATTTGAAGAGGCTGCACTAAGCCTTCTCATACAGTTTTCAACAATAATAATGGCACCGTCTACTAATAGGCCAAAGTCTAAGGCTCCTAAGCTCATTAAGTTGGCGCTAACTTTAGTTTGTACCATACCTGTGATCGTCATTAACATGGCAAAAGGGATCACGGCAGCTGTGAGTAAAGCGGCTCTCATATTCCCTAATAATAGAAATAGCACGACAATAACTAATAATGCGCCTTCTAAAAGGTTCATTTTTACCGTATCTAAGGTTTTCTCGACCAATTTCGTACGATCATAAACGGCGGTAACGGTTATCCCTGTCGGTAAACTTTCTTTCACTTCCTCCAATCTTAAGCCGACAGCTTTAGCAACCCTTTGGCTGTTTTCCCCAATGAGCATAAAGACAGTGCTCATTACCACTTCTCTACCATTTTGAGTGGCAGCACCTGTTCTTAACTCTTTCCCTTCCTCAACATTAGCAACATCCGAAATACGGACCACGCTACCATTGGTAGATTTAACAGGTATGTTAGCTAAGTCTTTTAAGCTTTTGGCTTGTCCTGGAATACGTAATAGCCATTGAGCACCATTTTTTTCAATAAACCCTGCACCCTTATTGTCATTATTGTTTTCTATTGCTTGAATAATATCTTGCTGACTAACACCAAAGGCCAGTAACTTTTTAGGGTCGAATGCAACGAGAATTTCACGTTTAAAACCGCCAATAGGGTTAACTTCAACTACCCCTTGTACCTGCATTAATTGAGGGCGAATAATCCAGTCATGTACAGTCCTTAAGTCCGTCGCTGTGATAAGTTCACCTTCATCATTACGTGCGCCCGGCTCGGCATCAACAGTGAACATAAATATTTCACCTAACCCGGTCGCTATTGGACCAAGTTCAGGCTCTAAACCAAAAGGTAAATCAGATTTAGCCGATAGCAGTCGCTCATTTACAAGTTGCCTTGCAAAATAAATGTCCGTTTCATCACTAAAGATAGCGGTAACTTGTGATAAACCGTAGCGAGAAACAGAGCGTGTGCTTACTAAGTTAGGTATACCAGCTAACGCAGTCTCTAATGGGTAAGTCACCCGTTGCTCTACTTCAAGCGGAGTATAGCCCGGCGATTCTGTGTTGATCATTACCTGGACGTTAGTTATATCAGGAACGGCATCAATTGGTAATTTGGTGAAATTCCAAATACCTAGTGCTGCAAGCGCTAGTACGACTAACATAATGATAGAACTTTTACGGATAGAAAATCTAAGTAAATATTCGAGCATAATTAAACCTTAATGATCGTGTGAGGCGCCAGATTTTTCAATATCGGCTTTGAGGATATAACTATTCTCTGTGACATATTCAGTGCCAATGGAGATACCACTTAGCACTTCTATTTCATCACCGACTACTCGGCCTAGTTCGAGCATTCTTACTTCATATTCATCACCCACTTTGGCATATACGACTGTAAAGTCTCGAAAGCTCTGCAACGCTTTACGTTCAACTGCCATAGCAACATCGTATGAGCCAATTTCAATGTCGGCACTAACAAATAAACCTTCAGATAACACAGAGTCTGGATTGTTAACTAACACACGAAATAGTTTCGCCTGATCATCTCTGACTTTTAGAATTCGACTATCAATGGTGCTGACTTGTTTTGCTTCAACACCATTTATCGTCAACGTGGTTTTGGCACCAAGGCGTATAGTTGATAAGTTTTTTGGAAAAACAGCTAGCTCAGCAATTAATGTTTTATCATTGGTGATTTGTAGTAATGAACGACCTTTTGATTGTTCTCCAGAGGTCACATTAACCTTCGTTACTATGCCATTTTGGGCAGAAAGTACCTTGTAAGATTGCAGACTTTCATTACTTTCTACAGTAAAGAGTAGTTGCCCCTTTGTGACGGAATCCCCCAGTTTTACATGCACGTTTTCAACAAGCCCATCGAAGCGAGCATAGACATTGCTGGTTGCATCAGCGGGCAAGGTTAACCTGCCATAGACTGCAACAGTTTCATGAAATGTGGATGGTTTAACAAAATCAGTGGCAATTTCCATTGCCTCGGCAATATCGTCCGCAATTTTGGTGCGACCTTCAAAATTGTCATATTGCCAATTATAGGTTTGCCCCTGATATTTAGCGGAAAGTGAAACCATAAATGAGTGAGGTTCATAAATAACCATATCGCCACGAAGGTATTCACCTTCTTGATAAAAGTTTATGTCATCTACAACATTACCTAATCGAGTTAATTTCACATTGAGTTCCACTTCTGATGGCTCTATAGCTTTATCAGCCATTGTTGCCCAAACGCGAAATTCTGGTGGAACACCTGTTTCAAAAATAGCTAACTCAATAGCAAAATCACCTTTTCTCAGCATTCGGCCACGATTAGGGCCTTTCTCTGGTTCAGCTGCTTCTGCTTTTTGCTCTGAAACGGCAAAGCTAGAGAAACTCGCACTTACGCCAACGAAGCATAAAGTGCCTAATAGCGTTAATATTTTAAATGTTGATCTCATAGGTTATTTCTCGGTACTTTTTTCATTAGAATGGGCGTTAAAAGGAGCATTAGAGGCTTTATTGATGGCAACTAGGGACGACCCCGTTAACCGCTCTATTTCAATATTGTTTAAATGCGCATTTTGATAAGCGCCTATCAAATCTGCTTGAGCATTTATTAATGCTTGTTGCGTATTCATCCACTCGGTATAGCTATACATACCCACGTTGTAGGCTTTCTCAGCTTCATTAAAGGCTTGTTCTAACAATGGAATGACTTTCTCAGTTACTGCGTGAATAACATGCTGGCTGTGTTTCATTTGCTCGATCAGCACATATAGCTGCGTATTGAGCTTATGAACGAGGGCTAGTGACTCTGCTTCTAGTTCATTTTGAGTGGCATGTAAGGCCCTTATTTTCCCTTCATTTTGATTGGTGTCACCAAAGGGAATCGAAACCCCAGCTACTAAGCCGAAATCATCAGTTGTTTGATAACGACGTAAGCCAGTTGAAAATTGCCATAAGGGTTTAGTTTCAATACGTGCAAGCTCAATTTCAGACTGAGCAATTCGTTTTTTGGTGGCGAAAAGGCTAACAGAAGGGGTCTGTTTAAGTTTATTAACTAAAACATCGAAATTAGAGTTATCTGCTGACGGTAAGTTTGGTAACGATAATAATGACCCGATCACCTTACTCTTTTTATGACGATCTGCCTGATTTACTGCTTGAACTTGTCCACCCCATTGAGCAAACAATTGATATTTACTCGCATCAACTTCGTGAGTTAAATCTTCAAGGTCCAATTCCCGCTTAGCAATTTCAGCTTGAGCTTTTAATTTATCTACTAGCGATGATTTTCCCGCTTTTACACGTTTATTTATGGCTTTAAATGAATTGTTCGCTTGTTTTAGGCTAAATTCTGCTAACATCAATCGCTCTTTATTAACGAGAACTTGTATAAAGTATCGTGCCGTTTGTGCCGCTAAATCCAAGGCTTTAACTTCACGCTCTAAGGCAACAGTAGAGCCATACTGTTTAGCTGTTGCCATTTTACGTTTCACTAACTCACCATCTAATAGCCAAGATATCGACAAGGTAGATTGCGCACTTTTAAAACCACTGTGTTCACCAGTACCTAAGGCATCCTCAATCACAAAACCAATTTGTGGTCTAGCCTGAACTCCTGCCTGTTGAGCATAGCCAGAGTAAACCTCAGCTTTAAGGGCAAATGATTTAAGTTCAGGGTGCAAACTAATGGTCTGTGAAATAGCTGAACGCAAATCAACGGCTTGCATAGGACTTTCTTGGGCAAAAGTAGAGCTTGGTAAGAGAAATAATAATATCCATGTAGCGCTCTTACGTTTGCGGTGTAGCTTTGTTAAAAGCCGATTGCCAATCGGTTTTTTAAAAGAGAGTGTTTTAAAATAGCGTTTCATTATTAATACCTTAGAGTAAAACTTTAAATTAGTGTTTTAATGAGTAAAGAGGGTTTCAATAACGTGATGTAAGCTATCTACAGACGTAGTTGAAATCAAAACTAAAAGGAGTATGACTATCAAAACACCTCCCTTGGGAAATGTTTTGAACTGTTTGTCATTGAGCAAATGTAGTACTCGTTGTTCAATAGAGTGGCGGCAAAAATGAACAAATAATTCACTGTCATAGTGTGGATGAATGGAGTAGTTAGCCGCCAATTTAGTAAATTTTATCAAGGTGCTGGCGACATTATGTGACTGATGTTGGTTTTTGACAAAAAAAGAATCAGCATCTTGTTCCATCGATAGAGACATCATAGATTGTAATAAATGCTTAACATTAGACGCAAAATAAGCGGAGAACAAAGAAAAAAGCCACTTTTTCAATGGATCAGAAAAGTGTACATGAGCAAGTTCATGCTGAATGATGATTTCTAACTCATCTGCGCTTGTTTGCTCAATGAGGCCGGTAGAAATAAAACATGAAGGATTAATCAACCCTCCGGTGAATGCTGTCGGGATAATTGATTCAATGAGATATACGTGCTTATTCTTCTTGCTCCCAAAGGCACGTAAAAGACTTATTTGCTGGTGATTACGATAAAGAACAATCATTTTTTTTGTCAAAACATATAAGCTAAAACCAACAAAGATAAGTAAGCTAAAGCTATGCCAACTCAGGAAATAGAAAATATCTGGATGATGCCAATGCACTAAATCAGTCAGCGAGATAAATGTCGAACCATCTTGAAAGAGTGGGCTAAAAACAAGCGTAACACTTAACGCAATAAACCAAGGAGTAAGTACAAATAACCATAATAATGATTTACGTGTAGAGACAGCATAATCAGCTAATCTTCCTTTTATGGACCAAAATACAGCCGAAACAAATATGTTCGCTACTAGAAAGGCTAATACCCCTACAGCAAGCAAATTGAATGCTAATGCCCATTGGTCATAAATCATTATTCAGCATTCTGCTGTAATTTTTGACGTTGTAGTTCAATCATTGCTTCTAACTTATTAAGCTGTTGTTCATCTAGATCTGCTGAAATAGAAGAGAAAGCAGCTACAACACTATCCTCATCTTTAGAAATAAAATCATGAGTCACATTTTTGATCAATTGGCCAATTAATTCCTGACGTTCAATTTTGGGGTAGTATTGATAAGCATGGCCACTTTTTTCTCTGCCTAGCAGATCTTTTTTAAACAAGCGATCTAAAGTACTTTGTATGGTATTTAAAGAGCCGCCTCTATTTTTTTCAAAATAACTAAACACCTGTTTAGCATCAGCGGGTTGTATTTTCCAAAGGTATTCCAATACTTGTTTTTCTAGTTCACCGAGTTGCATAGACTTTTCATTACCCCATTTAAGTATTATGATACTGCCACATTAAAAACCGAGAGGCAATCGGTTTTTAATGTGGGATTTTTTAAGGGGCCTATTTAAGGTAGCTTTTTAATATTGTGATAACTTGCTCTACTTCTTCATGGCGTTGCTCTGGTGTAATATCTTCAGCGCCTAAATGCTCTCTTAAATGTCCTTCTAAAACCTCTTTCATCAGGCCGTTAACTGCTCCTTTTAATGCAGCAATTTGCTGTAAAAAAGCCAGACAGTCAGGAGGGCCTTCCAATGAGCTTTCTAAGGCAATTGACTGACCTTTTATTCGTCTGATACGTGCCAGCAGTTTCTTTTTTTCAGTTGACGTATGCGACATAATTTTATTTCACTTTGAAATGTACTGGGGGGGAGTATATAGTTTAAATAAGTTATATTCAAAATTGATATTAATTCTACCAGCCGTTAAGGAAAAATAGTGACTGATTCAACAATACAATGGCAACATTCTCATGATTTTGGTGTAGATAACTCCCAAAATACAAATAAAGTAAAAATTGTATTTTGGCTAACAACCGTAATTATGATCCTTGAAATTGCCGTAGGCACTTGGTCTGGCTCTATGGCATTATTAGCTGATGGTTGGCATATGGGAACCCATTCAGCAGCTTTTCTTATTGCCATTTTTGCCTATTCTTATGCCAAAAAGCATGCGAATAATAAGTCATTTAGTTTTGGTACTGGTAAGGTTAATTACCTTGGTGGATTTACTAGTGCAATAGCATTAGGTATTGTCGCTTTAATGATGGTAGTGGAATCAATACAACGTTTAGTTGAACCGCAAAATATACAATTTAACGAAGCAATAATCGTGGCATTCATAGGACTTGTGGTAAATGTAGTTTCTGCATTTATTTTAAAAGATGACCACCATCACCATCATCACGAAGAACATTCAAGTCATTATCATGACCACAATATGAAAGCTGCTTATCTTCATGTTTTGGCTGACACCTTAACTTCTGTCCTTGCTATGGTTGCGTTATTAATAGGTAAGTATATTGGCCTGGTTTGGATGGACCCTGTGATGGGGATCGTAGGCGCTATGGTTATATTTCATTGGTCATTTGGCTTAATTAAAGACTCAAGTACTGTGCTTTTAGATAAATCGGTGGACATTTCAACTCTAGAGAAAATATCTACGGCCATGAATGAAAAAAATACTGTTATTAACGATATCCATGTCTGGAAAATTGCTAACTCACATCAAGCAGCTATTCTTTCAGTTTCATCTGAAACGCCATTAGGAATAAATGAATATAAAAAAATATTAATGGAGTACTTACCTAAGGTTTCACACGCCTCTGTTGAGATTGAAGTTCGCTAAATTGAGTGTTTTTAGATAAATCATGTCGGGTTTACAGCCAAGGGTGAGACGTTTCAGCGGAAATTTACAGTATTTTTTATAGCCATATAGGAGGGGTGTACTACACTTTAGTATGGGATCTGTTGAGTTGTTTCTTGAAATCGGCTGGCTTCTGGGTTGTAAGCTGGTTTGAAAACTATTCTTTGGTTTTGGTTCACGGCTTAAAAATATTAGGAGATTAAAATGCCTACTGCTCTCAATGCTCTTATCATGTCACTTGCTGAAACCCCCGACAATCTTGCTGAAATTCGTGACCAGATCGCCAGTCTGGGACTTTTAGAGCTTAAAAAAATTCTGAAAGAGAGTGGACTAGATATTGCGGGAAAGGTCACAAATGCCAAAACCGCCGCGGATATTGCCATTGCTGTTTTTGTTCCAAGCATACGAGCAGAACGGAGCGAGGAGGCTAAGACCCATGAAGGTTTGTTATCAGGCCATATTTTTGAAGATGACGAGCCAGAGATTGTTTACCGCTTCGCTGCGAGGCCTAGTGAAGATGAAATTAATATTTGGAAAATCACAGAGTCTGATGGCAAGCTAAAGATCGTTAAGGATTATAAGTTTGCTAAAGAGGAGCTGCAATGTTCTGTGTTGACTCTGCCCCTTGTTGAAGAGGGGGAAACAGAGGAAGTGCCGGAAGAAGGGACACCGACAACCCCCGATGACAGTGATGAGCCAACGGGTACTATAATTGAGACGGTTGCATTATCCCATTACAAGGTGGACCTTAAGCTAATTTTCACCATTCCATTCGTACCTAATGATTTTCCTGTGCCCAGTCAGCTTCTTCACACTAGGTGGAGAGGGGCCGCTATGACTCAGGAGGAGCGCTATGCCGCAAGAGCGATGCTGGCCACCGGCAATGCTCCCCCGCCTGATCTATTTCCGACTGAAGCGTCCTGGAATACCTACATAGCGTCAAAAGAATACCGAGCGCTTCTCCATATCCAGTTTTACATATGTTGCCCTCAGGCTGCTAACCAGAACTCTGCGACGGTGAAGTTAACAAAAGTAGGCTATACACCACACCCGTCGAGTATTTTACTTGCCCCAGCTGGTACACTTAGAGCCAGGCTAGAAGCGGACCATAACTTACGGCAATCGGTCGGGAATCAGGCGGAAAATATTGCCGCCGGTGATGGCGCTCTTGGGGCAGCGTTGGGGCTCGGTTCCATCCCAGGTGCAACATTAGTAGCGCCAAGTAACCTCGGGGTGATAAGGGAGCTCAGGAATAGGTATCACGGGACGACGCCTGGGATACGATCACACTCTGAAGGCGAACATAAGTTTGGCTCACGCGATATGAGCACCCGTAATTGTAGCTCTGGCTTATTATCTTACTTCTTCCGTGTTGGCAGCTCTCATAACCTCCTTAATCTTGGACTGACGGGGAACCTTATTCCCTATCAGGGCGGCGATTTGACCTACAGACTCTGTTGTAGTGACGGTATTTTGCGGCTGTCCTTCAATCATACCGCTGTACCGTCACATGATATCTATATTAATAATGCTAAGCTTGCGAATAAAAGTTACGATATGCTGGGTGCATCATTCCCCAGCATACGAAGTGCGGTAAATGGCATTGGTAGACCTCTTAGCGGCCTGAATAATTTGGGTGTGTTCACGCGTCCCGCCGTGCCGAAAAGATCGAGTATCAATGTTCCTATAACAAGGAAGGATGGCTGTGATCCTATCGCGAGTGGCTGGTGGCCGACTCCACAATCAGCGTGAATAAAAAGGCAGAAAGTTCATTTGAGTGAGTTTTACTCTAGAGTACTACAACGAATTAGCGCTTTCTCCGTGATACAGCCTTTGGAAATAATCTAGTGTGCGCACCAGACGCGGTACAATGGATACCAATAGCTCAATTATGCTAATGGCTCATTTGTCGTGTAAAGCTGTTGTGTTCTGGTCAAGCAGCATAAAACTCTTTCATTAACTGCCGTGAAGCTAAATTTTGACGATTTCCTGTAAATAAAACCTTCGTGCGTCGATATAACATCAGCTCAAATTCACTGATGATTTTAGTTGAGTGATTACGCTAAGTATAATAACCACTTCGACTAATGCTCATTATATTGCACTGATTTTAAAGGGAAAATATCTTCGTTATTTTTAATGAAGTTAAACTTTACATCATTTCTCTAGCGAAGAAGGTACGTCTTTTTTAATGTTGTTTTCTTAGGAAATTGTTTGTTTTCTTTGTGAAGCTTCTCCAACTCACTGCATTCATCACCGAATAAAGCAAAGCCGGATTGCTTTGCTTTAAACCGCTGTTTCTAACCATAGGGTTAGCTCTGCTCCCTAAAGGCTTGACTCGCTCTGGTATGAATAACCTTGTTCAATGACTAAAGCTCTGCTTACGCCTCGACAGCTTATGTGGAAGATTTGACTTGTCATTTTTGATTCATAAATACCCAATTAGCAGAATATTATCTGTATCAAGCCGTCCAATGCCATTAAGCCAGAGCCAATTTATATTGGCCGATTCATTTAAGCAACTATGATACTTTCTGATAGACCAAATACGCGGCGACTAAATCACTCACTGCGGTACCTACCGATTTAAACAAGGTTATTTCATCAGCTGATTGCCTTAATATTTCAGGGTTTTTACACATATCAGCTAACTCACCGACAATCGCGTCCGCCTTGAAAACGCCCTCAGCAATAGGAATAAGTAACTCACCCGCTTCAGTTAAGGTATTGGCGAGACTATCAACGTATACGCGAGAGTTAGCGATTATAGCGCTGTCACACTCTCTGGCATCGGGCATGTGATTACCTAGACAATCAATATGCGCGCCTTTACTGACGAGTTCGCCATCAAATAACGGTGTTTTTGAGCCGGTAGCACAACAAATGATGTCAGCATCGGGTGTTTCTTTTGCAACGTCGACACTGCTGTAAAAACTGATCTCAGGGTATAAAGGGCTAAATTCATTGATCAGCTGTTGAACTTTTTCAGCATTTCGGCCCCAAATGGTAACTTTTTTCAGCGGACGAACGTTAATATGGGCATGTAATAAATAAGCCGCTAAATTGCCTGTGCCAAATAACAGCAGATGCTGAGCGTCTTCTCGTGATAAAAGCTGACTGGCTAATGCTGAAATAGCCGCGGTGCGCCAGTAGGTAACACTCGTGCCATCCACTAGGGCTAGCGGTTCACCGGTTGTACGGCGAAACAGCATGATTTTCGAAAATAACCCCGGGATATTATGTTTCGCACTGTTGTCTGGAAAATAGGTAAACATTTTATTGCCAATGACTTCGTCAGTCCATGAAGGTAATAAGGCAAACGCATCATGCTTGCTGTGATCTTCAGGCGCAAGTAAGTGTACTTGTCGTTGTGGCATGTGAAATGGTTTGCTAAAGCTTTGTTTGAGCAATGGAATTAATTCGGCAAAATTTAAACTGCTTTGTACTTGTTCTGTGCTAATGATTTTCATGTTTCTCTTTTTCCAATAATAGTGAAGCTAACGTTATAGTTCTTGCAAAGCTTTTGGCGCTTGAGTGATTATTTCTAAGCCCTGAGCGGTTAATACCACATCGTCTTCAATACGAACGCCGCCCCAACCGGGAATATAAATGCCGGGCTCTATGGTGATAACACAACCTTGCTCTATGGTGGTTTGACAGTCTGGACCAAGGAAAGGCTGTTCATGCAATTGCAAGCCAACGCCATGACCTAAACCTTCGCCGGCGTACTCTTTGTAATCACTGTTCAGTAAAACATTTGCCGACTGCTGGTATAACGCTTGACCACTTACCCCTACGGTGAGTTTATTAATAGCCGCTTGCTGGGCCTCTTGTACTAATTGATAGATATGACGCTGCTTGTCGCTGGCTTGACCAAAAATAAAGGTGCGCGTCATATCTGAGCGGTAGCCGTTTACCACGGCGCCAAAATCAATGAGGATCAAATCACCCTGCTTGAGCTTGCGGTTTGATGGAATGCCATGGGGCAGGGCGCTGCGTTCACCAAAGAGTAAAATGGTGGCAAAAGATAATTCTTCAGAGCCTAATTTGGCCATTTGATAATCTAATTCAATGGCCAATTCGCGTTCACTAATACCTGCTTTCACTAACGGTAGTATATTGGCTAAGGCTTGATCGCCAATGGCAGCCGCTTGCTTTATCGTCGCGATTTCAGCTGCGGTTTTGATCATGCGCAGTTTTTCAACTGTGCCACGCAAAGCAATGGTTTGCGTTACTTGAGTCTGCTGTGTTATTTCTGCCGCCATAGCTTGCCATTGGGCAACATTAATATGCTCACTTTCAAAAAAGAGTGTTTGGCAATTATCTTGCTTTAGCAGCTCAACAATGAGTGCCGTCAGTGATTGATTAGCACGATCCCGGCAAATAACGTGAAAGTGTTGTGGGTGTCCAGCTTGCTCTTTCGCTTGCTCAAAATAACGGTAATCGGTGATTAAATAATTGGCCTTGTCAGTGATTAATATCGTCGCGGCATGCCCTGAAAAATTAGACACGTAGCGAATGTTAATGTCACTGAAAATAAGTACCGCGCTGTGCGCTTGTGTTAATACTTGTTGGCGTAATTTGTTAATGTTCATTTATTCATCTCTTTATTGTAAAGTGATTGCTTTTTGATGCTGGCGACTAATAACCTAAATTTTAAGGTGTTAGCGTAATAAAAAGCCATATTTTAGCGGATCATTTTTGTTAATCAGCCATTGCGCTTTACCGCAAATAAAAGCATCGCCAGTAACTTGAGCGATCACAGCATCATAACTTTGTTCGCTGTTGCCGTAGTTGATGTTCTCGATGGCTTGGACCGCAAACTGACTGCCTAAAATACTCTCGATAATGATGCTGTGCTGTAACGGCACTTCGGCGTTCGCAACATGTAGTGCAATACGGCCGCTCACGCCACTACCTGTTGGGCTGCGGTCTAACTCACCATCAGCAAAAACACAAACATTACGGCTGTGTATTTCTGCGCTTAATGACGAATTTTCAGCTTGGTTTTCTTGCACAAAGATAACACCATATAAAAAGCTTAAGTCAGCCTCAAACGGATGCTTGACGGCGATTTTATTCATCACCGCGTGTTTAATTCGTTTACCATAATCAATGAGCGTCGCTTGATGTTCAGGTGTTAACGTCAGCCCTAAACTCGACGCTTGCACGTACGCATAAAATGCGCCGCCAAAGGCGATATCAAAATTAACCGTGCCAAGCCCTGCCACTTCAACGCTTTGCTGCTTAGCAAAGACAAACGAGGGCACCGACTCGAAACTCACTTGCGCAATGGTTTTGTTTGTTGGGAAGTCTTCAGCAAACGCCTTAGCGCGGATTTGACCACAAGGTACATCAATAACCACGTTAGTAACTGCACCTGTTTGTTTAATGGCACCAGACTCGACAGCTGATTTGGCTAAGGCAATAACGGCGTGACCACACATGGTGCTGTAGCCTTCGTTGTGAATAAATATTGCACCAAAGTGACTGTCTGCGCGCTCAGGTTTGGTTATAATGGCGCCATACATATCGGCATGGCCACGCGGTTCAAATATTAGTGCGCGGCGCAAATCATCATGGTGTTGTTGGCAATCACGTCGCATGGCTAAAATGGTATCACCTTTTAGCTCAGGGAAGCCGCTGGTCACAATGCGCAAAGGCTCACCACCGGTGTGACATTCAAGAGTGTTAATGGTTAAAAAATCGTCATTGCCTACATTAGGCTGCCATTGATCTAAACTTGCTACTACGTTAATTGGTTTATTCATATTTGGTGCTCATGATAATTAATTTATGCTTGCTGTCTTGCCACTTACGACTGATTTGTTTGTGTGAGCTGAAATTGTTGCTGCTGCTCGATATCACTCACTAAGGTGCGATTGAAAATGTATAAAGCGATACAGGTTACAAAACCAAGTAAGGCAATAACGGCCCACATCAAAATAGGGCTTGCTAAATCAATGGCTAATGATTGATATAGCCAACCAGATAATAAGCCGGCAAAGAGGTTACCTAGCGCCATGGAAACAAAGTAGTAGCCCATAAACATGGCAGCCTTGTCTGGCGGCGCAAATGAGGCTACGTACTCTTGGCTTTTTGGTGAAGCGGTCATTTCGCCGACCGCAAATATGATCACTGAAACTGCAATCATTACACCACCGAAAATGACCCCACTGGCTAAACCACCGACGAACATGGCAATGGAGACAATAGCTGTGCCGGCAATTAGCGTCGGTAACGCTTTGAATCGTTGAATAAAGCGACTGATTAGTACTTGAAATAAGATGATCATGAGAAAGTCGATACTTAACAAGGTCGCCGGATTCATTTGACGATAGTCAGCGGCCCATAGTTTCGCGAAATCCGCACTGGCTTGCGCTAAATGCTCGCCAGATTGTGCAAGTGCAGTAAAAGCATTAATGAGTTCAGCATTGGGCACGCGAATATCTAAAGAGGCGAGCGTACTAGAAATTTCTTTAACGCTGGCGGCACTGGCAGGTAAATCAACGTCAGTAAATCTTGTACTGAGTCGTGCAATTTCATCGGCCAAGGTCGTGATATTGATTGAGGTTAGGGTTTCATGTAGCCAAGGGCTTAGGCTATGTAATAACCGCACGAGATCAGAGGTATCAACAAAGTCACGAATAAACACCGGTAAGGTGATAAATATCTGTAAATACACCACCCAAAAGCCGGTGATGATCAGCAAATAGACCATGAAGGCTTTATTACCCACTTGCATGGTTTGCTTATACCAAGGAGCAGCGCTGGGGGTTGCTTCACTACGCTTAGCGGCTTTAAGTAGCCAAATATCCCAGATAACCGCTGAGATAATTAATGTCGCGGCAATCATGCTAGTCACTTGACCACTTTGAATAATGCCGGCATAAAATGACACCAATAAAACTAATAAAGGCACCACTAATAAGGCAAGGCGAGAGTTACCTAAGACCTCTTGCATTTCTTTAAAGACTTGCTTTAAACCACCGGTTTTTACATGACGTTCAGGCTCTTTGTAAAAGAATAATGCCGGAATGAAATTAACAGAAATCCAGATGGCGGCAAACGTAAACACCCACTGCCAGCCGTAGTTTTTTTGAATAATGGGTGCCAATAACGGGCCTAAAAAGCCACCAATATTTACCATCATATAAAACATACCAAAACCCAAACCACGGTTAGTATGGTCGGTACTGCGGCTGATTGTGGCGATAACCACGGGCTTAAATATACCAGCACCTAGTGCGATCAACATAAAGATGCTAATAAAGCTGCCTAAACTGGTCGCATAACCTAAAAAGTAATAACTTGGCGCCATTAACACAAAAGACAGCAAAAACATTTTCCGATAGCCAAATCGGTCAGCTAACGCACCAGAAATTACCGGGAATAAATACAAGAAAAAAGGCACTACCCCCATGATCAAGCCACGTTCGGTATTACCCAGGCCAAGGCCTCCTTGGGTGTTTGGCGTCATAATATAGCTAGCAAGTAAGGTGTACATACCGTACCAAGCCAAGCGTTCAAATATTTCCATGGTGTTCGCAACATAAAATGCTGCTGGAAAAGGGGTGATGGCGGTGTTTTTCATAAAAGTTTAATAGGCTCTTATTGTGACTGCTTTATTGTATACAGTATACTCTAGGGTTGCAAATTGATAGTAAAAATATGAAATGAAAAACGTATTACAGCAGTATTTTATAAAAAAAATCAGCAGATTAAATTTTGAGTTTGTAGTGCTCTGCTGGCAGAGTATCTACTCGCTTACAGCCTAGTTACTATGATCTCGTCACTTTAGCTAAAAATAATTGCTTAGGGTTAAGTATGGCTTCTAGGATGAATTATTGGCTAGCTGATGTAACGCCAATTAAATCGGTTTCGCATGGCGTATCATCAGTTTATTAAAAACCACACTAAACTATTGCCAGTGTGGTTTTGCAACAAATATCACTTTATAGCTTAGAATTCTTTTTTCACACCCATGTAGAAGAATCTACCACGGAATGAATAAAGGTTATCATCAGTTGAGGTAATCCCCTGGTTTAGGTACGGTGGATTTTTATCAAAGACATTTTGAATACCTAAGTGAATATCAGTGCCAATGCTTTCGATGAAATAGCCGGCTTGCATGTTATGGAAGGTTGATGCAGACATAACATCGTCCTTCGCCGCTTCTATTTTCGAGTTGTAGTTAGCATCCCAAGTAACACGGTAATTATCCTTTGACCAGTCAAGTTGGATATTAGCTTTATACTTTGGAATACTGCCAAAGGCAGAGTCATAAGTGCCAACAATATCCCTAAATGGCGTATCGCTAGTATCTTGTACCTCAAATTTATCCATATATGTGGTATCAATATTGACTCGCCAATCACCAAAGTCCGTTGCTAAAGTATAGTTAGCATTAAAATCAAAGCCTGACAAATTACGTGCGGCAATATTATTTTGCGGAGAAAAAACCGTTCTTATGAAACCTTTTCCATTACTACTACGAATAACGTCACCAGCATAGGCAGGGTTCCCTGCAAGGTTCTGATCAATCACATAACGAGAACTAGCAAATACCACATTACTTTGCTCAATAGCAAAGTAATCAAGCGTAAACGATAAATTTTCTACCGGCTCTATCACTAAACCTAAAGTCATATTTTCAGCTTCTTCAGGTTTGAGATCTGGGTTACCACCACCAACAATATCGTTACTTTGCGTACCATTTTGGCTTACTGCTGGATCTAAACCTAAAGCGATACATTGAGCGTTACTAGAACTAAAGTTAGCATCATTATCTGGATTACACGGGTCATAGAGATTAGTGTTTTCACTTGACGTTTGTCCTTGATACATTTGCGCCATAGTAGGTGCGCGGAAACCGGTACTATAAGAAGCACGCAGCTTTAACATATCAAGTGGTTGATAAATTAAACCAAATTTAGGGTTAGTTGTACTTTCATTTATATCACTGTAGTCACTGTAACGAACAGCGGCTTCAACTTCCAAATTTTCAAGTACAGGGATTGATAACTCTAAATATAACTCAGTGATTTCACGAACGGGAGAAATAACGGGTGTGCTTGACTCGCCCCAAGAGACATCAAAGGTTGCTGTACGTTGCGCTTGATCTACGTTCATGGAAAGTTGGTCTTCACGATATTCTAGGCCAGATGAAAACATCAAGTCGCCCGCAGGTAGTTCAAGTACCGGTCCTGAAATATGTCCTTGAATAAACATTAAATCGTTTTTATTGGTTATCACTGGCGCTGTGGTATTAATAAAATCTAACATATCCGTGGTGACTGAGCCCTCTGGACCAAAAACATTTAATGCAACACAAGTTGGATCTGCTGCTGTTTCACATTCATCAGATAGTGCACGTTCAATCATAGAGATTGACGGTTGAGCACCACCACGAGTAATTAATTGTGCAGATTGACTTGAGAAGCTTAATTCCCAATCGTATTCTTCAAAAACCGTACCTTGTAAACCCAAAGTGTAACGGTTAATGGAGTTCTCTGATTTATAAAGGCGTGAACCATATTCAGTGAAACGACGGCTGACATTACCTGCTTCACCAAAGGGGTTATATTTTTGGTTTGCTCCGACACCAAAATTATTGCCATCGGCATCTGGATAACGCTTAAAGGCATTAGGAGTATCACGACTGTCACCATACCAAGCGGTGTCTACGCCAGGAGGTGCTTGATTGCCTTGCACAAAACCATCATGAAAAGATAGCTCTGTAAAGAAAGTGACATCATTGCTAAGTTCATAATCACCAGTGAAGAATACGCTGGTGGTTTTGTTATCGTTAGCACCTGATTGTGCCGCACGATAGTTATAACCCATGGTATCGTAATCAAAGGCTGTAACATCGGTCGGGTTGCTGGCATCTAAAATAGTCCATGTATTGTCCGAGCCTAAACCAAAACCAGATAATCTAGCGAAAGGCGTGGTACCTGAGCTAACATTTGAGCCGCCTAAATAAGCTCTATCAGTTGATTGGGTCATATAGCGATCTTTCTCTTCCCAACCACTATTATTGCTGGTTGACGCCGCGATCATCATACTGCCTTTATCACCGCTAAAGCCCATCACTAAGCCAATTTCACGCTCTTGAGCATCACCTTTTGATGATTGGCCATAGCGAGCATTGACTTCAAAACCTTCATAGTTTTTGCGGGTAATAATGTTAATAACACCGGCAATGGCATCTGAGCCATAAATAGCAGAGGCACCATCTTTGAGTACTTCAATTTGCGAAATGGCTTCAAATGGCACTGAAGAAAGGTCAACCACGCCGTCTTCGTTAGAGCCAATCATGCGTCGGCCATTGAGTAAAATTAGCGTATTTGTCGCCTCAATACCACGGAGCGTGGCAGTTTGAATGCTCACACCACCCGCGCTAGTTTGGTTATTTGCACTGTTACCTGTGATTGCAGGTAAACGGCGTAATGCAGAGCTAACATCAGTAATACCAAGGTTGGTCAGCTGTGCTTTAGTCACTACCGTAATAGGAGAAGTCGAGGTGACTTCGGCACGAGCAATACGTGAACCTGTTACCATAATTTTTTCTATAACTTCTTTTTCAGCAGCAAAGCTAGGTGTTGCAATACTTGACGCTACAGATAGCAGCGCAATAGAGAGCGTTGACAGGTTAAATATCTTATGTGTATTCATTATTTTTCCTTCTGGATTTTTGTATTTAAAATTGTTGGTGTATTACTAATCAATATTCAAAGCACACATAATACAGATATACCGTATATTGTATATTATGTATATAGAAAAATAGCCTTATTACTATATTCCATATGGTATTCGTTCTTGTGGCGGGGCAGTGCTATTTAAAAATAAGATTAAATAACAAATATTTAGCTCGATATCTTCAGTGAGTGTTTGCCGAAAAAAAATAATAGCCGGAGATCCGTACTACGACTTAAGCTCTGAGTAAGGTGCATAAAAATACTGGGAGTTTAGGTTATGCTGTATAAAAAAGTTGCGGCACAGATAAGCCTCAGACGATATTTTTCAACAAGGGCTTGTCAATAATCAACACTTTTTCGGGTCGTAAGTTGCTGCTATCAAATAAATTGCAACAACCTCAAGATGAAAAGTCACTAACAAAATGTACTTTTGGTTGCACGCTTACTAAAATTTTACCGCATTATTTTAAGTGATATCTTTAGATAAAATCGGGTCATAAAAAGCCGCTCAAAAGAGTAACGCCACTCGTTTAAGAACGAGTGGCGTTTTTTCTTTTATAACGGACAGGATATTTTTGAGTTTTTGCAAGTACAGCTCTTGGGTATGATTTTCGCTTTCTTTTTTCTGGCAGTATGAGCCGCTT
>Ga0209344_10001153_pt1 | contig 36627 bp, 34 predicted proteins | sample Cruoilmetagenom6_FD_187293 | JGI IMG/M metagenome (GOLD analysis project Ga0209344, IMG submission 187293) | Oil polluted marine microbial communities from Coal Oil Point, Santa Barbara, California, USA - Santa Barbara Oil Seep Sample 6 (SPAdes)... | ecosystem: Environmental > Aquatic > Marine...
TAAATTCTGATTATGTGCTTTACGGACTGATGATTGAAAAATATAGTTCCTCAACTCATTCAATTGAGGACGAGATGTATTCTGTAATAAACAAAAATGATTTGTCAAGTTTAAAGAATGCAGAAAAGTATGATAGTTTGACAATTGATTATAAACTATATTTAGAAAATGTGTTTCAAAAAATATTAGAAAACGCTACAACTAATTCAGAAATGGATTATAGTGGTGATTTGTCCAATAAATCTATCACAAATGATTTGTTTTTTTCTAAGGATACTATTAATGATTATGGAAATGAATTTTTGACAAAACAAGAAAAATATAGACTTGCAATATTGACATATGTTGAAAATAGTCAATTGAAAAATCGCATAAACCTCCTATTAACTTCAGATGACTCATCAGACAGAAATGGTTACAAAATAAATTATTTAGAATATCATTTCAGAGATATACCACCGATTGCTGTAATGTTTTATATTAAATATATGCAGAATTCAATAGTTAGCTTTGAGAATGAGTATTTTAAAAATTTAGCTTTAGAATATTAAAACCAGCAACCAAAATGTTTTTATTTCTTTAGAAACAAAAGGCTAATTGAAAGATAGTTCTTTAAGTAAACGCAACTATTTTTATAAACTTTACCGTTGGCGGTTATTTGAATTAAACATCATATGAAACAATATTTAGTAATTTCTTTTTTACTTATTACCATTTCCAATTATGGACAAACCGAGCTAGTTTTTGACAAAAAATTCGTTCAGAGTGAGGATAAATGGATAGCATTTCGAGCTGATTCAACAGGTTCCCACAATTTAGGATTTATTTACATAGATTCCGAGGCTGGATTAACCTTTGACTATCAAGGTTCTTTTACAATAGGAGAAAATGGCAAATTCAATTTTAATAAGAAGGAAATAGAAGGATCAATGAAATATCGTTTAGAACCGAATAATGTATTAGTAGCATTTATTCCTGAAAATAAATTTTCTGAACTGGGTATAGAAAAAATTCCTGAGTGGCTAAAATTTTACAAAAAGGATGAAAATACAGCTGAACGTCAATATAAATGGGGCTATATGTATAATGGTTGGGGAGAATGTGAGAAAGCATTAGATTTTTTAAATAAAGCATATAATCTCGATCCCAAATATAAGGGATTAAAGGTTGAATTGGCTTATTCACATAATTGCCTAAAAAATTACAATAAAGCAATTGAATATTTAATGGAATCAATAAAGGATGAGCCAGTAACTGCATATACTATTAAAGAATTAATTTTTTCACAAGCAAAAAATGGAGATTTAAAAGACGCAGAAAACACTTATAATCTATTTGATTCTAAGATAGCTGATAAAACGTATCGTTCAGAAAATGCATATAATATTCTTCAAGGTTATTATTTAAAAAAAGATCGTGGAAATTTTAATAGATGGTTAAAAGAGTCAAATATTCAAAATGACAAAACATTTAAATCTTATGTAAAGCAAATGATAATTAATCTAAAATAAACGACTGCTAACACTGGCAATAAGTAATTGCTTTGGATTATAAAATTAAAAACCCCCAAGCAAAAGCTTAGGGGTTTTCTTCTAACTATCTATAAATCTAACCGTCTAAAAGTCTAAAAATTATTCAACTAAATTCTCTTGGTTTCTAAACACCAGTGCGTCATTAAAACTATCTAAAAGTATAATGCTGTCCGTAGTTACTTTTCCAGAAAGTATCTCTTTACTAAGCTCGTTTAGCACTTCGCGCTGTATTACCCTTTTCACAGGTCTTGCGCCGTATTGTGGGTCGTAGCCTTTTTGGGCTAGGTAGGCAATGGCTTCTGGCGTGGCATCCAAAACAATGTTTTGTTTCAACAACATTTTTGAAACGCCTTTCAGTTGCAGCTCCACAATTTTGTGAATGTCAGTTTTTGAAAGCGGTGTAAACATGATAATATCGTCTATACGGTTCAAAAACTCTGGGCGCACGGTTTGTTTCAGCAGTGCAAGCACTTCTATTTTGGCGCCTTCCATTGCGGTTTCAGGATCTTTAACGGTATCAAAACGCTCTTGGATTATATCGCTGCCCATATTGCTGGTCATAATAATAATCGTGTTTTTAAAATCTGCCAAACGCCCTTTGTTGTCCGTCAATCGGCCTTCATCCAAAACCTGCAACAGAATATTGAAGGTGTCTGGGTGTGCTTTTTCAATCTCGTCAAGCAATACCACGCTGTATGGTTTGCGGCGAACTGCCTCGGTAAGTTGTCCACCTTCCTCGTAACCTACGTATCCTGGAGGCGCGCCCACCAAACGACTCACGCTGTGGCGTTCTTGGTATTCGCTCATATCTATACGCGTCATCGCGTTTTCATCATCAAACAGATATTCCGCAAGGGCTTTGGCAAGTTCGGTTTTACCCACCCCTGTTGTTCCAAGGAATAGGAAGCTACCAATGGGTTTCTTTTCATCCTGCAATCCCGCACGGCTTCGGCGAATGGCATCACTTACCGCAACAATGGCTTCATTCTGTCCAACCACACGTTTGTGAAGATGGTCTTCCAGGGTCAACAGTTTTTCGCGGTCGCTTTGAAGCATTTTTGTAACAGGTATTCCGGTCCATTTTGCAACAACTTCGGCAATGTCTTCGCGAGTTACTTCTTCCTTAATCATAGAAGTTCCTTCTTCGTTTTCTGCAAGTTGTGTTTCCAGTTTACTTAAGGCAGCTTGCGCATCCTTGATCTTTCCGTAACGAAGTTCTGCAACTCTTCCAAAATCGCCATCGCGCTCTGCACGTTCGGCTTCCAGTTTAAAGTCTTCAATCTGGGTTTTTAGGTTTTGAACATTGTCCACAACCTCTTTTTCGCTTTGCCATCTAGCGTTCAGCTCGTTTCGCTCTTCTTTTAAATTTGCCAAATCTGCGTGAAGTGATTTCAATTTCGTTTCGTCCTTTTCACGTTTTATAGCTTCTATTTCAATCTCAAGCTGCATAACTTTTCTGTCCAAAACATCCAGTTCTTCAGGCTTGGAGTTTATTTCCATCCTAAGTTTACTAGCGGCTTCGTCCATCAAGTCAATCGCTTTGTCTGGAAGAAAACGGTTTGTAATGTACCTTTCTGAAAGTTCTACCGCAGCAATAATCGCTTCATCTTTAATTCGAACTTTGTGATGGGTTTCATATTTCTCCTTAATACCACGAAGTATTGAAATAGCACTTTCGGTATCGGGTTCGTCCACGATCACCTTTTGAAAACGACGCTCCAGTGCTTTATCCTTTTCAAAATATTTTTGGTATTCATCTAAAGTGGTTGCGCCAATTGCACGCAATTCACCACGGGCAAGGGCGGGTTTCAAAATGTTTGCAGCGTCCATCGCGCCTTGTCCGCCACCAGCCCCGACGAGGGTGTGGATTTCATCAATAAAAAGAACGATATCACCTTCGCTGGAAGTTACTTCTTTGATAACAGCTTTTAGGCGCTCTTCAAATTCCCCCTTGTATTTTGCACCAGCAATTAACGCACCCATATCCAACGAATAAATTTCTTTAGTTCGTAAATTTTCAGGCACATCGCCATCAACGATTCTATGCGCCAAACCTTCTGCGATTGCGGTTTTACCAGTACCGGGTTCACCAACTAACATCGGATTGTTTTTGGTTCTTCTGGTAAGGATTTGAAGTATTCTTCTAATTTCCTCATCGCGGCCAATTACAGGATCTAGTTTGCCATCACGTGCAAGTTGGTTGAGGTTTTTTGCGTATTTGTTTAAGGAATTGTAAGTTTCCTCGGCACTCTGTGAGGTAACGTTTTCACCCCCACGTAGTTCTTGGATGGCTGCTTTCATTCCTTTTTCGGTAACGCCTTGGTCTTTTAGACTTTGTGCAATTGCGCTTTTGGAATTTAAAATAGCCAATAAAAGATGCTCAATGGAAACGTATTCATCGCCCATCTTTTTAGCGATGTTGCTGGCTTCGAGCACAGTTTTGTTTGCTTCACGCGAAAGCATAATATCGCCTCCGGAAACTTTTGGGAAGCTTTCCAGTTGCTTGTCCAGAATTTGTTTTAGGGTAACGAGGTTTACGTTAAGTTTTTTTAGGATGAAAGGTGTTACGTTTTCATCTACATCAAAAATCGCTTTGAGGATGTGTTCGTTTTCAATCTGCTGTTGACCGAAGCCTTGCGCAATTTGTTGCGCCTGCTGTATGGCTTCCTGGCTTTTTATGGTGAAATTGTTAAAGTTCATATATTAAAGAGTTTGTTGTTCGTGGTTTGTACTTGCTTAGTTTCAAATACAGCGCCATACTAAAATTAAGACAAAATGTCCGCCAAACCTATTGTTTTAACAGACATTATGACGGTTTGAAGTTGAGATTCTTTTTTATAATTTCTTTTAGATAATGCCGTTTCTATAACCTGTATTTTTGTAAAAAAGAAAATCATGGGATTATTAGATATATTCAAAACGCAAAGAGATATTGTAAAAGAGGAAATAGTGGAAGTACCGTGGCACGTTTTGAGCAAAATGGACCAACTTGATGAAATTTTAGAAGAGTCCAAAACAAAACCAGTTGCTATTTTCAAACATTCCACACGTTGCGGAATTAGCCGTGGGGTATTAAAATTGCTAGAGAAAAATTACAATCTTACTGACGACCAACTGAAGCTATATTATCTGGATTTACTACAAAACAGAGATATTTCAAACAAAATTGCAGCACGATTTAACGTGCATCATGAAAGTCCACAAATGATTGTTATAAAGAATGGGGTAGTGGTTCACCACGACTCACATCACGCTATCGAGGCTTCGCACTTGGAGAAATTTATTTAAAATTTAGAGGGAATTATCCCGTAAAATCTCCTTAAACCTTTCTTTTATATCCGTTCCTGCATCAAACACCATTTGTTCGTTGTTTGGGAAGGGTATAAAATAATTTGATAAAAGCCTTCGGTCTTCAGCAGTTAGGGCACGTTCGTCACCACGATATTTTGCAAAGACATTTTCAAAAACAAATTCCGAAGAAATTGGAAAACTGTTTAGTTGTCTTCTGCTGTTCAATTCTTTATAAATAACCGAACCTCCAACTAAAACCGCCTTTTCCTGAGTGGTGATATAAACTGTTGCTGAAATATCCCTAAATTTTTCAATTTTGATTGGATTGCCAAGACTGTCTCTCACGATATTTCCAGCGCGGTCGCGTCTGGAATCATAACCATCTTGAATACGTTGGCTTCTGTTGTACTGCCTATCCAAAATTCGTTCCGGTGAAATTTGAATTGTCTGAAAGTTAAGGTCAATACCCAAATCATAATTTATCCCATTCTCTTGTTGGGCGTGATATTCGGTCCAAAAATCATCCAAACCATAAGTGTTGAAATCCAACAAATCCTGTTCTAACCGATATGGAATAAATTGCCCTGTGTGATTGTTCAGGCTTACAAAAACAAAATCGGTTCCTCGGAAATGGGCATCTTCCCGAAGTTGATTTACATCGCGATAATTTGGCTGCACTTCATCCAGTTCACATAAAACATTAAAAGCGCTACGGTAATCCTGCTTTGTGTTTCGTTGTATATAAATAATGGCTTCTTGATATAATGACTTTACATATGCATCTTTTGCAGCTATCAAATCATTGGAGTAGTCTGAAAAGACAAAGTTTGCTTTTCTGCCCATTTCATTGCTGTAAAGTGGAAGTAATGGACGAATTAAATCTTGACGCGATTGAAGATCTAAATAAGTGTAATAAATTTCTTTTGCGCCTGCAGGGCTGTTTTCCTTTTTCAGAAAAGCAATGTGGCGGGAGTCTTCATCTTTCGCTTTCAAAAAAGCTTCTTCCAAAAGCCGGATGTGTGCATCATATTCTTTTGCACCCTTATCTTTTTGGAGTTTTTTTACGGCAAGCTCAATGGCTTCGTTATAATTTCCTTGTGAAACGAACTTTTGGTTACGTTTTACGCTATTGCAGGAAATGCTGAAAAGCGCTGTAAATAGTAGTATGTAAAAAGCCTTCATACCGAAATTGATTTGGTTATGAAGGCTAAATTACAATAGTAGTGCCAATTTTAACTTTTATTGGCTGGTAAAAGTTTTGTGCGGCATTCGCCGAAACCAATTCGCACATTTTCGTTTTTACAAAACCCTTTTAAAATAACGGTATCATTGTCGTTTATGAATTTACGTTCAGAACCATCCGATAGTTTTATCGGTTTTTCACCGCGCCAAGTAAGCTCTAGCATAGAACCGTAAGAATCTGGTGTCGGGCCTGAAATAGTACCGCTTCCCATCATATCGCCACTGTTAACGTTACAACCGTTTATGGTGTGGTGCGCCAATTGTTGGCTCATATTCCAGTACATATATTTAAAGTTTGAAGTAGAAACTTTTGTTTCGGTTCCTTTTTCTGGAGCAATATAAACCTCAAGATTTATATCGTAGCTTTTCTTTCCTTTACTCTGAAGATAGGGCAGTTGCTCCATTTCAGGTTTTGGACTCTCTACTTTAAAGGGTTGTAGGGCATCCAACGTTACAATCCATGGTGAAATGGAAGAAGCAAAGTTTTTAGCCAAGAAGGGTCCGAGCGGAACATATTCCCACTTTTGGATATCGCGTGCGCTCCAATCGTTGAAAAGCACCAATCCGAAGATGTATTCTTCAGCTTCATTTACCGGAATGGGTTCGCCCAAAACGTTTGCATCTGTAGTAATAAATGCCATTTCAAGCTCAAAATCTACCAATTTCGAAGGCCCAAAAACAGGTTCCGTTGCACCGTCGGGCATGGTTTGTCCCCAAGGTCTGCGTGCATTTATTCCGCTTGGGATTATAGAAGAACTTCTTCCGTGATAACCTACAGGAATGTGCAGCCAGTTTGGCATCAAGGCGTTTTCTTTTCCACGAAACATGGTTCCCACATTTGTGGCGTGTTCCTTACTGGAATAAAAATCTGTATAATCTCCCACTTGAACGGGTAGTTGCATTTCCACTTCATCGAGAGTGAAAAGAATATGTTTTCTGTGGTTTTCGTTGTCGCGAAGTTTAGGGTTTTCCTTATCAAAAATATCTGCGATTCGGTTTCTTACAAGTCGCCATGTTTTTCTTCCATCGCTTATAAAATCGTTTAAAGTATCTTGAAGAAATATATCATCAGTTAATTCAATTCCTTTAAAATAACCCAATTGATGCAGGCCACCAAGATCAATGGCATAATCACCAATACGGGTTCCGATGGTTATAATATCATCGCGCGTTAAAAATACGCCGAAAGGAATATTTTGAATAGGAAAATCTGTGTCTGGCGGGGTGTCGAGCCAGGTTTTACGTGTGGGGTCGTTTGCGGTTAGTGGCATTTTTTATAATTCTTTTGGAGTTGTAAATAAAACTAAGTAAAAAAAATTAAATGGTTTAATACCAAGCGATTAATTACTTACTGTATTTTGTTCACAACAAAAGTTTTGTTAGTAAAATTCTTCATCAAATATATATATTTCATGATAGTTACCGAATGTAATTACTATTTTTGGATTTAATTAACTTTTACAGATATTATGCAACGCGACGAACAAATTTTTGAACTTATAGAAGACGAAAAACAACGCCAACTCAACGGTCTGGAGCTTATTGCTTCAGAGAACTTTGTAAGCGACCAAGTAATGGAAGCCGCTGGTTCCGTATTAACAAATAAATATGCCGAAGGCTATCCTGGCAAGCGCTATTACGGGGGTTGCGAAGTGGTGGACGAGGTTGAGCAAATAGCTATTGACCGTGCAAAAGCTTTATTCGGAGCTGAATATGCAAACGTTCAGCCCCATAGTGGTTCCCAGGCAAACACAGCTGTATTTGCAGCTTGTTTAAATCCAGGAGATAAATATTTAGGTTTTGACCTTTCCCATGGCGGACATTTAACCCACGGATCCCCCGTAAACTTTTCTGGGCGACTTTACAACCCTGTTTTTTATGGTGTTGACCGTGAAACTGGAAGAATTGATTATGACAAAGTAGAGGAAATTGCCATCAAGGAAAAGCCAAAAATGATTATAGCTGGTGCTTCAGCATATTCACGAGAATTTGATTACAAACGTTTCCGTGAAATTGCCGATAAAGTTGGAGCTATTTTGTTCGCAGATATTGCGCATCCTGCAGGTTTAATTGCCAAAGGAATTATGGGCGATCCGCTTCCGCATTGTCATGTTGTTACTACAACTACCCACAAAACCTTGCGAGGCCCTCGTGGTGGATTGATTTTGATGGGGAAAGATTTTGACAATCCTTTCGGGCATAAATTGAAAAACGGAAACCTTAAGAAAATGAGCAGTCTTTTGGACAGTGCTATTTTCCCAGGAAATCAAGGTGGGCCGTTGGAGCATATAATTGCAGCAAAAGCAATTGCCTTTGGAGAAGCTTTGACGGATGATTTCCTTCATTATATGGTACAAGTGAAGAAAAATGCGGCGGTAATGGCGCAGAAATTTGTTGAAAAAGGATATGATATCATTTCTGGTGGAACCGATAACCATATGATGCTTATTGATCTTCGGAACAAAAATATTTCAGGAAAAGAAGCCGAAGAAGCATTGGGCAAAGCTGATATTACAGTAAACAAAAACATGGTACCTTTTGATGACAAATCGCCTTTCGTTACTAGCGGAATCCGCATTGGTACCGCAGCAGTTACCACACGCGGTTTGCTTGAAAAGGACATGGAAAAAATTGTGGATTTAATTGATGAAGTAATTTCAAACCATGAAAATGAAGCCAAGCTTGAAAACATTGCTGAAAAAGTTAATGAAATGATGTCGGGCTTACCGCTTTTTAAAAATTGAAAAATGATTCAGACCGAAAGACTTGAATTGAGGGAATACACTTTAGACGATGCACCCTTTATTTATACTCTGATGAACAGCGAAGGCTGGCTCAAAAACATTGGCGACAGAAACATCAAAACCATTGAAGACGCCGAAAACTATATGCAGAAGCACTATTTGAGTAGTTATGAAAAGCACGGTTTTGGGCCTTATTTGGTTTCATTGAAAGAGGAGGGAACACCACTTGGCTCGGCTGGTCTCTACAAACGAGACAATTTAGAGCACCCAGATGTGGGTTTCGCTTTTTTGCCAGAATTTGCCAATAAAGGATACGCTTATGAATCTTCAAAAGCTGTGATGCAATTTGCTTCAGAAACATTAGAGCTTGAAACCATAGTGGGCATCACCATTGAAACTAATCTTTCTTCCATAAAACTTTTAAAAAAACTGGGTCTTGCTGAAATTGGAACTTATAAATATGAAGATGGTGAAGAACTGCTTTTGTTTTCAAATTAACTATTCTCAAATTCTCTAGAAGTGAAAATACCTATTCTACTTTTACACGGTGCATTGGGGTGCATGGAACAACTAGTTCCTTTGCAAGAAAAACTTTCCTTGGAAAGAGAAGTTTTTATCATGGATTTTGAAGGCCATGGAATATCAAAGAGTGAGAAAGATTTTTCAATTCAACTTTTCACCCACAATGTAATCGATTTTTTAAAGGAAAGGAAAATTTCAAAAATTGACATTTTTGGGTATAGTATGGGCGGTTATGTGGCTTTAAATCTGGCGATGAAGCACCCTAATTTGGTTGGAAAAATTACAACCTTAGGAACTAAATTTGAATGGACTCCAACTTTTGCTGAAAAGGAGATTAAAATGCTTAATCCCGATAACATTCAAATGAAAGTCCCTGCTTTTGCAGAGCGATTGAAACAATTACACGGAACTGAAAATTGGAAAAATGTAGTTTTGAAAACTGCTAAAATGATGCAGGATTTAGGAGAGAAACCAATCTTTGAAATCGGGGATTATCTAAAAATAAAAACAGCAACACTCATATGTCTTGGAGAACTGGATGCAATGTCCACACAAGCAGAATCAAAACAAGTATCCAAATGGTTGCCAAACGGTAAATTTCTTGAAATCGAAAATTTAAAGCATCCCATCGAAAGTGCTCCAATGGATGAGATTGTCTCCATCATGAATAATTTTTTAAAACCAAACAACTAAAATAAATCATTGAAATGATTACTGACAAAGACAAACAATTTATAAAACGCGCTATTGAACTTTCCGAAAAAGGAATGAACACCAACGCTGGTGGTCCGTTCGGTGCAGTAATTGTAAAAAATGGCGAAATCATCGCCGAAGGTTTTAATCAAGTAACCTCAAGCAATGATCCTACTGCTCACGCTGAGGTGGTCGCAATCCGAAAGGCTTGTGAAAAACTTGGCACATTTCAATTAGATGATTGTATAATTTATACTTCCTGCGAGCCTTGTCCAATGTGTTTGGGCGCTATTTATTGGGCGCGTCCAAAGGCAGTTTATTATGCTTGCACTAAAGAGGATGCAGCAGCAATTGGTTTCGATGATCATTTTATTTATGATGAAATTGATAAGGATATTGAAAATAGAAACGTCAAATTCATCAATTTGGATAGGGAAGAAGGACGAAAAGTTTTTAAAAAGTGGGAAGCGAAGGAGGGAAGGATTGATTACTAACAAAAAAGTTGTGAATAATATGAAGAGTCTGAAATATATTGTTTTCACTGGAATTTTAGCATTTGCATTTTCCTGTCAAAATGATAAACCAATCAGTCCAACAATTACTGGTCTTTGGAAACTGGAAAGTATGAAAGTACGCGACACCGCCACAAACACTTGGAGTCATTATAGAGGCGGAATGGATGGCTATTTGCTTTACGATGGAAATGGTCACGTAGCGCTTCACCTGTATGAAAAAAGCTATGAAAAAGCTGGAATTGAATTCCCCAATTTCAACGATTCCATTCCTTTGGAAGCCTTGAAACATATTACGAAATCTTACTATTATATGGGCAATTACAAGATTTCTGAAGCAGATAGCATTGTCTCGCATTACAAACTTTCCCATTCAAACCCTTCTGAATTTGGTTTGACTGCCGAACGAAGGTTTTACTTCAGTGGCGATACTTTGGTAATGCAGCCTATAGAGCGCAAAAACTCCAAACTGAAACTGAAATGGTTGAAAGCAAAATGATTCCAAATTAAAACTTCACAATAAAAAAAGCCCATCGAAGTGATGGGCTTTTCATTTAATTCTTTAGAAATCTAAAATTCGATACTCTCGTATGCTCCGGCATCTCTCGGATTACTTCTATCAACGCCATTTAAATCTTTTAAAGGAAGTACTCCTGGTTTTCCAATACCGTCTGCTCCTGAAGCTCCCGATTCAATATTGAAATTGTTCAATTCGGTATCTTGAAAAACAGGATCCAGATTAAACCTTGTTGCGGGATATAAGGCTGGGTTTAAAAAATCATACAATGGATCGTTGCTAAATTCACCTGTAGGATCTTCAAAATGGATTAATGAGTTTTCAAACTTGAAGTTGAAGGCCCTTTCTGAATTTTGGTAAAGTGAAAGTTCACGACGTTCGTTGCCGTAGATGATACAGTTTGTAAAATCAGCTTTTATAAGGTCTGCAACAAAAATTTCAGTGTCAGTTTCTAACGTATTTTCAATTGAAACTGTAGGAAAAGAGCGGAAACTACCTGTCCAGTAATTGGCAAAAGTACAATGTCTAAAATCATAACTTCCACCCAACTGTATAGCTAATGAAGATTGTCCGCTGTTATTAATAACCATGTTTTCACCGATAACGGAACTGTTTTGTGCTAACAGACCAATGTTTGCGTTGTTATAAATCTGAACGTTTTTAAGTGATACTGGGCTAGTATCTACCCAAAGCCCAACGGTACTGTTTTTTATTGTTGTGTATTGAAATTGATTATTTACACTTCCTGGAGTAAGCAAAATAGTGAGCCATTGCCCAGGAGTATCTGCAAAACCAGGTTCCAGTCTATCGCCTTCAAAAATAATTTCGTTTTCCATTGCTTCTGGGTCCAAACTTGGCGCGCCTATGGATTGCATAGAGCCACCTTGGGCAACAATAATTCCGCCTCCGTTGTGAAAATGCACGCGTGCACCTGCTTCAACACTAAGCGTTCTATTGCCAGGAACTGCGGCGTAACCATATATTACATAGGGTTTTTCATTTGTAAAAGTAAGTTCATCATCATCAAGAAAGAAGCCTTTCACGAAAATAGGGTTGTCATCATCGCCAAGATTCAGCATCTCGGTAGTGCCATCTGCATATTTCTCAGGGAAAAGGAAAACGGCGTCTTTTACAAGCGTTACCAATTCTACTTTTTGCTCATTACCACCACTATCAAAAAGAAGTTGATCTGTGTAAAGAAATTCTTTTGGGTTGGTTGGCAGATTATTAACATCGAAAGTGGTTTCAATAAAAATGAAGATACTGTCCTTTGCAAGAATCTGTACATTTTCAAACACTTTACCGGGCACACCATCTACGTTCAAACGATAATTGGAAGCTTCGCCCTCTGCCAAACGAACGGTGGGAATGTTGATGTCCTCATCGCTTCGGTTGTAAACTTTTAAATTATAGGTGCTGGAACCAATGTTTGAAAAAATGGTGTCCAGATAAACCGTATCTTTTGAAAACTCAAGACTTCCGGTGCTTGCAACAGTTTCAAAGTCGTTGCGGCAAGAACTCCATAGTACAAGGCAACACAATATGCCCAATCCGTATAAATACCTCATTCAAGTATAATTTTGGTAAAAATATAACTTTTTATGAAGGTTATTATTGTGAAGGCGAAATAAGTTTTCAGGAGTCAGTTTTAGTATGCAGTTTGAGAGAAATTGTTTACTGCCACTGCAAACTCTACTTATTTTTCCGAGCTGCTCTTTTTCTTTCCTTTTTTATTTTTTCAAAGGCACGAGCGTTTTCGCTGGCTTTTTTTACTTTTTCCTTCCAAGCATCGTCTTTTTGTGGTTGATAATCTTCCCAAGAAATTCCACCAAGCGTCACTACTAATTCCCCTGAAAGTGCTGCATCAAGTTTAATATCAATTTTATTTGAAATATTTGAAACCGTTACTTCCTTAGTTTCAAAGCCCACATAGCTGAAAGTCAAAACATCTCTGGGCTTGGTTTTAATTTCATAGTTTCCATCAAAATCAGTTTGGATTCCAGTTGAAGTGCCTTTTATGATTACGTTTGCACCTGGAAGCTGTAAGCCAGTATCGTCGGTTACTGTTCCTTTTGTATAAATTACAGCTTCTTTTTCAACTCTTTTCTTTTCTGGTTCAACGGCAATTCTGCCTACGACAATCGGTTTTATTTGACTATCAGACATCAAGTATATATTTCTGGATTCAGATTTATTGTTCAGTTGAATTTTTTGTGTTCCAAAATTTTCTCTACTGAAAGTAAGCCACTCCTTGTCCAAAGTATAAATTTCATATTCTCCGTTTTTATTGGTCCAAGTTTGCGCTTCGGTTTCGTTGGAAATGATTTTGACATTCTTCAGGGGATTTCCATTTTCATCCCTTACAATTCCTTTGGTAAAAACGGAAAGCCTTAAATCAGTATTGCTGAAACGGCCAATACCCAAAGAGACCATCGGTTTTTCTGAAGAAGAATCTGTTGAAGATTTTGGATTATTTGATAAGAGTGTTAACGGTAAAAGCATTGAAGCGGCAAGAGGAGCAAAACTTTGCCCACTTTTGCGTTCTAATTTTACTTCTCTATTCAATTGTGATTTCTTTAATCTGCCACAGGCGTTTTTGTTTTTGGTTAGAATTTTCACCAATTCTTCATCGGTTTTTGAAGTGAAGTCGAAAACTTCTTTGGTGCAAACGCTACAGAATTTTCCTTTTTCGGTGGCGTTCATTTTAGCCCAATCTTCGTGGCAAGGCTCTGAAATACTGATAACGATAGATTTTTTCATGATTAGATGGTTTTATAATTCAAAGGAATCAAATATCAAACCATAAAAAAACCGCTTTTGAGTAAAGCGGTCGTTTGAATGAGTGAAAAGGATTATTGTTAAAATTTATTTTTGAATAATCTCAATCTTAAAAAGCTTGTCCCAGTTTTTACCTGTAATATAAAGGATGTTCGGCTCACCATTATAGGCAATACCGTTTAGAACGTCCAATTCTGGGTGTTGTGTAACTTTATCTTTTAAATCGGTTAAATCTATTACACCTTCCACGGCACCGTTAGTAGGGTCTATTATAGCTATGGAGCCTTGTTGATAAACATTGGCGTATATTTTTCCGTCCACCCATTCCAGCTCGTTTACACTGTTTATTTTGCTGGTATTGGTATAAATTTCAATGTAATCCTTTTCAGCAAGCGTGTTTGAATTCAACGTCCAAATTCTATCGGTACCATCGCTCTTATAAATGTTTTTTTCAGCATCGTGGCACAAACCCCAACCTTCTTTACTCTGTCCGTAAACAAATGTTCCAGTCTGTTCCATTGTTTTTAGGTTATATATAAACCCTGTTTTTTCACGATAGGTAAGTTGGTAAATTTTGTTGTTAAGAATGGTAAGCCCTTCACCAAAATATTGGTCTGCAAGTTTCACTATTTTTAAAACTTCACCAGTTTTATAGTCCGTTTTCCGAAGCGATGATTCTTTATACTGCCCTGTACTTTCATATAAAGTGTCGTTTTCAAATTCCAAACCTTGTGTATAGGCTTTTATATCGTGCGGATATGTTTCCAAAATTTTATAGGTATAAAGTTTTGGCTTTATTGAAGAAAGTATAGTTATGTTTTGTGAAGCTTCAAATTCTTCACCATCGCTGTATATTTTAGCTACTAGTGTTTTTTCGCCAAGTTTTTTTCCCGAAAGGGAAACTGTATTCCCAGAAACCTCAATTCTATCTTTGTTCAAAAAATAGACAATGGAGTCAGTTTCAATATTCTTTTTGTTGTTTAAAGTAACAGTGAGCACATCTTCTGTTGTGTAAGTTTTTTTCGGATTTTTAATTTCCAGTGTAAAAGCATCTTTTTTTGCTTCGGAATTATTTCCGCAACCGCCCATTAAAAGTACTAAAAGGGTAGGGGCTAAAACGTTATAAAATTTCATAACTCAAATTATTTTTCCGCAAGGTATTTATTAAAATTGAAATGTGAAAATACTTGCAAAAACTTCAAAAAGCCTTATCTTTGCAGCGGCAAGTCCTACACAACCAGCTCCTGTTGAATCCTCCAGGGCGGGAACGCAGCAAAGGTAAATGGTTGAGCGGTGTGATGTAGGTAGCTTGCCATTTTTTGTGCAATAAACTTTCCTTTTCTAAAATGACCCACGACCGTTTCGCTACATGACGCATCAGAGTTTGGGATTGTTTTAAATTTTTTCAGTTTCCACTGAGTCCTTTTTTTGTCGTGTTTCCCTTTCATCGAGTTTCTATTCAGTCGTGTTTCGTGGTTCTTTTTTCTAAAACTATTTGGAAAACCCACCACATAACCGCACCTTTGCTTTTCAACAACCATGTATGCCAAAAGTAGTACTCATTACAGGCGGTTCCTCGGGAATTGGCAAAGCCATAGGCGAGTATCTTTCCGAAAAAGGCTATAAAGTCTTTGGAACAAGCCGAAACCCCAAAAATTGTAGTGATTCCACATTTCCACTTCTCAAAATGGACGTGAATGATACCGAATCCATTGAAGCTGCTATTGCCGAAGTATTAAGTAAAGTCGAAAAAATTGACGTTGTAATCAATAATGCAGGGGTTGGCATTACGGGACCGATTGAAGAAACCCCTGAAACCGAAATTAAAAAAGCATTCCAAACCAATTTCCACGGACCTATAAACGTGATTAAAGCTGTTTTGCCACAAATGCGTAAACAAGGTTTTGGACATATTTTGAATATTACTTCCATAGCAGGTTATATGGGGCTTCCGTATCGCGGCATTTATTCCGCGAGTAAAGCCGCTTTAGAAATCACAATTGAAGCCATGCGGATGGAAACAATACAGTTTGGCGTAAAAATGACCAACGTAGCCCCAGGCGATTTCGCTACTAACATTGCCGCAGGGCGTTACCACGCTCCGGTTTTGGATAACTCTCCCTATAAAAAAGATTACGGAAATACCTTAAAAACAATGAACGACCACGTGGACAATGGCGGCAACCCTATGGAAATGGCAAAAGCGGTTCATAAAATTATTGAAACCGCAAACCCACGAATTCACTATAAAGTAGGCTCGCCCTTGCAGAAGTTTTCAATAGTACTGAAACGTATTTTGCCAGATAAGGTTTATGAACGGATGCTTTTGAAGCATTATGGGTTGAAGTAATCTTATGTGGGATTTTTTCACAGATTTAGGTGGTCTTTTATGGTGGATATTTATTCGCTTTTGTAAAACAGATTTGGATGAAGAGCAGTCTGAGAAATATCAGGCTAGAAATCTTTTCTTAATAATCATTATTGTGTTTTTGATAACATCTATTCAATTTGTTTTTGAACTGGTTTAAATCGCCAACTTATGAATCTTTATAAACAACCCTATTTCCACAAAACATTCTTTGCTATTTTTGCTGAAATTAACCTGAAACTATTCCTATGAAATTCTTTATCGATACCGCAAACCTAGACCAAATCCGCGAAGCCCAAGACTTGGGAGTACTTGATGGTGTTACCACTAATCCATCTTTGATGGCTAAGGAAGGCATCACTGGCCGCAACAATATATTGAAACATTACGTAGACATCTGCAACATTGTAGATGGAGACGTTTCCGCAGAGGTAATTGCAACCGATTTTGAAGGAATGGTAAAAGAAGGCGAGGAGCTAGCGGAACTTCACCCACAAATTGTGGTTAAAGTGCCAATGATAAAGGAAGGTATAAAGGCCATAAAATACTTCACAGATCACGGTATCCGTACTAATTGTACGTTGGTTTTTTCCGCAGGACAAGCATTACTTGCAGCAAAAGCAGGAGCAACTTACGTTTCACCTTTTATTGGAAGACTGGATGATATTTCAACAGATGGACTGGAATTGATTGCAGATATCCGCTTGATTTACGACAACTATGGTTTTGAAACAAAAATTCTTGCTGCCTCTGTTCGTCACACAATGCACGTTATTAATTGTGCAAAAATAGGAGCAGACGTTATGACTGGCCCACTTTCCTCCATTGAAGGTTTGCTGAAACATCCCTTAACCGATAGTGGTTTGAAACAATTTTTGGAAGATTATAAAAAGGGAAATTAAGTAGGATTAAAATCTATCTGTTCAAATAACCAAGCAGCAGTTCTTCAAAATTAGTGTTGAACATATTGGTCTTTCCTTCTAGGATAATACCGTTTTTATCAACAATGATAACCTTGTTCATAGCATTTAAAACAAGTTTCTTTTCAGCTTCTGCCAAATTTTCAAGTTGATATTCTGAATCGGGATTGAACTTTGCTTTCCTCACAGCTTCCCGCCATTTTTTAAAATGGGTATCTGTATTAATTCCAATGAAATCATATTCCGGATATTTTGATTTTAGTTCTGCTGCCCGGCTGTGTATGTTTTTATATAAAGTAGCAGACTGATTAGTCCAAAAATATACCACAGTTGGCGCAGTAATGATACTCTGTAGGTCTTTTACAATATTGTCCGTACTAACCAATGCCACACTAGGGATTGTATTGCCAGCAGTAAGTTTTACTGAAGCATCAAAAACTTTGCGTACTTCTTCAAGATTTTTTTTATCAGTATTCATTTTTGAATATGCTTCAAAAAACTTCGTTTCTTCCTCGGCATTTTTAGCATTCAGTAAATACACCATAGCATTATGGCGCAGGAGGCTGTTTTTAAGGGAATCTGACGTAACAATGCTATCAATCAATTCAATTTTTTTGTAATTATATTCAAATGAGTTACGATCAATTGGTTTTTTATTAGCGTATTTTGAACAGACCATATTTTCAAAATAGCGATTCATAAAACGATAGTAGGGATAATAATATTTAAGTTCGTTCTGGTCAAAATCTATCTTCTTTCTATAATCAAAAAAATGTTTGTTGAATTTTTCAGGATAACTTCTGTTGGCTGCGCCATACATCTCCTTTTTTGAATAGTAATCGTAATTAATATTAGCCTCTGCAATATTTTTAAATGATTCAGCAACTTCATTTTTATCAATGTATTCTTCGTATAAATTGATTTTTATCTTTTTTAGGGAATCAATTTTTTTCTCAAAATCTGTTGACGATAGTGGATACCATTTTTGTAAATTCTGGTTTTCAGCTTCGTTACGCAAATAGAGATCTATCAATAAATTGTTTTGCTCACCACCTTTTCCAGAATAAGCCAGTGATTCGTCAAAATCAATTGTATTTATGTGCATTAACAAGCTATCGCCGGGCTCAATGAAGAAAACTTGGGATTCACCGTGCTTAAGAAAATAAAGACCTTCCTTTATTTTTTCGGTTTTATAATGAAAAAAGTTGTTTCCATCCAGTTTTACCGTGTCCAGAATTTGGTTTCCCTTGGAAAAAATAATATAGTCAAGTGTTGGGTTTACTATTTGGCCGCTTATATAAGTTGTTTTCACAACATTTTCATCCTTGTCTTTACAAGAAGATAGTGAGGCAATAAATAAAAGAAGAAGTATTTTTTTAAACAATCGCACTATATTTTAAATTAACAAACAAATGTAACCGAGTCATTAGCTGTATTTTGTTAAATCATGGTTAAAAGGATTTTTAAAACGTTAATGTTTTCGGCATATCGCTTAATTGGCTACTTTTGCGCAAAATTTAAAAATTTATGCTTTCAGTTTCAAATCTTTCGGTTCAGTTTGGTAAACGCGTGTTGTTCGATGAGGTGAGCACACAGTTTCACACTGGTAATATATATGGTATAATTGGGGCAAATGGTGCCGGTAAATCTACTTTGTTGAAAATCATTTCAGGCAAACAAGACCCTACCTCGGGTCATGTGCATTTGGAAAAAGGAAAACGTATGTCTGTCCTTGAACAAAATCACAATGCCTATGATGATTTTAATGTACTTGAGACCGTAGTTCGAGGTAATAAAGAATTATTTGCCATAAAGACCCAAATAGATAAACTTTACGAAGATTATACTGATGATAATGCCGAGAAAATTGGTGAACTTCAAGTTGCTTTTGAAGAAATGAACGGCTGGAATGCTGATAGTGATGCCGCAGCAATGTTATCAAACCTTGGTATTGATGAAAGCCTTCATTATACTTTGATGAAAGATTTGGATGGAAAACAAAAAGTACGTGTGTTGCTGGCACAAGCACTTTTTGGAAACCCAGACGTGTTGATAATGGATGAGCCTACCAACGATTTGGATTATGAAACCATCAATTGGTTGGAAAACTTTTTGGCTAATTATGAAAACTGCGTAATTGTTGTTTCCCACGACCGTCACTTTTTAGATTCAGTCTGTACGCACATTAGTGATATTGACTTCGGAAAAATTAACCATTACAGCGGTAACTATACATTTTGGTATGAAAGTAGCCAATTAGCTGCTCGTCAACGTTCACAACAAAACAAAAAGGCTGAAGAAAAACGCAAGGAACTTCAAGAGTTTATTATGCGTTTTAGCGCCAACGTGGCAAAAAGTAAGCAAGCAACCTCGCGTAAAAAGATGCTTGAAAAATTAAATGTTGAAGAAATCCAACCATCTAGCCGTCGTTATCCAGCTATTATTTTTGAACGTGAACGCGAAGCTGGCGACCAAATTTTGAATATTGAAAATCTTTCAGCTTCTATTGATGGAGAAGTTCTTTTCAAGAATGTTGATATCAATTTGGCGAAGGGAGATAAAGTGGTTATATATTCACGAGATTCTCGTGCTGCGACTACTTTTTATGAAATATTAAATGGGCACGCAAAACCAGATAGCGGTTCCTTTCAATGGGGAATTACTACAAACCAGAGCTATTTGCCACTTGACAATGAGGAATTCTTCAAAAATAATTTATCATTGGTAGATTGGTTGCGCCAATATGCCAAAACTGAAGAAGAACGCGAAGAGGTTTTCCTTCGTGGTTTCCTTGGAAAAATGCTTTTCAGTGGTGAGGAAGCTTTAAAGAAAAGCAATGTGCTTTCTGGAGGAGAAAAAGTACGCTGTATGCTAAGCAGAATGATGATGCTTCGCGCAAACGTGCTAATGCTGGACGAACCCACAAACCACTTGGATTTGGAATCCATTACCGCCTTCAACAATTCACTAAAGAACTTTAAAGGAACCGTTTTGCTCACAACGCACGATCACGAATTTGCACAAACAGTCGGTACACGTGTTATAGAACTTACTCCAAGTGGAGCGATAGACCGTTATATGACTTTTGATGAGTATATGAGCGATAAGAAACTGAAGGAATTACGAGATAAGATGTATTCTGTAGAAGCATAAAAAATAGGCGACTAAATTTATTGGTCGCCTATTTCATTTAAAAATTCATCAATCGTAGATTGCGCTTTTTCCATCTCGTCTTTTCGTATAAAAATCATGGTTTGGTTTGCAATACTCATCGTGAAACCTGCGCGTAGACTGCTGTCGTGATCGTTTCTTTCAATTGGGCTTATCCCAATTTCATTCAAGCGTGCTACCAAACCTTTAGCAATTAGCGTGGGTCCTGTATAAATCCGGGTTGTTTCAGACATAAACTTATTCTTCTATTTCTTTTAAATAAGCATCTACGATGGGCTGTGCAATGGCAAGTTCATCTTTTCTGACATAAACCCGAACTTGATCATCAAACTTACTTCCGGAGCCAAACATAACGCCGCTTTGTTCATCGTCCCGAAGTATCGGAGTTATATTTACTTCTTCCAATCTCCCTACTAATCCTGTTGCTATTATATCGGAGCCGGTATATATGCGAACTGTTTCTTCTTTATTTTCTGACATCTTTTAAGTTGTTGAGTTATTAAGTTATTTATTTTTCTGATTACTAAATTCAAGCATTATAATATTTACTGTTCCAAATGGCACCATTGAAATTTTTCCCTTTTGAAAAACCATAAAAGAGTACAAATCCTGCTACAGCTTTAAAAATAAAAATACCCAAGAATAGATATTCCGCAATTCCAGGGTTTTCCGAGAACCATTGCATTGGGGCTATAGCTGTTAGGAAAATACTTAAAACGAAAACAGTGAACACCAAATTATCAAAACTTTTATAGGGCCACATCTGTAGTTTGCGGAAAGGGTGCAAGTCATTGCCCCATTTGTGAATTAAGTAAAAATAATCATTTCCCATCGGAGTAAATAGCAAAGGATCATCTGCATTTTCAAGTTTTAAAAGTTTTGCGGGTGCAATTATTTTGAAATTTCTCAAAGCAATTTGATGTTTCTTTTCAAGAATCCGTATTTCTGAAATAGCCTCTTCTGGAAAATCTCCTTTAAAATAATGCGAATCCAGAAACCGTAGGCGGTAAGTTATACAAAGTTTCTTAATGTCTTCAATATGAAAAATGTGCTCGGTTTCAAGTAGATCAAAATTGAGATGATTTTCAATCTCGTTGGGTTTTTCGGTTAAACTTAAAACAATTTCTTCCCGCTTTTTTTCGTTTTCTGAAAAAATACGTTGGACTTCACCCATAATTTCCTGCTCTCCAATCCGTTTGGAACGAAATTTAAGCAGTTGTATTTCTATATTGGTTCTGGAAAACATAGGGGGGCAATTTTTTTGAAATTAAATTTACACAGTACATTTCATCAAAACAACTATTTAACACAGTTTCAAGAAAAATTTCTAATAAAGCCAAGGCATTTCCGTTTGAAGATTAATTGGCTTTGTATTTGCTATATTTACAATCTTTAAAAATTAACTTTATGCAATTCAAAAATACATTTCTACTTCTTTTAATGGTTTGCCTAGCAACTACCGTTTCTGCACAAAAGTACCTTTCAACAGATAGTGCGGAAGTTTCCAAAACACTTGGTGAGAGTACTTTTACTTCAAGTAAAACTTTTTACGAAAATATTGAAGAGGCTCCAGATTTTACCATTTTGGCCAAAATATTAAAAAATGAACCTTCGCGTAAAAAACTGGAAAGTCAGGAAATGATAACATTTTTTGCTATTTCAGATGAGGCTTTTTTAAATCTATCCAAAAAAAACCGAGATTCCATTTTGGGAAACTCCAAGATTATCAATTCAGTTGTAAAATATTTGGCCATTCCGGGCAGAGTAGATAGTAATACCTTAAAAAGTGAAATAGCCAAAAAAGGCGGGACCATATACTTAAAAACCCTTGAAGGTAAAAGCTTAGGTGTTCGTGAAACAAATGGAGAATTGCAATTGGTTGATTCTGAAAATAGAACGGCAAACATTATTGCGCAAGATTTTTATCATAAAAATGGTTACTTCCATATTATTGATGGATTAATTTTTCCCACTTCGGAAGAATAGTTTTATAAAAGTTAAATAAACCTTAAAGTCTGGAAAATGCAAAACCGCAGTTTCCAGACTTTCGTTTATATGCACATAAACATAAAACTAAAAACAAATTATTATGAAATCAAAACTTTTTACAGCAGCATTATTCTCAATGGCCCTTTTGGCTGGAACTTCTTCAATTTTTGCACAAGGCAAAATGATGAAAGATGACAAAATGAAAGAAAAAACAGTAATGGTTGGCGGTGCAGCAATGTACCCGAGCAAAAACATTATTGAAAACGCAGTAAATTCTAAAGACCACACCACACTTGTTGCAGCAGTAAAAGCAGCAGATTTGGTGGAAACCCTTCAAGGCGATGGCCCATTTACGGTTTTTGCACCAACAAACGAGGCTTTTGAGAAACTTCCAAAAGGAACTGTTGAAACTTTGCTAAAAACTGAAAACAAAAAAACATTGCAAACCATCCTAACCTATCACGTTCTTGCAGGCAGGCATAGCGCAACTGATATTATGAAGGACATTAAAAAAGGTAATGGGAAAGCAACTTACAAAACTGTAAGCGGTGGAACCTTAACTGTAATGATGAAAGGTAAAAACGTTGTGTTGATGGATGAAAAAGGTGGAATGGCAACAGTTACTATTGCAGACGTAAACCAATCAAACGGTGTGATTCACGTTATTGATAGCGTTGTTTTACCAAAATAATTTTACCCCCAATTCCCCACTTAATCTAAATGAAGACAGCGACCCATCAGGTCGCTGTTTTTTATTGTGGATTATTTTCTATCTGAGCATCGCCCCAAATTCTGTTTCGAATTTTTGTTGGAGTTTGTTCATTATTTTATCAATTTGCTTATCGGTCAAGGTTTTTTCTTCATCTTGAATTGTGAAGCTTAGCGCATAACTCTTTTTTCCTTCAGGAAGATTTTTGCCTTTATATACATCAAAAAGTGTAACGGCTTTTAAAAATTTCTTTTCAGTACTATATGCCGCGTCTTGTAGTTCGCCAAAACGAACTGAATTATCAAGCAACAAAGCAAAATCACGTTGCGCTGTCTGGAATTTTGCGATGGGCTTCAACTTGAAGTTTTTAGTTGAAATTTGTTTCAGTACTGCATCCCAGTTGAAATCTGCGTAAAAGACTTCAGCATCAACGTCCAGTTCTTTGTTAATTTTTTTCTTTATAATTCCGAATTCAACAATTATTTCCCTGTTTCTTTTTATTGAGATTCCTTCAGAGAAAATACCATTTTCAGTAGAGTCTTCAGTATAACCTTCAAGCCCTAATCGTGCGATTAAAGCGATAACGGTTCCTTTTCCGAAGAAGAAATTGCTTTTTGTATCTGGTGTTGCCCAATTTCCTTCCGTTTTTAATCCAGTGATGAAAAGGGAAAGGTGTTTCGTTTCTGTTCTTCCCCCAGGAAAATTGTGATAGGTCTTTCCGAATTCAAACAATTTTAAATCACTATTTTTTCGGTTGCTGTTGTATTCAATAGCTTCCAGACCTGAAAACAACATAGACTGGCGCATCACAGAAAGGTCTTGGCTCAAAGGATTGAGCATAGTTACGTTGTAATTTTCTTTGATGGTTTCGCTTAGTTTACTGTATTTTGGGGTTGTGAGCGAGTTGTTCAACATTTCGTTAAAGCCAAGTCCGGTTAATTGTAACGCGATTTTGTTTTGCACATCATAATCTTCGCCAGGCAAAATCGTGGAAATGGAGGCGTTCAGTTTTTGGGTGAACTTTATGTTGTTGTAACCATAAACACGGAGTATTTCCTCAATTACATCTACATCGCGGGTAACGTCGTTCCGATAGGCGGGAATAGTCATTCCGATGCCTGTTTCTGTTACGTTATTCACTTTCATCTCAAGGGAAGTAAGGATGTCTTTTATGGTTTCCTTTGGAATTTCTTCACCTATAAGTTTATTTGCTTTTTCAAAATTCAGAAAAACTTGGTGGTCTTCAACCTTCTTAGGATAAATATCTATCAAGTCACTCGTTATTTGCCCTCCCGCAACTTTAACAATCAAAATGGCGGCGTAACGAAGTGCATAATCCGTAATATTTGGATCAATACCTCTTTCAAAACGGAAGGAAGCATCTGTACTCAAACTGTGGCGCTTTGCGGTTTTGCGAATGCTTACAGGATTAAAATAAGCGCTTTCCAAGAAAATACTCGTTGTGCTTTCTGTAACCCCGCTATTAATTCCTCCAAAAACTCCAGCAATGCACATAGGTTTTTCAGCATCACAAATCATTAAGTCTTCTTCGTGAAGTTCACGTTCAATACCGTCAAGCGTTGTGAATTTTGTTCCTGCAGGCAGTGTTTTTACATTTACTGAATTCCCTACAATTTTTGAAGCATCAAAAGCATGCAATGGTTGACCAAGTTCGTGGAGCACATAGTTGGTAACATCCACAATATTATTAATTGGTGTAAGTCCAATGGATTTCAATCTATTTTGAAGCCACGCCGGGGAGGTTCCCACTTTTAGATTGCTCATTGTAATACCGCAGTAGCGAGGCGCCAAGGCACTGTCTTTGACGTTTACATCAATCTTTAGGGTCCGGTTGTCTATCCTGAAACTACTGGTGGATGGGGTGTTCAGTTTTGCTGAAATACCTTTATGTAGCAAACCAGCTTTCAAGTCGCGGGCAACGCCCCAATGGCTCATGGCATCTGCACGGTTTGGGGTAAGACCTATTTCAAAAACTTTGTCGTTTTCTATTTCTAAAACTTTGGCCAAAGTGGTTCCTGGTTTTAGTTTGGCATCGAGAATCATAATGCCATCGTGCGATTCTCCAAGGCCGAGTTCGTCTTCGGCGCAGATCATTCCTTCGCTAACTTCCCCACGTATTTTACCTTTGTTTATTTGCCAAGGTTTATCTTCAGCATCATACAGTGTGGTGCCAACAGTTGCTACGGGAACTTTTTGACCAACTGCAACATTGGGTGCGCCACAAACTATTTGAATTATTTCGCCGCTACCTATATCTACTTTGGTTACTTTCAGGCGATCTGCGTTTGTGTGTTGAGTGCATTCTAAAACGTGGCCAACCACAACGCCTTCCAAGCCCCCTTTTACGGAAGAGAAATCTTCTATTCCTTCTATTTCAAGCCCGAGATCTGTCAATAATTCGCCAGTTTTTTCGGCGTCCCAAGGGAGGTTGATGAATTGTTTTAGCCAGTTGTATGAAATCGTCATAAGTGTAAAAATCTAAACAATGGGCAAAGATAGTATTTCCTTTAAAGTTGAAAGTTATAAGTTTAAAGTTTATGCTGGAAAATGTGATTTGGCCTTTCGATTTCGCTCGATGCCCAATGCTTCAAACGGGAGAAATTTTTCTGCTTAAAAAGTAAATAATTACTAAGATGGTGGCTGAAGCAGTTACTAAAAAAGTAACATTTGCTCCAAAATAGAACCATATCAATCCAGCCATAATACTCGCAAGCATTGCTACGATGCTTTGGAAAGCGCTGTATGTTCCTATTGCGGTTGCAGTATTTTCTTCTTTTGAAATGTTTGTGATCCACGCTTTTGAAATGCCTTCAGTTGCTGCGGCGTAGATTCCGTAGCCAAAGAAGAGGGCGATGATGGTGTATAAGTTTTTGGTTAAACCCATTCCAAAATAAACTAGACTGAAAATAATTAAGCCAAAGAGGAACATTTTTTTAAGACCGATTTTATCTGCAAAACTTCCTAATGGGAAAGCGGTGAGGGCGTAAATTAAATTGTAAAAAATGTAGATACCAATTACCCAAGTATCTTCCAGACCGGCTTCTTTTGCTTTTAGAAGTAAGAAAACATCACTGCTGTTGAACAGGGCGAAGAAAAGCAAACCTAGAACTACTTTTCTGTATTCCGGAGTGCTTTGCTTCCAGTATTTGGTGAAAGAAAAGAAGTTTATTTTTTTCTTTACGGAATTGGTTTCAACTTTTTTGTCTTTCAGAAGAAAGGAAGCCACTACTGCCAGCACGCCAGGGATGAAGGCGATGTAGAAAAGGTTTATATAATCTTCTGGGTAAAAATAGAGATAGATTAGTGCGAGAGCTGGACCGAGAACAGCTCCGAAGGTGTCCATAGAGCGATGGAAGCCAAAGACTTTTCCTTTGTTTGCTTTTGTTGTTTCTGCGGAAAGCATGGCGTCGCGAGCGCCTGTACGGATTCCTTTTCCTAGACGGTCTGTGGTTCTTGCAAAGAAAATCCACAGCGGATATACAAAAAACGCCATCATTGGTTTTGAAATGGCGCTGAGGGAATAGCCTAGTTGTACGAAGGGAGCGCGTTTTGCTTTGCTGTCGCTTAACTGTCCGAAATAGCCTTTGCTTAATCCTGCTACGGCTTCTACTAAACCTTCCAGTATGCCTATTAAGAGGATTGAAAAACCAATGCTTTTTAGGTAAATAGGCATTATCGGGTAAAGCATCTCACTTGCCATATCTGTAAAGAGACTGACGAGGGAAAGAATCCAGACGGTGCGGGTGATGGGTTTCAACTAATATGGAGGATTTAGTATTACAAGATACTTATAATTCCAATTAGTATATCCGTATCGGGCAGCAATTAGAAAAAGGGAAAATAACAGTTCTATGAATATTAAAATAACGAGTATGAATAGTTGACCGTCTACTTGAAGAGAATGTTTACTTTTTAGTTGAAACGATTTAAAAATTTTAAAAACCACGTAAATTAATAAGCTTATTCCCAAACAATTGAATATGTGGCTAATCTGGGGTCCGCTAAAAATTGATAAAAAAGCTGCTAACATGCTGAAAAAAAGCGCAAATAGACACAGATATATTAAGGAGTAAGGATTGTGGTATTGCATATTAGAATTTTATTTCTTCAAATTCCGAAACCGTTGCAAAAGCGTAGGATGCGAATAATGCGCAAACACATAAAGCGGGTGCGGGGTAAGGTTGCTCAAACTGTTTTTCGAAAGCTTTTTTAAGCCTGAAATAAGCGGTGGCGCAGCATAGGTTTGTTTAGCAAAATTATCCGCCTGATACTCGAACTTTCTGCTTAGGTAATTCATCAATAAGCCTGTGATCCCGGATATTGGACTGTAAAGCACCCCGAAAGCTATCAGCCCGATATGAAAAGAGGGTTGCGAAACGTTTAAGGCTTCCGAAAGTAATGGGTTTGCAATAAATAATGATAGCAACCAAAGTGTAAATCCTGTGGTTATTATTGCGGCGAAAAGATTAATGATAATATGGTTTCGTTTGTAATGGCCAACTTCGTGGGCGAGGACGGCTACTATTTCTTCTTCGTTTAAATCTTTTATCAACGTATCGTAAAGTGTTACGCGTTTTTCACTTCCGAAGCCAGAGAAATAGGCGTTTGCTTTAGTGCTGCGCTTGCTGCCGTCTATTACGAAAATTTTATCGAGAGTGAAACCTACTTTTGATGCATAGGTTTCTATCTGGGAACGGAGGGTGCCTTCTTCCAAAGGAGTTTGCTTATTGAAGAGCGGGACGATGAAACGTGCGTAGAACAAATTCATCAAAACAGTAAAAACGGTTATGATTCCCCAAGCGAATAACCAAAAGTTTTTGCCGGTGCTTTGGTAAAACCAGATAATGGCGGCCAAAAGAATTCCTCCAATGATAGCCCCCATTGCCCAGCCTTTCAATTTGTCCAAAAAGAAAGTTTTACGAGTTGTTTTATTAAAGCCGTATTTTTCTTCAATGACGAAGGTACTGTAATAGCTGAAAGGCGTGCTGAGGATGTCGCTGGCTATCATTATAATTCCAAAGAAAGCGAGTGCTACAACAATTTCATTATTTGAAACAGATCGTGCCAAACTATCTACATAAGCAAAGCCATCCAAGAAAAAGAAAAGGAGGGTAGCGATGAGGGAAATTGAAGAAGTAAGTATCCCGAACTTATAGCGTTCCTTTTTGTAGTGCTGCGATTTTTTGTATTCTTCTTCATCAAAAACATCCTGTAATTCCGAAGGGAGCGGATCGTTGAAATGTTTCGCGTTGAGATAATCCAAAACCTGATCAATCAAAAAACTGATGACCAAGATTGCTATTATTATGTAAAAAAGGGTTTCGGGCTTCATAAAGGAAATTCAAAATTAAAAGACCAAATTCCAAAATGAGATGTTTTGGAATTTGGAACTTATTATATTGTTTTTTGAAATTTTCAAAGAAAATTTCTTTGTCGTTTTGCTTCAAATATAAGAATTCCCGCCGCTACAGAGACGTTCATGCTGTCTATTTCGCCTTGCATTGGGATGATGATGTTTTGGGTGCTGTTTTGTAGCCATTCTTCGGAAAGTCCGGTGGCTTCAGTGCCAACAACTATAGCGGTTGGTTTTTTAAAATCTATTGTGTCGTAATTTACCGAAGCCTGCAATGCAGCGCAGTAAATATTGACATTGTTTTCTTTTAAAAATGAAATGATTTCTGAAGTACTTCCCGTGGCAATGGTATTTGTAAACAAACAACCTACGCTGCTGCGGATGATGTTTGGATTGTACATATCTGTCTTTGGGTTGGCTATGATTACGGCATCTACCTTTGCTGCGTCTGCGGTGCGGAGGAGTGCGCCAATATTGCCTGGTTTTTCGGGGGCTTCGGCGATGAGTATTAAAGGGTTGCTGGTTGCAAGTTGCAAGTTTTCAATTTGTAATGTTTTGATATGAGCAATCGCCAATACACCTTCCGTAGAACTTCTATAGGCTAATTTTTCATAAATTTCTGAAGTGATTTCTATGAATGCTGCTTCACTGTTTACGGATTCTTTCAGCGCAAAAATTTCTTCTTCGGAAATGATTTCAGAACAAAAAAGCACCGTTTTTAAAAGATAACCGCCTTTTAATGCCAGTGAGATTTCACGTTGCCCTTCAATGATGAAAAGTTGTGTTTTGCGGCGTTCACGCGATTTTTCTTGCAACAGAACAATCTGTTTTATTAGCGGATTATGAAAACTTGTGATGTTTTTATACATCTGGCAAAGATAAGCTACTGAAACTTATAACCGGTACCCAAATTGATACGAAGCCCAAAACCAACATTGAAGTAGTTTACTCCACCAAAAGTGTCTTTTAGCTCTGAAGGCACATCTATATTCATAAAGTCGTGACGTAATTCTGGAGCGACATAAATAGAAACATAATTTGCCAATTTGTAACTTACCTCTGGTCTTAGCCACAACGCTGTGGCGTTGTCCTCAAAGCTATCGCCAAAGCCTTTATTGAAATAACCCGAATAACCCACACCCAAACCAATAGACAGATCAAACCTTTCCACTTGTTTTTCATAGCCGATCAATCCTCCCAATACTAAATTGGACATTTCATCATAATTACCTACAAGGTTCCGGTTGGTTACATCCGCAAAAAAGAAACTCACGGCTGGGCCAATGTAGAAATCCCCCAATACATTAAGTTTTAGTTGTACTTGTGCGCCCATTTTTAAGTCCATACCGTCGTTTACAAAGTTTTCTCCAAAAGCAATGGGCAGATAGGCTCCTACGGTAACGCTACCTACTTTGGTTCCAGAACCAGATGCTTCTTGTGTTGTATCTTTTTCAATTTCGGTTTCCGTTTGTTGCGCGAAAGTAGCTGTGGAAAAGAGCAGGGTAACGAAAAGTATTCTAATATTCAAAAACATAATTGACTGGTGGATTTGTTACTGGAATTTCAATGGTTTGCTTTGGTTCGTTGTTGAGCTTGTATTCAAAAATCGCAACGGTGCCTAAAATACTCTCACCACTTATGGTTCGGTTTTGTGAATTAACTTCCAAAAAATCTTGTGTTGATTGGTCAAATTCGCACACATCGTTACTATTGAATTCCAAGGGAAGACGGCAAACTTTTGAAGCGTATGAAAATGTGTATTCAACCGTATTGGTATCTCCCGGAAGGTTTTTTAAAAAAATTGAGAAAGTACCTAAACCATTAAGGGTAACGGTTCCCATATCTAACAATAACTGTTTATTGGCACCTTCCGATGAATATACTTTACTTGCATATTCAGTATTTTCGTTTTCGAAATAAAGGCTGGTCGCAATATTCACCAATACATGCAATGGGTCAGTATTGGCGTTAAGGGAGGTAAGCTCAAAATTACCATTATCGTCTGTGCGAGTTTTGGCAAGAATGTAGTTTGAGGCTTCTGTTTTTATGGGAATATTGGGGATGGCGTTACCGTTTTGATCAACAATTTTTCCTTTAACCAAGAGCCGTTCGTTGTTGGTTATTTCTAGTTTTTCGCAACTTGAAAATAATAGCACTACTGAAAACAGTAAAAATTTATATAAATAGGGCTTCATTTATGTATGGTTTTAATAAAACAAGATTACTGAAAAAAGATAAAGTGGTCAAGTATAAAATGCTAAATTCTAAAAAATCATAAACCTTTCTAAAAAGCTTCCCCAGCAAGGGAAGCTTTTTTACTTTTAAGCAACTTAAAAACAACCATCATGAAAAAATTGATATTATTAACTGCCGTTCTGCTATCGGTTTGGGCTTGCAAAAACGATAAAAAAACAACAGGCGAAGATCCGCGAGTTGAAGGTACGGAACTTGATTCTACAGGTGTAGCGGCACCTGATGGTGATCCAAAAAAAATTCAAGCAAATGTCGAGAAAACCTATCCCATAGGCTTACAGTCCGTTTTTACGGCTCACGGTGGTCTAGACCACTGGAAAACGATGAACAACCTATGTTTTGAGATGAAAGGAAAAAATGGCGCCGAAACCCATTCGGTTTCATTGCCGGACCGAATGACTAAAATAGAAACCAAGGATTGGTCCATCGGTTATGACGGAAAAGGAGTTTGGCTTTTGAAACAAGATTTGGGTTATGAAGGCAACCCCGTTTTTTATCATAATTTGATGTTCTACTTTTATGCCATGCCTTTTATAATAGCCGATCCAGGAACCATTTATGCTGAGGTTGGTCCAACTGAACTTGACGGCAAAATGTACAACGGGTTTAAGGTTTCATATAAATCTGGGGTAGGCGACTCGCCAGAAGATGAATACATTCTATATTTAGACCCAGACACTCACAAAATGGCTTGGCTTGCCTATACCGTAACTTTTAAGGAACAAAAGAAAAGTGATGACTGGCATTACATTAAGTATGATAAATGGCAAGACGTAAACGGTCTGTTGCTTCCTGAAAAATTAGTTTGGTATAATGTAGAAAACGGCAAACCGAAAGGAAAAAAGATGGACATTAAGTTTGATAAAGTTACCGCTACCGAAACGATGCTTGAGGCTTCAGTGTTTGCAAAACCTGCGGAAGCAGAATATGTTCAGTGATCAATTAATATGATCAATTAGTAATAAACAATTAGGGTGGGATTCTTTTAAAGTTTTTTGTCCTCGTAATAATTTACAACCAAGGCTACCATATAATCATAACTCATGATCCCATGGCTTTGGTTGTTTGCTTTCAGAAAGTTGTCCCAGAACATTTTTGAGAAATCCTCAAATGGGTTTTGGTAACTTTCCCAAAAGTCACGCATTTCCTGATAGCTCACCAGAATTCCAGGATTTATGGTTGTTAAGAGCTCTTCATATTTGGCCTCGTCCCGTCGCGCCACTTCATTTATTAAATAGCGCAATGTAAAAATGTAGCCAGTATATTTCATATATGGGTCGTCATTGTGCAGCGTGGAAAGCGTGGCTATAAAATTAGCTTCGTTTTCGGCAGCATATCCTATTTGATGTGCTTCTTCGTGACAGGCAACTGCAGGGAACTTATAAGTTTTCATCAAATTATTTACCTGTGCTTCGCCTGAAAAAGGATTTAGATAACCACTATAACCCATATAGGTAAGTCCCAAACTCCATCCACTTTTTTTGATGCTTCTTGGAGATAGGGCAAGTTGTGGAAATTCTTCTTCAAGATTTTTATAGCCATTCAATGTTTTTTTAAACATTTCCTTTTGCGAGTATGGCAATTCTATTTTTACATCATCGGCAAAACCCAGTTCACGGTGCATGAAGTTGCTTTTTTCTATAAACCGATTGGTGGTTTCCAGTAATTGCTCTGTGGTATAATCGCTCTCCAAATGCAAGGATTTGTGCAATGGAAGCCTGTAATAGTTAAAGCCCCAAAGTACGTGGAACATAAAATAAACTACTGAAACAGCTGCAAGGATATCTACAAAAAAGCCTACTTGATCGTTCTGCCGAAGCCTTTTTACGTTTTTATAAAGCCAGCGGATGGCTACGATTGTTATGAGCAGATAAAACAGATCGCCTACAGAAAAAGGAACCCATCCAAAAATGTACCTGGAGATTTTTGAAATCCACGGATAAATACCGAGGCTGTAATATTTTTCTACAAACTCTGGAAAAAATTTTAAAATCTGAAGTGCAATGATCTGCACAATGAGAAATATAGTGAGAAAAGCCGAGGTTCGTTTTTGCATAATCCAAACTTACGAAGGAATTCTTTCACTACATAATTTTTATAGCGGATACAAAACCGTAATTTTGTGTTCCTAAAATTTTTAAAAAATGAATGAAGCAATAAGAAACCTTGAACCCAAAGCGCTGTGGAACAAATTTGCAGACTTGAATGCTGTACCGCGCCCTTCAAAAAAAGAAGAACGTGTTATTGCGTTTATGAAAGACTTCGGAAAGAAGCTTGGTTTGGAAACCATGGAAGACGAAGTGGGCAACGTAATAATCCGCAAATCAGCCACCAAAGGATTGGAAGACCGTAAAGTTGTGGTGTTGCAAAGCCATTTGGATATGGTTCACCAAAAAAACAACGATACCGATTTCAATTTTGACACACAGGGAATTGAAATGTATGTGGATGGCGATTGGGTTCGCGCAAATGGTACTACCCTTGGTGCCGATAACGGTCTGGGAGTTGCAACTATAATGGCAATTCTTGAAAGCAATGAAATTGAGCATCCTGCAATAGAAGCGCTTTTCACGATTGATGAAGAAACCGGGATGACGGGTGCCAAAGGACTTAAAGGAGGATTGCTAAAAGGTGATATTCTTTTAAACCTAGATACTGAAGAAGATGACGAAATTGGTGTTGGCTGTGCCGGTGGAGTAGATGTTACAGCAATTGGAACTTACACTGAAACCGACGCCCCTAAAAACTCAGCAAGCTTTAACATAAAAGTGAAAGGTTTGAACGGAGGCCATAGCGGAATGGATATCATCAAAGGTTTGGGCAATGCAAATAAGCTGATGAACCGTTTGCTTTTTGCTACAAAAGATTTTATGCAATTGGCAAAACTTGATGGAGGAAGCCTTCGCAACGCCATTCCGCGTGAAAGTGTGGCACAAGTTGTAGTTATTTCTGAAGAAAAATTTCTTGCTGCTTTTGAAAAGATGAAGCAAGCAATTCTCTCAGAATATAAATCATTGGAGCCCAATCTTTCTATTGCTGCTGAAAAAAGCAACGAGACTTTTTCAAAAGTAATGGGCAATAAAGATCAAGGTAACTTTTTGAATGCAATGAACGCAGCTCACAACGGTGTTTACAGAATGAGTCCAGATATTGAAGATTTGGTAGAAACCTCAAACAATATTGCGAAAGTTTCAGTTGCAAATGGAACTATAAAGGTTGAATGTTTAACCCGTAGCTCTGTGGAATCTTCAAAAGATGTTTTAGCGAATGCGCTAACATCAGTTTTTGAACTTGCAGGTTACGAAGTGAAGCTTGCTGGCGATTATCCGGGTTGGGCGCCAAATATGGACAGTGCCATTTTGAAGGTTCTGGATAGCCTTTACCAAAAGATGAATGGTGAAAAAGCGAACGTTGCTGCTTGCCACGCTGGATTGGAATGCGGTATTTTGGGCCAGAATTATCCTGAAATGGATATGATTTCCTTTGGGCCAACCATTAAAGGGGCACACTCCCCCGATGAAAGAGCGAGTATTTCCTCAGCTCAAAAATACTGGGAGTTTGTACTAGAAATTTTAAAGAACATTCCAAAAAAATAAAACCAAGAGCCACGACCGCTTGCTCCTCCGCTAAAGCTACGGCGGCACGCGGACGCTACACGAACCAAGACCGATTATTAAAGCCTGAGAAGTTTATGTTTAAATAGAATTCAGTCTTTATTCTTGACTCTTGAATCTTGGATCAAAAAAAAGAGGAACCCATTTTTAAAAATGGGTTCCTCTTTTTATGTTTAGTTTAAACTGAATTATTGTACTATATCAACAATTTCTAAGTTGAAAATCAATTCAGAATCTGGAGGGATTACACCTGGAATTCCTCTTTTGCCATAAGCTAAATGTGCTGGGATAAATATAGTGGCTTTGTCGCCCACCTTCATATTTAAAAGTCCTTCACGGAAACCTGGGATAAGTTGTGCTTCCGTACTGTAATCCGTAGGCACTGGAATGTATTGTTCGGCAGCTTTGCGCATTTCGTCAACCATTTCAAATCGCTCTGCGTTTGATAATATGTTTGAATCAAACATATGTCCATCTGCAAGGTAACCTGCATAGTTCATTAAAATTTTATCACCTTGTTTTGGCTGTGGTCCAGTTCCTTTTTCAGTAAAATAAATTTTAACTCCTGAGGCAAGGGAATCTGCTTTTGCTCTGATAGCATTAAGTTCCACTAATTGTTCAGCCGCTACTTTATTGATACGTTCTTCTTTTTCTTTCTTTTCTTGTTCAATCTTGGCCATCTCCTCTGTGAAATATGGAACTTTTATGTTTCCTTTATTTATAATATTCACAGATTGGATAGTAACAGCTTCTTTTGGCTTATCACCAGGTTTTTCGGTTTCAAGATTTCCGATTGAGTCAACAACTTCTTGACCAATTACTATTTCGCCAAAAACAGTGTGGCGACCGTCCAACCATGGTGTGTCTTTCAAAGTTATGAAAAACTGGCTACCGTTTGTTCCAGGACCTGAGTTGGCCATTGCCAAAAGTCCTTTCTTATTGAAACGAATAGTGTCGGTTATTTCGTCAGGAAATGCATATCCAGGACTTCCAGAACCATCACCTTTTGGATCACCACCTTGGATCATAAAATCCTTGATAACACGGTGAAAACTAAGTCCATCATAAAAACGTTTTCCTTTGTAGAGAGAATCTACCATTCCGTTAGTTCCTTCAGCAAGAGCCACGAAGTTTGAAACGGTAAGTGGAGCGCTTTCGTTTTTCAGTTTGGCAACGAAAGTTCCTTTATTGGTAATAAATTCAGCATATACGCCATCTTTAAGGTCTGGATATTTTTCCTGACAAGACGCAAATGCAAGCGTAAGAGATAAAAATAAAAATGTTAGTTTTTTCATGTTTGTTAATTTAATTTTCGTTTGTTTGTTCAATTGAGTGTAAAGTTACAGTGCTCTGCACCGGAATGTTGGAGCCGAGTTTTTCTTCAATCCCATAATAGCCATAAGCTTTATAGGAAGGAAAAAGGAAGGTTACTGTTTCGCCTTCTTTCATAAGTTTTATACCTTCGCGAACGCCAGAGATAAGGTCCTGGTTGCTTTGATCTACTTTGTAGTATTGCATTCCGTTTTCTTTTTCTGAAAGAATCAAGCTGCCGTTGAGGTCTTTAATATCGTAGGTAAATTTCACAACGTCACCCATATCTGGCATTTCAGAGGTGGCAGTATCGCGTTTGTTATAAAAGTACCAAAACCCATTTTCGGAAGAAATATAGTTGTTGGTAGAGTCTTTTGCAATGATCTCTCCGATGAAAATTTTCTCATCATCATAGATTTTTTTGTTTCGTTCTGCAGATTCCTTTATGAAGGTTCCTGAATGACTTTGCACTGGGGACCTTGCCTCAGGGCTTTTGCAGGAAAGGATTACTGCCGAAAAAAGTAAAAAATAAAACAGCTTACGAAGCATCTTTGAGTTCATTTTTATAACGGGGCAAGATACTAATAAATTCGTTTATGGTTTTGTTAAGGTCTTGCGAACTTTTTCCGCCGGCAGCATTTATGTGGCCACCGCCGCTGTAATGGTTACGAGCAAAATCGTTCACAGAAAAACTTCCTTTGCTTCTAAAGGAAATCTTTACAATATTTTCCTGTTTGTTTTCAATGAAAATTGTTGCAAATATAACTCCTTTCACAGAGAGCGCATAATTTACAAACCCTTCTGTATCACCTTTTTTGAAGTTGTGGTCGTCCAAGTCTTTTTGGGTTAGTGTAATATACGCTGTATGTAATTCTGGCAAAATTACCAGATTATTTAAAGCTACGCCCAAAAGTTTCATTCTTTCGGGACTGTTTGTATCGTACACATTTTGGTTTATGATAGCACTTTCAGCGCCAGCTTCAATCAATTTTGCTGCAACCCTATGTGTGGTCGGGCTAGTAGAGGAGAAGCGAAAAGAGCCCGAATCAGTCATTATTCCCGTGTAAAGATTGACTGCAATTTCTTT
>Ga0209344_10001155_pt1 | contig 36608 bp, 35 predicted proteins | sample Cruoilmetagenom6_FD_187293 | JGI IMG/M metagenome (GOLD analysis project Ga0209344, IMG submission 187293) | Oil polluted marine microbial communities from Coal Oil Point, Santa Barbara, California, USA - Santa Barbara Oil Seep Sample 6 (SPAdes)... | ecosystem: Environmental > Aquatic > Marine...
CGCGATTCTTGGGCACCCATCTTGCGCTCACCGATCAGTCAACTCCACGCCGACAGACCGCTCGAAAATATTGCCCCCCGTCCGATCCCCCCGCGTGGCACATGGCTGATCAAGTCTCTATGATCGTCGCTATGGCTTCACCCCAAGTAATGATGCAACAGTCCCAACCCACCTCCAAGGTCCACATCCCCAACCTGCTCACACTCGGGCGTGTGGTCCTCGCCTGGGTGTTCGTGATCCTGCTCTCGATGGTCTCGCCGAGGACCATCTCGGCCCAACCCACTGGGGTTGATCGACTTGGCGAGGTTTCTCAAGAAGGCACCGGGCTGCTGATCGCCGCGACGGTGATCTTCATCATCGCCGCGATCACTGATGCCCTCGACGGGCACCTGGCGCGCAAGTGGAAGGTCGAGTCCAAGTTCGGGCGGATCATGGATCCGATGGCCGATAAGCTCCTGATTCTGGGCGGTTTCGTGATGCTCGCGACCCCGTCTTTCAACGCCACGATCGCGCTGACGGGCGAGACCTTCCAGATCTCCAATGTCGCCGGCTGGATGGTCGTCGCGATGCTCCTGCGCGAGCTGCTTGTCACCTCGATCCGGGGCGTGTACGAGGCCGAGGGGGTCGATTTCTCCGCCGGCTCGCTGGGCAAGGCCAAAATGATCCTCCAGTCCGTGTCCATCCCGCTGATCTTGCTGATCATCGCCTTCGGTTCCCCGGGCCCAGAATCCACCGGGCGGCTGGTCATCGTCATCCTCGTCTGGGCGACGCTGGTGACCACCCTGCTCTCGGGGCTTCCTTATATTGGCAAAGCCGCCAAGCACACGATCGATGAGCAGGCCCGGATGCTCGAGCTGATGCGGGGCAAAAAGGCCCGTAAATCCACCAAAGCCACCGGCCAAGGCCAAAAACAACGCCCAAAGAGCAACAAGGGCGGCCAAGCCGCCAAGCGGTAAGCAGTTGACCTGTAAATATTTACCTACAATCGCCTGAGCACAAGGACCACCAGATGAACACCATGGGCCCCAAAACACAGGCATTCCTCACCACCAACGGGCTCGGGCACCTGCCCGTCTCGGGCACCTTTGGGTCCATGCCCCCCGTCGTCCTTGCCGGGGCGATGATCTTCGCCGGGATCGGGCCCGGGACATCGCTGAGCTGGATCTACTTTGCCGTCTTGCTGGTCATCCTGATCGTCTACTGCGCCGCCTGCATCCTCTGCGGTCACGAAGCCGAGGCCAAATGGGGCAAGGACCCCTCCCAGGTCGTCGCCGACGAAACCGCGGGCCAAGCCATCACCCTGATGATGATCCCCGCCGGGATGCTCAACTCCCCGCTGCACATCGTGCTCACGCTCATCGGCGCGTTCCTGCTCTTCCGCGTGTTCGATATCCTCAAGCCATGGCCGGCCGGGGCGATGCAGGACCTGCCCGGGGGCTGGGGCATCCTCCTTGACGACCTCTTCGCCGCGATCATGGGCGGTGTGGTTTTGATGTTCCTCTACGCAGCGATCAATATGTAGGCGGTTTTATGATCGCCCAGCCGCTCACATTACAAGCCCCCGATGGCACCGTCGAGTTGGAATCCAACCTGCTCCTCGCGCCCATCGCCGGGTGGTGCGAGCTCGCCTGGCGGATCACCTGCCGCGAGCTCGGCGGCGTCGGGCTCGCGTGCACCGATCTCTTGAGCCCCCAAGGGCTGCTCCGCTCCCAAGAAACCTCGACACGCATCGCCGCCACCAATGAGCAAGACCGCCCGCTGGGCATGCAGCTCTACGGGGCCGATCCCAAAGTCCTCGCCCAGGGTGCGATCTGGTGCGCCGACAACGGGGCCAATGTCGTCGACATCAACATGGGCTGCCCGGTCGACAAAGTCACCAAAAAGGACGGCGGCTCCAAGCTCATGTGCGATGTGCACAACACCTTCGATATGTTTGAGCAGGTCCGCGCCGCCCTGCCCGCCCACATCCCGCTGACGGCCAAGATGCGACTGGGCTGGGACGAGCAAGCCAAGGACGACGGGGTCGCCGGCACGCTGGCCGAGGGCTTATGCGAACGCGGGGCCGCGATGATCACGGTGCACGGGCGAACCACCGAGCAGAAGTTCAAAGGCTCGTGCGATCTCGAAGGCATCAAACGCGTCGTCGATCGAGTCCGCGATCGCTTCCCCGCCACCCCAGTCATCGGCAACGGCGACATCAAAGCCCCAAACGATGTCATCGCCATGATGCACCAGACCGGGTGCGCCGGCGTCATGATCGGTCGCGGCTCGTTCTCCAACCCATGGCTCTTCCGCTACGGCTGGGTGCTCCAGCAGCGCGTCGTTGAGCTTGGCGTCGACCCCGCGGATCGCGCTGCGGTCGAAGCGATTGACCTGAGCGATGTGCACCCGAGCGAGGACGAAAAGCTCGACATGCTCCTGCGGTTCTTCGATCGGATGGTCGAGTACCGCGACCCTGACCACGCGATGCATGTGCTGCGCCAGAAGGCCAACCTGCTCGGCAAGCCGATCAACAACGGGCACTGCCGCCCGCTCAAAAACGCGCTCCGCGAGGCCAAAGCCCCCGACGATATTCGCAAGGCGATCGAAGACTGGCGCAGCCGCCCGCCCTACGAGCCCGAGCAGACGCGATCTACAGAAACCCAAGGCACATGATCGCCAAAGTCTTCAGTTCGTTTGTGAAAGGGCAGGCCGCGATGCTCGATGATCGCGGGAAGCTGATCGAGCAGATGAGCGGGCGAAACGCCGACGACTCAACCCCGCAGCCGCCCCCGGAGTCGCAAGATCAAGATCAACTCGTCAACGCTGCTGATCCGATGAGCGCCCGTGAACGAGCCGTAGAAGTTCTCAAAGCCATCCTGACGATCGCGTACATACTCCCGATCACGGCGATCTGGGGCGTCATGCTCTGGAAGTTTTCCAGATTCATCGGCGGCTTCTTATTCCAAAGCTCCGGAACCCTGAGCACTCTCACCGGATTCATTACATTGCTGGTGGCGACGATCGTTGCCTTTAGCGTCGCGATCCGATGGATGAGAGCAAGGACCGATACACACGCCCGCCAAGGGAATCGTGTGATCTCCGATCTCCTTGAAATGCTCAACGATATCCATTTCTATCACCAATGCCCCTCGTGCGGATTTTCGCTGTCAGATCTCCCACAAGAGCCCGATGGCTGCACGCTTTGCCCGGAATGCAACGGCGCGTGGAACCGATCATGGTGGGCGAGCTTCGTGCCCGCGGTCACGCTGGGGAAACTTGCAAAGAAATCGGAGGGCACACGCTCTCGGCGCTGCCTCAACGATGCTCGCACCGCAGAGTTTGAAGTCGCGGCTTGGCTCCCGCGCAAAGAACGCAAGGCGCTTCTTCGGCTCGCAGGCAGCTGTCTCCTCTGGCGAGACCGTATCGCACTGTTACTCATTCTCCTCATTTTTCTCGCCATCTGGCTGCTTCTTGCCACCACTGCAAACAACTGGACATGGACGACGGCCATCCTCTTCCCATTCGTTGGCGGCCTCTTTCTTGTCTACCGATTTACAAGTGGCTTCCGCCAACGCCAACAGTTCGTCCGCGACCAGATCGATCTGGGCCGATGCGCTCAGTGCGATCACGAGCTCATCGACACCCCCCACCCGATCGACGGTGCCCTCTGCTGCCCCCAGTGCCGACACGCGTGGGACCCCGATACCGCCCACAAAAAGCACCATGCCCGTAAACGCTTCAAGCCCAACGACTACCGCCACGGCTTCCCAGAAACCAATCCGCAAGACACCAACCCACAAGACACCGCCCCCCCAGCACCACAGAACCCCGGCCAAGACCCCGGATAGAACTCCGGATAAATACTCATATTTGTGTTGTATGCCCCTTCTCAAACAGGTTATATTGGAACTCCACGACACCCAACCCCGGAGACGCACCGATGAGCCGTACACACCAGATCGCACTTTTGAGCCTCGCCTCGATCTCAACCATCTCAACCATCGCCCTCGCCGGGCCAGACTTGGTCTGCTCCGAGATCGGATCAGCCGCCAGCTTCGGATCAGCCGACGGCTTGGTGTCCTACGCCTTCGCCACCACCCTGTGCAATGTCGGCGACGAACCCATCACCTGGAACGCGAACACCAACGAGCACCCGATTATCTCCCAGACCCTCTACAAGCTCAGCGACGGGCAGATCACGCAGATCGGCATCGGGCATGTCCGCCACATGAGCTTCGCGCTCGAGAGCAACGCGTGCGGGCTCGGGTGCACGCCCGCCGGGAGCAACATGCTCGGCGCGGGCTGCTCGACCACCAGCGCCGGCACCATCAACGGCTCGCAGGGATTGATGGGCCCACGCAGCGAGATCGAATCCAACGACGGCTTCTTCCCCTACCCGTTCGACTCGATCAATCAGGCCGGCGATCCCGTCTACAAACGGCTCCGCGCGACCATCGCGGATGTCAGCGACCAAGACGCCCTGTACTTCGTCGAGACCCAGGTCGTCACACCCGGCGAGACCACCACCGAGAGCAAAGCCAACAACGCCAGCTACCGCCAGGTCCTCTTCTCACCGGGGACAGCCTCAGCCACCCTCACCGGCCCGACCTACTCCGGGCAGCCCGCGATCAACGCCTGGCGCGACCACGGGCTCGGGATCAATCAGCCCGACACCAGCGTCATCATCACCCAAGCCACTACGCCCAATGGCGGGATCGTGCACCTGGGCTCGAAGGCCACCCTCACCGGAACAATCGATGACATCGAATACTACCGATACGACTACGCCCTGCACAACCTCAACGAAGATCACAACATTCAACAGATCCGCCCCGACATCTTCAACGGCAATCAGATAAGCGGCTCAACCTTCGACGCAGCCGATCATCACGATGGGCTCGATGAACTCATCAGCGATACACCCTGGGCCTTTAGTGCCAGCTCCATTGGATTCGGCCGCGGAGTACTCGCTTGGTATGTGAACGAGGACTTTGAAACCAACCCGCTCGCCAATGTCATCCGCTGGGGCACCATGCACACCTTCTCATGCGAGGGCCCCTACAAGCCCACCACCGGCGACACCACGATCACCCTCTACGAGCCCAATGATCTGGACGAGCTTGACCAAGTCGTGATCCACAGCGTGACCCCCGGCCAGCTCCAAATCTGCGGCGGTGATGTGAATGCCGACGGAGCCGTCGATTTCTTCGACATCTCACTCTTCCTCGATCAATACGCCAATCACTCCCCAAGTGCTGACTTCACCCAAGACGGACAGCTCGATTTCTTTGATATCTCGGCCTTCCTTGATGCATTTGCCCAAGACTGCCCACTGCCATAAGCCCATCCGCCCACATTCTCTGCCGCCCCTTGGAACCAGCCCAAGCCGACCCCGTATAGCAAAGCACATGTCCTCATGTCCTTGAGGGGTGTCGTGCCGGCGTTTTTGTCGGCAGCGTTGGTGGTCTGTGTAGAGCCCGCCCGCGTCTGAATCTGCGTTTCTGTTTGCAGCCTGTTCAGAGCCCCCAATCTGCCACCACACGCATCAGCCCGATGCGCCCGCTGGAGTTTCCATATGCTCGCTCACCTTTCGTGCACCATCGCCCTGTCCCTCTGCGCCGGCACCACCCTCGCCACCACCCAGCCAGACCATCAGCCTCATCACCAGCACGATCACGATCATGTACAGGGGGCAGAGCTCGAAACCGTCCACGGCTGCTGGGGCGACGCCCACGGCAACCTCGAGGGCGGGCAGTTCTTCCTCCCCAAAGACCCGCACGCCCAGGCGATCATCGATCGCATCGAATCCGCCCGTGGCGGCATCCCCGATAACCGCGTCGATCTCGTCATCGTCGGCGACGGCTACACCGCAAGCGAGATGGATACCTTCCACGCCGACGCCGGGCGGATCTCCGATTCGCTCTTCCGCTACGAGCCCTTCACCAGCTACGAGAACTACTTCCGCATCACGGCCGTCGAGGTGATCTCCAACGAGTCCGGTGTGGACAACGACACCCAACGCACCATCAGCCGCGACACCGCGCTCGATATGTCCTACTGGTGCGGCGGGACCGAGCGCCTGCTGTGCGTCAATGTGGGCAAGGCGTACGCGGCGGCCGCCAGCGCTCCGGATATCGATCAGGTCATCGCGATCGCCAACTCCTCCAAGTACGGCGGCGCGGGCTACCCGAGCAATAACCTGGGCACCGCGGCCGGGGGCAACTCGGCAGCCGCCGAGATCGCGATCCATGAGCTCGGGCATTCGCTGGGCGATCTGGCCGACGAATACACCTACGGCGGCGCGGAAACCTACACCGGGCGGGAGCTGAGCCCCGTCGATGTTTCAATTTACAACCGCAACGAACAGCTCTCCCGCCAGACCAAATGGCACCAGTGGCTCGACGCGTCCATGACCGGGTTCGACGGCCCGATCAGCTCATACGAGGGCGGCAACTATTCTGTCTTTGGCGTCTTCCGCCCATCGAACAACTCGATGATGCGCAGCCTGGGTCGTGAGTTCAACCTTGTCAGCGCCGAGCAACTGCTCAAAGAAATCTACCGCGAGGTCAGCCCGATCGACGACGGCACGCCCAACGGGGCGAGCGTTGAATCCGATGGCACCGTCTGGGTCGAGCCGATGCAGCCGCTCAATCACGACCTGACCGTCCGCTGGTTCGTCGATGGGAAACAACTCTTGAGTGCTTTCGGGCAAACCACCCTCGACCTCTCAACGCTCGAGCTCGGCGCGGGTTCACACGAGCTGCGCGTCGAGGTCACCGACAACACCAACTGGGTGCGCAACGAAGCCATGCGCAGCGCGTTCATGAGCGATTCACGGACCTTCACCATCGAGCCGTGCACCGCACTGGCGGATCTCACCAGCGACGGCGTGCTCGATTTCTTTGATGTGTCCGCCTTCCTCGATGCCTTCGGCGAGCAGGCCGCCATGGCCGATCTCACCGGCGATGGGATCTACGATTTCTTCGATATCAGCGCGTTTCTCGATTCGTTCGCCTCCGGTTCGTGCAACTAAACCGCCGATGAAAACTATGTAATTCAGGATGATTCGTGCAATAGTGCCCCCCCAGCATCGTTGATATTGGGACGGGATACGTTCTATCTGACCCCTGCAGACCGATTCAGAGCCCGGAGATTCCCTCCACAGGCTGAAAAACCGTGATCCGCAGGGTGGCAAGGCACGATTCAGTGTGTCGTGTGCCTTTTGCAGATGCTCTGAATATCATCCGTCGTGGCCAAAGGTTGTGCCCCCACTGTCTCGGGAGCACACCAATGAATCGCAGTGTGCACCACGGGCTTTGTTGACGGCTTGATCGACGACTGGCCCCATCGGACTCGCTTATCGGATCAGGAGAACTCAAATGAAGTTTCAGAAATACACCCACCGCTCACTCCTCACAATCCCAGCCCTCGCGCTCGTCTGCTCGATGAGCACACTCGCCCAGGCGCAGGCGGTCGAAGTCACCGAGCCGACCCCAGAGACCCCGGTCGTTGACGAGAGCCTCGCGGGCCAGGGCAAGCTTGTCTTCCTGACCAAGATCCAGGAGACCGGCGAGATCCTCGACACCGAGATCACCAACCTGACCTACACCTTCCGCAACACCGGCAAGGGCCCGCTGACGATCGAGCACATCAAGCCCACCTGCGGCTGCACCGTCCCCGAGCTCAACAAGAAGACCTACATGCCCGGCGAGCACGGCACACTCACCGTCGAGTTCGACCCCAAGGGCAAGCACGGCGCACTCACCCGCAGCATCGCCATCTTCACCGACTCGGAGAAGACACCCAACGACACCATCGTCGTCCGCACGATCGTCAAGCCCGTCGTGCTCATCGAACCAGCCGTGCTCCCCTTCAACTCCATCGAGAAAGGCGAGACCGTCACCAAGGAGTTCAAAATCTACGGGCGCACCGATGACTTCAAGGTCACCCGCGCGACCACCGATCTCAACGACACCTTCGACATCAAGGTCGTCGATGGCGGCAAGGTCGAGAAGAACGGCGAGATGCTCACACTCCAGATCATCAAGCTCACGGTCAAGGAAGACGCCAAGCCCAACAGCCACCGCACCGAGATCAGCGTGCGCACCAACGACGAACGCCGATCGATCTTCTCGATCTCCGCAGCCGTCCGCGTGATGGGCGATCTGTCGGCCAACCCGATCCGCGTCACCCTCGGCCGTCTGGCCGTCGGCGATGAGTTCACCCGCGAGTTCCATGTCGTCTCCAAGTCCAACACCGCCTTCGAGATCAAGAGCGTCAACGCGGACTCCAACGCGATCGAAGCCGAGTACGAGTTCATCCCCGTGGACCCAGAGCTCCGCAACGATTGGATCGTGCGCCTCAAGGGCGAGGTCGTCAACTCGGCCGCCCGCTTTAACACGCAGATCCATATCGCCACCGATGTCAAGGACGAAGAACTGATCAATGTCCAGATGTACGGCCAGCTCCAGCGCCAGTAAGCTGTCCACGATATCAACGCGAACTCATCGGGCTCGACATTTATGAAGTGTAAACAGACCATCATCGGCGCGCTCGCCATCGTCGGGCTCGGATACATCGCGGGCGCGACGCACGCGATCTTTGATCCCAAGCCGGTGGCCCTCAGGCTCTCGCCGGCGATGCTCAACCAAGGCAATCCTGCCGAGATTCCGGTCTCGATCACCGATCCGGTTGATCGAACTGATCCAGACACCGGCGCCGACGCCGGAACCGATGCTGGATCTGAAACAACGAGTGATCCAGACGCCCCGACCGACCCGATCAACCCCGCAGCCCTTGATCCGCTCGATATCCCCGGGCCCGAGGGCACCATCACCCTGCGCGAAGCCAAAGCACTTCATGACGGAGGCGCGTACTTCGTCGATGCCCGCCTCGAGCACGAGTTCAACGAATCGCATATCCCGTATGCGATGTTCCTGCCCGCCCAGCGCATTCGCACCCGGGCCGGGCTCGATGAGCTGAGCACCATCCCGCCGGACATCACCATCGTCGTCTACTGCGTGGGCGGCGAGTGCGACGCGTCGCACAACACCATGATGGCGATGCTCAACTCCGGGCTCGGGTTCACCGACATCCGGATCATGGGGCGTGGATTCATCGACTGGGTCGAAGCCGGACTCCCTGTCGAGCACGAAGATGGCTCGATCACTGAGTCAAAGCCGGAGGGCACCCCATGAGCGCCTTCAAATGGTTCGAATCCATCTGCATCCAGCTCCCCGCCCGGCTCTTGCTCGGCGGCGCATTCTGCTTCGCGGGCTCCAAGAAGCTGATGGATGTGCAATCCTTCGCCGAAGCGATCAAGGGCTTCAAGGTCCTCAATGTCGACACCCATGAGCAGCTGATCATCAACGCGGCTTACTCGATGCCGTGGATCGAACTCATCGCCGGCGTGCTGCTGATTTTGGGGCTCTGGACACGGGCCGCCACGATGGTCATCGCGGTGATGCTCCTCGTCTTCATCGCGGCGTTGATCCATGTGATCACCGACGACTCGATCTCGGCGAGCTGCTCGTGTTTCGGGGATGTCAAGGTCATCTGCACCTCGCCCGAGATCGGCTGGTGCATGGTCTGGCGCGATGTGGTCATGCTGCTGCCCGCGATCTACCTGCTCTGGCGTGGCGGGGGCAAGCTGGCGATCGATGCCAGAGCCGAGAGCAAGCTCGAAGCCCAGTCCAGCGACCCTGAGCCTGATCTCCAGCCTAACCTGGGGCCCAGATAAAGCCCTGATAATGCTCCGCTGGGGCCTGAATTGAGCCCGGATTGGCCATCAGCAGGCTCGACGAACGCAATTGCAGAGCCTAAACTCACCCTCGCAATACAGATACACATCGACTGATCCGTCGCTTGTCTCCCCCGGTGGTGTTCACCGACAAGGCAAGCCACGAAGTCCAAGACGGAGATCAAAGACATGAGCAGAATGAACTCTTCAAAGAGCGGCCCACGCGATCGCAGCGGCGCCGACGACCGTTTCTCAGCCGGCCCAGCACCCAAAGCCACCAAGGAAAGCGGCAAGGGCATCGAGTATGTCGACTACAAGGATCACGAGACCCTTCGTCGCATGATGACCCCCAACGGCAAGATCTACGGGCGCAAGCGCCTGGGCACCAACGCCCGCCAGCAGCGCATGGTCGCTCGCGCCATCAAGCGTGCACGCTTCATGGGCCTGCTCCCATTCACCAGCGCGACCCTCTGATTAAGCTGATCCAGCTGAACCCGCCGACGAATACCGACTTCTGCAGGCCCGGAGCATTCCGGGCCTGTTTTTATGCGCACACCCCCAACTCAAACGCGCTGGCCACTTCCTAGAATCCACCATGCCTACCTACGAACGAGATTACCGAGCCGTCGCGATGGCACTGGCCCAAGTCACCGGCAACCGCAAACGACGCATGCGAGAAGTCTGCGATGTGCTCTGGCGGTTCTTCAAGGACGAGGGTGTCTCGTGGGTTGGGTTCTACACCAAGGACCCCGACGAAGACCAGATGATCCTGGGCCCATCGCGCGACAAGCCCGCCTGCTCGCCCCTCGAGCTCCGCGGCGCCTGCGGCATGAGCTGGTTAAAGAAACGCCCGATCATCGTCAACGATGTCCACAACCTCGGCGAACACTACATCGCCTGCGATCCCAAGGACCGCTCCGAGATCGTCATCCCCCTGTTCAACGACGACGGCTCGTGCTTCGGCGTCCTCGATGTCGATTCCTTCGATCGCAATGCCTTTAGCGAGCACGACCTGATCGAGCTCCGCCGACTGATGGAATCCACCGCCATCACCTGGCCCGCCCCCCACACGCCGCCCCTGATTTACTAAAACGGTACTGTTAAAACGGGTCTCTTAGAACGGGACCGGAGCTTTGAAGGTCATCTGCTTGCCCGTGATCGGGTGGTAGATGGTGAGCATCGACGCGTGGAGCATCAGTCGAGTCTCGGGGTCAAAGTGTGGATTGGTTGAGTACATCTCGTCGCCGACGATCGGGGCGTTGAGCCCAGTGGTTTCATCCGGGTCAATTGTTCCCATCTCCCCCACGGTTGTCACCTTTGGGTGAGCCGCGTGGACGCGGAGTTGGTGCGTGCGTCCGGTGACGGGCTCGAACTCGACGCGGGTGACCGGCTGCCCGGCGTATTCTTCTCGCCCCAGCACCTTGTATCGCGTGGTCGAAGGCTTGCCCTGGACATAGTCCACCAGCATCAGCGGGCGCACATCCATGTCTTTGCGGATCGGGCAGTGCACCGTCCCCTCATCGTGTTCAAGATGCCCTTCGAGCAGGGCGACATAGCGCTTGTGCACCTTGCGCTGCTCGAACTGTCGCGAAAGATTCCGGTGGGTGTTGGCGTTGAGTGTCAGGATCATCACGCCCGAGGTGGACATGTCGAGGCGATGGCAGGTGATCGGGCCGGTCGCCAGCGGGAAGAGGTCCTCGATCCGTGATCGCAGGCAGTCCTGCTTTTCGGGGGCGATCCCGGGGACGGTGAGCAAGCCGCTGGGCTTGTCGACGATGACAAAGTGCTCGTCGGGGTCTTCGTGCAGGATCGTGGGGATGCCCGTCGGCGGGCTGTACACCATGTCCGGCAGCGGGCCCTGATTCACCCGCCGGATTTTGCCCGATCCGTCTTGTTGAGACCTAGTATCAGTCATACCCACGAGTGTATCCGTTGAAGGAGCAAGCCGATGAAATACGCAACAATTATGGCCCTGATGTGCACCGCAGGCATGGCCGCAGCCAACCAGCCAGCCACCACCCCAGCCGTAAAACTCACTGAATCAACTCAATCATCCGTCAACCCCAACCCAGCCTGGGACGACCAATGGCCAACCCTTGAGCGGGGCTACCTGAGCGACTATGTGCAGCTCACCTTTGAGCGCGACTACATCAAAGCCGGCGAGAGCTACTTCTCACCCGACGGGCGCATGGTGATCTTCCAAGCGATTGAAATCCCGGAAGAGGGCGAGACCGCCGAGGCACACTACGGGATGTACCTCGCCGTCGTGAAGCGCGATGACGATGGAAACATCACCGGGTTCGGCAAAGCCGGGCGGATCTCCCAGGCCGGCGGCTCGGCCAATACCTGCGGCTGGTTCCACCCGACCGACCCCAAGCGTGTGCTCTTCGGCACCACCTCCACCGCCCCCACCAAGCAGGATGTCGTCGGGTTCCAACGCGAGAGCTCGAAGTACTCCTGGCAGTTCCCCGTCGAGATGGACATCGTGGCCGGCGAGATCAAAATGACCTACGCCCTCTCCGACGCGGCCGAGGCCCGCGCCAAGAAGCTCATCGCCGAGGGCAACAAAGAGAAGCCCGAGATCACCATGGACGACTTCGTCTCCGTGCCCGCGATCCGCGAGCGTGCCCCGATCTGGGAACGCGACGGGTACGACGCCGAGGGATCGTGGTCGCCCGACGGACGCCACATTCTTTACACCCGCCTCGATCCGGGATCAGCCAACGGCGACCTGTGGATCTATGACACCACCGACGGCACCCACACCGAGCTGATCGCCGAGGAAGGCTACGACGGCGGGCCGTTCTTCTCGCCCGATGGCAAGTCCATCTGCTACCGCTCGGACCGCAACGGCGACAACCTGCTCCAGATCTTCGTCTCCACGCTCAAGTTCGATGACGACGGCAAGGTCGTCGGCATCATCAAAGAAACCGCGATCACCGACAACGAGCATGTCAACTGGTGCCCGTTCTACACCCCCGACGGCAAGTACCTGCTCTACGCGACCAGCGAAGTCAGCCATGGCAACTACGAGATCTACGCCGTCGCCGCCGATGGCAAGCACAGCCCGGAGGACACCTACCGCATGCGCATCTCGCAGGCCCGCGGGTTCGACGGGCTCCCCGCCTTCACCAAGGACGGCGAGTGGATGATCTGGACCGCCCAGCGCGGCGCGACCCGCGAGGGCGATGACCGCCCGAGCTCCCAGCTGTGGACCGCACGGATCGATCTCGAAGCGATCGATCGCGACTATCAACTCGGCCAAGCCAAGCTGATCGAGCAGAAGGAAGCCGACGAGTTTGAGAACTATGTCCCCGGGAGCTAATCCTCCCGGCGTTTGATCCATCCACGCAAGCCCACGAGCACCACACGACATGATCGAGCCCGAGGCATACGGATTCAACGATGTGCAAACATTTGCGCACATTGGTGATCCTTCGCCCGCGCCCGACCATTCGGTGTTCTGGAAGCACTGGTACGCCCGGTTCATCGAGGACCAGCCGAGCCTGAGCGTGCGAACGGTCACCGACGATTCCGACCCCACCGCCACCCACGAGTTCATCTCAAGCGACGGCGTGCGCATCGGGTGCCGACTCGTGCTCCCTCAGAACGGCAAGCCGGTCAAGGCTTCGCTCGTCACCGCCCATGGCTACCACCACGCGCTGCCGCTCGGTGAGTCCACCAAACGCTGGCAGCGCATCGCCGACTCGGGGGTCGCGGTGCTGATCATCCGCTTGCGGGGGTATCCGGGTTCACAGATCGGCATCGGCGATCAGACCACGCCCGACGAACTGGGCGCTGGTTGGATCGCCCGCGGGTTCGCCGGCAAAGCGCACGAAGATTGGATCTTGCCCAAGGCCGTCGCGGATGTATGCAACGCGTGCCGGGTGATGCGCAACGCGCTGCTCAGCCGCGATAACGAGGTTCAGATCGATGTCGATCCGAGCATCGACCACCCGGGTGTGTTCCTCGCGGGGACATCCTTAGGCGGCGGGCTGTCAACGATCGCCGCGGCCCAGCTCATCGGGCGTCTCAGCGGCGAGCCCATCATCGATCGCCTCGCCATCGCTCTGCCATCGCTGGGCGCGTGGACCTGGCGACTCGATCACCAGCTCTCGGGCACCACCAGCGATCTCAACAAGGTCCTTGTTCACCACAGCGATCGGCGCGAAGAACTCATCAACCGCCTGCGCCTGTGCGACGCCGTGGTCCACGCCCACAAGGTCAATGTCGCCACGCTGGGCATGCTCGCCCGTCGAGATGAGATCGCCCCTGCGCCCAGCTCCGCGGCCATCTTCAACGCGATCAGCGCCGACCCCGGGCGCAAGTGGCGCTTCGTCGTCCCCTTCGGCCATTTCGACGGCGGGATCGCCAACGCACGCCGCCACGCGCTCTTCGAGCAAGCCATGGGCGACTTCTTCAACCCCGACACCATGCCCATCGAATCCATGGCCCCGTGGGAACCCATCCTCCACGAGGGTGTCAAAGACCCAAGCGGGCACGCACCAACAATCACGCCGGCGATTACACCAAACGGCACACCAGACAACTCAGATTCTTGAGCATCAACACCAACCGCGAGCACACACCATGACCCAGATCACCAGAACAATCGATACCTTGATGACCGGGCTGATCGACTACGCCGGGCTCTTCCCGCCCAGCAAGCTGCCGATGGACAAGGCGGTCGAAAACTACGCCAAGTACCTCCGCAGCGAGCACGAACGGTTCCTCTCGCGCTTCATCTGCACGGTGCCAAGGCTCGAAGAACTCAGCAAGCACGCCGCGATGGTCATGCCGGGCACCTACGCCACCAGCGGCTACCGCGAGAACGCCGACATGCAGGACCCGTGGCAGATCTCCGCGATCATCGTCGGCGATCTCGACGAGAACCTCGACGCGATCTACAAGTTTAACGAGCACCACGACCAAGAACACAATGGCCTCGCCATGGTCGATGTCGTCGAGATGAAGATCTCCTCGCCTAACGATGTTGATGACGCGATGGACATCTTGCCCGCGCTCATCGCCCCGGCGTTTGAGCTGCCCAGCAAAGCCGTGATGGGCGGGGACCCGCGCGGATTCATCGCCGCCATCGCCGGCAACCAAGCCGCCGCCAAGATCCGCTGCGGCGGCGTCACCCCGGACCTGATCCCAGCCGTCGAAGACATCGCCCGCTTCATGCACGCGTGCAACAGCGCCGATGTCCCATTCAAAGCCACCGCCGGGCTCCACCATCCGATCCGCGCCGAGTACAAGCTGACCTACGAGCCAGATGCTCCGGTCGCCACCATGCACGGCTTCATGAATGTGTTTATTGCCGGGGCGTTCGTCCGCTCAATCAAGGGCTTTGACCTCGACACCACCATCGAAGTCCTCAACGAGACCGATCCGTCGGCCTTCAGCTTCGACGACGATCAGGTCACCTGGCGCGATGTCAAACTCCCCATCGTCGCACTCGCCCGCGTCCGCGAAGGCTTCGCCACCAGCTACGGCAGCTGCTCCTTCGACGAACCCCGCGAAGACCTCGCGGCCCTCAAGCTGCTCTGATCAATCTTGGGCTTGCGTCTGCGCGATCGCTCGACACAACGCATCGGCCTGCGTCGGTGTCAGTGCGTCGATGCGCGCATCGGGCGACACATCTGTTGGCCACTCGATCGCCCCACCGGCCATCTGCTTCACGCTCCCGGCGAGCTTCTTGCGTCGGCTCTGAAACAGCGTCTGCATCATGTCCGCCATCGTCGCCCACCACTCCGGGTCGCAGTCGGCACTCGCATCAGCCGTCCGATCCCATCGCATCATCGCGCTGCCCACATTGGGCTGCGGCCAAAAACACCCCGGCCCGAGCTTGGCGATCGTGCCCACCTCGCCGAGACACTGGGCGATGATCGATATGGTGCCATAGGTCTTGGAGTTGGGTGATGCCCCGAACCGCTCGACCACCTCGTGCTGGATGGTGGTGTACATACCCGTGCAGTTGGGATGACGGGTCATCAGCGCGAGCATCGCGGGCGTCGCCGCGTGATAGGGCAGGTTGGCGACGAGCTTGAAGGTGCGCCCCTCGATCGCTTCGATCACCGTTTTATGCAGCGCCCGCTTGTTGGCCAAGCAATCGCCCTCGATCACCCGCAGGGTGTCTGGGTAATCCTGCCTGAGCGTCTCGTTGAGCACACGCACAAAGTCATGGTCGAGCTCGCAGGCGATCACATCGCAGCCCTTTTCGAGCAGCGCGACCGTCAACGCGCCTGTTCCCGGCCCGATCTCGAGCACCAGATCGCCCGCCTGCACACCGGACGCCTCAATCAGCTTGCGGATCAGGTTGTGATCGATCAAGAAATTCTGCCCGAGCGCCTTCTTGGGTTCGTGGCCCGCCATGGCGAGGAGTTCTTTGATCTCGGTGAGGGTCTGCATGGGTGGACTATACGCCCGGTTTGCTTGCCAAGGAATCTAACTGCCCATCGAGCAGCGCATGGATCGCCCGGGCGACGCCGTCGTCGTGATTGGTCGAGGTCGTGTAGCTCGCGTGCCCCTTGACCTGCTCGACCGCGTTGCCCATCGCGATCCCGATGCCCGCGCCCTCGATCATCGGGACATCGTTGACCTGATCCCCGATCGCCGCGACCCGCGCGGGCTCGATCCCATGCTCGGCGAGGTACCAAGAGATCGCGGTCCATTTGTTGATCTTGGCTGCGAACAACTCCAGGATGTGCATCTGCTCACCCACATGATCCGGAGGCACCACGCACGGGAAGTCGTACAGCCACGCCCGATCGCCGAGCGTCTCAACAAGCTGCGTCGAGAGCGGGTTCGAGATGGAGCTGGGCGCGACGATCCCCACACGCACCGTGTGGTCCTGATGCTCGTCGTGCTCGAGGCGCTTGGCGTACTGCACCCGCAGCTGATGATCCTCGATCCACCACTCGGTGATCGGGTGGATCGGGTGCTCGTCGTCGGAGTTGACAACGAGGTAGTCGTATCCGATCTCGGACGGGTCCTTCATCACCAGCACCGGGCAGCGCACCGCGTGGAACATATCGATCGCCTGCCCCACCACATCGGGGCCCATCGTGAACCGGTGGATCGTCTTGCCCGAGACCGGGTCGGCGATGATCGAACCGCCGGCCACCATCACCGGGCTCCGCTGATCGATCGAACGCATCGCCCGCACCGACTCGCCGAGCCCGCGCCCGGTGCACACCAGCACGGTGATCCCGGCCGACCGCGCCCGCTCGACCGCGTCGGCATTGGCCCGCGAGACCTGATCGTCCCCGTCGAGCAGCGTGCCGTCAAGATCGATCGCGATCAGGTCGACGGGTTGATTGTGTGAGGTTTGGCTCGGCATCCAGGAAGCATAGACCCTCTGCGATGGGCAGCAAGAATCACTCGGGCTTGTGCTTGCACACGCTCTGGGCGCCCGGTCCGAGCGTCATCGCGTTCTTGCCCTTGCGCTTCGATTCCATCGCGAGCTGATCCGCCTGCTCGAGCAACGATTCCGAATCGTGCCCGTCCCACGGGAACGATGCGAGCCCGCCCGACACCGTCAGCGTGCCTTGGGCCTCGCCGGCGAGCTTGGGGAAGCGGTGAGCGCAGATCTGACGCTGGAACCGCGTCGCGATCTGGTAGATCGATTCGAGCGGCTTACTCTCCGCATCGCGCGGGCCGTTGGGCTCGTAGAAGATCACCACGAACTCGTCGCCGCCCACCCGGCACACCCGATCCGACGGGCGGATCACGGACTTGAGCATCTTGACCGTCTCGATCAAAATCTCATCGCCCGCGGCGTGCCCATAAGAATCGTTGTAATGCTTGAACCCATCAATATCAAACAGCATCACCGTCAACGGCTGCCTCGCCGAGCGTGACTGGGCGATCGCCGCATCAAGATAGCGCGTGAAGTAGCGCCGGTTCCAAGCGCCGGTGAGCGAATCCGTAAAGGCCGCGTTGCGCAGCTCGGTCTGTTGAACTTCGAGCTTGACCCACCCGCCGAGCCACAGCGCATGCTCCATCAACGGCTCATGCCCCTGGCCCATCGCCCACGAGTGATCCGCGCACACCAGCTTGCCCACCGTCTGAGCCCCCACCATCACCGGCATGCCTGGCGCCTGGAGCTCGGGCGTGAACGAGATGTCGTCGCGGCCCAGCCGGGCATTGATGCACACGATCGCGGGTTCGAGCACCGATCGCCCGCGGGTCATCGCCTGTACCAATGATTGATCACCGGACAGAGCCAGATCCTGAGTCGCACGCGCCGAGTCAATCGAAATCGTCGCATCGGCGATGCCGTCCAATGTGTCGTCGCCCGCGTGCACGCCCATGAGCACATCGCGGTGCATGTCCGACTCATCCTCGAACGATTCCTGCGCACGATGCTCGAAGTCCTCGTTCTTGGCCACCACCACAACATCGGGCGTGCGCTCGGGTTCGGATTCGGCTGTTGCTTCTGCTTCTTGCTCTGGTTCTGGTTCTGGCTTCGCTTGAGCCGGGGGCGCATCCACGAACTGCAAGCTCACGGGCTCATCGCTGGGCGTTGCGCTCTCGATCGCGTCCATGATCTCATCGAAGCCCGCGCCCGGCTCGATGCTCGCATCAAAGCCCGTCGCATGCCCGACGCCCAGCACGCGGACGCTCGGCGCGATCAGTCGTAGGCTCGCAACAAACGCTCCGAGCTCATCGCCCTCGGGCTGGGCCGCCTGGGCGACCAAGACCGCGACCCGCGTGGGTGATTCGTGGTCGATCGGGTCGGAGAGCTCCCCGATGGCATCGATGGTATCGCGTGCCCGGATCAGTTCGATCGAGCCGACCCGGCGCAGCACCTGATCGAGCCCGGTACGCCCAACCAAAATCACACGCCACGGCTCGTCGCCGCGGGCTTGGGTGTGCTCGGATGTTCGCAGTGTGGAACTCATAGTGTATCTCGTATGCTGATCTGGTGCTCGCTGATCAGTTTTCAATCGTATTTACTTGCCGCGTCTGGATTCGCCCACTTCACCGGCCAGCAACGCATCGAGCTCGTCGGCGTTGAGCACATCGCTCGCCCGCATCGGGGCATTGGGCTGGACGCTCCGGGTTTCTGGCCCGGATGCTTCTTGAACGAGCCGGAGCTTGGTTGGGCTGTTCTCTTCTACTTTAACAACGGGTTGAGCAGCTGGTTGTACAACCGGTTCCTTCGGACGCGTTTGGCCCGCATTGGGCGACGACATTCGTACGACCGGGACCATCAGCGGGTTCGCATCCGTAACATATTCCCAGCAGATCACCCCGGGGCTAAACCGATCCAACCCATCGAGCACCCGATCCACGCCGACGAGCGATGTCCGATCGTCCAGAACGATCACCACACGCCGAGCCGTCTTGGCGTATCGACAGGCCGCCGCGAAGACCGCGTGCTTGCTCGACACGGGCGCCACCGCGAACCCACGCTTGTTGAGCACCCGGATGAGCGATTCCGATGGCGAAGCAGCCGGAGACCCTTCGGCTCGATGCCACAGAATGCACACCTGATCGTGATCATCCGCGTCGATCTGCGTGGCTTGGTTTGGGTGGAGATTGGAGTTCATCGCACCCCAAGTGTATCGCATATCCGCTCAAAAACACCCCGAATCCGACCCGAGCCGACGATTCAGGCCCCAATTGGGCCCCTTGGTCCGAGAATGTCGTCAATCTGTCGGTTGCCGATCACCCGATCGCCAATAGGCGCTGGGCGATCCGGCTCGCACCATCAGGGGCACCAAGATCATCGAAGCCCTCCAGCATCCGCTGGCGTGCATCTTCGCCCTGGAGCAGCTGGGCGAACGCTTCCCCGTGATGCGCAAGGTTCTCGCTCGGCTCGATCTGATCCGTCAGCACCATCGCGCTGCCGGCGTCGACGAGCACCTGGGCGTTGTGCTTCTGGTGCTCATCTTTGTGATACGGATAGGGGAAGAATACCGCGGGCACCCTGGCCCCCCAGCACTCGGCCACCGTCCCCGCCCCGCAGCGCCCCATCGCCAAGTCCGCAGCCGCCAGCGCCGGGCCCATACCATCGATGTACCGCTCGACCCACGCATTGATCTTGGCGCTCTGATAGATCGCCCGGAGCGATTCAAGATCCGCGTCGCTCATCCGCCGACCGACCTGATGGATGACCTGCCAGCCCGCGAATGCTACCGGGCGTTGTTCAACCATCGTGCGCACAAAGCCGGTGATCGACGCGGCCCCCTGCGAGCCCCCGGTGATCAGCAGCGTCTTGGTCGCTGGATCGAGCCCGAACGATGCGCGGGCATCGCCGGCGCTCATTGCTTGATCGTTCTCGCTCATCGACCTGCGCACAATCGGAGGCACCCGCTCCCAAGACGCAAACCCAGCGATCGGCGTGGCACTGAGCTTGACCTGCGCCTTCTTCCCGATCAACACATTAGCCTTGCCCGGCACCGCATCGAGATTCACCAGACACACCGGCACCCGCTCGCAGTGCCCCCCCCGAGCCGCCGGGGCCGCGACGAAGCCGCCCATCGCGACGAGGACGGCATCCTTGTTGGCTTGCTTGTATGTACGGATCCGCTCACGCGTGGCCCGGATACTCGGGCCCCAGCTCGTGATGAACTTGATCAACCCCTTGGGCTTGGTCGAGACCGGCATCGCCGGGATCGGGGTGAACTCGATCGCTTCGTGCTCGAGGATCTGACGATCAATCGCCCGCTGAGAGCACAAGATATGCACGCCGCACGACGGGTCGAGCGCCTTGAGTTCTTCGATGATCGCCAGCGATGGATAGATATGCCCGCCCGTGCCCCCGCCGGCGAAGACGAACGCCTTGGCTCGCCGAGAACCTGGACCGGCATCTGAGCCATTCATAGGAACAGATCTGCCCGTTCGTCTTCTTCGTGTGCCTGGGCTGTGGTCAGTGGCTCAATCGACGCCGGGCCCTCGGCTCGCGGACGCCAGCGCAAACGGTCCATGATGTGCACCTTGGCAGCTGTCGGCTCGTCGCCCGCATGGCCCGCATCGCCGAGCAGCTGTTCCATCTCGTCGGCCTCAATCGGGTTCGCGTCGTAGGCGGCGTATTCCTCGCTCTGGGCGACTGATACTGTGCGTGAAGAACTCGCCGATGATCCAGCCGATGACCCCATCGGCGCAAGCTGAGGCATCGGACGCACCGCATGCATCACCGAAGCCCCCCACAGCCCGGCGCGATCAGCCCAGCCACTCTTAACCTCGACCTCCGACGAACGACGCGCCCGCAGGGCGATCAGTTCCTCGGCTTCGCTCGCGCCTTCATCAATGTACACGCTCGCGTGCTCGCGGGTGCGGTCAATCGATACAACCAGCCCGAGCGCGAACGCCGTCATGATCCAGCCCGTGCCCCCCGATGACATCAACGGCAGCGCGATCCCCTTGGTCGGCCCGAGCCCAGTCACCACGACAAGGTTAATCAACGCCTGGAGCGAAACGGTCGCGATGACCCCGAGTGTGATCAGGCGGAGCATCATCGAACGCTCACGCATCGCGATGCTCGTGCCCGTCCACGCGAGCCCGGCGTACGCGCTGATCACAATCAGCACCCCGACGAGCCCGAGTTCCTCGCTCACGATCGCGAAGAGGAAGTCGGTCGTGTCCTCGGGCAGGTAGCCGAACTTCTGGAGCCCGTTGCCCAGGCCCCGCCCGAAGACCCCGCCGCCGGCGACGGTCGAGATCGATTGGATCAGGTGGTACCCGGTGCCCGATGGATCCGCGTACGGGTCCATGAACGCAATAATCCGGTCCTTGCGGTACGGAGCCGCCAGGATGGCCACCACCACGCCCGCCAAAGCAGGCGGGATGAACATCCCGAAGTGCACCCAGCGAGCACCCGCCGCCAGCAACACCACTCCGGTGGCCGCGATCATGAGCGCCCCGGTGCCCAAGTCTTCGAGCACCACCACGCCCGCAACCAACCCGGCGCACAGACACACCGGCAGCAGCCCCGAGAAGAACTTGCGTAGCTTATTTTCTTTATACGATCCGAGCCGGGCTGCGTACCACGCCACAAGCACGATGATCGACCATTTGACAATCTCCGACGGCTGCACACTCTCAAGCCCGGGCACATGCAGGTTGATCCATCGCCCTGAGCCGTTCTTGACGCGCGCGAGCCCGGGCACATACACCAAGCACAAAAGCCCGATGAGCATCAATGAGCCGATGGCCAATACACCCAAGTCGCCCCCGGGCTTGAACCACACGACGCGATCGAGCCGATCGCTGAGCCGACGCACGGGCAGACGCGACGCGACGCCCATAGCGATGACCGCGAGCAGCAAATACAGGCTTGTCCGCGAGGTGAGCAGCGATTCGGCGCTCACGCCCGAGACGGCGGCCGAAGCCGCGGGGGTCATGTCCTCTTGCAACGGACGCACCTGCATCCCGGCGGATTGCACCATCACCACCCCAAGGGTGAGCAGCACCAACGCGCACAACATCACAACATGACCAGATCGGACCATGGACATTTTATCGGCTCCAAACAGATTCGAGATTGAAATTCGGGGGGAGAGTTTTAGTCGGTGCAGGCGGGGGAATCAACCCCTCAACCCCGGCTCAACACCCGCTCAAACGCGCCCCACGGGGCTAGAAAGCACGCATGTTCACGCGATCACTGCACATAGCGATCGCCGAATCGGTCACACACGATCAAACAATCTGCAAAGAAACTTTGCGCTCGAGCTCCTCGACCGGACGCGCGATCAGGTCATAGCCATCGGCGGCCACGATCGTGCACCGCACCAGCTCGCCCGGCGACAGATTCCCCTTGGAGATCACATGTGTCGACGCATCGATCTGCGGCGCCTGGAAGTAGGTCCGCCCGGTGTAGAGCGTCCCGCCGGCCGACACACCCGGGGTCGGCTCGACCTGGTTGCCCGTGGACTTGTCGATCAGCACATCGAACTGGGCCCCGCTCGTGGTCGGATTCGTGTGATCGAACTGCCCGGCGACAAAGTCGGCCTGCTCGAAGGCGATCTGCTGCTGGAGGGCCATGATCTCGTCGTGGCGCTGCTGCTTGATGTGCGCGGGCACGGCCAGGCTCGGGTCCTCTTCCATCCGCCCGGCGACCGTACCGGGTTCTTTGGAATACTGGAAACAACCAACAGCGTCGAACTGGACCTCTTCAATGAAGCTGAGCAGCTCTTGGTGGTCTTGGTCGGTCTCGCCCGGGAACCCGGTGATGAAGGTGGTGCGGATCGCCATGCCGGGGATGCGCTCGCGGAGCTTATGGCACAGCTCGGTCTGGTGGGCGCTCGTCACATTGCGGCGCATCAGCTCGAGCACCCGATCCGACCCGTGCTGGAGCGGGATATCCAGGTACGGCAGCAGGTTCCCGCGATCGGCGACCTCGGCGAAGGCGTCGATGATCTCGTCGCTGAAGTAGGTCGGGTAGGCGTACATCATCCGCAGCCAGCCGCGCCCGATCTCCTCGCTCATTGCGTCGGACAACCCGCGCAAGAGCTTGGGGAGCCCGGCCCGGAACTTATCCTCGCCATCGACCTGCCCGAGCCCAACGCCGATATCGTCGCCGTAGGAAGTGGTGTCCTGCCCGATCATCAGCATCTCAAACACGCCGTCACGCATCAACTCGCGGGCCTCCTCGATGATCCGGTCTTCGGGCTTCGAGCGCATCTTGCCTCTGATAGAAGGGATCGTGCAGAACGCGCAGTTCTGGTTGCACCCCTCGGAGATCCGCAGGTACGAATAGTGCCGCGGGGTCAGGCGCAACCGGGCGTTGTCGGACTCGAAGTACCCGATACCCTTGCCGTCCTTGCCGGCGACGGTGAGCCCGACGGTTTCGATCCCCTGTGACTCAGCGCTGGTGATCGCGTTGGCGTTGATCCAGTACCTGGGTGATTCTTCGAGGGTCTCGCGCTCGCTCTTGGCCCCGCGCACGGCTTCGATGATGTGCTCGCGATCGAACACCCCGACCATCGAATCGATCCCGGGCGCCCAGTCGAGCATCTTGGCCCGGTGACGCTGCACCAGACACCCAGCAACCACAACGCGCTTGATCTTGCCCTGCTCCTTGAGCTTGACGGCTTCCTCGATCACACCGAGTGATTCTTGCTTGGAGGCTTCCAAGAACCCGCAAGTATTAATCACCACCGCGTCGGCCGGCGTCACCCGCCCGCCGGTCGCCGAGCTGTCCTGCTCGCTCCCCGAGAGCGAAAGATCGTCGTGCTCCTGATCCTCGACGACCTCGGCCGACACCGGCATCAGCCCATCGGCGGCCAGCAGCCCGAGCATCTTCTCGGAGTCCACAAGGTTCTTGGGGCACCCCAACGACACAAACGAGATGGTCTCGATGGAGTCGGGCGGGGTGATGGTTTGGGTTTGGTCTGAATCGGTGGGCATAGACCCAATCCTATGCACAAAGGAGCCTCAATCACCGTCCAATCGCCCGCGATTCAGCGGACAAAGGCATACAGTTCCTGCTTATGACCCAGTCTCCACACTCGCCCGATATGCAGTATCCCAACAAGGGCAAGGGGATGCTGTTTGCACTCGGCGCGTTTGGCTGGTGGGCGGTGGTCGTACCGAGTTACTTTCGGCTCCTGAGCACCCACGAGACCGACCCGATCGAGGCCGTCGCCCAGCGGGTGCTCTTCGGGCTCCCGATCCTCCTGCTGATCCTGATGGTTTCCAAGCAGTTCCGCGAGCTGGTCAAAGCCGCCACGAGCTGGCAATCGCTCAAGATCCTGATCCCCTCAACCGGGCTGATCTTCGTCAACTGGTACTTCTTCATCTACGCGATCTCCACCGACCGCCTGAGCCACGCGTCGATGGGCTACTACATCAACCCGCTGTTCTCGATCGCCCTCGGGTTTATCTTCCTCGGCGAGCGCCCTCGCCCCGTCCAGTGGGGCGCAATCGCCCTGGCGTGCGTGGCCGTGGTCGTGATGGGCTTTGCGGAGCTCGGAGCCGCGGACTCCAAGGGCTTGCCCTGGCTCTCGCTGATGCTCCCGGTGAGCTTCGGGCTCTACGGGCTCCTCCGCAAGCAGGTCAATGTCGGCGCGACCATCGGCTTGAGCTTCGAGATGGCATTGCTGCTACCACTCGCCATCGCGGGCATGGTGTATCTGAACATCCATGACCGCGCCGTGTTCATGGGCGGGTCCACCCCGTTGTGGCTCGACGGCGTGATGCTCTTGGGCGGGATCGTCACGATCGTGCCCCTGATCTGCTTTACCAATGCGGTGCGTTTGCTGCCGCTGAGCACGGTCGGGCTCTTGCAGTACACCGCCCCCACCGGGCAGCTGATCCTCTCGTTCCTCGCCTTCGGCGAGTCCTTCACGCCCCTTAAGTTCGCGGCGTTCGGGATCATCTGGGTCGCGATCGCCATCTACACCTGGGACATGATCCGCGGGCACCGGGCGATGAAGGTGGCCAAGATCGAAGTGGTCGAATAAATCTGTGCATCCCTGTCAGCGATTGCCCCAAAACGCGGTCATACTGATGTCATGGAAAACATAACCACCACCGAATCGTCCCCCATCGAGACCCGCCTGTCCGCCCTCGAACGCTCCGCCGGACGCTGGAGGCTCCTGGCCGTATCCTCCACCACGCTCATCGCCGGGCTGTTGATTGGGGGCATGAGCGCCGGCATGAGCGCGGATTCACAACCTGATACTGCGAACAACGAGGAGCCGCAGGTTGTCGGGATCACGGCTACCAGCCAGAACATCTACCGCGTCTACGAAGATGGGTCGATGAGCTACATCAAGGTCAACAACCCCCATCGCACCGCCCAAGGCATCTACTCATGGGGCGATGTGCTGATCGACGAGAAGTACAAGAACCCAGACCTGCGCTGAGCGGCATCCAGTTCACTCGGCCCTCTGCTCGATCGGCCCGGACCGCTCGATCGCTTCGACCCGCACACCAAGCGACCGGGCGATCGCACCCGCCTGCGATGGATCGACCACGATCCCCTTGAGCGATTCGATGTCAAAGACGATGCCGTCGATCAGGCTGCCGCGGAGATCGAGGAGGCTGATGCGCGAGCCGATGAGCCGAAGGTTGCGGGCGTCGCAGTCGTGGATGGCTAGCGAATCGATCTGCGATTCGCTCAGGTCCACCCCAGCAAGCTGGCACCCATCAAAGCGGATGCGTGTGCACGACGATCGGGTAAAAATCGCATCGGGCCCCTTGCACCCAACAAAGCGCACATCGCGCATCTGGACGCCGAAGCCATCAAAGCCAGTGAGTCGGCACTCGTTGAACTCCGTCCGCACGAAGCGACCATCCGTCCACGATGCATTTGCGAGATCCGCCCGATCGAATCGGCAGTCCACACACCCGATCCCCTGAAGCTTCGAGCCCATCAGCCCCGAGCCAGTGAGCAGCGAGCCCTCGAAGGCGGCGTTCGATGCGATGACCTTGGCCGAGCCATCGCCTTGAACCAGCACCTCGTCGAACCGCCCGCGATCAACAATCGCGTCGACCGCCAGCGCTCCCAGCTGTTCGGGCTCACCCGTTGTGGGCGATTCGGGATTGATCGAAGGGACCGGCATGGGCTTTGGCACCGTGGATCAGATCGTCGCGTGGTGCAGCGGGAAACGCTCGCAGAGTTCTCGTACCTCGCCCCGGACCTGATCGATCGTGCCCTGATCGCCCTTGGCCACAATCACGCGATCGATCCACGCCGCGATCTGCTCCATCTCAGGCTCTTTGAACCCACGCGTGGTTGTCGCGGGCGTGCCCAGACGCAAACCAGAAGTAATCATCGGCGAGCGTGGATCATCCGGGATGCCATTCTTGTTGGTAATCAGCCCGGCCATCTCCAGCCATTTCTCGGCTTCTTTGCCCGTCAGCTCCGCATCCTTGACCGTCAGATCGACCAGCATCAGGTGGTTTTCGGTGCCGCCGGAGGTAATCCGGAAGCCGTGCTTGGTCATCGCGCCAGCCAGTGCTTGGGCGTTCTTCTTGACCTGCTGTTGATAGACCTTGAAGCTCGGATCGAGGGCTTCGCCGAACGCCACGGCCTTGGCCGTAATAATGTGCATCAGTGGGCCGCCCTGCACACCCGGGAACACATTGCGGTTGATCAGCTTGTTGAGCTCTTCGTCGTTGGTCATGATCAGCCCGCCGCGCGGGCCACGCAGGGACTTGTGCGTCGTGGTCGTGACAATGTGTGCGTGCGGGAAGGGCGACGGATGCTCACCGGCCGCCACGAGCCCGGCGATGTGCGCGATGTCCGCCATCAGCGTCGCGCCCACCTCGTCGGCGATGGCGCGGAACTTGGCAAAGTCGATCTCACGCGGGTAGGCCGAGAACCCGCAGAGGATCATCTTGGGCTTGTGCTCGAGGGCGGCTGCCCGCACCGAGTCATAATCGATCTGCTCGTGCTTCGGATGGTCCTTGTCGTAATGCAGCGCATAGTGGACCGGGTTGTAGAAGATCCCCGAGAAGTTGAGGAACATGCCATGCGACAAATGCCCGCCGTCCTTAAGCACCAGCGACAAGAATGTATCGCCCGGCTCCATCATCGCCATGAAGGCCGCGGTGTTCGCCTGGGCCCCCGAGTGGGGCTGCACATTGGCGAACTTGCACCCGAAGAGCTCTTTGGCCCGATCGCGGGCGAGCTGCTCGACGGAATCATGGTGCTCGCACCCGCCGTAGTACCGACGCCCCGGGTACCCCTCGGCGTACTTGTTGGTCATGCAGGTGCCCGCCGCCACCGTGACCGCGGGCGACGCATGGTTCTCCGACGCGATCAGCTCGATCGTGTACTCCTGGCGCTCGGCCTCGCTGCGTACAAGAGCCGCGACCTGCGGGTCGGTCTTGGCGATGGTGTCGATGATGGCGTGGTCGATGGTGTTCGATTGGGTGTTGGTGCTCATGTGGCAATGGTATGCACCCAGCGGGGCGAATTGAGCCGAAAATGCGCCGAGTCAAAGCCCGATCATGGGTGCGTACGCCTCGATCATTTCCCCGATCAACGAGAGCACGAAGAACCCCCCACCCGCAAAGACAAAGCCGAAGAACGAGGCGATCACCACCAAGATCATCTCCCCAAAATGCACCTTGACCTTCCACCCCACCCAGATCGCGCTGATCCAGAACAACTCCACCCAGATGATGACGGCGAGCGGGATGTAGAGCCCGAAATCCTCAACCCAAGCGTCCACATCGATCGATGGGAACCAGAGCGTTCCGGCGAGATCGAGCACATCGAGCCCTCTGCCGAGCTCGATAAACAGCAGCCCCAGCAAGCCGCTGACGATGGTGGCCCGCACCACATGGATCATCCTGAGCTTGGATCGTTTGCGGGTGGTGGTAAATGTACAGAACAGCACCAACCACATAAACGAGAGCGACGCCGTGATGACTCCTAAGCTGCCGACCATCGCAGCATAATCCATGGTGTAGCCAGTCGTGGTCGTCGCGGGGTAGAGCACCGCCCGCCCGACGAGCGGGTACCAGTAGTCCAATCCCTGTGTGTCGTAGATGTACTGCTGCAGCTGAGCCTGCTGAGCCGGCGGGGCTTGAGCGATCATCGCCCGCGTCCCGGCGTTCGCTTGCACCAAACCCATATGATGAATCGCGACCAACCCAACGCTCGTCGCCAGGTGCATCACCAGCATCATCAGCCCGACCCATCCTATATACCGCTTCATCGACCGCGGTATCTCCATCTGCACACGCTTCCAGTATCGATATGGGATCAGCAAGTTCCACAGCGTCGGGATCGTCCGTTTACCCATCCCCCAGATCGAGCGGGCGTGCTCGACGAACCAATCCAGCTCGATCTTTGACGGATCGAGCACATCGCCCCAGCTGAACTCGTACCCGCACTCGGGGCAGCGCCCACGCATCGGGCATTGCTCTTGCCAGGTCGCGACTTCGCCGGACTGGTCGTAGCCGCATTTGGGGCAGATGGGGGTGTGGGGTTTTAAAGAGGACATCTACCAAGCATACCGTAGGCATGCAATCTAAGTTGCTTTGATAGATTGTCTATATATGCACGATCTGCTCGACGCACCGCTCGACCGTCGGCTCATCGCTCAGATCCCAAGGCAGGTACACCGCCCGCTCATGATCCGTATTGAGCACCAACGCGTTGGGATGCACGACATTGAAGCCGTTGGGCGCGTGCTCGTGGCCGAGGATGAACAGATTGACGCCCCAGCGTTCGGTCAGGTCTTCGAGCTGGTCGTGGTCGTACCCGCGTCCCCAGACCATCAGGTGGGCCGAGCCCACGCGGGGCTGGTAATCGTCTGGCGTGAGCTCGCGATCAAGAATCGATGCGTCGAACCGCCCCATCGACGCCGGTCCTGGCAATGAGTGAGCGCACAGAATATCGCCCTTGGGTGATTTGCAGCGCAGCGCGAGCGGCAGCGACATGACGAGATCTGTAATCGCGTCGTGCACGCGGTGGGATTCATCGCCGAACACAGATTCCACCCCGGCGTTGAAAGCCGCGACGCAGCGGACGCCGTTCTTCATAATCCCGGACCCGATCGCCTGGGCGAGTTCGTGGTTCGCCAAAAGCACATGCACCAGCTCGGGGTATTGCGATTTGAGGTACGCGATCCGCGTGAGCCCCATGTACGACATGTCGAGGGGCAACTCACGCGATTCGGGCAGGTCCGGGTGGATGATCTCATGGAGTGTGAGGTGTTTTTCCTCGGCTCCGAACTCGCCGTCCAGCCCCGCGGCCCCGAGCACGGCTTTGAAGTTGCCCGGATGGTCGTGGGTGTCGCCCGTGGCGATTAGCTCGCCGGGGGCGTGGATGACCTCGATCGAGCCCTGGCGACAAGTCGCGCCCCGGCACGCGGCCGCCCCCGCCCGCAGGGCGTCGACCACCTCGTCGATATCAGTCAGATCGAGCGTATACATCGCCCAAGAGTGTAGGGGAAAAGAGCCCAGCGTGTGCGCCGATGCACCCGCGAGGCTCGATCAATCCGGTTGTTGCTTTATGAATCGTTCGCGTGCTCAGCCCTGCACGGAAGGCGCCCGCAAGATCCCGAGGATCAGATCGAGCTTGTCGGCCACGGCATCCATGTCCTCGGTCCGCTGATCCGTATCGACCTGGATGCACTCCATAATCAGATCGTTGAGCCGATCGGGGACGAGCGGGTTGATCTTGTTGACCGGGGTGGCCTTTTCGATCAGCGCGTCATCGCGTGAGCCGGTGAGCGAATCGCCCCCGACACCCATCGCGGTCGGGATGTTCTTGCCGGTCAAGACCCAGTACATGGTCGCGCCGAAGTTGTACACATCGGTCTTGGCGGTGATAGCGCGCCGGTGCACCTGCTCGGGAGCGATGTAATCGGGGGTGCCCTGGATGCGCTTCTTGATCGTACCGATCTTGCAGCTCTGCCCAAGGTCGATGAGCTTGGCGGTGTAGCTCCCGTCGAGCCCCGCGCCCACGATCACATTGTGCGGCTTCATGTCCGCGTGCACAAACCCACGGCTGTGCATCTGCGCCAGCGCCGAGGCGGTCTGATGGAAGATATCGACCGTGGTCGCCAGATCGTCGGGCTGCTCTTCGTGCAGCGACACGCCGTCAACGAGTTCCATCACCAGATAGAGCTCGTTGGTCTTGAGCAGGGTGCCCTTTTTGATGATGCGTGGGATCTTGCGGATCGACTCGTGATCGAGGGCCGAGGCGATCTTGTACTCCGCCTCGGTCTGATCGAGGAAGCGCTGTTCCTTGGGGTTGTTCTTGACGACATGCTTGAGCGCCCAGATCTGCTTGGTCTTGGGGTCTTGCACGAGATAAATCACCGAAGCGGCCCCGCGTCCGATCTCGGACATCACGCGGTACCCCTCGACGGTATCACCTTTTTTCCATGCAGCCGTCAGTTCAGTCATAGGTCCAGTGCGCTCGCTCTCTGCCAAGAAGACATCCAGAGCTCAACGCTCCGTCCCGGGATATCTTTCGGCAAGTTCTCCCTCGGATTCCAGCGACACTCGCTGCAACCACAGTTATCGGCTGGATCATCGTATCCGTCTGGGGTGCATATGGCCGACTCGGCACGCACAGACTTTTCGTTTTCGGGAGTTCGTCATCGGCGGCTGCTGGTCCCGGGGGCGAGTGGGGACGCGGACGCATCGCGTAGACCAAAGACTCTACGCACCAGGTGCGGATCAGATTCGCAGCCAACCCGAAAATTGAGCATCTCAACCGCATCGTTGTCCTCAAATCAGTGCGGACTGTTCCAGTGATCACCGCACCGCCAGTCCACCCAAGAACTTACAGCACCCTCGCAGAGAAGCTGCGATGGGCGCTGTTTATTGAGGAATCTGAGTTTTTTGAGTGCTTAGCCCATGCTCGCGAGCATGGCTTCGAACTGGGCCTGCGGGAAGTACTGGCCCGGGCTGGTGGTGCCCGCGAAGTCCTTGTGCAAGCGGATTTGATCCGATGGGATCTCGAGACGCTTGGAGAGGGCCGACACGACCTGGGCCAAGCGGTGGAGCTGCTCGTCGGTGAATGGTCGGCGATCGCCGTCCCCCACCAGGCAGACCTCGATGACACCCGTAGTCGAGAAATCATCGCCTGAACCAGCAAGCTCCGCACCGTCGCGTTGATCGATCCAGCGGTACCCGACATGGATCTCGCCGTCACCCATTCGGGTGCCATTGCCGATTACGAAGTGGAACCCGAGCCCGTCGTAGCCCAAGGACTGATGCTCATTGGAAATATCCGCAGCCGAACCCGCGGCTTTGCCCGAGTGCACGATCACGATCGAGTCCCAGCGACCCTCTTCGATCGGGGTCTCGGTCTGGAAGATCGAATCCATGCCGATCGAGCCGCCGATACCCATCAAGGGCGACAAGCTCACGCCGTTGCGGGCGCCCTGTGTTCCAGGATCAAGCACAGACAGCAACGCCACGCTCAACGACATACCGACACCCAACACCGACCAAACAACTTTGGTGCGGATGCTCGTGCGTGATTTGGTTGAGACAGAGACAGTGGCCACGGTGATTGCGTCCTTTGCAATGGCGGTGTGTAGTTCCCTTACAGTATCAATATCATTCGGGTAAGAGAAGGGTTTTCCTTGCACAATCTCGCGCAATTTATGATCGCGCCGCGCATGATTTGTCTTCGAGATACAATCCCGCTTGCATAACCCAAACAAACGATACGGATTGTGGAAGACCCGTGTATATTCGGACGCGCTTGTGTATGAACGGCTCAGATCTGTGCCCGAACACTCAACGCATCGCAGCGATCAGCGATCACGATCGAGCAAACGATCGGCCAGGTTCGGCGTGCGTCGTCCGAACTCATCTTCCAAGAACGGCTCGGCCCGCTGGCTGCGCGATTGGTCGTAGCGATCGAACTGGCTGCGATCATCGTCAGGGCGCAGGGCCGTCTTCTGGCAGCCGACCATACCCAGACCCAACGCGAGCACAACCCCCAGCACGCCCAACACGCTCGTAGAGCGCATGCACGCACGCGATCGGTCGGCGGCTGTCGTCAAGTCCTGCATGTGTACGCTCGTGTTGCTGGGCATGGAAACCAACTCCTGGGGATGGGCTCTGTGGATACACCAGATCATAGCACACGCATAATCTACGCACAAAAAACAGTAAACCGCCAAATATGACGGCTTACTGTTCTGGAGAGAGAGGAGAAAACAGTTCGACTCTAGCAGTATCTTGTTGCCGCCGATCTGAAAAACCCATGGATCAGCGAGCGTGCTTTAACACTTGATATACGCATGATTCGTGCGTGGTGTTCGGGCAGTATTCAGTTATTTTCAGATATTGCTCCGGGCTCAACGAGCCGACCGCTGCTATTGATCCCCGCTTCGCCAGACCCGATCATTTTCCGTACAGACTCATACACCGTGATCGCCACCGCGGTCGAGAGATTGAGCGAACGCTCCCCCTCCACCAACGGCACACACACCCGCTGATCCGGATACGCCGCATGGATCGACTCGGGCAATCCTTTGCTCTCGCGCCCGAAGACCAGGCGATCACCCTTGGCGATCGGCGCGTCGTAGATCGTCCGTGTGGCCTTCGTCGTCAGAAACCAGGTCTTGGGCCCGGACACTGCGTTCACAGGGTACTTTTCAAAGTACGCCTCGTGCGAGTCGTGCTCCTCGAGATCGAGCCTCGGCCAGTAATCCAGCCCCGCCCGTCGGCACGCCTTCTCATCGATATCAAAGCCCAATGGCTTCACCAAATGCAGCTTGCACCCCGTCGTCACGCAGGTCCGTCCGATGTTCCCCGTGTTGTTGGGGATCTCGGGCTCGACGAGCACGATGTGCAAACGCGGGGATGGCTTTGGTTCGTTGGGCGGTGTGGACATCATCCGATTGTTGGCCCACGAGACGCGCCCGACCCAAAACCAGCCTATACCAATAGAAAAACCCGCTATTGGCGGGTTGAAGAGGAGGTCGTTTCGATTGCTCTTTTAGGTTAGCTCTTGGCGTTGACCATCGGGTCGACCTTGATCACTTGGGCGAGGGCCTTCTTGAAGTTCTGGTCGTGCGGGTTGCCGATCCAGCGGACGACGCCGTCGGTGGACATGATGACCACGAGGGGGATCCCCTTGGATTCGAACTTGCTCAGAATACTCTGGTCCGCATCAAACAAGTTGCTGATGGTTTCCTTGTGATCCTTGAGGTAGCTGCGGACGGTTTCTTCGTCTTCGCTCTGGCCGCCGATGGCGAGCACGGCCAGGTCATCTTTGTTGTCCTTCTGGAGCTGATCGAGGATCGGCGTGGCAGCACGACATGGCGGGCACCAGGTTGCCCAGAAATCGAGGACAACAACCTTGCCCTCGGTGTTCACCTTCTCAGAGATCCAAGTCTCGTTGCCCAGTGCGACAGGCAGTGCCTTGCCCTGGTAATCCTTGGCGTAGAGCGAATCGCCCGAGTTGTGGGTCGGCCATGCGGCGCTAGCGTACAGAGCACTCGCGGGCTTGGTCACCTCGGTGTAGGTCGCGTTGGTCATCTTGGCGCCGGCGTCGTCCGCAGCAGCGTCAGCATGAGCGGCGCACATGGCGCACTTCTCGTCGCCGTCCATTTTTTCGCACATCCCGCAGGTGTCTTTGGCGCCTTCTTTGGTGGCGCAGCACGCTTTGGTTTCGCACTCAGCCTCGGCGGTCTTCGCGCCCTCTGGGCCGACGAGTCCGAGCGACATACCGGCGGTCGCGAGCATCATTGTGATCAGGGTCATATCCGTTACTCCTTGATATGGGTTCAATGCCTAGAAAAAATGTTCAGGCAGGGTTGATGTATCTGTGGATACCAACGGCCGCCGACACGGCAATATTCAGTGAATCCACATCATTTGCCATCGGAATCCGTACACACACCATAGCACGCCCGAGCACCGCATCGCTGAGCCCCGGGCCCTCGGCTCCGAACAACAATGCGGGCTTGTTTACCCCTTGTTCAAGGGATTCATTGATTGTGACCGACCGGTTATCGGGCGTAAAGGCAAGCGTCGTGAATCCGAGCTCGCCCAGCGTATCGAGCTGCCCCGGCAGGTCCTCCACCACCGCGAACGGCACCGAGAGCACATGCCCCATCGAGACACGCAACGCCTTGCGGTACAAGGGGTCACAGCAGCGTTTGCTCAGCAGCACCCCAACGCCGTCACCGCACATGGCGGCCACAGAGCGGAAGACCGACCCCACATTATCATGGTTGCTCAAATTTTCGAGGACGATCAACGCCCGGCAGCTCTTGGCCAGCTCCATCGGGTCCGGATTGGGCAATCGGTGCCCGCAGGCGAGCAATCCTCGGTGCATCGGGAAGCCCACGATCTCGTCGATCACCGGCTGAGCCGCACAATAGATCGGGATTTCGGCGGGCACCTGCTCAAGCACCGGAGCGATATTGGCGGCCCGGTTTTCGCTCACCAGCAGCGAATGCACCGGGAACCGCGAGCGGATCAACTGCTCGACCACCAGCACGCCCTCCGCGATAAACAGCCCCTGATCCTCGATGCCCGGAGCTGGATCTTGAACTTGGGCCTGCTCCGGATTATGAGCGGCTTTGAGCCAGGCGTCTTTTTGATTGAGAAAGACCGCGATTCTCGGGTCTTTCGCATCATGGATTTCAATCATTGAACCGATCTTTCCTGTATACCCGCCCGAGCCAGAGCCTGACCCTGAGCCTGAGCCTGAGCCTCCCAAAGAGAGAATAGCCTTCATGCTGATCCAAGATGCGACTCAACAAACCATGACCATCGCCCAAGCGATCACGCTGGGCGTTGTTGAAGGGATCACAGAGTACCTGCCGGTGTCCTCGACGGGTCATTTGATTATCGTTTCGGATCTGCTCGGGCTCGGCGAGAGCGCGGCCCAGCGCTCAGCCGTCGATACCTTCAACATCGTCGTGCAGGGTGGGGCGATCCTGGCGGTGCTCGGGCTCTACTGGCCAAGGGTCCTGCAGATGATCAAGGGGCTGCTGGGCAAAGACGCCGTCGGGCTCAAGCTCGCGATCAACATCATCATCGCGTTCATCCCGGCCGTGGTGCTCGGGCTGATGTTCAACGATGTGATCGAAGAGAAGCTCTTCAACACGCCGTCAGTCATTACCGCCCTGGCGTTGGGCGGTATCTTCATGATCGTGCTCGACAAGATGAAGTTTAAGGAAGTGGATTCCGATGACGATGCAGAAAATGACATCACTGAACTGAACTGGAAGCAGTCGCTGTTCATCGGGTTGATGCAGACCATCGCGATGTGGCCGGGCACGAGCCGATCGATGATGACCATCGCCGGGGGCGTAATCGTCGGGCTCAAGCCCAAGCAAGCCGCGGAGTTTAGCTTCTTGCTCGGGCTGCCCACGCTCGGGGGCGCGTGCGTGTACTCGCTCTATAAGAACCTCACCGAATCCGCGGAGCTGGGCGCACCCAACATGTTCGACACTCTCGGATGGACCCCGATCATCGTGGGCATGATCGTCGCGACGATCTCCGCGGCTCTGGCCGTCCGCTGGCTGGTCAGCTTCCTCAACAAGCACGGGCTCGCGCCGTTTGGGTACTACCGCCTTGTCCTCGCGGCTCTGCTCGCGATCCTGATCGCGACCGGCACGGTCAATATCGTGCCTCATGGGCAGGTCGAAACAGATGCCGCCCCTGACTCAATCCTCGATCCCAACGACTAGAGCTATCCATGCAAGCCGCAGCTATGAAAACATCGTTCCCAAAATCACAGATCGAGATCGTGCTCCTCGAGGGCTCGCATCAGGCCGGCACCGATCAACTCATCGGCGATGGCTTCAGCGTGCGCACCCACAAGGGGGCCCTCGAAGGCGATGCCCTTGTCGAAGAAATCTGGCGCGCCCACATCGTCGGCATCCGTTCGAAGACGCAGCTCACCAGCGATATCCTTGCCCAGTGCGAGCGCCTGCTCGCGGTTGGCTGCTTCTGCGCGGGCACCAACCAAGTCGATCTCGAAGCCGCGGCTTCCAACGGCATCGCGGTGTTTAACTCCCCGTTCTCCAACACACGCTCCGTTGCCGAGCTGACCATCAGCGAGATCATCGCGCTCCACCGCAAGCTCACCGCACGCTCCCATGCGCTCCACACCGGCACCTGGGACAAGAGCGCCACGGGATCGCATGAAGTCCGCGGCAAGACGCTCGGGATCATCGGGTACGGGCACATCGGCTCGCAGACTTCGATCTTGGCCGAAGCGCTGGGCATGCGTGTGCGATTCTTCGATACCACCTCCAAGCTCCCGCTGGGCAACGCACAGTCCGTCGGCTCGCTCGACGAGCTCCTACGCACCAGCGATGTCGTCACCATCCATGTCCCGGATTCAAGCTCGACCCGCCAGATGATCGGGGCCGCACAGATCGCAAAGATGAAGCCCGGCAGCTACCTGCTCAACAACGCCCGCGGGTCCATCGTCGATCTCGACGCGCTCAAAGCCGCCATCGAATCCGGGCACCTCGCCGGGGCG
>Ga0209344_10001157_pt1 | contig 36532 bp, 31 predicted proteins | sample Cruoilmetagenom6_FD_187293 | JGI IMG/M metagenome (GOLD analysis project Ga0209344, IMG submission 187293) | Oil polluted marine microbial communities from Coal Oil Point, Santa Barbara, California, USA - Santa Barbara Oil Seep Sample 6 (SPAdes)... | ecosystem: Environmental > Aquatic > Marine...
CATATAACACGATATCAACACGCTCGCCGCCTAACTCACTTGAAACGGCTTGTACGCGTGAACCACGCATACCAACACATGCACCAACAGGATCGATGCGTTTGTCATTACTTTTTACAGAAATTTTAGCGCGCGAACCCGGATCACGAGCAGCACCCTTTATTTCCAACATCTCTTCACCAATTTCTGGCACTTCCACGCGGAATAATTCAATTAACATCTCAGGCTTAGTGCGGCTGACAAATAATTGTGCACCACGTGCTTCGGGTTTAATTTCATAAAGTAAACCACGAATGCGATCGCCTGGACGGAAACTTTCACGCGGTAACATGTCATCACGATAAACAATCGCTTCGGCGTTATTACCTAAATCTAAAATAACACTATCGCGACTGGCTTTTTTCACCACACCTGTGATGATTTCACCAATTTGTTCTTGATAAGCGTCAACGATAAGTCCACGCTCTGCTTCTCGAATTTTTTGTACAATAACTTGTTTAGCGGTTTGCGTTGTGACACGGTCAAACTTAACAGATTCAATTTGCTCTTCAACATAATCGCCCACGTTAAGTTCTGGTTCGTCATATTGCGCCGCAGCTAAACTCATTTCAGCATATGGATTTTCCATTGGCGTTTCGCTTTCATCAACAACCAACCAGCGGCGGAATGTGTCAAACTCACCCGTTGCACGGTCAATACTGACACGTACAACGATATCGCCTTCATACTTCTTTTTTGTTGCCGTTTCTAAAGCGGTTTCCATCGCTTCAAAAATGCTTTCTCGTGGTAATGCCTTTTCATTAGAAACAGCATCTACGACCAGTAATATTTCCTTACTCATGCTAGTTAGCCTTTCTCATTATTTTAAAATTATTTTTTATGGTTATAAACAAGGTGAGCCTTGTCTATGTTGCTAATAACGAGTTCATACTCTTCGTTATCCACCATGACAATTAAACTATCGTTTTCCACGGCAACTAATTTGCCTTTGAATTTTCGACGGCCATTCAATGGCATTGAAATTCTGACTTCTACGGTTTCATCAATAACCGCAGCAAATTGCGCCTTATCAAACAATGGTCGATCAAGCCCGGGTGATGATACTTCTAAGCTGTATTCACTACTGATCGGGTCTTCTACATCGAGAATAGCCCCTACTTGACGACTGACTTCTGCGCAGTCATCAACATCGATACCATTTTCATGGTCGATAAATAAGCGTAAAACCGAATTGTTACCAGCACTGATATACTCAACACCTAATAATTCCTTACCCGTTTCTTCTACGGCAGGACGTAACATTGCGGTTAACTTGTGTTCAAATTTAGCCAATCACTTTTCTCCAAATTGGAAGAGTCCAGAAACAAAAAAAGGGCATATAGCCCAGCGATATACCTTGCTGCCATTGCACCTTTTCACATTGTTAAGATACAAAAAAGCCCCAATACGCGGGGCTTATTCACTGAACCCACGATGTAAACCAAGTAGTACTCTCTTGGTTCTGTACAACAAAATCTTAGAAAATCTACCTAACCCCGATAGAAATCTATTCAGTGAAATAATGCTGTATTCAAGCTGCGCAAATTATATAGACTTGCTATTTTGATAGCAAGTCTATTTTCTCAAACAATGTAAGAATATCATAGTAAACTCGCCACTATCTATATTATTGAGTAGAGCAAATCTGGGCAATATAACTATAATAATTATTGCGGTAGAATCAGATAGTTAGTAAATTAGCTCGATCCATGTTAAAAATCATTAGTAACGATTAATTCTATATTCTAATAACGACACGGCACTTTGAAATTATATGTATACATATTCTCAATTACTATTAAGAAACTTACTTTTTGCTTTGGGCTTTAGTGCCAGCGTAGCACTTGCCGGTGCGGTACTATTAGCATTGCAAACTTCTGAGCAACAAAACCACCATCAACAAGCTCTACTTACATTAGACCGTCAAATAAAACCGATTAACAGCGAAAATTTTGCCAAACTACTGGTTAACATTAACCTTTATCATTTTTTAAATATCGTTGGAGACTCCGGTAGAATCAACGTTAATCAACAGCAAGAACCTATGCTGTTGGCAAATTTTATATTACCAGCGGTTAGTGAGGTTAAATTACCTAATTCAGCCTTAACTATACGTTACCAATTAGCTATTAGTGATGATTTAGTCCTTTTACGCAATATAATATTGGCAGTATTTGCCTTAAGTATTTTGTTCATTGTTATTGCTGCATCATTTAGTATTAGCAGGTACCGCCGATTAGCGGATAAGATTAATCACCAAATAAAGCGTGATCTGGCCGAAATAATTACAGGTCAAGATAGTCCTGACGATGTCTCGGATAATAAAATTGATTTACCTGAAATTCAGCAGCATTTAGCTGAGCTTAAAGCTCGTATCGCTAGCCGAGTTGCCGCGACAAATTTGTTAGAAAAAGACGCCTATATTGAACCCGTCACAAAATTAGAAAATCGCAATCGATTTATACAATTTTTTGAAAATGCTGATAGTCGTTCCGATTTTGGCGTGTTAGCGATTACGCGCTGCTCTGAATTACAAACCATTAATCAAATCCACGGTTATCATGAAGGCGATACCTATATTCGCAATGTTGCAGAAATAATGAAAAATGCCATAGGCCAATATAAAGGTGCACAAGTATTTCGCTTAAATAGTTCTGACTTTGCAACATTGATCCCCAATATTACCTTAAAAAGTGCCGAGAACTTTGCAACCGACTTAACTGGCCGCTTTAACGAATATCAACAAGCATCTGACTTAGACTCTGTTGGTTACACTGGCATGGTTTATTTTGATAACGACAAGCCCTTAGGTGAACTTTTAGCACTAGCTGATACGGGTATTAGTGTTGCTCAAACCCAGCACGTCAACGCTTGGTTCGCTCAAACTGACACGAGTATTCTAGAAAGCAGCAGTTCCCGATATGGTAATCAAAACTGGCGCCAAGAAATTGATAGTGTTATTGAAAACCAAAGAGTTAATTTGCTTGTCCAGGCAATTAAACCTAGCAGCCCTAATAACCGTGTCTATGGAGAGATTTTAGCACGCTTTATAAATAGTAACGATGATATACTCCCCACCGCTTCTTTTTTCGCTATGGCTGAAAAGCTCGATAAAATCGTTGCTGTTGACCGCATGATTATTGAAGCCGCAATTAAAGAAATCACTGAAAAGAATATGCAAGATTATTTCTTCGGTATTAATGTTAGCGCTCGATCGATTAACGACAGTCATTTCCTGATCTGGCTAGAAAGGCGGTTATTACGTGACGCTGCCATTGCCTCGAAGTTAGTTTTTGAGATCACTGAACACGGCTTACAGCAAAACATAAAGACCAGTAAAAACTTTATTGATATGATCCATAGAGTTGGCGCGCGTATTACCGTTGAACGCTTTGGTGTAGGATTAACTTCCTTTAAGTTTTTTAGAGATTTAAAGCCTGACTTTATTAAAATGGATAGTACCTATACCCGTGATATCGATGAAGATAAAAATAACCAATATTTCTTACGCTTAATGGTAGATTTGGCTCACAGACTAAGTATTAGTGTCTTAGCAGAAAGCGTTGAGAGCCAAGACGAGAAGTTTACCCTTGAGAAACTCTTTGTAGACGGCTGCCAAGGCTTTTATATTGGCAAACCTAAAAGTCTCTCATCAATGTAGATTACTTAACTACTACTGAACAAAGCCACCCGATAACAGTGGCTTTTTACTTTCACAGCCTTTTAAAAATAGCAATGCAGTAACGCGGTAGGTTAACTTTACAACAATTTTTTGATAGCGAATAAAGAACTAGTCATTAAAATGAATAACCCTACGCTTCGTATGTTGTTTATTGCTTGATAAACGAGGATAATAGTGCGAATTTTCACGGTAAAACATTGAACGAATGACTGATTACCTCTTGCTACTTGTTGGCACAGTATTAGTAAATAACTTTGTCTTGGTTAAGTTTCTTGGCTTGTGCCCCTTTATGGGGGTCTCATCTCGAACTGAAACCGCCATCGGCATGTCGTTTGCGACAACATTTGTCATGACCTTGGCTTCTTTGCTGAGCTACATCGTCAATAGTTATATTTTAGCGCCGTTAGGTCTAGAATACTTAACAACTATGACCTTTATTTTAGTGATTGCTGTTGTCGTACAATTTACCGAAATGGTGGTGCATAAAACCAGTGCAAATTTATATCGCTTATTAGGGATTTTCCTGCCACTTATTACCACTAACTGTGCGGTTCTAGGTGTGGCGCTGCTTAACCTTCAGGAACAGCATAATTTTTTCGAATCTATCGTTTATGGCTTCGGCGCTGCGGTTGGTTTCTCTTTAGTATTGATTATGTTTTCAGCCATGCGTGAAAAATTGGCTAATGCCGATGTCCCCTCTCCCTTCAAAGGTTCTGCTATTGCCATGATCACAGCGGGTTTAATGTCATTAGCATTTATGGGCTTTTCCGGCTTGGTGAAGTTTTAATGACTACTTTTATGGCAATATTAGTACTTGGCGGTATCGCTGCGCTATTTGGCGCGCTATTAGGCTTTGCTTCGGTGCGATTTAAAGTTGAAGGTGACCCGCTTGCCGAGCAACTAGATGCCCTGCTACCACAAACACAATGCGGCCAATGTGGCTATCCGGGCTGTAAACCCTATGCAGAAGCCGTTGCTAACGGCGAAGCAATCAATAAGTGTGCTCCTGGTGGTGAGGATACTATTAAAAAAATTGCCGATTTAATGGGCGTAGAAGTTCAGCCCTTAGATGGCAATCATGAAACAGACAACTCGCCGAAAGTCGCTTTTATCATTGAAGAAGACTGTATTGGTTGCACCAAATGTATTCAGGCCTGTCCTGTTGACGCCATTATAGGTACTACCAAGCAAATGCACACCATTATTGCTGACGAGTGCACCGGTTGCGATTTATGTGTCGCACCTTGTCCGGTAGATTGTATAGAGATGATCCCCGTTGCAACAACAACACAAAGCTGGCAATGGGATTTAAATAGTATTCCTGTTGTACAGATAGATTAGAAGAGGTTTTGGTGGATTCGGTAATTGAACGTATACAAAAAGGAAAATTTTGGCAGTTTCATGGCGGCATTCATCCGCCTGAGCAAAAGTTTCTGACCAGCACCAAACCCATTGCTAGTGCGCAAATTCCACCGCAGTTAATCATTCCAATTCGTCAACACATTGGTCAAGCGGGTGACTTAATCGTTAATGTTGGCGATAAAGTACTTAAAGGGCAAATATTAAGTAACAGCGACAGTCCGATGTCACTGCCTATTCATGCCCCGACAAGCGGCACAATAACAGCAATAAAGCCAATGGCTATCCCTCACCCATCCGGTTTAAGTGAAACATGTCTGATCCTAACGCCCGATGGTGAAGACATTTGGCAACCGCGTGATATATGTCCAGACTTTCAACTATTGAGTAAAGGACAAATTTTAGAAAAAATAGCCAATGCCGGTATTGCCGGTATGGGGGGCGCAGGATTTCCAACACAAGTTAAAGTTGGCACCTTAGCGAAAATCGACTATTTAATTATCAATGCCGCTGAATGTGAGCCCTATATTACTGCTGACGACTTGCTGATCCAAGAGCATAGCCCGACGGTGCTAGACGGTATCAAAATTTTAGATCATTTATTAGCGCCAAAGCACATTCTTATCGGCATTGAAGACAATAAAACTAAAGCGATTGCAACATTAAAGAAAGCGACTGCGGATATTAGCCATATTGAAGTGTGTGTTATTCCGACAAAATATCCCAGTGGTGGTGAAAAACAGCTAATAAAAATATTAACGGGTCAAGAAGTTCCTAGTGGCGTACTGCCGAGCTCTTTAGGTATGGTGATGCAAAATATCGCCACTTGTTTTGCTATTGCCGATGCCGTGATTAACGACACACCACTGATCAAACGAGTTGTCACTGTCAGTGGGCAAGCTCTTGAAAGGCCGCAAAATGTTTGGGCATTAATTGGTACTCCCGTCAGTTATTTAACTGCGCAATGTGGTTACACTAATAGTCAAGACAAGCATTTGATCATGGGCGGCCCGATGATGGGCTTTAGTTTAGCCAATGACCAAATTCCTGTGATAAAAACTACTAACTGCATTCTCGCTCCCAGTGAAATTGAAATAGCATCACCTTTCTCTTCTACCAGCAGTAAAGAAGTCGAATGTATTCGTTGTGGTCAATGTGCTGATGTTTGTCCTGCGCAACTATTACCACAAGAGCTTCAATGGAGTGCGAAAGCCAAAGATCAGCCGCAACTGGAAAAACTCAATCTCTTTGATTGTATTGAATGTGGCGCTTGTGCTTACGTTTGTCCGAGCCAAATTCCGTTAGTGCACTATTATCGAGTGGCAAAAGCTGAAATACGCCAACAGAAGTTACTCGATATTAAAGCCGAAAAAGCAAAAGTTAGATTCGAAGCGCGTAAAAAACGCCTTGAACGCGAGAAAATTGCCCGCGCCGAGAAGCATAAAAAAGCAGCCGAAGCACGCAAAGCTAGAATGAATACTGGCACGCCAGCAGCTAAATCAGAAAAATCTGCAGTCGCGGCAGCGCTTGCGCGCGTGAAAGCGAAAAAAGCGCAAACAGTGACAAGTCAGAGCGCCGCAGAATCGGTTAGCACTCCGGTTGAACAAGTTGAAGAGAGCAAAAGTCAGGTAGCGAATGCTATCGCCAGAGCCAAGGCAAAAAAATTGGCGCAGAATAAACAAGCACAAATAGCTGCCATGGACACGCAGCAAACCAACGAGTCGCCAAGCACACTTACGCCTTCGCAAGCACCGCCAGTCAATATTGACAAAAAAGCTAAGGTGGCAGCGGCTGTTGCCAAAGCAAAGGCTAAAGCAAAAGCGAAAACTGCTTTAGCTGCTAATGCATCATTAGGAAGCACAACAAAAGCCGACAATAGTCTTGCTGATACACAAGATAATGAGTTGCCAGAAGCAGTACTCGTTAGTGAGCAGGCCCCCCCAGCACAGTCAGTTAGCAAAACGGACAGTTCCAAACCAGATAGAAAAGCGAAAATTACCGCTGCAGTGGCGAAAGCGAAAGCCAAAAAATTAGCAGAAAAATCTCAACAAGCTAAAAAGATAGCGACGAATGAGAGTTATAGTGAGCAAGATAATAAGCCAAGCACTGGCGCTGCAGATAAAAAAGCGCGAGTTGCCGCTGCCGTAGCAAAAGCGAAAGCCAAAAAATTAGCTGCTTCAGCCAATAAATCACAACCTTCAGAGTAATTGAACACTATGGCATTTTGGATAGCAAGTTCCCCACATAATCATCAACAAAGTGAAACATCAGCTCTGATGAGGTTAGTAATTTATGCCACTATCCCCGGCGTATTAGCCCAATGGTACTTTTTTGGCTGGGGTAATTTAATTCATATTGCTTTGGCAGTAGCAACTGCACTTATTGCAGAATTCACCGTGTTATCGTTACGCAATAAAAAAATAACCACGCAATTATTTGATGGCAGTGCAATATTAACTGCGGTTTTACTAGGTATCAGCTTGCCTGCCTTAGCCCCTTGGTGGATAACCATCATCGGCAGCGTGTTTGCTATTGTGGTGGTGAAGCAACTCTATGGTGGTTTGGGTCATAATCCTTTTAATCCCGCGATGGCCGCTTATGTCATGCTGCTCATATCATTTCCGGTACAAATGACCTTATGGCAACCGCCATTATCTTTACTGGCCGTCGATATTCAATTTACTGATACCCTTTCGGTCATTTTTTCTGGGTATACTCCTCAAGGTTATTCTGTTGAGCAAATTCGTACCCACATTGACGGTTTTACCATGGCAACACCACTCGATACCGTCAAAACTAACATCACTTTAGGCTTAACTGTAGTTGAAAGTATGCAAGCCCCGACCATAGGTGAACACTTTGGGGTTGGTTGGGAGTGGATCAACGCCGGCTTTCTACTCGGTGGTTTATATTTACTCAGTAAAAAAGCCATTCATTGGAGCACGCCAGTCAGCTTCTTATTAAGCTTATTTGTTTGTAGTTTTATCGCCTTTATTATCAGTCCGGATAGCAGTGCTTCAACCATGTTTCATTGGTTTACTGGTGCTACCATGTTAGGGGCATTTTTTATCCTAACCGACCCTGTGTCTGGTGCAACAAGCGTTAAAGGTCGCTTAGTCTTTGGCGCACTTGCCGGTTTATTAGTTTACCTTATCCGGAAATTTGGCGGCTACCCTGACGCCATCGCTTTTGCGGTTTTATTATGTAATATGGCAGCACCTTTAATTGATCAATATACCCGACCGCGCACTTACGGCCACAATGTAGGAGTAAAGAAATAATGTCTGACTTAACTCCGGCGATCAGTAAAAACTCAAAAATATTAGCCTTGTTTGCCATTACCTGCACTGCTGCGGTTGGTTTAGTGCACTTATTAACTAAAGATCGCATTGAAATACAAGCACAACAGCAATTAATTCAACAGTTAAATGAAATTATTCCCATCACCCGTCATGATAATGAAATGTTTCGTGACTGCATCATTGTCCCTAATGACGGCAATAGCGATTTATTAATCGATGTTATTTATCGTGCTCGACTCAATAATACGGCCACCGCCGCAGCCATTAAAACGGTAGCCCCCGATGGCTATAGTGGTAATATTGAATTATTGATTGCTATCAATACTGACGGTAGTGTCAGTGGTGTGAGAACCTTGCTCCATAAAGAAACCCCTGGTTTGGGCGATAAAATCGAACTGAGAAAAAGTGCTTGGATTGAAACGTTTTCCGGCAAAAAAGTGCTTGATAAAAATGATAATCGCTGGGCGGTAGTTAAAGACGGAGGCATGTTTGATCAGTTTACCGGTGCAACCATCACCCCTAGAGCTGTGGTAAAAACAGTGCGTAAAACAATCGACTATTTTCAAGCGAATCAAGATGATATTTTTACTACCGCCAGCAATTGTGGAGCGAAACAATGAAAATAAACTCTGAATATAAAGAATTAGCTTGGCAAGGTTTATGGAAAAACAACCCTGGTTTAGTGCAACTATTGGGACTTTGCCCATTACTTGCGGTAACCTCAACGGTGGTTAATGCCGTAGGTTTAGGTATTGCGACCTTGTTTGTGCTGATTTGCTCTAACGCGACGGTATCAGCCATTAGACAATGGGTACCAAAAGAAATCCGCATTCCCATTTTCGTGCTAATTATTGCCGCTTTTGTTACCTGTGTGCAGCTATTAATGAACGCATTTACCTATGATTTGTACCAGTCTTTAGGTATATTCCTACCATTGATTGTTACCAATTGTGCCATTATTGGTCGTGCAGAAGCTTATGCCTCTAAAAACCCCATTAAGCAAGCCAGCTTTGATGGTTTAATGATGGGGCTCGGTTTTTTAGCGGTATTAATGGTCTTAGGGAGTATTCGAGAAATACTTGGCCAAGGGACATTATTTGATGGTGCAAACTTACTTTTAGGGCCTTGGGCAACCGCGTTGAAAGTGCAAGTTTACCAACTTGACCATCAATTTTTATTAGCAATCTTACCGCCAGGCGCTTTTATCACTATGGGCTTTTTAATTGCTGGTAAAAACTTTATTGATAGCAGAATTGCCGAAGCAAAGCCTAAAAAACTAGAACAAGCCATTGAGCGCGTTCGAGTAAATTTTGAAAATTAAATAACCGCAACTTTTGTGATTTGACTAGCTTACAATGAAGAATAAGTTTAATGAATAAAGCCTCAAGATTAGCCATGTTAACCCGCCTAAGGGATGACAACCCAAACCCTACCACAGAGCTTAATTTCTCAAGTCCATTTGAGCTCTTAATTGCGGTATTACTGTCTGCGCAAGCGACAGATGTTAGTGTTAATAAAGCGACCGATAAGCTATACCCTGTCGCTAATACACCACAAGCCATACTTGACCTTGGTCTTGACGGTTTAAAGTCTTACATCAAAACTATAGGCTTATTTAATACTAAAGCCGTCAATACCCTGAAAACCTGTCAAATGTTAATCGACCTACATGGCGGAGAAGTTCCAGAAAACCGAGCTGCGCTTGAAGCCCTACCAGGTGTTGGCAGAAAAACCGCTAATGTCGTGCTCAATACCGCTTTTGGCTGGTTAAAAGATAATGAAGGTAAATACTTTATCGCGGTCGACACCCACATTCAGCGGGTCGCAAATCGCACAGGTTACGCAAAAGGTAAAACGGTTGAAGAAACAGAGCAAAATATTATCAAAAACACGCCAAGAAAAACCGAATTTTTCTTCAATTTGCATCACTGGTTAATTCTTCACGGTCGCTACACCTGCATCGCTCGTAAACCTAGATGCGGCTCATGTATATTGGAAGACCTTTGTGACTTCAAAGATAAGACAGCAGATTAAAAGCAGCACTAAATAGCTTCAACTCGGATTAAGCTACTTTACTCTATTATGCTATTTAAGCGCCTATCAGCATTATTTAGACAAACCAATAGCTCGTTATTAGTTTGTCTAAATGCTTTGCTAAGCACTTCAATTTCATCATTGCGGCATTGTTAATCTTTTACTCAAAAACATATACTAAAATCAAATCAATAACGTTATAAATCAACAAAATACAAGCCACAAAATAAATTAGCCCGAAATGATGTTAAATAGCGTTTTAATATACTGTCATCTCTATTTATCAATTGGGTCGGTAATTTGTCACTGCTGACTATAAGTTTACTGTAGGCTCTTTAATTGCTTGGGTCGGCTTGTCAGACAATTGTGAATAAAAATTCATGACTAATTGCTTATCTTTATTTTTTTCTATCACAAAATAAGTTAACGAATCTTTATAGTAGAAGCTGTTCATTGACATAGGTATAACTTCCCACTTACCACCACCATCTCTTTTCGCATAAACAGTGCCATTTTCAATAAATAATTGCCGAGTAGAATTAGGGCTTATGGTGTAAGTACCCATCATAGTTTTTAATTGCTCGACACTGACCTCAATCCGTTGAAAATTTGGCGTCTCGATAGCTAATATTTTTGCCGCAAGTAACACGGCTAGGGTTTCAGGGTGTGACCCTTCATAATTAGCCGCAACAGCGATATAAACCTCCAATGCTGGTATATACACAGCATATGTTGTGTAGCCCTGAATCGCCCCAACATGACTAATGGTTTTATACTTACCTATTTGCGAGTTTTCAAGCCCGAAGCCATATGCAGAGTACTGACCATTATTTAGCTGAAAAGGGGCAATCATTTGTTGATAACTTTTACTGGATATAATCTTGCCGTTAGCCAATGCATGATACCAAATGGCTAGGTCGTTAACTGTGGATACTAAAGAGCCAGACGCATAAGGCCAACTCATATCAATCGATGTCGCGTTTTCAAAGCCTAGTGTTGTTTGTGCATAACCCGCGGCTCTATTCGTTATTATTTGTCGACCGCCATATTGGCTGTTTTTCATGGCGAGCTTATTAAATATATGCTCTACAATAAAATCTTGATAACTTTGCTTACTGACAATCTCAATAATTTTTCCCAGTAAAACATAGCCGGTATTGGAATAACGCATGGCTTCACCGGGTGGAAAGTGCATCGGCTCTTTTGAGAATAATGCTAGCATTTCATCAAGCGTGGTTGGCTCTTGTATTAAGCTACCCCATGTATAATCATTATCAGTATAGTTTGCCAAACCCGAGGTATGACTCATTAACTGGGCAATAGTGACATTATGCCCTTCGGTTGGAAATTCCGGTAAATATATTGAAATGCTATCGTTAATGGATAATTTATCTTGCTCTTGTAACAGCATTATCGCTGCCGCCGTAAATTGCTTTGTTAACGAGCCTATGCGAAAAACACTATCTGTGCTTAACGGTACGCCTAATTCAATATTTGCCATTCCTCTAGCTTTGCTAAAGATAACTTCACCATTCTTAACAATAACAACAGCTTTGCCAGGGCCTGTTGCTGTTGTATTTGCTACTAATAATTGTTCAAAAGACGCTGGTGATACTGAATAGGCTGGAAAGTTAAAAAACAGAGTTAGCAATATAATATAATGGGCTAAATAGATTTTCATTAATATCCTTATAAAGAGTTTAGTCAATACGAACTATAAAACAAAAGCTTAGTGATGGCTGTTGACGGTATGTCATTAAACATTATCCCTTCAATTTCAGTACCATAAGCAACATTAATTTGTCTTTTAAAACGTAAATACTATTTTCACGATAATTGACTATGCCACCCATAATAACCCTAAGCAATAACTAAACTCGCCCCCTTACTCGCTATTTGGGCTATAAAGCTAATAATTGTCTAAATCTTTCGTTAAAACTAGTCATTTAAACACCCTACTAAAGAGTATATATTTGTGTAAAATGCAAAAGCGCTTGAAGTTAATTCAATTGCAAATCCCCCCATTTACTTGAAGAAAATCATGGATTATTTACTCGCTATTATATTGTTCGCTATATCATCCTCAGTCACGCCTGGCCCTAATAATATTACCGTGATGGCTTCGGGTGTTAACTTTGGTATTCGAAAAAGTTTACCTGTGTTTACCGGTATCTGCCTTGGTTTTGCTCTAATGTTATTTTTACTGGGTATTGGCTTTGGGCAATTATTTACTGAAATGCCTTATATACATGTAGTAATAAAGGTTTTCGGAATTTTCTATTTACTGTATTTTGCTTATTTAATTGCTACTGCTAGTGAAATAACCCAGTCGAATACACCAAGGAAACCGTTAACGTTTTTAAATGGCATTTTATTTCAATGGCTAAATGCAAAAGCTTGGGTAGTAGCAACAGGAGCCATTGCTGCATTTACCAGTGTAGGGACTGATTTTTATACTCAACACCTTATTATTACCTTAACATTTTTGCTTATTTCATTTCCCTGTGTCGGGATTTGGTTATTATTTGGCTCAACCCTGAAACACAGACTTAAATCTAAACGCCACTTGCAAGTGTTTAACTATGCAATGGCCGGTTTGTTAGTGCTTTCAATTGTTCCGATAATAATAGAGTTAGCGGTTCAACTATTTTAACAACTGACTTTACGTACTTATGCACTGAATACCTCAGTAGTGTTAATATTTCTGCCCTAGCTAGTTATTTTATTACCCCAAAGTACTATAATGTCGTTGCGGTAGATTTAGCCACTATACAGGTGCTATTTATCGTATTTTTGAAATTTAAGTTAAAGTTGATGAGTATTTTATGAAATTTTTACACACTATGGTTCGTGTTAAAGACCTAGATAAATCATTAGAGTTTTATGTTAAACATTTAGGTTTAATCGAAACTCGTCGTGTTGATGTACCCGAAGGAAAATTTAGCTTAATATTTTTAGCAACTGAGCCTGGCGCTGCTGAAATAGAACTGACCCATAATTGGGGTTCAGAAGAAGATTACACGGTTGGCAGAAACTTTGGCCATCTTGCCTTTGAGGTTGATGATATTTACGCCCTATGTGAAAAACTTATGGCAGCCGGCATCACCATTAACCGACCGCCTCGTTGTGGTCATATGGCGTTTGTTAAATCGCCAGATAATATCTCGATTGAGCTATTACAAAAAGGCGAGCAACTTGCACCACAAGAGCCTTGGGTTAGTATGAAAAACATCGGTAGTTGGTAAACCTCTGCGGTATTATTAGCATCACTTAGGCTTTATTTAAATCCGCTAACAACTAAAGTGCAATAATCGCGCTTTAGTTGTTAGGAAGAAACATACCATGGTGCTTATCCTCAACTCATTGCTTATTAGGCTTATGCATTGATAGATCAGCGCGCATTTCATATACGGTATAGTGCGTTGCTTTAAAATTGCTGCTCCACTGGGAGAATAATGTCTGGGTTTTTTCGTCATCTTTAAGGTGATTTGCGATCGCTTGATAGAAGCTCACTTCTGGAGGCGCCATGTCGGCATATGACTTGTAAGGCACAACTAAACTTAAGCCCCCTTTACCGCCAACTTGTTCACCCCACGACCAATAAAACGGCCATTTCATGGCTTTGGCATAAGCACTTAAGCTCCTTTTCCCTTCAGTAATACTGGCATTCTTGCCCATTTTCGCACGGTATTCAGTCACAGCAAAATATCTAAAGTCATGGTTTTCCTCTGGCCAATGGCTATTAGCAAAATCCAACTCACTAAAGTAATGCTCATAGCGATGAACAAAAGGTGCAACGTGATTATTCCAATGCTCCATAACTTTTGCTTGCTCGGACCATTGTTGATAACTATCTAAATCGCTCCAATTAAAACAGCAACTACGGATAATATAGAAAGTTAAATCACTACCGATAACGGGTTTATAAGTCTGCCATTGGCGAGGATCTTGTTGCTTTATTCGAAACTTCAAATGCTTTTGAAAAGCAGCCTCAAATTTTTCCGTTTGTCCGTCATTAGGTACCATTTTCCAGACATCAGCCAAACTAGCAGGTGCATCAGCACTAGCAGCCGCCGAGCTGAACGTGGAAGCGAGGGTGAGTGTTATAACAACTAACCAGGCTTTTAGGAGTTTAACAAAACTAATATTGTTCATTATTTATTCCTTATGGTGAATACTATGCAGAGCATTTCACTTAAAATAATTTATAATGTACAACACCAGATATTTAACTGGTAACCTATCAATTTCAACTGGGAATAACCTACCCCCAGATCTGTGTTACTCGCATAATGACGCATAAAGCCTAGCAAAAATCTAGGTGTTTGCAAGGCTTTATGCGCCTGCATAAGGCAGAGCTAAGCTGTTATCAAATAGCGTTTCACTTTAAGATAAGCAATAAAAGCCTAGCTAAATTTCGCTAAAGCATTTTCCAGTGCGCTCAGGCACAAAACGACATTTTCACTGCGAGCGGTAAAGCCCATTAAACCAATACGCCACGCTTTACCCGCATACTGACCCAGCCCAGCACCTATTTCTAGGTTGTATTCTTGTAATAAAAATTGTCGCACATTAGCATCATCAATACCCTTGGGGATATATACAGAGTTCAATTGTGGTAAACGTTCTGCTTCAGGGACTATAAAGTCCAAACCAAGCCTTGCAAAACCTGTTGCTAAAGCTTTATGTTGCTTCTGATGGCGTGTCCAAGCATTTTCCAAGCCTTCCTGTTGCAGCATTAACAAGGATTCATGCAAGGCATATAGTGAATTGACTGGCGCGGTATGATGATATGCCCGCTTACCTTCCCCAGACCAATACCCCATTACCAAGGATTGATCTAAAAACCAACTCTGTACCGGTAATGTTCTGTTACGAATAACTTCGCTGGCTTGCTCACTAAAACTGATTGGTGAAATTCCCGGTACGCAAGATAGACATTTTTGACTGCCTGAGTAAATGGCATCAATACCCCAATCATCTACTCTTAGCTCAATCCCCCCTAATGAAGTTACCGCATCGACGATAGTTAAACATTGGTGACGTTTTGCAATATCACATAAAGTCTTAGCATCTGAGCGTGCACCGGTTGACGTTTCAGCATGGACAAAGGCAACAAAATTTGCCTGCGGATTATTTTTTAAAGTATCTTCTAATATTTGTGGATCAACTGCTCGTCCCCAAGGCGAATCAGCAATAACCAATTTGGCACCAATTCGCTTAACATTCTCCACCATTCGTTCGCCAAAAACACCATTTCTACAGACAACAACAGTATCTTCTGGGGTAATTAAATTAACAAAACACGCTTCCATACCCGCAGAGCCTGGTGCAGAAATCGCCATAGTATTGCTGTTAGATGTTTGAAATGCATATTGCAGTAGTTGCTTGACTTCATCCATCATAGCAATAAAGTTTGGATCTAAATGACCAATGGTCGGACGTGCTAATGCTGATAGCACTCGCTGACTAACATCTGACGGCCCTGGGCCCATTAACGTGCGTTGTGGCGGAATAAATGATTGAATAGACATAAATACAGTTTCCATTTAAGTAGGACATATAGTTAAAGCTTATCACCTATCTATAAAGCATCTCAATTAATCCCATTAATGCTAACTATTTCGTAACAACATAGTCATTAAATAAACCCCAAGTAAATAAGTTGCTACCACCAAAGCTCAATAAAAGTTAATATATTGAATTAATTAATCAAAATAATATTTAGCACTGTCATGGCCTTAAAATCAACCATCAATAAAGCAACAATCCATTTATCTGATATGGATCGTAACTATTATGACACCTTACAATTAACCATAGCGCAGCACCCCTCAGAAAACGACCGTCGTATGATGATCAGGCTAATCGCTTACGTGCTTAACGCCAGTGAAAACCTACAATTTGGCAAAGGCGTCAGTGATGAAGATGAAGCCGCTATTTGGCAAATAAATTACAGTGATGTTATTGAGCTTTGGATTGAGCTGGGGCAACTTGATGAAAAACGTCTAAAAAAAGCCTGTAATCGCGCGCAACAAGTGAAACTTTATTGTTTTGGCAGTAGTGTTGATACTTGGTGGCAACAAAGTAAAAGTAAATTGAGCCAATTCGACAAGTTAACTATCGAGAGCTTCAGTGAAGAAACTTCACATGCTTTAGAACTCCTTGCCGACCGCTCAATGGAGTTTCAAGTGAGTATTCAAGACGGGCAATTTTGGCTTACTAGTGCTGATCAAACGCTACTGATTGAACTTAATAAACTTAAATAGCCTACATTTTACTAATAACTAGTTACCTGCTATTGATTACTTAAACTATCAATCACTAATATTTCATTCATCACTTTACCACGACAATACTCACGATTATGATAAATCAATCTAACAGCAGCTTAAAAAGCTTCGGTAAGCTTAAACTAAAACTTTTACTCACTGCGCTTGCTATCACCAGTCCTTTTGTCAGTGTTGGTGAAATAATATCGTCAGAGCAAGTTATTAAAGACATTACTTATCTAGCTGCTGACGAATTGAAAGGTCGGGCAAGTTTTAGTCCAGAACTTGATCAAGCGGCAAATTATATTGCCAAACGCTTTGCTGAAATTGGCTTAAAGCCCATGCAAAGTAATGGCTCAGCAAGCCAAGCAACCAGTAACACGACTGGTTTTTTACAAACTTTTTCGGTTAATCAAATTCAGCCACAATATTTAAGTGTTAAGCTAAATAATATCGACATCCGTCGTGAAAACTTAGCCATAGCAACAACAATGGCTCAGGTAAACTGGCAGCTTGGTAAGGCACAAAACCATATAATTGACAAAGATGATGATATGCGAAAAGTGTTAGGTGAACTAAATCAACAAGGTGGCCAGCACTTAGTGATTATCAATAGCGCTCATAGCAAAATGTTTCAAGGCTATCAAAGCTATTTCGAAGGCGGTTTAACTAAACTTTCACCGCTACACCAAAGTGCCATTGTAATGGTGTTAAGTGATGAAACTGAACTTAATACCTATAGGGTCAGTGCTCGCGCAAAAATCACTAAGCGAGTGTTAACTAATGTCGTTGGTGTCTTGCCAGGCCATGAAAATGCCAATGAAATTATTTTATACTCTGCACACTATGATCATTTGGGTACCACAACTGATGGCAAGCAAATCTATAATGGCGCAGACGATGATGCCTCTGGCACGACTGCGGTGATAAACTTAGCCCAATACTACGCAAAACAAGGTAACAATAAGCGCACTTTAATGTTCAGTGCTTTTACCGCCGAAGAAATAGGCGGCTTTGGCTCTAAATACTTCTCAAAACAACTTAACCCTGATGATGTTGTTGCTATGATCAATATTGAAATGATTGGCAAACCGTCAAAATTTGGCGCAGGTACGGTTTGGATGACAGGCATGGAGCGATCAAACTTAGGCGCTTTATTGAATGATAAACTAAATGAAAACCTAGGTAACAAGAACAATGAAAAATCCAGTGCACTAAGCAGCCAAATATATCAAGACCCCTACCCAGAACAAGGTTTATTTTATCGCTCCGACAATGCGACTTTAGCTCGATTAGGTGTCCCTGCTCACAGTTTTAGCAGCACCCAGCTGGACCAAGACCAGCACTATCATCAAGTTAGCGACGACCTAAATAGTTTAAACTTATCATCAATGCATAAGGTGATTGAAGCACTGGCGATCGCAACACAAGCATTGGTTGACGGTACTGTTACCCCAACACGAATCGAGCAAGAGCAAGTACGATCTCAAGGTAAAATTTACTAATTTTCTAAATTTTTTCGTAAAAAAAGCAAAAAACATCCAACCTAGCTTGCTTTAATTAGGCTGCGTTGGATTTTTTAATCCCTTAGCTGACACTAATCATATTGCCCTTGCCAACGCATTTGAAATTCTAGTTCGTTACGCGTTGTAACCACAAAACCATGGCGTAAATATAAGTCTTTAGCGGGGTTATTCAATAACACATTTAAGGTAATGGCAACTTGCTTTGCTTGTGCTTTCTGCTTAACAAGCGCAAGTATTCGACTACCAATGCCCAGACCATGAAATTTCGGCAATAATTGAAATTGACGAACATGGATTTTATCGGGAAACTGCCCTAACTTTAATAGCCCTATGGCAAGATGCTGATATAAAATAATATAAGAGTCGAAAAAATACTCATCAATACGCTGCATGTGAGCGCGATCATCAAGAAAAATGCCCGCACTTTTTAAATGCGCATTCATCGAGGCTTTACGTAGTCGCAAAAGAAATGCTCGATCGTTAATACTTGCCCGTTTAAAGCTGACAGTTACCGAGTTATTGCTCGCTATAGTTTTAGTTGCTGTGGCTAGGGTTTTATTACTATCAGTCATCAATTGATAAACGTTTAATTACACCATGATTACTACTATAGCAAGTTAAGCTGTTAGTTAAACCATAAGTCATATCATTTGAAATATCTTAAGCCAAGTGAAAGTCATCGCATAAAAAACGCCATTGAGCGTGCTCAGCTTGATAATAAGCTCAAGATAGCGGCAAAATAGTCATTCAATTTAAAAAGGACAACAACATGACCTTCAATAAATCACTTATTGTTATCGCTATTTCTGCTGCGCTTACACTGGCTTGCAGTAATGAGAAAACAACACAAGTTACTAAAAACAATAATAATCTTGTAAAGGCTGAAAAGACTGCAGAACACCGCAATAGCGAAGTTAACGCTTCTCAGGCAGCCAACGAACTATTTGATAGCATTTTTATGGAAGGTGTTAATCGTAACCCAGTCAGACAAACCTATCTTGGCATTAAAACTGACTATGATAAGTGGCAAGATCTTTCCGAACAAAATAGTGCTAAAGAATTAGCCTTTGCTAAAGAAGCATTACAACGCATGCAAGTTGTCGACATCGATAATTTAGATAAGCAAACCCGCTTAAGTTACCAACTCCTATCAGAAAAACTTGAGCAACAAATTGCCGATTACCCTTGGCGTCATCATAATTATCCCGTTAATCAGATGTTTGGCGTGCACTCGCAAATCCCAGCATTACTGATCAACCAACATAGCATTAGCGATATTAAACAGGCCCATGACTATATTGCGCGGGTAAAAAACGCTAAGCTATTACTTGAGCAGTTAATTGAACAACTTAACATTAGAGCCGAGAAAGGTATTATCGCGCCAAAATTTGTTTTTGAGCATGTTATTCGTGACTCAAAAAACTTAATCATTGGCGCACCATTTGATCATGGCGATGATAGTACTTTATACGCCGACTTTAGCAAAAAGATTGCCAAATTAACGCTTTCTGATGCAGAACAGCAGACGCTAATGACTGAGTTAACTTCAGCATTAACCACTGAATTTAAAGCCGGATATCAAGCGTTAATCAGTTATTTAACCCAGCTTGAGCAAAAAGCTGACAATACGGACGGCGCGTGGAAATTTCCACAAGGCGATGAATTTTATAATAACGCCTTAAAACGCACCACTACCACCGACTTAACCGCTGAAGAAATTCATCAAATTGGTTTAGATGAAGTAGCTCGCATTCATGATGAAATGCGCGTTATTATGAAAAAAGTGGACTTTAAAGGCACATTAAACGAATTTTTCCAGTTTATGCGCCATGATCAACAGTTTTACTATGCGGGTGATGATGCTGGTCGTCAGCGTTATTTAACCGAGGCCACCGAGTTAATTAACATTATGAAGGGTGAGCTAGATCAGCTCTTTATCACTAAGCCTAAAGCCGACTTAAAAGTTAAAAAAGTAGAAGCTTTTAGAGAAAAATCAGCCGGAAAGGCCTTTTATCAACAACCAGCTCCTGATGGCTCACGCCCAGGTATCTATTACGCTAACCTTTATGACATGGAAGCTATGCCAACTTATCAAATGGAAGCTTTAGCTTATCATGAAGGTATTCCTGGTCATCATATGCAAATAGCGTTAAAGCAAGAGCTTGAAGGCATTCCAAAATTTAGAAAATTTGGTGGTTACACCGCTTATAGTGAAGGTTGGGGACTTTATTCAGAAATGATCCCAAAAGAAATCGGTTTTTATCAAGACCCTTACTCTGACTTTGGGCGCTTAGCGATGGAGTTATGGCGCGCTTGTCGTTTAGTGGTTGATACCGGTATTCACCATAAAAAATGGACCCGTGCACAAGGCTTAGCATATTACGTCAGCAACACCCCAAATGCTGAGTCGGATGCGGTTAAAATGGTTGAACGTCATGTGGTTATGCCATCACAAGCTACCGCGTATAAAATTGGTATGATGAAAATTGTGCAATTACGTGCATTAGCTCAACAAGAGCTAGGTGATAAGTTCGATATTCGTCAATTCCATGATGTGGTATTAACGAATGGTGCGGTTCCGCTGAACATACTTGAAGCTATGGTTAATGACTATATTGCGAAAAACCGTTAATGCCCTGCTAAGTTAGCTTAGGGTTAAGTGACCATTCGGGTCAGTACCTTTAACGTCAAAGCGCCCAAGCAATTGCTTGGGCGCTTTATTTTAAGCTGTTAATGTTCAACTGATTTAGCTTTTGGCCGTGTTGATTTTCCATGCCACTGATACAGTGCTAAACCAAACATCACCAATAACGCACCTAGCACTAAATTTAAGCTTACCTGTTCATTATTAAGTATTGCTCCTAAATACAAAGCGAAAACCGGTGTCATCATAGTAATGAGTGTCACTGTACTGGCTCGCAATTTTTGTAAGATAAAGAAGTAGGCTAGAAAACCCACCAATGAGCCGAAGATGCCAAGATATACAATTGCCCAAATAGAGCGGGCTTGCCACTGCTGATAGGGCAAGGTGCCATCAACTAAAAACCAAACAAGCGCAAATAAAGGTACACTAAAGCTCAGTGCCCCGACAGTTGTTGCCAATGGGTGAATATCAATCGCAACACTTTTCACCATCACACCACTAAGACTAAAGAAAAACACCCCCAATAAAATAAAGCCGATACCAAGGATACTGTCTTGCTGCAAGGAAATACTATCAAAGCACACCACTAACAATCCCACTAGCGCAATCGTCAATGCTAAACGTTTTATGGCACTAAACTTAGCTTCTAAAAGAATTTTTTGCGCCAATAATCCGGAAAGTATCGGCGATAAACCAAAGATCAACGACATCAAACCAGAAGTTAAATATTGCGCAGCAAGATAAGAAAAAATCATGCCGCCAAATATGCCAACGCTCGAATAAGCATATATTTTTCGCGCCGGTGCTGACCAAGGTAAATTGATTTTAGCCAGCTTGATTATTAGCACACCGGGGATGATAGCGATCAGCATACGTAACAAAACTGCTAAGGTCGGACTGACGGTTTCACTACTCCAAACAATCCCAAGGGGTGTTGTCGACCATATGATGATTACTGCTAGATAGGCCACTGATACGGGCAAGTGCTTACTCCTTTAATTAATTGCACGGTTTATGTTATTTGAACTAAGTTAATTGACTTACATTTCCGCTATAATCAACGGCATAACATGCTAACTAAAAGCATTAGAGCAACCCAAAAGGAAGTACTATGGAATTAAAAGTCATCCCTGTTTTGCAAGTGCTTATTGCCATGGCACTGATGACATTACTCAGCTATTATTTTCCAGCACTACATTATAGTGCTGCGCTCAGCATAATTGTTGCCATACTCTTGCTATTTATCGCGCTAGTAATCGCTTTCTTTGCTATATATAGCTTTAAAAAGCATAAAACAACGGTTAACCCAACTAAGCCTGAAACATCATCCGAAGTCGTAAACAGTGGTATTTATCAATATTCTCGTAACCCAATGTATTTGGCTATGCTCTTAGCGTTAATTGCCTACGCTTGTTATCTGGAAAATCCGTTAAACTTCACTGTTTGCGGGCTTTTTATCGGCTATATAACTAGATATCAAATTACTCCAGAAGAGCGCATGTTGACGAAACTCTTCGGCCAAGATTATCGTGATTATAAAGCCAGCGTCCGTCGTTGGTTATAATAAATTACTAGACAAAAAAGCACTAAACAGCGGTAAGGCTGATAGTGCTTTATGATTAATTTAGCGATAACTTACTGACTTATAAATTTACTAAGCTAGCAACTTAGTCAGTAAAGAACTTAAGCTTTCTTTAAATAAGCCGCGACTAACACAATGCGTGTGCCGTTGACCTTACCTTCAATATGTTCAGGGTTATCGGTTAAGCTGATACCACGTACCATAGTGCCTTGTTTAGCGGTGAAATTTGCACCTTTGACTTTTAAATCTTTAACTAAGGTGACATTGTCGCCATCTTGTAATTCTGCACCATTACTATCGCGTGTTGGCCCTTCTCGTTCTGCGGCAGCGATACCCTGCTCTGCCCATGTCTTGACATCATCTTCAAGGTAGAGCATATCAAGTGCATCTTGTGCCCAGCTTTCCGCTGACAACTTATGCAACATACGGTACGCCATCACTTGTACGGCTGGCTCTTGATTCCACATAGCATCTGTTAAGCAGCGCAAGTGGTTTACATCTAGTTCAACAGTACCTTCTACTTGTGCTAAGCAAGTATCACATAAATAAATACTTTGCTGAGCACTCAGGTCACTGGTCGGCGGCACTGGATGTACGGTTAAATTATCAGTTGATGTACAAAATTCACAACTAGAGTTGCTACGTTGTTTTAATGCTTGTTCTGTTACCATAATAATATACCCAGAAAATTTTTGGCGCTATTATGCTCTTAATTTACCGATTTAAAAAGTGGTGATTACCGCTGAAAAGAAATAACAGCAATTTTTATCGATTACAGAGAGAAATTTAGTCATTCCTCTCTAAGATTAGTGTTAAAGCTTTGTCAGAACATAACGAATGAGCAAAGCGATTAAGTAGAGATCAGTCTATGTTTTTAGTCGCATGATGCGAAGCAGCTGCAGTAAAAACGACATCTGTCGAGCTATTTAGCGCCGTTTCTGCTGAGTCTTGAATTACGCCAATAATAAACCCGATCGCAACAACTTGCATGGCAATATCAGTATTAATACCAAATAATCCACAGGCTAAGGGAATAAGCAATAAGGAACCGCCAGCAACACCAGAAGCGCCACAAGCTGATACTGCAGCAACAATACTTAATAAAATAGCGGTAGCAAAATCGACTTCAATATTTAAGGTATTGGCTGCCGCCAGTGTTAGCACGGTAATCGTGATAGCCGCACCAGCCATGTTGATAGTGGCACCTAAAGGGATAGAAACCGAATAAGTATCTTCATGTAAATCAAGCTTTTCACATAACTCCATATTTACTGGGATATTGGCGGCTGAACTACGGGTAAAAAATGCCGTGATTCCTGATTCTTTTAAGCAGGTCAATACTAAAGGGTACGGGTTTTTACGCATAATAAAATAAATAATTAGCGGGTTAACCACTAAGGCAATAATCAACATTGACCCTAAAAGTACCAGTACTAGGTGGCTGAACTCACCCAAAGTTTCAAAACCTGTGGTTGCTACTGTATTGGCAACTAACCCCATAATGCCTAATGGCGCGAATCGTATAACTAACTTCACAACACTTGAAATAGCCTCGGCAAAATCATGTACCATCACTTTACTAGTATCGCTGGCTTTTTTCAGCGCAAAACCTAAACCTAAACCCCAAGCTAAAATACCAATGAAATTACCGGTAATAACGGCGTTAAAAGGGTTATCAACAATTTTGAATGCTAAGGTTGTTAATACTTCACCTAGACCTTGCGGCGGGTTAGCACTAGCGCCAGCAATATCCAAGGTTAATTGCACCGGGAACAAAAAGCTTAACGCTACTGCCACTAATGCTGCACTGATAGTGCCAACTAAATAAAGCCCAATAATTGGTTTTAAATTAGCGTCGCTATTTGCCTTTTGATTGGCAATGGACGAAGCAACCAACACTAGAACCAAAATAGGCGCAACGGCTTTCAATGCATTAACAAATAAACTCCCAAGTATAGAAAATGACTTGGCAATATCAGGAGATATCATGGCTAAACTAATGCCAAAAATAATTGCAATGATGATTTGGTTAACAATATTAATAGATTTTAACTTGTTAAAAATTGACGCTTTTTCTAAAGCTGTATTTTCGGTTGTCATAGTTTTTCTTATTTGAGTTGTTGTTTCTATCATTACGCTATCGTGTCAGGAAAATTTTTACCACTTATTTACCGACACTGTCTCGTTTATTCGTTATATAGCTACTTTAAAAAGACAGTTCACTTTGCCATGATATAAAATAGCTATTATCTTCATTATCAGCCAAATAATCTTGGCAAACAAAATGTCCTACTACCGCAACTAATTCATCATCATAGAATATAAAAGGTAACCTTTTTCTTTGCCATGGCGGTATAGCAAGCTCTTGTAAAACTTTTTTTAATGAGCGTGAACGTTGTCGATATTCAGGTAAGCAGGTCGGATTGTTATGCGCGAAGCGAATCGTAACTAATTGCCCAACTTTCGGTTTTTTGATGCCTGTTTGCCAAGCACTTTCAGTGTTACTGGTGCTTGCTAGCAGCGATAAACTCACTGCACCTAATTGCTCAGGAAGAGCGACATTCAGTGATTCTACAGTTGCTAAAGAGTCAACATCAATGGCTTGCTGCCATGACGAAATATCCTGATAAATATTAGTCAAATACAGCTCATGCTTAAACCTTCTAAAACAACAATTAGCGAGTTGTATAACCGGGGATTTATCAGCGTCGGCATTAAGCTGCTGACATATTTGTGCCAATTGCTGATCCGTAGGCATTAACAGCTTATAACTCGCTAAAAAATGGCGTAAAAGGTTTTTAAGGCGAGGTTCACTTAGCGCATTGAGCTTAACAATAGATAGCTTGTATGGTGCTTGCTGGCAATCGGTTAAATCTTGCTCTGCTAATTCATTAAGTAATTGTTGCGCTTCAAAACAATGCCGAGCACTACGGGTAATGGTTTTATTGATACTGGGCCAACGCTCGGATAGCGCAGGTATAATTTGATGGCGTAAAAAATTGCGCTCATAGTGCTCATCGCTATTCGACTCATCTTCAATCCAGCTAAGATCATGCTGTTGTGCGTAAAATAGAATATCGTTACGTGAAACTGATAACAGTGGTCGAAGTAAATGGTGCTGTGCTAACACTGAACTGGCAGGCATTGCTGATAAGCCTTTTAAGCCTGAGCCACGTTTTAATGCTAATAAAAAAGTTTCTGTTTGGTCATTAAGGTGATGACCCGTAACAATAAACGCCGGTTCGACACTTGCCTGAATTAGCACCTGATAACGAGCATCACGCGCCATTGCTTCCAAGCTTTGTTGTGGCTGTTTTTTTAGCTTTAACTTGTGGGTAATTAAAGGCAAAGAAAATCGATCACACTGCTGTTGCGCAAATGTTTGCCATGAATCGGCATTTGGACTTAAACCATGGTTGACATGACAGACAACAATGTCGTTTGATAACTGTCCCTGTTGCTTTAGCTTTGCTAACGCAACGAGCAACACTTGTGAATCAACACCACCGCTGTACGCTATAATAATTTTTTTATCTGGCGTGCTGTTAAAGCACTGCGCCAAAACTGATTCAATAGTATTCACAGAGTTTAAAAATATCGTAAAAAAGAGTTATTAAGCAAAGCTTTATAAGCCAAAAGTAAAAAGCGACCTTGAGGGGTCGCTTAATATAAAATTAACAATAACCAAATGACATTAATTTATCATAGCGGCTTTCAATTAACTCGTCGTTTGATAGTTTATCAAGCTCGGCAAGATCAGACTTTAAAGCCTGCTTAAGAAATGCCGCCATCTGATCCATATCGCGATGAGCGCCACCTAATGGTTCTTCAATAACACTATCGATAAGACCAAGTTCTTTAATACGCTTAGCAGTAATCCCCATAGCTTCTGCTGCTGTAGGCGCTTTTTCAGCCGTTTTCCATAAGATAGAAGCACAACCTTCTGGCGAAATAACAGAATAAGTTGAATATTCAAGCATATTGACTTTATCACCAACACCAATAGCGAGTGCGCCACCAGAGCCACCTTCACCGATAACAGTACAGATAATTGGCACATTCAAACGAGACATCACTTTTAAGTTCATCGCGATAGCTTCACTTTGGCCACGCTCTTCTGCGCCAATACCTGGGTAAGCGCCTGGGGTGTCAATAAACGTGATAATTGGCATCTTGAAACGCTCAGCCATTCTCATTAATCGCAACGCTTTACGATAACCTTCAGGACGAGGCATACCGAAATTACGTTTAACTTTTTCATTAGTAGAGCGGCCTTTTTGATGGCCTATAATCATCACAGGGCGACCGTCTAGGCGCGCCGTACCACCGACTATAGCTCTATCATCTGCATAGGCTCTATCGCCAGCTAGTTCATCGAACTCAGTAAAGATACGCGGTAAATAATCTAAGGTATATGGGCGCTGAGGATGACGTGCTACTCGCGCTGTTTGCCATGGATCTAAGCCAGAGAAAATCTTTTTAGTTAATTCATTGTTTTTCTCTCGCAACTGCGAAATTTGATCTTCTAAATCAAGATCTAGTTCTTGGCCATTGTTGACCGCTTGTAATTCTTCAATTTTCGCTTCAAGTTCCGCAATGGGAAGCTCAAAATCTAAAAAATTTAATGACATATCATTACTCTTTTCTATGGTGTCTATGAGTATCGTTATAAAAAACGCTACCTATTTAAATTTTAACTCGACTTGCTCTTCACCCAATAGGGTTTCCAAATCGTATAATAGCATGTCGCTTGGTGAAACGCGCCACTGTACCCCTAACTCTAACATACCTTGTGCTTCATCTCGTTGATAAAAAACGCGAACTGGGCAAATACCTTCTTTATAAGGCGTTAATACCTCCGTAAATTGTGCGATAAATTTTTCCGAAAGCTGATTTTTATCAATATGTAAATCTAACGACTTGACATAATTTTCACGGGCATCAGCAATGGTCATAATATCTCGGGCGGTCATTGTAATACCCCCAGAGTAATCATCAAAGCTGACCTGTCCGCTACAGACTAAAATTGCATCAGAAATCAGCAATTCTGCGAACCTATCGTAGTCATCGGGAAATAATCGAATGTCCATGCGAGCACTTTTATCATCAAGCGTCACCAAGGCCCAGCGTCGACCGCGTTTATTGACTAACACCCGTACCGCTAGCACTAAGCCAACAGCGATAGTAGTTTTGTCTTTATTAGTCGGCTGTAAACTGACTAAGCGCCCGGTTGCATAACGTTTGATTTCACCTAAATAGCGGTTAATCGGATGACCGGTTAAATATAACCCTAAAGTTTCCTTTTCGCCATCAAGCCACTGTTGCTCTGGCCACATAGGTACATCTTTAAATGCTTGGCGATTATCTTCGGGCTCTTCGTTGATCAAACCAAATAAGTCATTTTGACCAATAGCTTGCGCTTTAGCATGTTGTTCGGCCGCTTTTAATGCTTCCGGTAAAGACTCAAATAATGCTGCCCTATGTGGGCCATCTTTACCTTTCGGGCCCAAAGCATCCATAGCACCGGCTTTAATTAATTTCTCTAACACCCGTTTATTGGTTTTCTTTAAATCAACCCGTGCACAAAAGTCGAATAAATCGATAAACTCACCATCACGTTCTCGGGCGGTAATAATCGCTTCGATCGGACCTTCACCGACACCTTTGATAGCGCCAATACCATAAATAATTTGCTCTTGTTCATTAACGGTAAACTTATACTGACCACTGTTAACATCAGGCGGTAATAAATCTAGCCCCATGTTTTCACACTCATCTACTAAGGTAACAATTTTATCCGTGTTGTCCATATCGGCCGACATAACAGCCGCCATAAACGGTGCAGGAAAATGGGTTTTCATCCATAGTGTCTGATAGGACACTAAGGCATAAGCGGCAGAATGGGACTTGTTAAAGCCGTAGCCAGCAAATTTTTCCACCAAATCAAATATTTTTATTGCCAGCTCGCCGTCAACACCTCGAGCAATAGCACCAGCTTCAAAACCCGCACGCTGTTTGGCCATCTCTTCTGGCTTTTTCTTACCCATGGCACGACGTAACATATCGGCGCCACCGAGCGAGTAACCTGCTAGCACTTGTGCTATTTGCATGACTTGCTCTTGATACAAAATAATACCGTAAGTCGGCTCAAGAATAGGCTTTAAGTCCATGTGTTGCCAAGTAGCATCCGGATAACTAATAGCTTCACGGCCATGTTTACGCTCGATAAAGTTATCAACCATGCCTGATTGCAATGGCCCAGGTCTAAACAATGCCACTAGGGCGATAATATCTTCAAAGCAATCCGGTTTTAGCTTGGCGATCAGCGACTTCATGCCGCTAGACTCAAGCTGGAAAACTGCGGTGGTTTCCGATTTTAACAAGACTTTAAAACTGGCTTTATCTTCGAGATCGATGGCGGCGATATTGATCGGCTCTTTGCCTTCTCTTAACAATTTAGCATCGGCCATTTCAATGGCCCACTGTAAAATGGTTAGCGTGCGTAAGCCGAGAAAATCAAATTTCACTAAGCCGGCATCTTCAACATCATTTTTATCAAATTGCGTGACCGGGTTCTTACCTTCTTCGTCACAATAAAGTGGCGCAAAATCGGTAATGGTGGTTGGCGAGATCACCACGCCACCGGCATGTTTACCGGCGTTTCTTGTCGTACCTTCCAAGATACGACACATATCAATCAGGTCTCGAACGTCACTATCTTGGGCATAAATCTCAGGCAGTTTTGGCTCTTCTTCAAAGGCTTTTGCCAAGGTCATACCTGGGGTTGGCGGGATCAATTTTGAAATTCGGTCAACAAAACCGTAAGGATGGCCCAAGACTCGGCCAACATCTCGAATAACCGCTTTTGCCGCCATAGTACCAAAGGTAATAATTTGCGACACCGCATCTCGGCCGTAAAGCTCTGCTACGTGATCAATAACCTCATCACGGCGGTCCATACAAAAGTCGATATCAAAATCCGGCATCGATACCCGTTCTGGGTTTAGAAAGCGCTCAAATAGTAAGTCATATTCTAATGGGTCTAGATCAGTAATTTTTTGTGCATAGGCCACCAGTGAACCGGCTCCTGAGCCACGCCCTGGGCCAACAGGGATGTTATTATCTTTACTCCACTGAATGAATTCCATCACAATCAGGAAGTAGCCTGGAAAACCCATGTTGTTAACCACTTCTAATTCTATCGCTAAACGTTCATCATAGGGTTTACGTTTTTCAGCAAAATCAGGCGCGTCTTTATCAAATAAAAACTCTAATCTTTCTTCCAAGCCTTCTTGAGAGACTTTAACTAAATAGTCTTCAATCGACAGGCCTTCTGTTGGAAAGTCCGGTAAAACATACTCACCTAATCGGACAGTAACATTACAACGTTTAGCGATTTCTACTGAGTTGGCCAGTGCCTCTGGAATATCTGCAAACAGCTCAAGCATTTCTTCTTCGCTACGCAGATATTGCTCTTTCGAGTATTTTCTAGGTCGACGTTTATCATCTAAGGTAAAGCCATCATGGATGGCGACGCGAATTTCATGAGCATCAAAGTCATCTGGACTTAAAAACATCACCTCATTGGTGGCAACCACAGGCAATTCATGACGAGCCGCCAGTTCTACGGCAAGGTGAAGGTAATTTTCCTCGTCGTTACGGCCAGTTCTGATTAACTCAAGGTAAAAGCAATTAGGAAAGTATTGCTGATAAAACGCTAGCATTTGCTCGACAAATTCACGATTGCCTTTTAATAACGCTTTACCAACGTCACCTTCTCGGCCGCCGGAAAGTAAAATCAAGCCTTGCGCATGCTCAATTAACCAATCTCTATCTAATACCGCCTTACCTTGGATATGGCCACGTAAATACGCTTTGGAGATTAATTCCGTTAAATTTTTATAGCCGACGTTGCTGGTCGCTAAAATCACTAAACGCGATAGTTCATCTTCTAGCGCCGGACTTTTAACCCAGAAATCACAACCAATAATAGGTTTGATACCGGCGCCATGTGCGGCATGATAATACTTTACTAAGCCACATAAGTTGGTTTGGTCGGTTAACGCCATCGCAGGCATATTTAATTCGGCCGCTCGTGCAACGATGGGCTTAACTTTTTTTAAGCCATCAGACATCGAATAATCACTATGTATTCGAAGATGGACAAACTTTGGCTGCTTTGTTGTGGCTAATTGACCAGACTCAATAGCAGGGATTGGTAACTCAGATTCAGACATCTAGCGCTCTAATTATTTTTATGATGCGTTGCTGCATTAGCGAGTACATTGGCGACCGGCTTGAAACTTCTACGATAACAGTCAAGCACGCCATGTTCGATGATTTTTTCTAAGTGCACTTTGGTCGGGTAACCTTTATGTTGGGCAAAGCCATAATAAGGATATAATTTATCTAAGGCGATCATTTCATCATCTCTAACCACTTTCGCCAAAATAGAAGCGGCACTGATTTCCGCGACACGAGCATCACCTTTGACGACACTTTGTGAGGGAATATTACCGCTTTCATGGGCAAATGTAGGACAGCGATTACCATCAACTAAAACAAAATCAGGCAATACCGCTAAGCCTTGTACTGCTCGTTGCATGGCTAACATAGTCGCGTGCAGAATATTAAGAGTATCTATTTCTTCGGGAGAAGCACGACCTATCGACCAAGCAATAGCGCGCTGCTTGATTTCTACTGACAATAACTGTCGTTTTTTATCTGAGAGTTTCTTTGAGTCCATTAATCCCTCAATAGGATTATCAGGATCTAATATCACCGCTGCGGTGACCACGTCTCCGACCAGAGGGCCACGTCCCACTTCGTCGACACCGGCAATACAATAGGCAACCGGATATTCAAAAGGCTCAATTATTTTTTTCACTGCCGGCATAATGACTCTGCTTTAATCTTGTAATAAATCAATAACAGCGTTTGCTGCCTGCTTACTGGCATTTTGCCTAAGTGCTAAATGAATGTCTGTGTAGGCTTGGTTCAACGCTGACTGATCTTCAAATAAGCGCTCTTGCACCAATGGTAGTATGTTTGCTACCGTCACCTCGCCTTGCAGCAATTCAGGTACTAGGCTTTTGTTGGCCAGCAAGTTAGGCAAAGAAAACCACTGCAATTTTACCAAGCCTTTAAACATGTGGTAAGTCAAGGGATTAAATTTATAACAAATTACCATTGGGCGTTTTACTAAAGCCGCCTCTAGCGTTACCGTGCCAGATGCGGTCAATAAACAATCACTAGCCGCCATCACTTGTTGAGTTTTGCCAACAATAATATTAACGGGCACGCCTGGTGCTATTTTTTCATGCAACTGCTGAAATTGTTCCGCTCTTTTATCACTGATCATCGGCACGACAAATTGCAGTTCAGCGGCTTTACCTTGCTCACTGTCTAACAATTGTTGCGCGGTTTGTAAGAAGGGTTCAACCAAGCGTGCAAGCTCACCGCCTCGACTACCCGGCATCAACGCCAATATTTTAGCCGTTTCAGATAAACCTAACGCTTGTCGCGCCGTCAGCTTATCTGACACTAAGGGAATATCATCCGCCAGCGAATGACCAACAAAGGTACAAGGTATTCGGTGTTTATCATAAAAAGCTTTTTCAAAAGGTAGTAACGACAACACCATATTGGTCGCTTTCGCTATCTTAAAAACCCGTTTTTCACGCCAAGCCCACACCGATGGGCTAACATAATGTACGGTTTTTATCGCCTGTGACTTTAACTTTCCTTCCAAAGTAATATTAAAGTCTGGCGCATCAATACCGATAAAAACAGCGGGTTTATTGGCAATAAAATAATCAGTTAAAGATTTTCGAATATGCAATAACCGGCGCAGCCGACCTAAGACTTCAAACACCCCCATCACTGATAATTCTTCCATGTCATATAGACTATCAAAGCCTAACGCCAACATTTTAGGACCACCGATACCAATAAACTTCGCCTTTGGGTAGTTCGATTGCAGTTGTTGCATTAAACCAGCGCCTAGCGTGTCGCCAGAATGCTCGCCAACCACTATAGCGAATGTAACTTCAGAATTATTCATAGTTTGATGAGTCGTAATGCTTGAGAGTTAAAGATCTAGAATGCACTGCCATTACCCGTAACTAACGGATAATGCCGCGGCTCGAATTTTTAATAAAATCGGTAAATAAGCTCAACTCTGCAATATTTTCATTACCTTCTGCAATTTTTTCTATCGCTTCTTCAACTGTTAACCCTTGACGATAAACCGCTTTATAAGCGCGTTTTATCTGTAAAATAACGTCTTTATCAAAACCACGGCGCTTTAAGCCTTCACTATTTAAACCAAAAGGCTTAGCTGGTTGACCTGAAGCCATGACATAAGGAGGAATATCTTTAAGAATTAATGAATTAGCACCGATAAAGCTATGGGCGCCAATATGACAAAACTGATGAACACCTGTCATGCCACCAATAATCGCATGATCGCCTACGTGCACATGGCCGGCGATTGAAGCACCATTTGCCAAAATACAATGACTGCCAACCATACAATCGTGGGCAACATGGGTGTAGGCCATAAAGAGGTTATTACTACCAATTTTCGTTAAGCTATTATCTTGAATTGTACCGCGATGAACAGTGCAGTTTTCACGGAAAGTATTATTATCGCCAATCACCAACTCAGTTGGCTCACCGGCATATTTTAAGTCTTGGCAGTCTTCACCGATAGAAGCAAATTGAAAAATACGATTGCCTTTACCTAGCGTTGTTGGGCCATTAATAACCACATGTGAGCTTATTTCACAATGATCACCAATTACAACATTGGCCGCTACATAGGTCCAAGGGCCTATTTTTACATTCTTACCAATAACTGCACCAGCTTCAATAATCGCTTGCGGATGGATCAATGACGTTGAGTTCATCATTTTACAATGCTCTTCTTGCACACATTAAATCAGCAGAGCAGACAACTTTGCCGTCGACTTTTGCTTCACCATAAAATTTCCACATGCCTCGGCGTTCTTTAATAAATTCCAGATGTAAATGCATAGTGTCGCCGGGGTGTACCGGTTTTTTAAATTTCGCTTTATCGATAGAAGCAAATAAAAACAGTTCGCCATCACTTTTATCGGCAACCGATTTAAAGCCTAAAATACCGCTAGCTTGAGCTAAGGCTTCGAGAATAAGCACACCCGGGAAAATAGAATAGCTAGGAAAGTGGCCCATAAATGCTGGTTCATTTACCGTAACGTTTTTAATCGCGTGAATTGATTTACCTGGGGTATAATCAAGTACCCGATCAACTAATAGAAACGGGTATCGATGTGGAATAATCGTTTTAATTTCTTCAACATTAATGGTGTTTTTTTGCGCTTCCAAATTTAATTCCTCTCAGTTTTACGATGCTGTCATAGCATTAGCTTTTAAAAGCTACTAATTCTTTCTCAACGGCGCTTACGCGTTTAGTTAGTGCCTCGAGCTTTCTAATTCTAGCATTGTTCTTATGCCATGTTTTATTAGGCTGACACGGCATGCCGGAAGAGTATACACCCGCTTCTTCAATAGATTTAGTGACCATGGTCATACCGGTAAAAACACTACCATCGGCAATTTTAATATGACCATTGATACCAACAAGGCCTGCAATAACACAATTTTTACCTATTTCGGTACTGCCGGCGATAACACTGCAAGCTGCCATAGCGGTATTCTCTCCGATAACGACATTATGAGCAATCTGTATTTGGTTATCTAGAATAACGCCATTATGAATAATAGTATTACCTAAGGCGCCGCGGTCTATCGTGGTACTGGCCCCTATCTCAACATTATCACCTATGATGACAGTACCTAATTGCGGTATCTTAACCCAATTACCTTTATTATTTGCATAACCAAAACCGTCCGAGCCAATCACGGTATTGGCCTGCACTAAACAGTTTTCACCAATCTCTACACCATGATAAATACTAACATTAGCCCATATAGTGGTATTTAGACCTATCTGCGCAGCAATACCAATAAAGCTTCCTGCGCCAATACTCACGCCATCAGCAATACTCACCCCAGTTTCAATTACAGCATTTGCGCCTATTGTCACATCTTCGCCAATGATAGCGCCTTCATCGATGATGGCACTTGGGTGAATCTGGCTTGCGGGCTTGGGCGTAGTATCAAGTAACTGTGCAACCAAAGCATAGCCCATATAAGGGTTGTCCATCACTAAGGCATTACATTGGCATTGAGTCGCTTCAGCTTTAGTGACAATGACCGCACTAGCTTTAGTACTCGCTAATTGCTCGCTATATTTACTATTCGCTAAAAAGGCAATTTGTCCGGCTGTCGCATCTGCTAAAGTGGCAATACCTGAGATTTCGCATTGCTCATCACCTTGAACAACCGCCCCTATTCTTTTTGCAATGTCTGCGAGAATGTAACTCATAAATTTAAACTTCTTTTTAGAGTGAATCTAAAGCATAGATTTAAAGAAAAGCGATAACCCTGTGGGCTAAACGCAATATTCCGAATCAAGTTGATTCGGAATATTAAAGATAAACCAGCAAGCAAAGAATGAACGGTAAATTTTTTATTCATTCGAGCTGAAAGATTGTTATTTCAGTTTGCTAACTTGCGCAACCACTTCTGATGTAATGCTACTGTCAGGTTTTGCATAAACAACAGCGCTTTGCTCAAGGACTAGATCATAGTCTCCTTTAGCGGCAATATTATCAATTGCTTGGCGAACTAATGCGACAATTTTGTTGGTTTCTTCGTTTTTACGGGTACCGGTTTCTTGTTGAAACGCTTTACCTTTAGTTTGATAATCTTTAAATAACGAACCCATTTTTTCATCTAAGTCCGCTATTTCTTTAGCACTCATCAAAGAACCATCGCGTTTCTTCTTTTCTTGAAGATACTTAATGTCTTCCTCAAGTTGAGCAAGTATAGCTTTTTCATCTTTGAATTCTTCTTCTAAGCTTTTCATTACTGCAGCAGTTTGTGGAATTTTACCCATCACTTCCTGGAAATTTACTACCGCAATTTTTTGATCGGCTGCCATAACTGAACTTGCAAGTAAAAGGCTTGATGCTGTCGTAGCAATTACCATAGATTTAATCAATTTTTTCAATTTTTACTCCTAAAATATTTTCTAATATTTTTTATCTTTTTTGGTTATGCGGTAGTTATACCGCCTCACGTAATTTGGTTCAAGGCAATTTATTTAAACAATAGCGAATTTATTTAGTTAGCACACTAAATTAAAATTAAAATGTTTGACCAATATTAAAACTAAAGAACTCAGTATCATCGCCTTCTTCCTCTTTCAAGGTTCTGGCAAAGCTAAAAATCATTGGTCCCATCGGCGACAACCATTGCACTGATAAACCGGCAGATGCGCGATAACGACCGGGATCTGAATAGTCGGCAATTTTTGCCGACTCTACTGTAGCTAAGTCTTTAAAATCTGCTAAATTAAATTCTGTATCCCAAACATTGCCCGCATCAACAAAGATGCTTGTACGGACACTATTACTAAAGCCTTCATCTAAAAATGGTGTTGGCACGATTAGTTCTACCCCTGCAATAGCAATGGCATTGCCGCCAACAGAACGTCTAGATGTTTGAATAAAATCGTGATCAGGTCCTAAACAACAACCGCCACTGCTAACTAAATCTAAGCCAACCGAATCCGGCGTCCCAGGGATCGATGTTGGTCGACGATAAATTGCACGTGGCCCGACAATATTAGATTCGAAGCCTCGTAATGTGCCTGAGCCACCTGCTCTAAAGTTTTCCCAAAACGGTAGCACTTGGTCATTACCTTCAACCGTGCCGTAGCCATTACCGTAACCTAACTGAAACTTAGCTAAAACGGTCCAGCGTTGATCGCGCGTTAGCGGGAAGTACCATTTTGTATCTAAGTTAATTTTAAAGTAGTTAACATCTGAATTAGGCGTGGTCATTTTATATGACAGACTTTGCTGAGAGCCATCGGTCGGAAAAGTTCCACGATTTAGTGTTGAACGTGAAATCGCCGCATTTAAATCAAAGTTTTCAAAACTCAAACCTCCGTCGGGATCGTTTGGAAAACTTTGATTTAAAT
>Ga0209344_10001158_pt1 | contig 36517 bp, 33 predicted proteins | sample Cruoilmetagenom6_FD_187293 | JGI IMG/M metagenome (GOLD analysis project Ga0209344, IMG submission 187293) | Oil polluted marine microbial communities from Coal Oil Point, Santa Barbara, California, USA - Santa Barbara Oil Seep Sample 6 (SPAdes)... | ecosystem: Environmental > Aquatic > Marine...
CAAACCAAGAATTTGCTGCTAAGTATGGTGTTAGAAACATACCTACAGTATTGGTTTTTCAAGGAGGTGAAGTTGTTGGTCGCCAAGTTGGAGTTGCACCTAAAAAAGCTTATTCAGACGCTATCGATGCACTTTTGTAGTCAATACTCTAAAAGAAATGATAAAAGGTTTGCCAATATGGTGAACCTTTTTTAGTTTAGATATCTTATGGATTTACAGCAAGAACTTAACAAAACAGGTGGATTTAAAAATCTAGAATTATTAGCTAAACAAGTCGTTGAAGGCTTTATTGCTGGAATGCATAAAAGTCCGTTTCATGGGTTTTCTGCTGAGTTTGCTGAGCATAAAATTTACAACCCAGGAGAGAGTACTAAACATATAGATTGGAAACTCTATGCGAAAACAGACCGTTTGTATACTAAACGTTATGATGAGGAAACCAATTTACGCTGTCATATTATATTAGATAATAGTAGTTCTATGCATTATCCGGAATCGGCAGGAACGCATATAGACCATCTTAATAAAATTGCATTCTCAGCTTTAGCAAGTGCATCTTTAATGCATATTCTAAAAAAGCAGCGTGATGCTGTTGGTTTGAGTATTTACAGTGACAACTACGATTTTTATGCTCCAGAAAAGGGGAGTGAGCGTCATCATCAAATGTTATTACATAAATTAAGTGACGCTGTAGTTTCTAAACCTGAGACTAAAACAACAGAAACATACAGATATTTGCATCAGATTGCCGAAAAAATTCATCGTCGTTCCTTAATTTTTGTGTTTACAGATATGTTTCAAACGTCAGAAGATGACGAAAAACTGTTTGAAGCATTACGACATTTAAAGCATAATAAGCATGAAGTAGTCTTATTTCATGTTTTTGATAAAGAAAAAGAACTGTCTTTTGATTTTGATAATAGGCCCAAACGATTTATAGATGTGGAGACTGGAGATCATATTAATTTGTATGCAGATAATATTAAACATACTTATGAAAAAGCTGTAAAAGAATACTTTACGAGCTTGAAACTAAGGTGTGGTCAGTACAGAATTAAGTATGTAGAAGCTGATATTAATGCTGGATTTGATAACATATTGACGACTTATATGATAGAGCGTCAAAAATTTATTTAAAATATTTTTTATTTTTTTAGTTTTTTGTTTGTCAAATTAAAAATGCGGTGTATATTTGCCCTCGCAATTAAGCAACGGTCTGGTAGTTCAGCTGGTTAGAATGTCGCCCTGTCACGGCGAAGGTCGCGGGTTCGAGTCCCGTCCAGACCGCTAAAATTGCAAAGAGAAGCTTCAAGAAATTGAGGCTTTTTTTTAGCAATTAAAAGACGTTGTGTTGTTCCAAGAGAGATCTTGGAAGTAGTTTACCAAAGCAATTTGGTATTCCAATGAAAGGCTTTCCTTTTTTCTGAATAAGAAGATTGGGATGCTTTTTTGTTTTAGGGCTATTTTAAACCTTTATCTTACAGTGTTACTTAGTCTATCTTCTATTGAAATCATTAGGTTGTCTTAAAAAAAATCTTAAAGAATAGTGAAACTGTACTGTCTTTGGCTGTGCAGTTTTAATAAAAAATATATAACCTCCATCTTTGAGTACTAATTCTAGTTTTGATGATTTTTATGATGAGTATTTATAAACTGTGCAATATGTATGTCTATAAAGTATTATTGGTAAATTCTTCTATTCTGATGCGTTAGTTTTTAGTTGAAATATAGGATTTTGTAAGATTTTTAAGACCTGTAGCTGGTTTTCTTTTTCTTGAGCTATGAGTACTTGTGTATTTTATATTCAAAGTGTTGTTGTAGTATGCGATTTTGATCTAAATTTGGTTAAAAAAACTATAAAATTTAATAAAGCAAAACTGATGTTTATAGGTCAAGTTGTCAACAAGTTATGAACATATAATGTGTATTTGGTCAGTTAAAATATGTATTTTGTCGACAATTAGTTAGGATGTTTTAAAAATACGTTTATATTTGCAGTGCTGATTAAGTTTTTAAAACGCTTAAAAAGTGAAATTTTAATCCATTTTACTATTAGACATTTGCTTGTCTAGAAAAACGTCCCTCGTTTTAATTTATAGTACAATTTTAGGTAGCCCCTAAAATAGTTAATAATCCATTCCCTTCCCTCAATGTAACGTTTTGCGTTGCGCAGTTTAATGTTGACTATTTTGTAAACCCTAAATTTATATATACATATGAAAACCCTAAAAATTACTATTGCCCTAGCCGCTGTATTATTATTAACTGTATCTGGAGTACAATCTGAAGCTGTTGTAGCTAATAATGATGAACCTACTTATAACACGCATGAGAATTATGATTTAATTGCGCACACAAAAAATAAAGTTAAGTTAAAGACTAACGGTTAAACCTTCGTCAAAAAAAATATATTAATAATTAGCCCTAATTACGATTAGGGCTTTTTGCCTTCCATATATTTAATATACCTTTGAGTAAATACTTATAATTAAATTGTTGAGGGCTTTATTTTTAATATTATTTTTATGTACAAAAATTTATGGTCAGAACTCTGGCCGTAATACGATAGCTATTCAGGTAGATTCACTTATAGAAGAATCTAAGAAGTCTAATTATTCGCAAGAGGAACGCATTGCTATCAGTCTTCAATCCGTTGAGATTGCTAAAACTTCAAAAATTGATTCTTTAGTATTAAAAGCAAATCGAAATCTATCTTTAAAATATTTTTATGCAGAAGATTATGACAAATACATCTCTGTAAATCAATTCAATTATAAATTAGCTAAAAAACTTAAAGACACTTCTGCTCTTGCTGTATCTGCAGGGAATCTGGCGAGTTACTATAAGTTTGTTAAAGTCTATGATAGTTCTTTTTTCTATTTTTCTAAATCTCTAAAATATTATTCGACATTAAAAAATTATAAGGAAGAGGCGTATTCTTTAATGAGTATTGCAGATTTACAGTATAATGAGAAAGATTATACCTCGAGCGAAACCAATGCCATTCGGGCTATAAAACTTTTGAATGATTTACCAGAAAATGAAGATAATTTAGACGATTTATGGATATTACATAATAGAATTGCCGGTATATTTTCGGAGCTTAATCAGTTTGATAAATCTATCCAATACCATGATAAGGCTATAGATATAGCTAACAAAATGAACGACGGTTTTCTTAATAGAGTTTTCTCTATCCATAATAAGGCATTTGTTTATAAGAAAATTGGAGATTACGATAAGGCTATTGAGTTGTATAGTAGTTTGTTGCCGTTGCGATCAAAGTATCATGAAGAGGATCCTACTTTTTATGCTTTAATTATGAGTAATCTTGGGCATACCCAACTGCTTAATGGTAATAGAAATTACTCCGAGCTTTCAAAAACTTTTCATGAAGCACATGATTTAGCTGTACAGTATGATGATGATTTAATCAGGATTGCTGTAGATATTGATTTGTCTAAATTTTATCTCGAATTCGAGGAAAATGATTCAGCTTATATATATGCTGAGGAAGCTTATAACATATCCAAAAAGTTATATGCTAACAATTATACATTAGAAGCATTAATGCTGCTTTCAAAAATTAAAAAAGGTGAAGAAGGTAAACGTTATTTATATGAGTATATTAAGTTAAGTGATAGTTTAATAAATATAGAACGTAACGTTAGGAATAAATTCGCAAGAATAGAATATGAAACTGATCAGTTAGTTGCAGAAAATGAAAAAATTTCTAAAGAAAATTTATACTTACTTATCTTATCTATTGGTTTATTGGTAACAGCAATTTTAACTTATCTATTCGTTTCTCAACGTGCAAAAAATAGAAAGTTAAAGCTTATACAGGTACAGCAAAAAGCAAATGAAGATATTTATAATTTAATGTTAGTGCAGCAAGATAAAGTGGATGAAGCTAGAGCCAAGGAGAAAATAAGAATATCAAAAGAATTGCACGATGGTGTATTGGGAGGACTCTTTGGTGTGCGCTTAAGTTTGGATAGTATTAATTTTAAAGAAGGAAAAGAAGCTATGATGACTAGGGCTAAATATATTAGTCAGCTTCAAACTGTTGAACAAGATATACGTAAAATATCTCACGAATTAAATACTGATTTTGTAGCAGGATCTGGGTTTATGGATATTCTTACTGAACTTATTGAAAACCAAGCTGTAGCTTATAACTTAGAACATCAATTTAGTTATACGGATGATATTAGTTGGGATTTGGTGTCCAATAAAACCAAAATTAATATTTACAGAATCATTCAAGAGTCCATGCAAAATATCTATAAGCATGCTAATGCAAAAACGATAAAAATTAGTATTTCATTAGAAAAACACTTAATTTGCATAGATATTATTGACGATGGCAAAGGCTTTGATACTTCTAAAAGTAGAAAAGGTATTGGGTTAAAAAACATGAGATCTCGTGTTGAAGATATTGAAGGTGAGATTTCATTTTCGTCCCAGCCATACAATGGAACACAAGTTAATGTTCAGATTCCCTATATAAACCAATCAGCATGACCCGAGCGCAAAACGAATTTCAATATTTATTGTAATACGTTTAGTGTGAGAATAACATGTGACCAAAAAAAATAACCACATGAATCATATCAACATTTTAATGGTAGATGACCACCCAATTATTATCGAAGGCTATCAAAATGTGTTAATGGCAACAAAGCAAAATGATCAAACTTTGCATATAGATACAGCGCATAATTGTGACGAAGCAGTTATTATGATAGAGCGTGCATCAAAAAAATACCCATATCATGTTTGTTTTTTTGATATCAGTTTACCTGGATCAGAAGATGGCCAGTATGCCTCAGGTGAAGACTTGTCTTTACTGGCAAAAAAATTAATGCCTAGAGCTAAGATTGTCATTCTTACCATGTTTAATGAAACGTTTAGAATTCATAATATAATTAAAGAAATAAATCCAGATGGCTTTCTTATAAAAAGTGATTTAACATCTATGGAATTGGCAGATGGTTTTCAGCAAATATTAAAATCTCCACCTTATTATAGTAGTACGGTTAATAATTATTTAAAAAAAACAATTTCTAGTGATATTTATGTTGATGATATTAATCGAAAAATTCTGCATTTGCTATCACAAGGTATTAAGACAAGAAGCTTAAATGAGTATGTAGATATTTCTACAAGTGCGATAGAAAAGCGAAAAAAACAACTTAAACTTTTGTTTTCTGTAGAAGATGGAAAGGACGAAACATTACTAAAAGAGGCCCGAGAAAAAGGGTTTTTATAAAAAAAGAGATAAAATACGGCTTGTTTTTGATTGAAAAATACTCTTGAAAGCATTGTTAATGCTATAAACTACGGTTTCTCCACAGTAAGTTTGCGGTTTTTCCACAGTAAAAAGTGAAAGCGCTGCCTTATCTTTACGCCATCAGCAAGAATTAATTAATCCCTCGTTAAGTAATTGTTGAATTAATAGCAAGAATTGAAACCTAGTCACATAGTATGCGGCTAGGTTTTTTTCTTATATAATGTTTTTAAGATTTAATACCAACTTGTGTTGTGTTCCGATAATTTGACAATAAAAAAGCCTAAGTAAATTATAGCAACAATAAATTTTAAAAAAGTAGATGCTATAAATCCTAAGAACGATCCAAAAGCAGCTTTTAATGCTTTATTAAAATCATTGCGATGCATCATTTCTCCAATAAGTGCACCAACAAAAGGGCCAATTATAATGCCAAATGGAATAGGAGAAAATAAACCAATAATTAAACCTAAAGTGGTGCCAATCATTCCAGCTTTACTACCACCAAAACGTTTGGTGCCAATGGCAGGAATAATATAATCTAGTATATAAATAAAAACGGCAAATACTAGAGTGACAATTAAAAAGGTTGTACTTAATTCTATACCATCTGTAAAATGAAGCACTAAAAGACCAACCCAACTGGTTAGTGGTCCGGGTAAAACAGGAAGAAAACTACCTAGAATACCTAAGATCATTAAAAGTAGTGCTAAGAGCACTAAAAAAATTTCCATATATGTAATTTGAATTCATCTATACGTCGCAATAAGCAGACCAAAGTTACATTTATTAACTAAAAAATTAGTTTAAACTAATTTTTTAGTTATATTAGCAGTGTGATTTGGAAAAAAGCATAAAAATGTATTTCAAGATTTAAGAGTAATTATAAATGTAATCTCATTGAAAATCAATATGATAGTTGTGGGATTGTGAATAAAGTATAGCACAAGATGAAACAGTTAACAAAAGCAGAAGAGGAAATTATGCAAGCTTTATGGCAGCTTAAAAAAGCCAATGTAAAATCTATAATTGAAATTTTACCAGAGCCTAAGCCTGCATATAATACGGTGTCTACAATCGTAAGAATTTTAGAAAGTAAAGGTTTTGTAAACTATGAGAAAAAAGGAAAAGGACATGTTTACTTTCCTATAGTTGCTAAGGAATCTTATAGTAATCAGTCTATTAATAAATTAGTAGACAATTATTTTCAAGGTTCTTTTAAAAGTATGGTGTCGTTTTTTGTTCAGAAAAATGACGTAAATGTTAAGGATATTGAAACCTTACTCAACGAAATTAATAAAAAAGACTAATTATGTTGTATTCTATTCTTCAAATTATCGCGTTTCAAGCGTTGTTTTTATTGATTTATGATTTGTTTTTAAAGCGAGAAACCTTCTTTAATTACAATAGAGCGTATTTAATAATCGCATCGCTTTTATCACTTGTATTGCCATTTCTCAAATTTCCTCAATTACAAACCATGGCGACTAAAGATATGGTGATTCATTTGCCAGAAGTGTTTATTGGCACTAAAACCCCAACCGTTTATGAGGTGCAAACTGCAGAATTAGCGGGTATTATTTTAGAGCAGCCACAAACACCCATTTGGCAACTCATTGCGGTGACAGGCATTGTAATAGCATCCGTAATTTTTCTGATTAAAATCACCAAATTATATTGGCTAAAACATAAAAATCCTAAACGATGGAAAGGTAATATCCTTATTGTTAAGCTCATAAAAAGTAGTGCGGCATTTTCGTTTTTCAACACCATATTTTTAGGAGAACATATTTCAGAGTCCGAAAAACCAACAATTTATAAGCACGAACTAGTGCATATTGAAGAATATCACACCGTAGATCTGTTATTTTTTGAAGTGCTTCGCATCGTGTTTTGGTTCAATCCTTTGGTGTATATCTACCAACACAGAATTAAAGAATTACACGAATATATTGCCGATGCCAAAGCGGTAAAGCAAAGTGGTAAAGCAGATTATTATACAAGTTTACTCAATCAGGTTTTAGATGTTAATCAGGTGTCTTTTACCAATACATTTTTTAATAAATCATTAATCAAAAAACGAATTGCTATGTTGCAAAAATCAAAATCAAAACAGCTTCATCTCATAAAATACGCCTTGTTAATTCCTATGGTTTTTGGGATGTTAATTTATACGTCTACAGAAGTTAGAGCGCAGCAAAATAAAGAGCAAAACGAACAAGTTGTTGATCAGGAAATTACTGATGAAGCCTTGATTGTTAAATATTACAATGAGTTGGTTGCTATGAAAAAAGCCGGAGCTGATTTTAATGAGCTTTTTGAATATGCAGGATTTAGTGATAATAGTTTAGAAAAGTATCTGCTGTCTAAAGAAGAGTTTTTTAAAATGCATGCTTTTAGATTGTATATGTCGGATAGTCATGTTCAAAAAAAATCAGAAGATGGTACACTTAATCAAGAGGATCTCGATTATTCTGAATTTATGAAAGAAAGCAGGTATAAAAACTATGCAGAATATAAAACGTACAAAAACACAACAGCAGCAAAAGAACATTGGGAGTTAAATACTCAAGATGGTATTCTTAAATTATTTGTAGAAGATTTAGCTAATAAAACAAAAGAAGAAGAAGCAAAGTTTAATGGCTTACTAAAGCAGTTAGAAAGTGATTCATATTTTAAAAAACTTGTAGTTACAGACGGTATACAGACGTTTGCAATAGATTCTTACACTTCAAACCAAACTACAGAAACAGTTCTAGAGATTAATGAAAACATAGAAGTTCCTTTTTCAGTTATAGAAGAAACGCCAACGACATTTGAATGTAAAGATTTAGAATCTAATAAAGAACGAAAAGAATGTTTTAGTAACTTTGTAAACAAGCACATCGGTAAAAACTTTAATACAGATATAGGTGATAATTTAAGTCCAGGAAAAAAACGAATCTTTTTACAATTTAAAATTGATAAAGATGGTTCTGTTAAAGATATTAAAGCTAGAGGTCCAAGTCCAGAATTAGAGACAGAAGCTAAGCGTGTTATAGCAACCCTACCTCAGTTTATTCCAGGTAAACAAAAGGGAGACGTTGTGGTTGTGCCTTTTTCTATTCCTATTGTTTTTCAGATTCATGGAGATTCTAAAAACGTAATAGATCTTAAAAAAGATAGCTTACAAGTACTAGAAAGCTTAAGGAAACGTGCTGTAGAGCGTTTAAACGATAAAGAAAATGTGCCTTTTAGTGTCGTTGAAATAGCACCAGCTTACTCGAGTTGCGTAGATCGGTCTTCAGAGGCAGACAAAAGGGCATGTACGGTGAGTACTATCAATTCATTTGTAAATAAAAATTTTAATCTCAATTTAGCGCAATCATTGGGATTGTCTTCTGGTAAAAAACGAATTCTTGTGCAATTTACAATAGATAAAAATGGGGATGCTAAAACTATTAGAGCTAGAGGGCCACATCCTAAATTAGAAGAAGAAGCCGTTAGAGTTATAAAATTATTACCACAATTTATACCTGGGCAACAAAATGGTGAACTTGTAAATGTGCCGTTTTCTTTACCAATTGAATATCAAATTCACGGCTCTAAAAAATAATAATTGCGTATGAAACTATTTTTTGGGCTATTAACGGTCGTGTTTACCTTAAATTTAAATGGACAAAACTCTAAGGTGAAAGCAGATCATCTCTATAGTAATGGTAACTTTTCCAAAGCTATAGAGGTTTATAAGTCTTTAGATAATTTAGAGGAGGTTTACGATGATATTGCAAAAGCCTATATGGCCATAGGGAATTATGGAGAAGCTTTAAATAATTATGAAAAAGCCATACAAGCGAATGCAGATGACCTTTTGTTGCAGTATGAATACGCAAAATTGTTAGCAAGAACAAAACAATATAAAGACGCTAATCAGCGATTTTCAAACTTAATTGCATCCGATAGTTTAAACCCTAATTACTATTATGAATTAGGTGTTGTTTTAGAAAAGCAAAAAGACACTGCGGCCTTACAGCAATTTCAAAAAACATTTAAGCTGGATGCAACACATCAAAAAGCCATTTTTAAAATAGCCAAACATCATTTAATAAAACGAAATTTTATAGAGGCACATCGTTATATAGATAAAGGATTAGAAAGCTATAAAAACAATATAGAGTTGATTAGTTTAAAAGCCCAAACCTATTACCATCAAGACTATTATACACATGCTGTTGTTTGGTTTAATAAATTGTTGGATTTGGGCGAAAAATCTGAGTTCATACATGAAAAGCTAAGCTTGAGTTACGCGCAAAATTCAGATTACGAAGACGCCATTTATCACAGAAAGCAAGCCTTAAAATATAACCCAAACGATGCTAGTGCAATATTTGTTATTGGTACGTATTACGAGAGGTTAAGCGATTTTGAAAAAGCAGAAGCGTATATTTCTAAAGCCATAAAACTTCAAGATCGATCGTTAGCAGACGAGTATCAACGATTGGGAACGCTTTATAATCGACAGAAAAAGTATGATCAAGCTATTAAAGCCTTTCAGAAATCGTTAAAAGAAGATCCTTCTAATATCATGGCCGAGTTTTATATCCTTAGAACTAAAGATGAATATTATGCTGATATAGATAGTAAAATTAGGCTGTATGAACAATTTATTGAGAAGAAGGCAAAAAGCCCATTTTTGAGCTATGCTGAAGGTCGACTCAAAGAATTAAAGCAAGAAAAATTTTTAGAAGAAGAATAATTCCTCATAAAAAATGAAATCAACGCATAGAGCTAAGGCTTCAATCTAAAAGCGAAGTTGTCTAGCCGCTTTTTGAATAAAATATCGTACTTTTCGCTATCAGAACACTAGTAATGAATCGAATTGTTTGTCTTTTAATCTTGCTTTTTGCAACCTCTTGCAATTATTTTGAAAAGAAGAAAGTTTATCCTGAAGATTTGCTTGAGGAAGAACTGCAAACCTTTAATTGGAATGAAGTAGATACTTACCCAACATTTACTGATTGTGAATACATGACTTCTAAAGCGGATAGTAGAATGTGTTTTCAAAATACATTAATCACTAATGTTAATCGGTATTTAGAAGCTCAAAATTTAGTGGTTTCTAATGATGTTAATGATACTATTACACTTAAAATTAAGATTGATAATTTGGGATTATTAGAAATAGAATCCATTAATATTCAGCCAGAAACTATACAGGAAATCCCGGAAATAGATAGTCTGCTAAGACAAAGCTTACAACATGTTCCAAAAATATTTCCTGCAATAAAAAGGGGACAGCAAGTGACTACTGCGTTTGAATTACCTGTAATAGTAAGGATTGATTAAATCGTTATTAGGTCTATTTTATCCTAACGAAGTATTTTTATCAAACTGTCAAACAGGCTTTAAAATAGTGCGACAAAAGAATCGTATTATTACAAATTAAATTTATAACCTACAGCAATATCGGTTGAAAAATTACCTTGATTGTCTAAAAAAATAGCGAATAATTCTCCATAAGTAATTGTAATATAACCACTAGAACCAACTTTAATGTCAGATCCTATTCCAAAAATGAAAGGAATATCAAACGAAGTCTCACTTTGGTTTTCTTGTTTTCCGCTAGCATCTTGAAAAGAAGAACTGGCAATATTTACAGTTGCTAATTTTACTTGACCATAAATAGAGAATGTAGGTTTGTTTATAATTCTATAACGATACCCTAATGCAGCTTCGTTTGTACTATAGTTAAAATCTTCATCATCAAATGTATGACGCCCTTGAATAAATCCAGAATGACGCTGAGAAGAATTGGCTTCAAAAATTTCTAATTCTCCACCAATGAGTAGTACTTTTGAGTTTTCAGGATTATTAACAAAAGGACTGTTCGTCAATCCGCCAAAAACACCTAATCTAAAGCCTACTTTTCGAGATGTTGCTACTGAGGTATAAGTAGAGTCTGCAGACATATTATAAGTGTTAATAAAAGCTTTAAGGTCGTAAAGTGTAAATTTTAGCTTATCTGTTGCCGTGCCGTTTGTAAGATTACTTAGTGTGGTTTTGTATTCTTCAAGGAAATTTCGTTTGCTTTCTTTTGTGTTCTTTAATTCGGTAATAGTGCCATTTTCAGATTTGACAAAATAGCGATAGTTACCGTCATCACTTGTCCAAAGTAAATCTAACGTTCCATCTACTTCTGTTTTAAGCTCAAGCGTTTCTCCATTAATTGTATAGTTTTCTTGACTATGATTAAATTGAAAAGTCAAAAACAAAAGCATTGATAATAGTATGTTTTTCATTTGAAGTTTGGAGTTGGTTTAAGTAAAGCTACCTAATTTTTTTTAAAAGAGCACTATTTCTTAACGCTTCTGCCTTTCCAATGATAAGATTTAAAGAATGATAGGAATGCAATATAGACACTAAAGAAGGGATAAATGAGACTAGAAAACATATAAGAAAGCAATAGGTTTTCTTGTTTAAAAAAGCGTGCTGCTTTAAATAATAGTAAGAAGTCAATGCTAAATTTAATCACAAATAAAGCTATGGCTATTTTAGGAGTTATATAATTAAGAAAAGCAGCCGGCATAAGTAATAAACAGGTTAAATTTCCCAGTAAAACAATTAAGCCAACACATTTTGCAAACCAATTATTGTAATTACTCGTTTTTGAAGCCCAACGTAAACGTTGCTGTATTAATTGGTCTATATTTTTTACAGGATGAGTTGTTACAATAGCCTTCTTAGATTTTAGATAGTGCACTTTTTTTGGCGCTTTTTTCCATAATTTTTCAAGTATAAATATATCGTCTCCACTTGATATGGTATCGTTACCTTGAAAACCGTTAACAGAAATAAATTCAGATTTTAGGTAAGCAAAATTAGCACCATTACACATTAATGGTTTTTGAATACCAAAGCTACCAATAGTAGTGCCTTGCAAACTCAAAATGTCTAAAGTTTGAAAGCGATTAAAAAATGAGGTCTTCCCATGATAGGTTACTGGAGCAACAATGCAGTTGGGTTGGTTAATTTGAATACATTCATCAAACGTGTCAAGCCAATACTTTGGTAAAACACAATCTGCGTCAGTCGTAATTATCCAATGGTGTTTAGATTGTTTAATGGCAGAGGTTATGGCATCTTTTTTTGGTGAATTAGAGGTTCTTTCATTTTTAATTATCCGAATAGTGCTAGCTAGAGTATTTTTTTGTTTACTTAAGGTTTTGAGAATTTTTTCAATAATTAAAACCGAATCATCTTCAGAATCGTCATCTACTAAAATAACTTCAAAGAACCCGTTGGGATAATTTAATTTTGTTATTGAATTTAGTAATCTTGGAAGGTTTTCGGCTTCATTCCTAAATGGGATTACAATAGAAAATTTTGTTTTAGGAGGTAAATCTTGTAGCTTAAAGTCTTCAATTTTATCAAAACCATAAATAAGTACACCTATAACAAAGAGGTATATAATTATTGTGATAATGGCTAATAGCGCAATCATTATTCTACAGGTTTTGGCAGTTTAAAATTTAATACATAATAACTTCCAAATATACTCGGAATTACAAAATTAAATAGCCACATAAGGGTTGTAATTGAAAGAATGGTGAGTTCGTTGACTTCAAGATAACCAAATAAAAAGACCGCAATGCTACCTTTAATAATCACATCAAAAATTGAAATAGATGGTATAATAGATGCTAAAAAATACATACTTGTAATTACAACCATTGCTTTGGTATAATCAACATCAATACCAAAAACAGTTAATAAATAGTAAAACTGAAATGAAAATATAAGATATCTAATAGAGGATAAGCAAAGGGTTATAGCATGTATTTTTAAGGTTATTGATTTTATAAAATCGATTACAGCTACAAGTGAATAGCCTTTAATTTTAAAGCGTTTTAGTTTTACTCCTAAAGTTATAAGAGAGCCTAGTATTATAAGTATTACCACAAACCTCACTACATTATAATAATTAACATCAATCTGATAGTGGCTCACAAATAGTATACAACCCATAAGACCAAAGATGGTCGTTACTATCATTTGTGTCATATTACCCAAGAGGTTAAGTAATACAATTCTAGTTCTAAGGGTTTTTGTAAAGTACATTGCTTTTGCTCCATAATCTCCAATGCGATTTGGTGTAATTAGCGATGCTGTATGGCCTCCTAAACTTTGTTCTAATGCAGCTTTAAATGAAATGTGTTTTATTGTTTTGACTAAATTTTGCCATTTTAAAATTTCAAAAAACCAATTAAAACTACTTAAAAGGATTAAAAAACTAATGTTTTTAAGTGAAAATGAATCATTTTTCTTTAAAAATGCAATAAATTCATTGAGTTGTAAATTCTCATTTTCAGAAAGTTTAGAATAAATAAAATAAAATGCACCAAAGACAATACTCAATTTAATAAGTACAAACAAGAATTGTTTAGTTTTGTAAGGCGCATTAGAGTACATATTACAAATAAAACCAAAAACTTACAGATGCAACATTATTTTAAACATTACCTTTTCTTTTTTATTGTCGTTTTTATAAGCTTTAAGAGTCAGGCACAATTTAAAGATACAGCCAAGTGGAAAGCACTTTTTGCAGTGGGTGTTAATTACCCAACAACCGATGGTTTTGTAAAAGGCTCTTATGCTAAATCCGTAAATTTTCCAACGATAAATTTAGGACTTCAGCATATGTTGACTAAACGCTATGGTGTAAAATTAGATTACGGATTTAATCGGTTCTCTAATAATGATAGTACGCCAGAATTTAAAATCAACTATTCACGTATTAATGCGCAATTTGTATATGATCCTACAGAATATTTTACTTTTTTGCCAATGCGATTACGCACAGTTGCACATGCAGGGCCAGGTATAGCAATGGTAAAACCATTAGGCACATTACGCGATAATAAACAGACGTATTTAAACCTTAATGCAGGATTAGAAGTGCATTATGCCATAAACGAAAAAGTAGCTATTTACGCAGATATGGCTTATTTATATGGAGTAACGTCTTTAGATGATTACAATCCGGTGTTAAGTGGTTTGGGAGCTTTTAATGGAAGCGTTTTTAACCTTACCTTTGGCTTGGCAGTTTCATTAAGTGGTTGCCAGTATTGCGATTAATTATATGAGCAAAGAAAAAATTATTTTAGGCATAGATCCAGGTACAACAATTATGGGCTTTGGACTCATAAAAATTGTAGGTAAAAAAATGGAATTTCTGCAACTTAATGAACTGATGCTCAAAAAGTATGATGACCATTATTTAAAACTCAAACTTATTTTTGAACGTACGGTAGAGCTCATAGATACCTATCATCCCGATGAAATAGCAATTGAAGCTCCGTTTTTTGGTAAAAACGTACAGAGTATGCTTAAATTAGGTCGTGCACAAGGTGTTGCTATGGCTGCAGGTTTGTCGCGCGAAGTGCCTATTACCGAATATGCTCCTAAAAAAATTAAAATGGCGATTACCGGAAATGGAAATGCCAGTAAAGAGCAAGTTGCCAAAATGCTACAAAGTATGTTAGGACTTAAAACGATCCCTAAAAATCTGGATTCAATGGATGGTTTGGCAGCCGCAGTTTGTCATTTTTATAACGAAGGACGCGTTGAGGTTGGTAAAAGTTATTCGGGATGGTCTGCTTTTGTAAAGCAGAACGAAGGCCGCGTTAAAAAATAAGTCGCTTGTAATCAGATTATTCAGTTAAAAACAGAACATGAGAATCATCATTTTATTTGTTGTATTACTTCAATCTTTAGTAGGATTCAGTCAAGGACAAGTTGAAATGAATGATATTGCTCATGAAAACTATTACCAATCTCAAAAAATTAAAGATTCATTAGTTATTGAATTGAAGCGTATAAATAGTAAGGATTCTACATTTATAACAGCTTTTGAAGCTTCAGAAAAACTTTGGGAAACTTTTGTTGAAGGCCAGTTTCAATTGAAATTTCCAGAATATGAATCTTGGGAAACGAGACGAGAAATTTATGGCAGTCAATTTGATATGCTTTATTTTAATTTCATGAAAATGTATTGTGATTTAAGAATTTCAATCTTGTATGACTTATTTGAAGAATAAGAAAAAATTTGATTGCAACCGACTGCAAACTGCGACTGAATACTGAAAACTAATATGAGCGGCATCTACATCCACATACCATTTTGCAAGCAAGCGTGTCATTATTGCGACTTTCATTTTTCAACCTCTTTGAAGAAAAAAGATGAACTTATAAATGCGTTGTGTCAAGAATTAGAACTTCGTAAAGGTGAATTTAAAAATACAGTAGTTGAAACCCTCTATTTTGGAGGAGGAACACCAAGTTTGTTAACTAACGATGAATTACAGTTTTTAATTGATTCGGTTTATAAATCCTATAAAGTTTCAGACTACCCAGAAATTACACTTGAAGCCAATCCAGATGATTTATCTAAAGAACGCATCATAGCACTCTCTAAGAGTCCAATCAATCGGTTGTCTATAGGTATTCAATCCTTTTTTGAAGCAGATTTAAAACTGATGAATCGTGCACATAATGCCAACGAAGCTAAATCGTGTTTAGAAGAAGCCACTAAGCATTTCGATAATATTTCTTTAGATTTAATTTACGGCATTCCAGGAGCCTCAAACGTGCAATGGTTGGCAAATATAGAAATGGCTTTAAGTTTTGGAGTGCCTCATATTTCAAGCTATGCATTAACTGTTGAGCCTAAAACGGCTTTGGCGTCTTTTATTAAAAAAGGCATTATAGATAATGTGGATGACGAGCAAGCGCATGAACAATTTCATATGTTGAAAGATAAGTTAGAAGCTTCCGGGTTTGTACATTACGAACTCTCTAATTTTGGAAAAGACGGGTATTTTAGTAAAAACAATTCGGCCTATTGGCAAGGGAAATCTTATCTCGGAATTGGACCGTCGGCACATTCGTTTAATGGAAAACAACGTGGATGGAATGTAAAAAATAATTCTAAATACATAAATGCTATAGCACAACATGAGTTGCTCATTGAGATTGAAACGTTAACACAAACCGATCAGTACAATGAATATATAATGACAGGTTTGCGTACCATTTGGGGAGTTTCATTTCGTAAAGTAGAAGAAGACTTTGGTCTCGTTTTTAAAGATTACTTAATTGAGCAATCAGAAGTTTTTATAAATCAACAATTATTGTATATTGATGATGGACATTTACGCGTCACAAAAAAAGGACAGTTTTTGTGTGATGGTATTGCCAGCGAATTATTTAAAATCAATTAAACGTGTTAGCAACAATACAATTCAAATCGAAAAAAAGAACTATAGATTTATCACAACCTTTAGATATTTCAATACCTCTAACAGGAAAACCTAATAATGTAAATGCATGGTATTTAGATCCTCCTAAAATTGAACCTGAAATTATAGATGGTGAAATTGTAAGTGTGGCAAATGGCGCTGTGGTAAATTTTAATACCATTACTTTTAATCCGCATTCGCATGGTACACATACAGAAACGGTTGGTCATATTACAGAAAAAGTCTATTCTATAAACCAACATTTAAAACAGTTTTTCTTTTTAGCGGAAGTGGTAACGGTTGCTCCAGAAAAGCAAGGCGACGATTATGTGATTTCTAGAAAACAATTACAGTTTGCCTTAGGCAATAAAAAACGCGAAGCCATTGTGATTAGAACCATGCCCAATACACGTGATAAATTCACCAAGCAATATTCCAATACCAATCCAACGTATTTGTTAGAAGATGCCGCAGAGTATCTAAAAAACAAAGGAGTAAAACATCTTCTTATTGATTTGCCTAGTGTAGACAAAGAGCAAGATGGAGGCGAACTCTTAGCGCACAATGCGTTTTGGAACACTAAGGGGAAATTACGATTAGATGCTACAATTACAGAATTTATTTATGTGTCTAATAAAATATCAGATGGTTGTTATATGCTTAATCTTCAAATTGCACCATTTGAAAACGATGCAAGTCCAAGTAAACCTATATTATATAAGGTAATAGTGTAATTATGAAATTTGTTTTAAAGTTAGAAGAATTAGGAATGTTTGTTTTTGGTATTTTCTTGTTTAACCAACTTAGTTATGCTTGGTGGTGGTTTTTAGCTTTAATTTTAGTGCCAGATATTGGTATGTTAGGTTATATTTTTAATACTAAAATAGGAGCAACAGTCTACAATATGTTTCATCATAAAGGTTTAGCGATACTTATTTATTTTCTTGGCATGTATTTTGAAATTGAATGGCTGAAATTAATGGGTGTTATTTTATTTGCTCATGCATCTATGGATAGAATCTTTGGCTACGGATTAAAATTTGATGACGCATTTAAAAACACGCATTTAGGAGAAATAGGTAAATAGCATGGAAACATTTTTTATAATCATTATTAGCATTTTAGTGACTTTAGGTTTGGTAACCATATATAAACAATGGAAGACTAAAAAAATCACTAATGAACAGTCCATTTTAATATTAGACAAAATAAAACGCGTCTGTAAATTTGTTACCGTTGAAGGTGATTTTGCAGAGATCTATCATTATGAAGACGTAAAAGAAAAGTTCTTAAAATTAATTTCTAGTCGAAAAAAAGCTTTAGTCGTCATTAATGCTAAAGCGCATGTTGGCTTCGATTTGGGTAAAGTGCAAATGTCTTCAAACGCTAAAACAAAAACAGTTTATTTAACACATTTTCCACAGCCAGAAGTACTATCTATTGAAAGCAATATAAATTATTATGATAAGCGCGATGGTATGTTTAATAAGTTTGAAGCTGCCGATTTAACGGAGTTACAGACTAGAGCTAAAACGCATATTATGGAAAAAATTCCAGAAAGTGGCTTGTATAATATCGCAAAACAAGAGGCTTTAGAAGCCATTCATCTTATTGAAAATTTAGTAGAGACTATTGGTTGGAAATTAGATTATACGGCATTAAAAATTGAAGAAGGAGACGATAAGAAATTGTTGAAATAAAACGAGCTATTAATTATTAGTTGTAAATAAGATTTCTGCTTGCGCAGAACGTAAGATGAATATAGAGGATTATAGAAATTATTGTTTAAGCAAAAAAGAAGTCACCGAACACTTTCCTTTTGATGAAGATACCCTAGTGTTTAAAGTTTTAGGAAAGATGTTTGCTTTAGCATCTCTAAAGCGTTGGGAAAATGGGGAAGCCTTTATAAACTTAAAATGTGATCCCGAATACGCTCAAGAATTAAGAGCAGAATACGACAGCATAAAACCAGGTTACCATATGCATAAACAACAATGGAATAGCGTCTATGTGCATTCTGGGGAGCTTTCACAACAGTTGATTAAAGCGTTGATAGACCATTCCTATGATATGGTAGTGAAAGGACTACCAAAGAAATTGAGAGAAACGCTATAAAAGTAGCTTTTCCATTCGTCGACACTTATCTACCATCCGTCTACACTAAATGGCCCTCAACCGAATTATAAAATGCAATCTCGTCAATTGATTTATCTTGCCATGATACATAAAAATTTAGTTGTAGATGAAAACCCTCAATATTTTATTAATAGAAGATGATATGATAGAAGTGATGAAGCTCAATAGAGCCATCAGTTCACTTCAATTACACCATAAAATCACCGAAGCTAATAATGGAGAAGAAGCTTTAAAATTATTAGAGCATAAGGACAGTTTACCAGATATCATTTTGCTAGATTTAAATATGCCAAAAATTAGTGGTATAGAGTTTTTAAAAATTTTAAAGGCAGATGATCGACTAAAATATATACCAACCATCATTCTAACCACGTCTAATAATCAAAGAGATTTACTAGAATGTTATAAAATTGGGATTGCCGGTTATGTGCTTAAACCTTTAAAATATGAGGATTATGTGTCTAAAATCGAAAAATTATTGTCATATTGGAGTATTAATGAATTAATAACAGTATAATGAAAGGAATTGTTTTTACTGAGTTTTTAGATCTTGTAGAAGAAAAATTTGGCTTAGAAATGGTCGATAGAATTATTTCAAGTTCAGAGTTAGAATCAGAAGGTGTTTATACATCTGTTGGGACGTATAGCTTTTCTGAAATGTTGCAATTACTTCAGCATCTTAGTGAAAATACAGGGATTTCAATTGATAATTTATTGCTAGTTTATGCCGAACATTTTTTTAGTGTGATTGAAAAAAGTTATCCTGGACTTTTAGCAACCTATAAAGATCCTATAGAGATGATTTCATCTATAGAAAATCACATTCATGTAGAGGTAAGAAAGATTTATCCAGACGCAGAACTGCCAACGTTTGAAGTCATAGAGAAAACCGAAAATTCCTTAATAATGGACTACACTTCAAGTAGAGCTATGCATCATTTCGGACTCGGTTTAATGAATAAAACCTTTGAGCACTTTAATGCTACGGCAACTATAGCATTAGAAAAAATAAAAGAGGACGGCACACAAGTACGGTTTATTATTCATAAAAATTAATGAGCCAAGACCAAATCGATATACTAAAAAGAGCCCTCGAAAGGGAAAAGAAAGCCAGGAAAGCTGCTGAAAAAATTCTTGAAGAAAAATCAAGAGAACTCTACTTTACATCCCAGAAATTAGAAAATTTATTAGACGAAAAATCATCACAATTAGAAGGTGTTTTTGAGAATATTGTAGATGCCTATGTCGTAATGGACATTCAAGGGGATATTATAAAATTTAATGAAGCGGCAACCCGCTTATTTGGTTACGATATCGGTAGAGATAACGTTAATGTTAAAGACCTCGTATTTAAAGACGATTATGAGTACGCTATGGCTAGCTTTATGCAGCTTCATACGCAAGGTTTTTTTAAAGATTACGAAGCCAGAATTTACACCAAATCTAAAGAAGTCAAATGGGTGCATATCAATGCTAGTGTGGTTTATGATAAAGATAAAAAACCAATTGCAGCCCAAGGTATTGTTAGAGATATTACCGCAGAACGCGCTTCTGAAGAAAAACTGATAGAATCTGAAAATAGATTAGCAACATTAGTTTTAAATTTAGATAGTGGTATTATTCTCGAAGATGAAAACCGAAATATTGTACTTACCAATAAAAAGTTTTGTGAACTTTTTAATATTGATGCAGAACCAAGCGATTTATTTGGAATGGATTGCACAGATGCCTCAGAACAAAACAAATTATTATTTAAAAATCCGGAAGCATTTATACAGCGGATGGTTGAAATAGATAGCGCTAAAAAGGTCGTTATTGGTGATGAGCTCGAAATGGTAGATGGTAAGATTTTAGAACGTAACTATATGCCTATTACCATTGGCGAGAAATCGAAAGGATTTTTATGGACGTTTACAGATGTGACTCTAAAACGTACCTATCGCAAAAGTTTAGAAGTTCAAAAACAAAAATATTACAGCATTATAGCCAATATGCATTTAGGCTTGGTTGAGGTCAATAACCATGATGAAATCTTAATGATTAATCATAGTTTTTCTGAAATGTCTGGCTATAGTGAAGAGGAATTGCTCGGTAAAAAAGCAGGAGAGATTTTTCCAATAGAAGGAGGTTCAGAAATCATTGCTATTGAAAATGAAAAACGGAAAAAGGGAGAATCTAATTCTTACGAAATAAAGATTGAAACCAAACAAGGTGAGGTAAGGTATTGGCTTATCAGTAGAGCTCCTAATTACGATATCAATGGAAAAGTTGTCGGTTCAATTGGTGTTCATCTCGATATTACCAATTTAAAAGCCCTAGAACTTCAGAAAGAAAAATTACTGTTGAAGCTCGAAAAAAGTAATGATGAACTTCAAGAATATGCCCATATTGTATCTCACGATTTAAAATCACCATTACGAAGTATAGATGCTCTAGTAAGCTGGTTAAAAGAAGACAATAAAGGGAAGTTAGATGCGACGAGTCTAAAGAATTTTGAATTAATTGAAGCAACCTTAGAAAAGATGGAGCAACTGATTTCAGATGTACTCGATTATTCAAGCGTAGGAACAGATACCACTGTAAAAGCAGATGTTGATCTTAATAAAATGCTTCAAGATTTAACCACGATTTTATACATCCCAGATCATATAAAAATTACAGCATTACAGCAATTGCCAATTATAAAAGGAGATGCGACCAAGTTGCAGCAGTTGTTTCAGAATTTAATCAGTAATGCGGTTAAATTTATTGATAAAGAAAAAGGGAGTATCACTATCGATTTTGAAGATTTAATAAGTCATTATAAATTTTCAATTCAAGACAATGGTATCGGTATAGAAAAACAATTTCACGATAAAATATTTAAGATTTTTCACGCTTTAAACAAAAGCAAAGATTCTACTGGTATTGGTTTGTCTATTGTTAAAAAAATTGTCGATTTACACGAAGGACAAATCTGGTTAGAAAGTCAACCTAATATAGGAACGACCTTCTATTTTACACTTAAAAAATAATTATGAAAACAGTACAATTAGTAAAACAAAACAACAAAGATTGGACTTATGTTGGTAAACAGCAGCAATTAAATCAACCTTTGGTGTTAGTTTTTGGTAATCGTTATATGCTAGAATCACCTTCAATTTACGAAGAGATAAAAGCGTTATTTCCAGATGGTCATATTGTGTTTGGTTCGGCTTGTGCAGAGATTTCTTCGAGTACGGTAAATGAAGATAGCATTACGATTACGGCTATGGAATTTGAGAAAAGTCAATTTGTAATTAGAACGAGTAATGTCTTAGATGCCGATTTAGATAGTTTTAAAACAGGAAAAGAATTGGTTAAACAATTTCCTGCCGAAGGTTTAAAATACGTGTTCGTTGTTTCAGAAGGTAGTTTTATTAATGGGAGTCAACTCACCAAAGGCATGAGTTCGTCTAATGACGATAATTTATTAATCACAGGAGGACTTTGCGGTGATGATACCCGTTTTGAAAAAACATTAGCATCCTACAACGAAAATCCAAAAGAAGGTGAAATTGTTGCTGTTGGTTTTTATGGAGAGACCTTAGAAGTCACATTTTCTATTTACGGTGGATGGACACCTTTTGGACCAGAGCGTACAGTAACCAAATCGGAAGGCAATATACTTTTTGAATTGGATGGTCAGCCAGCTTTAGATTTATACAAAACTTATTTGGGAGATAAGGCTAAAGATTTACCTGGTGCGGCATTGTTATATCCATTGAACGTAAAATCAGATGATGAAGCGCAATCTATTGTCCGTTCTATTCTTAATATTAATGAAGATGACAATAGCGTTATTTTGGCCGGAGATATTAAAGCAAATTCAAAGGTGCAGCTTATGATGACTAACGTCGATAATATCGCTAATGCTTCAGAACGCGCAGCCAGACAAGCTTTAGAATACAGAAAAAACAAACCAGAAACAGCCTTTTTAGTCAGTTGTATTGGTCGTAAATTAGTTTTAGATCAACGTGTAGAAGAGGAGATTGAAGAAGTTATCGAGGTTTTAGGACAAGGCACTACGGTAAGTGGATTTTACTCTTACGGAGAAATAGCACCTTTCCATGGTGAAATGGCTTGCCAGTTACACAACCAAACCATGACCATAACTTTAATAAGTGAATAATGAATTCATTACTTAAACGCCAAATACGAAAATATTTAAGTGAAGAATTAGAACACAGTGAAGACTTAACAAAATTTCTTGAAGCTGTCAATCGGTCTTATGACAATTTTGACGAACAGTCGTCAATGATTCAACGCGCTATGTCTATTAGCTCTGATGAATTATATAATGCCAATAGAAAGCTACAAAAAGAAGCTAAAGAGCAAACCGAATTAATCGATAAGCTAAAAGACGTCATTAATACACTAAAGTTTTATAATTTAAAAGAAGAAGAAAAGGCAGATGCTGTAGAATTAACAGGATCTGATTTGGTGGCGTTTATTGATAATCAAACTAAGGAGATTATTGAAATGAACAAGCAAAAAGAAGCGCTTCTAAATGAATTGGCTCATCAAAACCAAGAGCTGAGCGACTATGCTCATATGGTGTCTCACGATTTAAAATCACCGCTACGAAGTATCGATACACTGACCGCGTGGTTAAAAGAAGACTATAAAGAGGCTTTTGATGCAAATGGACAAAACACATTAAATCTCATTAGAAATAATGTAGAAAAAATGGATACTTTAATTAACGGTATTTTAGAATATTCTACGATTGGTAAAAATCAAGTTGAGGTGTACGATGTGGATCTTAATAATCTTATAGATAATATTTTAACCATTATAGAAGTGCCTAAACATATAAAGATTACAAAAGCTGATTTACCAATTATTCAAGGAGATAAATATCGTTTACAGCAACTATTTCAAAATTTAATAGGCAATGCCATTGCTTATAATAACAAAACCCAAGGAACGGTTGATATTGGAGCAGAAGATCAAGGTGCGTTTTGGCAATTTTATATAAAAGATAATGGAAAAGGTATTGAAGCCAAGTACTTCGAAAAAATCTTTAAAACCTTCGAAAAGCTTGAAAATAACGTAGAATCTTCAGGAATCGGATTATCTATCGTTAAAAAGATTGTAGATTTATATGGTGGTAAAATTTGGTTAACTTCTAAAATTAATGAAGGTACTACCTTTTATTTCACTTTAAAAAAACAACGTCATGGAGAAGCCTAATATGTCTTACATTCAGAGTATGTCTGGTGGAGACAACGCTTTTGAACAAAAGTTAATTACAATTATAAAAGCTGAGTTTCCCGAAGAAAAGAAGGTGTATTATAATAACCTTGAAGCCAAAAACTATAAACTTACAGCAGAGAACGTTCATAAACTTAAGCATAAAATTAGTATTTTAGGCCTTGAGAAAAGTTATGAGACCGCAGTGGCATTCGAAAATAATTTGCTAGAAGGCAGTACAACACTTCAAGACGAATTCGAATCTATTTTAAGGATCATGACTAATTATTTACAACAGTTATAATTAGGAAGGCATGAATTGTATTATTATCGATGATGAGGCTACAGCAAGAGCAATCATAGGGCAACTGTGCTCTAATGTAGATAGCTTAGTCGTTTTAGAAGAATTTCCAAATGCAATGCAGGCTATAAAATATTTAAATCAGAATGAAATTGATTTAATATTTCTGGACATCCACATGCCCGATTTTACAGGTTTCGACTTTATTGAAACATTAAAAAATCCACCGAAAATAATTTTAACCACTTCCGATCCTAATTTTGCTATTCAGGCTTTTGAATACGATTGTATTGTCGATTATTTAGTAAAGCCAATTACACCAGAACGTTTTAAAAAAGCCATACAGAAAGCCGAAGCTACACCAAGTAAATCGTCAAAATCATCAGCATCTGCTTCAGAGAAAGTAGAAAGTACTTCAGGTAACGATTTGTATGTTAATATCGATAGGCGTTTAATAAAAATAGATATCCCAAGCATTTATTTGGTAGAAGCAAAAGGCGATTACATTCATGTGAAAACCGAAGATAAAAACTACACAGTTCATTCTACATTAAAGAAAATAGCAGATAAGCTACCAAATGATTTATTCTTAAAAGTACATCGCTCTTATATTATTAATGTCGATAAAATTATTGATATTGAAGATAATAGTGTGCTTATCAAAAAAGACGTGATTCCTGTGAGTCGTTCTAACCGACCAGAACTAATGAAACGTCTTAATTTATTATAACCTTTACAAGTCCATTTTAGTGCTACTTCGTCAAGGGGTTTTCTGCTTTGATTAGAGGATTTATTTATAAAAATAAACGGTATTACATTTAATGATGTAAGCAATATGTTTTGCTTTTTTTATAATTTGTAGCATTTACAAACTATCATTCATCGTTATAAAACCGCAAGCGACCTTAGCGAATGGTGATGTCGTCGAAAAAAAAATATTAATAGAAGTCATAAGTTATATTTTTGTTCTTTCATCATGTGTTGAATGATTGATGATTAGTGATTAAGTTTGAGGCAAAAGAGAAATCTTTTGCCTCTTTTGTTTTTAGCAGTCATTAAAAATGGCCTTAAAACCACTCGTCGACAGTAAAATGTAAACTAACGTTGTATAGCTTGCTCCAATCGAAAAACTAAAAATAAGGCTAAGTTATCAAGTAGTTTTGCTTCAGAATCTAAATAAGAAACTGAAGATGAATACACTTTACACTTTAAAAAATCAATTACTACTTATCGTTTTAGCATTATGTAGTTTTAGCAGTACAGCACAAGATGTACCGTTTAATTGCGATTTCAATGCTTACCTATTTCAGTATAACGATGTTTATGCTATTGATTTAGCATCTGGTAATTCGTATCAGGTTGCTACAGATGTAACGCCAGGAAGTATCAATGCTACGGCTTACAATCCTGCAGATGGTTTTATTTGGGGGTCATTAAATACACCAGCCAAATCAATTGTAAGAATCGGAAAAGATTTTAATACTACGACTTATTATATTGATGAATTACCAACAAGCAACCGTTATGTTGGTGATGTAAGTTCAGAAGGTATTTATTATTTAAAAGCTGGTGGAACCACCTATTATAAAATAGATCTAAATCCAGACTCAGAAAATTATACCCAATATCAAGCTACAGGGAATTTATCTCAAAACATTAGTATTCACGATTGGGCGTTTAATGCTGTAGATGGGCAATTGTACGCGGTAGAAAAAAACACCAATATTTTATACCGTATTAATCCTGAAAACGGTGACGTTTTAGTTTTAGGCGTGGTGCCTATTCTTTCAGGTTTAAGCTATACTTACGGAGCGGTTTATTTTGATAATGAAGGACGTTTTTATATTTCTGCTAATCAAACTGGAACTATTTATGTCGTTCAAGCTGTTCAAGATTTAGATGGGATTAATCTTATAGACGCTAATTTATTTGCCTTCGGACCGTCTAGTGCTAGTAATGATGGAGCGCGTTGCCCAACGGCACCAGTATTACAAGAAATCTGTGATAATGGTATTGATGATGATGGTGACGGCCTTATAGATTGTGAAGATCCATCCTGTTCTGGTTTTGGAATGTGTGATGTGATAGTTGCACCAACATCGAGCTCTAATGCAGGTGGCTTAGAAAGTAATAGCCGATTATCTGAGCAAATTAATGCACGTAATTTTAAAAGAGCTAAAACGGGCTATAAGTTTAATGCAGCAACAGCACCTAGAGTAGAACGCGGATTGATGTATGCAAGAGGCGTGAACTCAAGTTTTACATTACAAGATTTTGTACCACTAACAAGTATTAACGAAGATGAAGCTATTGAAGCATCGCCTTCAGACTTAATTGGCATTACGAATGCTACTGAAATCTACGCGGTGGATTACTTAAAAAATAATAGTGCTGTCGCTTCTGTATTAGCCTTAAAAACTGAAAACGGGGTTTATGAACATACCAAATACATTTGCGACCGTTTGTTAGGAGCCGAGTTGATCTCAGTATCTACCATAGATATCAACGAACAGCAATTTATAAAATCCATTATTAAAAATGCGGATGGTACTTATGAATTTGTGTTAAGCTTATCTGCCAAAGTTGTAAATAACGACGCTAATTTCGGGATAGAGAGCCATTGGAATCTCGATCAGTATGAGGAGAATGTCACCTTTTATAATTTCCAAATTTGGTCTAATACCATAGATGATTTATATGTGTTAGGACAAGAAGTATTGAATTTGCTAGACATTCAAAAACCAATTGAAAGCTATAACAACTCAACACCACCAACAGTGTTTGTTAGAAAAGGAAGCTACACTAACGGAGGTTTAGATTTACAAATTATTAATACCAATGCTACGGAAAGCGTGACTTTAGATGCAGGTTATAGAGGTACTGAAACGGAAGATTTTGATAACCTAAACGGCATCATCGATTTAAACGGTAGTTATATTACGAATATTAGAGTAGATACAGGAAGTCTTTTTGATATCGGATTTAGAATTGGAGATGGTACGGCTACACCAGATGATTTATTTATGTCTGATGGTCCTTGGGGAATTGACGATTCGCAAAGTGGTACTAATGTTAGCTTATACAATGTAACGCGCAATGACTTTGATTTTGAAACCACAGATTATCCAATAGAACGTAATGTGCAATTAACAGCTACGACCAATACCTACGTTGGTGCTTACAGAGCATTAACACCACGATTTAAAGCTGTAGATCTTACCGATTATAACAGTTTTAAGTTTAGTGCACAAGGCACCGGAAACCTAGAAATCACTTTTGTGAAAGAAAGTATTACCAACTGGGAATCACAGTATAAAACCACAGTGGCTTTAACTAATACAACTCAAGATTTTACAATTAATATAAACGATTTACAAAACAACACTACGAATGCAGCAAGCTTAAACGATGTGGTAACCTTAGTCTTTACAATGGTTGCCGATAATGGAGTAACAACAACCAAAACAATGGAGTTAAGTAACCTACGCTTTTCTCAAACAAGTGCTCTGTCTATAGACGAGTATAACACAGAATTAAATAGACTAATTGCAAGCCCAAATCCAATGACCACACATACCACAATAAACTTTACAGCCAATTACAGCGAAGATGTACAGTTTGTAATCTACGATCAAACTGGTAAAATAGTATATACTGCACCATATACGGTAAAGCCAGGAAAAAATAACATAGAAGTTAATAGAGGCAATTTAAGCTCAGGCTTATATTTCTGTAAAATTCTGAGTAGTCAGTTTAACTACGATACATTTAAATTAATTATTAAATAACCCTTGATTTATTACCCTTGCATTAGGCAAAAGCGAAAGCTTTTGCCTTTTGTTTTTTGTAGTGGTTTGGGTTTAATAGTTATATTTAGAATTTAAATATTTTAGCTATATGAATTTAAGGCACAATGAGATAGGAATTCCAGGTAATGGGTCAGATGCGTTTGTAAATTGTAAACTTGATAGAAAGAAATATGCAGATGTTCTTACGAGTATCATTTCAAGTTATAGTAGTGGATTTGTCTTGGCTATTGATAATAAATGGGGAACAGGTAAAACTACATTTGTAAAAATGTGGCGTCAACAACTGAAAAATGATAACTATCAAACGCTTTATTTTAATGCTTGGGAAAATGATTTTCAAGAAGAAGTAATGATTGCGCTTTTATCGGAACTGGAGGGATTAAGAGATAAGGGAGAAGAAACGTTTAAGACGGTAGTTGAAAAGTCTGCGACATTTTTAAAGAAGGTATTTCCTGCCGTTGTTAAAGGTGCTGCTGGTAAAATGATTGGTGATGAGGCTATTACTGAAGTTGTAGGTGCAATAACTGAATTTACAGCAGAGGAAGTTGAGTTGCAGATGAAAAATTACAATGAAAAAAAGAAAGGTATAAATGATTTTAGAAAAGCTTTAGAGAAATTTGTTGAAAGGGTAGATGAAGATAAACCAGTTGTATTTATCATAGATGAATTAGATAGATGTCGTCCACGTTACGCTGTTGAAGTATTGGAACAAATAAAACATCTGTTCTCTGTTCCAGGAATCGTTTTTGTTCTATCAATTGATAAAGTGCAATTAGGAAATGCAGTTAGAGGCTTTTATGGAAGTGATTTGATTGATGCTGATGAATACTTAAGGCGTTTTATAGATTTAGAATATTCCATTCCAGAGCCAAATACTCTAATGTTCATTGAATACCTTTATGATTATTTTGCTTTTGATGATTTTATTAAATCTTCAGATAGACCAAATGCAGGAGATTTTGCTAATGATGAAGGTCAATTTCGAGCAATTTTTCAACTATTATTCCATAAAAACTTTAGTTTACGACAAATAGAAAAGGCATTTGCAAGAGTAAGATTAACTGTGAGATTTTTTGGTTTTGGACAGTTTATCTTTCCTGAACTAATAGTTTTTTTAAGTTATTTAAATATTAAACATCTAGATACCCTCAATAAGATTCGTAGGTATGAATATTCTTTGCAAGAATTGATGGATCAGTTAGATGATTTATTTGTACCAATTTCAAATTCAACAAATATTAGAAAAATAATATTTTTATGCGCAAATTTTCTTCTTAGGTACGAGAATGGATACATCACTGGTTATCGTCAAAATTCTCAAGGATTAGTTAATTATTCTGACTCTAACAATGTGAAATTAAATATATCTTCAAGTTTAGACAATGAAGATAATTACTTGCAAGATGCTATCATTTATTATGAAAGTCAAATGTATACAGACAATATTGAGCTTGATTATATTTTAAGTAAATTTGATTTAACAGAAAATATAAAGAATTAATCCTACTTCCTAAAACCCGCCTTATTCAAAAATTGCCATTTAAAACGTAGTCCAACTTCGGTGAATGTAAAACCAGCAGCTGTTGCAGAAGCAATATTACTATGAGTGCCGTACACATTTAATAAACTACGCTCAGAGAATTTATAGCCAAAAGCTCCTTGAAAACGGTACGTCGTTTGTTTGGCGTCATCTTCAATAAACTGGTAGCCATAAGCAGCCGTTAAATTATAAAACCATGATTTTGGTTTAGAGCTGTCTTCATTCTTAATCACATTCATAAAAACTTCATACACATTAAATTTTTCTGGACTAAAATAAATCGTTGGTACTTGATCCTTAAATGTAATATGTTGGTAATTTACACCGACTTTTAAAGCTGGTTTTGGAAACAAATTATAATACAATGAGGTGAATAATAGGTTTCTTTTATTGCCGTCATTTTGTGATGTATGCATCAACTGTGTAAACCATCCTAAGTTAAAATTAGTACTTAAGTTATAGTTAGCGTAATAATTGTTTTGTACCAATTCGCGGTCTAATAATTCGGCATTAAAACTTTCTATTTGGCGTTTATATCCAATATCTAAAGTTTGTAGCTTAAAGGATTTAATATGAAAAGAAAGATCGGCTAAAAGTTGTGTGTAATCTGTGCTTTCGGCTTTTGCAGACGTCATACCTGCTGTGCCTTTAAACGTAATGCTAGGTAGGAGTTGGTAACCCAATCCTAAGGATAAATTACTAGAGGTGGCACTAATATCGGTAACCGTGTTGTTGGTCGTTCTGTAATTGTAATTTCCTAAAAGTTTAAATTTAGTAGATAAAGGGTATTCTACCGTATTAGAAAAAGCAAAGGCTTTGTTGTCTCCATTATCAAACGTGTGCGAAGCGTTAGATTCTAAAACTGGTGCAAAGCTAATATCTAATTTATTTATAAAGTTAACCGCATCTTTTTGATTGTCGTAGAACTTTAAAGTGTTTTCGGCTGAGGTGTAAGCATCATCATAATGACCTAAGGCTTTTAGCACGTTGGCTTTTCCAAGGTTACCATCAAAAGATGTACTGTCGTTTGCTAATATGCTATTGTAATCGCTTAAACTCTGTTTAAAATTACTCTTGTAAATGTTTAAGGTGGCACGTAAGGCTAAGACCCAGTTTTCGTTTGGGTGATCCGTAATTAACGAGTCTATCAAAGTGGTTGCGGCTTTGTATTTTTTATTCCAGATTAAAGCTTGCGCGTAACGTTCGGTGGTTTGCTTAGTGATTGCTTTGTCTGTGTCTTTGTTTAGGCTATTAAACGCTTTAGTACTGATGCTTAACGCTTGCTTCTCTTTACTGTTTAAGTGTGCTACCAAAGCCAAGCCGTTTAATGCCACAATTTTGTGTTCAGGTTGTTCAGCTAAACGGTTATACATGGTTTTTGCACTCTCAAGTTGGTTCCATATTAAGTACAAATTTGCAAGGTTTAATAAGGTGTCTTTATCGTCTCCGTATAATTCAAGATTTTTGGTTAAAAGTAGTTCAGCTTTATCATAATTCTGTGCTTGTTGATTTTGGTAAGCATACCCTAAATAGATGTACTTTTTAGAGACTAGAGCGTTTGGATTTCCTGGTGAAATATCTAAAGCTTTATTAACCATTATTAAGGCGGCTTCATATTCCTTTAAGTTAGAAAGTGTATTAGCAAAACCTAATAGCGCAGCAAAACTTGTTGGGTCTTCATTTACTAAACCTTGGTAATAGACTTTAGCATCGGTAAAGTTGCTGTTCCATAATAAAGACTCACCATAGTTTAGTTTTACTTCAAAATCATTTGGGTAATCGGCAAGCAAATCTGTAAATAGTGCGTTGGCTTCTGCTGGCTTTCCGTTAAGTCCAATAGCACGACCATAACACAAACGTGCCGTCTTATTATTAGGGTAGTCTTTTAATATGGTATTAAAAAACGTTTCAGCTTGGTTGTATTTTCCGGTTTCTAAATACGTAAAACCTTCTTGCATCTGTTGTGCAGATGCACTAAATACAATAAAAAATAAGGCTAAATTAATAAGTGATTTCAAAGTCATAATTTCTCTTTGTTTAACTAAGTGCAAGTTACGGAGCATATGTCCTCCATTCACCTACAGCAACTTGCCATCCATCGAAATATAAAGAACATACATAGAAATACGCTGGATATTTGCGTCAGATTTAAACCAATACCTACAGAAAATATGCAATTATTAAGCGTAATAAAATCGAGGAAATTAACACCAGAACAGCTATTTATGGTCAGTGTTTTGGCCGTTAATGGAGGCAATTATTTGTACAACCTCATATTAGGTCGTGTACTTGGGCCAACACAGTTTGCAGATGCTGCTGTGCTCATTACATTTTTATTGGTACTCTCTTTTATGGCCATGACGTTTCAATTGGTAACGGCAAAATTCTCGGTGTTATTTGAGAATGCTGTGTTTACAAATTTTATAGCCAAAGTATATAAGCAAGCTTTCACTGTGGGTGTAATTCTAGGCCTATTGATTATCGCGTTTTCTTCCCAATTAAAAGCGTTGTTTAACACCTCGTCGTCGACCATGTTTGTCATTTTTGGTTGTGGTGTGCCGCTTTACTTTTTAATGAGTGTCAACAGAGGTGCTTTTCAAGGTAAAAAAGCATACAAGTCGTTATCGATAACCTATCAAGGAGAAATGTTAAGCCGACTGATCATCACCTTGGGTTTAATATTTCTTTTTAATATACAATCATCAACAGTCATTGCTATAGGTATTGTACTCTCATTTGTTTTTGGAATGTTTCCTTTTAAAATAAAAGACCTCACGTTAAAGAAAACAAAACCATTATCGCTCGATTATAGCAAACAAATTAAAAACTTCTTTTTATTAACGGCGTTCTACGAGCTGACACAGATCATTATTAACAACAGTGATATACTATTAGTAAAGCATTATTTTGAATCTTACGAAGCAGGATTATATGCATCCTTGGCCTTAATTGGTCGTATTGTCTATTTCATTGCATGGATGTTTGTTATGTTGTTATTGCCGGCTGTCGTCGAGTTGAAAAAAGAAGGCAAAGAAACGGCTTCCGTATTGTTTAAGTACGTTGGTTACATTGCAGTGATCTCTATCGTTATTGTTTTAACCTGCTTAAGTTTCCCAGAATTAATAATTAAAATCCTTTTTGGAGAGCAATACATTGCTATGGCACCGCTTTTATGGAAATATGCTATTGCCACTTCTATGTTCGCTATCTCTAACATTTTTGCGTATTACTATTTGTCTTTAGATAAATATGTGCCAGTTATTATTTCTGGAGTCTTCGGAATGCTACAAATGCTATTAGTGATCTTTTTTCACGAGAGTTTAGAACAGGTGGTACATATGCAAATTGTTGCAATGACTTTACTGCTAATCATACAGTTAGTGTTTTTTAAGCTCGAAATAAGAACACAAAAAAAAGCTTTATCTAAGGATTAATTCCATTCGTCTACACTAAAAGTCGCCCTATCGAAACTTTCAAAAATCCGCCGAATAAAACCCCAAATTTGTATTGTAATTAATTAAAACATTTAAAAATACCATTATTATGAAACTAGCCATTGTAACTGCATATCCACCAAGTAAAGTCACGTTAAACGAGTATGCTTATCATTTAGTAAAGCAGTTTAGACAAAAGGAAGCTGTTACAGAATTAATTTTATTAACGGACAGAACAGAAGGAGCAAAGGATATTGAATTCACGGAAGACGGCTGTAAGATTACCGTAAAAGAATGTTGGTCTTTTAATAGCTACAAAAACGTGATTTCTGTAACAAAAGCCATCAATACCACAAAGCCAGATGCTGTATTATTCAATCTACAGTTTATGAAGTTTGGAGATAAAAAAATAGCAGCAGCTTTAGGGTTGCTATTACCATGGATTTGTAAGTTGAAAAACATACCAAATATCGTTTTACTACATAACATTCTTGAAGAAGTAGACTTAGGAAGTGCTGGTTTTACATCAAATAAAATCATGCAGAAGGTCTACGGATTTATTGGAACCACTTTAACCAAGCTGATTTTAAAAGCGGATATCGTTGCGGTAACCATGCAGAAGTATGTGAATGTTTTAGAAATTAAATATTTGGCTCCTAACGTGAAATTAATTCCTCACGGCACATTTGAAATACCAGAAGAACCTAACTATACTTTGCCAAAAGGACCACTACAAATTCTAACATTCGGAAAATTTGGCACCTACAAAAAAGTAGAAGGTATGATTGAAGCTGTAGAAATGGTAAGAGCTAAAACAAAATTAGATTTAGAAGTCGTTATCGCCGGAACAGACAACCCAAATGTACCAGGTTACTTAGCTAAAGTACAAGAAATGTATAAACATGTGCCTCAAGTACGTTTTACTGGTTATGTTGAAGAACACGAAGTTCCAACCTTATTTAACGAAAGTGCTGTGGTTGTTTTTCCTTATACCTCTACAACCGGAAGCTCGGGAGTTTTACACCAAGCAGGTAGCTATGGTAAAGCGGTGGTGATGCCAGATTTAGGAGATTTAGCGTTGTTAGTAAAAGATGAAGGCTACAGAGGTGAGTTTTTTGAACCGACAAGTGTAGAGAGTTTAGCAAATGCCATAGAAGCTATTGTGACAAATGAACGTTACAGGTCACAATTGGCTATGGCAAATTATAAAGCTGCCACAGCACATCCTATGTCGCAAATTGCAGAGATGTATTTAGAACATTTTAAAGACATCATAGATGAAAAACGCTTAGCATTCCCTGATGTTAATGCTGCACAGAAGGCTTCTTTTTAGTTATAAATAAAAAAGAAGGTTTTCTAATTCCTTTTTCATCTATAAACCCAAAATGCTTTTGAGCATTTTGGCGCCAAGGAAGTCTCCCTACGACTTCTTTTGGTATTTTATCAAAGTCGTAAAGTGTCCACGACATAAATTGAATATCATGTTCAGAAAAAACAGTTTGTATTGTTTTATGATATTCGGCTTGGTCGTCTTCCGAGTTTCCAAAAGGATTCCATAAACCACTGTAAGATGATAGGCCGTATTCGGTAATCACAATAGGTTTATCGGTAATCTTAGTTTTTAAAGCTTTAAAAGTAGTGTCTAGAGCTTCTAAATCCTCATAATAATGAAAAGATACCAGATCTAACTTCTCTTTTAGAATGGTTGCACTTTCTGTATTAGACCATCCAATTGTAACGGCATGATTAGGATCTTGCGATTTTACAAAATCAATCATATGCGCTAACCAAGCAGTCACTAAAGTTTTACCGCGCGATTCAAAATCTAAATCTGGTTCGTTTTTAATATCCCAAACGGCTAATGCCTCGTGGTCTTTTATGGCATTAATAATTGTTTTAGCATGTTGTTGTGTAAGGGTCCAATCGAGGACAGAATAATCACCATAGAAATCAAAAAGCGTTACCATCACCTTTAAATTAGTAGTTTCTGCAAGATCTAAAAGAGTAATCAGTTGTTCTAGTTTGTGTTGATTTACATCCGATTTACCAAAATCCTCATAAGGCACAAATACGCGAATACTATTAAGTCCGGTTGATTGTAGCAATTCAAAATCTGACCTTATAATATCAGCATCAAAATTATCGCCAAACATAGCCCAAGGGGTAGCTTGTGGGTAGTAATTAATGCCATTTATTGTAGTCGTGCTAATAGGTTGAGACACCTGTGAAGCGGTATATGGTTCTGATTTTATTTTTACCATATGGCGTACACGCCAAAAACCATCTTCTAATAATAGCGTGACTTTGTAACTTGATTTTTCGGTAATTTCCGTGATCAGTTCGTTGTCTTTAAAGATTTGTTTATATTCTATAACATCATGGTCTGTGAGAACGACAAGTTGGCCGTCTTCACTAAAAAATTCTAAAGTAGGATGGTGCTCTAAAGTCGTACCAACAACAGTAGTGTTGTTCTCACTATTAATCGCGATAATGTTAAACAGGTTTTGTCGTGCACTTTCGGTGTAATAATCATCAATACCAATAGTCGTATTGGTTTTGTAAGCTACATGTTTTACAAACCAACCGTCTAAGTAATCATTTTCAATAGCAGTTAATGTTTGTGTATCTATTGGTCGTCCTTCATTGGTTAGAGGTTGCCATGTGATTTCAGGAAGATATTGATCGATTTGTTTGACTTCAGTATGTAGCATTTTACTACGATCGGCACCAGTGTTGAGGTAACTGTAAACCGCACCAAAAGCATAAATGACCAATGCGATTATTGTGACATACGACAGTAGAAGGGCACTTCTTAATATGTTTTTATTAATCTTACTCATAAGGTAATTGCGTTGTAAGATTTAACTATACCAGCCACTTTAAGTTCAAAATCATACACGCCTTTTGGATAACGATCCTTGTCTAAATAAAATTCAGCCATACCATTAAAGGTGTCTTTTGTGGGTTGGTGTACTAACATGCCATCTTGGTATATCGACAACTTTATCGTTAAGCCATCTGGCACACGTTGATTCATAAAACTTTGTATAGGGCCAAGCGTTAGCGTTCTGTTATCTTCAGAAAAGGCGACTTCAAAATCTGAAATGGCTTGTTTGTAATTTAAAACGATCGTATCACTATTTGCCATACCTTCAACATAAGCTTTTATACTCCATTGGTCTTCAAAATCGGGATGTAACATTTTTGCACTTGCCATACCATTGATGGTGGTGCCAGATGTTTTTGATTTATAACCTGCTGTATTGGTAATAAAAAAGGTGACAAATGTCCCATCGCTTATAATATTATCATAGCGATCTTTAATTACCGACGTTTTAAAAGTCGTTATCTGGTTGCCATCTGCATAATCATGAATGCGTTCCGAATCGATTTTAAAATCCGTAGGAATAGCAGGCATTACATTAACATCAAATTCTTTGGAGTTGAGGTCTAGACATGCTGAACTGATAAGCATTCGTCCTTTTTTAGTTTCAGAACTAATGTTTTTATAAGC
>Ga0209344_10001159_pt1 | contig 36384 bp, 26 predicted proteins | sample Cruoilmetagenom6_FD_187293 | JGI IMG/M metagenome (GOLD analysis project Ga0209344, IMG submission 187293) | Oil polluted marine microbial communities from Coal Oil Point, Santa Barbara, California, USA - Santa Barbara Oil Seep Sample 6 (SPAdes)... | ecosystem: Environmental > Aquatic > Marine...
ATTACCGGGCTTGGCAGCAACTCTTTCAGCTACCTCTTTCTGAAACATACCAACTAACTCAGGTACTTGGTGGCGATATTCGTACACTTTAAATAAAATTTGTGTGGAAATATTGTAAGGAAAATTGCCAATTACCGCAAAAGGTTTATTGTTTACAATTTCATTTAAATCTATTTTTAAAAAATCGCCATAAATAATGTTGCCTTTAAGTACAGGAAATTTATCCGCTAAATAAGCAATAGATTCCCTATCCACATCTATAGGAAAAGTAGTATAGTTTTTTTGTTGAATTAAAAATTGGGTTAGTACGCCCATTCCCGGACCAATTTCCAAAACTGTATCGTATTTATCTGTTAATACAAGACTGTTTACAATATCTTCAGCAATAGATAAATCTTTGAGAAAATGTTGTCCTAAGTGTTTTTTAGCTCTAACGGGTTGCAATAATTTTTAATTTTTAGGGTTAACCTGATTGTGTACTTTTGACAAAAGTAATCATATCTGTTACTATATGCGATTTTTTTATCTTTTCACCTTATTAATTATCTTCGAATCTGTTGTTGGATTTGATGTAAATCACTATGCAAAAAGCAATGTTACGAACATCAATACATTTAACAGAAGCATCATTCATAAAGATCAAATTCTTATTGAAATACCTTTTGCCAAAGAAATTATTTTAAATAAAGAGCAAAAGAAACAGCTTCAAGAAAGAGTTGTTATTAAAATTCAATTGGTTTATACAGAATACAAAACTTCAGAAAAATTTAACCAAATTGAGCTGAACAAAAAACGTTTGTTAGAGCTAAAAAAATTAGTTCCAGAAGTGTTTGACTTTCCAGTGTGGGAATACGAACTTATTAGTCAAACCGATGGAAACTCCAGAGAAGAATGTAATAAAATGTTCCATGGTTTTGTGGTTACTTTTCGTCCTAATATTACTCCAGATTTTATAGTTGAGGAAAACGATTATATCAATACCCTATTTACTAATTTTTCTAAAAAAGATTCCATTAATAATGATACCACTCCAAAACCATTTTATATAGAAACCCGATGGGATAATGGGTATGTTTACGATACCATTTGGGGTGAAAAAATAGAAATAGATTTATATCCACCAGCTCCTCCAAACCCGTATTTAGCTAGTTTACAAAAAGATTCTACGGTATTAAATGCTTTTAAGCGGATAGCTAATGCACAAGGTTTTATTATTGTAACCGATGCAACAGGGAGCATGATGCCATTTTATAGTCAAGTAATAATTTGGTTGAAAGAGCAAGCCGCTAATGTAAATGCAAAAGGCTGTTTGTTTTTTAATGATGGTGATGCAAAAAGTTCTGATAAAAAACTGCCTTTAGAAACAGGAGGAATTTATGTTGCTAAAAGTTTACAAAGTGAAGAAATTAATAAATCTCTCAACAAATGTACTTCTGGAGGTAGTGGAGGTGGAGAAGCGAAAGAAAATGATGTAGAAGCAATGTTGTTGGGATTAAAATATTTCCCTGAAGCTAAAAGTATTGTTCTTATTGCAGATAATTATGAAAAAATGAGAGATTATGAGTTTATTAATAAAATAACTGTTCCGGTACAAGTGTTTCTTTGTGGAGCAAAAAGTTTTGTTAATACTCAATATTTAGATTTAGCAAGAATTACCAAAGGATCTGTTCATGTTGAACATGAAGAGATTAACAATTTACATTTACTCCAAGAAAACGACATTATTACTATAAATAACAGAGATTACATGCTAAAAAATGGCGCGTTTATTTATTATTATGCAGAAAAAGAAGTGCTTTAAATCCTCTGTTTTAAAGCTTCGTACATAATTACCGCAGCAGCCACAGAAACATTTAATGAAGCTATTTCATTTACCATTGGTATTTTAGCTTTAGCATCAGCAGCTTTTAGTAATTGGTTAGCAATTCCGGTTTCTTCATTGCCCATTATTATTGCGGATGGTCCTGCAAAATCAACGTTATAAATGGTGTCATTAGTTTTTTCGGTACATGCTACCACTTGTAATCCGCTTGCTTGTAAAAACAATACCGTATCTGTTAAGTTATCTACCTTACAAACAGGAATGTAGTTTAAAGCTCCAGCTGAGGTTTTCATAGCATCAGCATTAATTTGTGCCGATTCTCTTTTAGGAATTACAATAGCATCAACACCAACACAATGTGCCGTTCTGGCTATGGCTCCTAAATTTCTTACATCAGTTATTCTATCAAGAATTAAGATTAATGGTGTTTTTCCATTCTCAAAAAAAGTAGGCACTAATTGTTCTATATCACAAAATGGGATAGGCGAAATAAAAGCAATTACACCTTGGTGATTACCTTTAACGTGCTTATTTAGTTTAAAAATAGGCACATGAGAAAAAGGAACATTATGTTGTTTGATAGCTTTACGCAATTCTGTTATTCCTGATCCTTTTATATCTTGTTGAATATAAAGCTTGTCTATTTCTTTTCCTGAAATAATTGCTTCAATAACAGGATGTATTCCAAAAATTAAATGTTCCTCTTTCATCATGCGGTAAAATTAACTCATTTTTCGTTATGCATAACGATTATGTTTTAAACCTTAATTCCCATTACTAAAATATCGTCCACTTGAGGCTCATCTTGTCTCCAGTTGAGTAATACATATTGTAAATAAGCTTCTTGTTCTTCCATTTCCATCGTTTGAGCAGCTAACAACAGTTCTTTAAACTGTTTTCTGTTAAATTTTTTCTTTCGTTCGCCTCCAAACTGATCACAATAGCCATCTGTAAAATAATAAAAAGTATCATTTTGTTGCATAGTAATACTTTGAGTAACAAACTTCTTTTTAACATCAGCATAAAAACCAATTGGGTAGCGATTGGCTTCCAATTCAATTATGTTTCCGTCTCTCACCAATAATAATGGACGAAAAGCTCCTGAGTATGAAAACGTTTGTTCTGCAAAATCATAAACACCTATAGAAACATCCATTCCATCGTTTGTTACAGCATTTTGTGAGTTTTTATTTAAAGCCAAAAACAGTTCTTCATCTAAAGCGTATAAAATTTCAGCAGGATCTTCTAATCCTTTTTTAATAATTACCTCTTTTAAAATTCCATTGGCAATGAAACTCATTAATGCCCCTGGAACTCCGTGTCCTGTACAATCTACCGCCACAACAAAAGCTTTGTTTTCTTTCTGATAGAAAAAATAATAATCCCCACTAACCACATCTTTTGGTTGGTATAAAACAAAAGCATCCTGAAAAGTATTTTTAATTCTCTGCACATCAGGCAAAATAGCTTCCTGAATTCTACTAGCATATTGAATACTATCCAACATGTCTTTATTGTGTTGCAGTAATTCAACATTTTTTTCAAGCAACTCTTGCTCGGCTTTTTTTCTGTCGGTAATGTTGTGTCCTATTCCAACCAATTTATTATCATTGCTTTTAGAAATATTCCACAGTACCCAGCAATCTCCGCCAGTTGCAGTTTTTAATAAGCGTTCATAAGGAATCGTTTCTATTAAAGATTCTTGTTGAAGCTGTTTTAGTGCCAGTGACTTTATGCTCAATCTTTCTTCAGCATCATCACGGGTTAAATTCCACCAGCCTTCCCCTAATAATTGTGTGGGTTCAAACCCTAAAATTCTTTTTGCTGATGGACTAACATATTCCACGCTTCCTGATTGATTTACTACAACTATCAAGCTATTGAGCTGTTCTAATATAGTGTCTGTTATTAACGACATAACGAATATAATTTTTGGTCGAAAACTGACCTGGTAAATAAAAAAATAAAAATTGATTGTTGTTTTTGCTTTAAAGCAAAGTGGTATTACCTATTAATTGTCCAAGGATGGAAAATTGGAATAATAGGCATATAATGACACATTCGCCCCCAATAAATTGGAGAAAAAATAGAAAGGTTAGCGATATTTAATTGTGTCTTCATAAGAACTTCAGGCAGCAAAACTAACATTATTTTGTTATATAACAAATAATAAAAATTTAATTCTAAGATTTAAAAAACAGTCTTTTAATTAAAGAACTGGTAATCAATAACAAATAATCAACAATTAATAACAAACTAAACTATTATTACCTTTGCTACTTTCAATTTGATAATTTTATGACAAAAAAAATAGTACTAATATCTGGAGCAACAAGTGGTTTTGGTAAAGCTACAGCCGAAATTTTTGCAAAAAACAATTACAATTTAATACTAACAGGAAGAAGAGAAGATAGGCTTCGAAAGATTGCTAAAGATTTATCGGAACAGTATAATGTAGAGGTGTTATCCCTTTGTTTCGACATCAGAGACCAAAAAGCGGTAGAAAAATCCATTTTATCGTTAGATACATCTTGGAAAAAAATTGATGTCTTGGTGAATAATGCTGGATTGGCAAGTGGTTTAGGACTAATTCAAGATGGTGAAATTGATGATTGGGAGAAAATGATAGATACCAATATAAAGGGATTATTATATCTTTCTAAAGTTATTATGCCAATAATGATAGCTAATAAATCGGGTCATATCATTAACATTGGATCAACAGCAGGGAAAGAAGTTTATTTAAATGGTAATGTATATTGTGCTACAAAACATGCTGTTGATGCTATTTCCAAAAGCATGCGTATAGATTTATTACAGCATGGAATTAAAGTAACACAAATTTGTCCGGGAGCTGCTGAAACAGAATTTTCAGAGGTTCGTTTTCATGGAGATAAAGAAAGAGCCAAAAATGTTTACAAAGGTTATCAACCTATGACGGCAGAAGATATCGCATCATTGATTTATTTTGCAGCTACTCTTCCTCCACATCTTTGTATAAATGACTTAGTGGTTACTTCATTAGCTCAGGCGAATAGTTTTTATTTTGATAGAAAATAAATTGTTGTACATTTGCTACTTACAACAATTTATTAAAATATGAAAAAGTTAAAACACCTATTAATTATATTTTTTTTGATGCTAACCTTTAAAGGTGTTTATGGACATTCGGTACAGGTTGTATATTGTACTGATTGTTCAGGAACGGTTAGAGTTTTTGTTGAACACTGGCATCCTGCTTCAGAGCCATTACTTAATGCAGCAATGACATTTAATGTAACTTATGGTACTATTATTAATACTGTAACTAAACTTCCTGTTGATACCATTTTTAATGTGCCAAAAAATGCTTTACCAAACTGTTCGACAACACCAACGACTTTCGGTTTTTGTCCTAGTGATGCAAATACTTATAATGATTGGTTGATTTATGAATTTTCAGGGATACCAAATAACTCATTATTTGCTGTTGATGTGGTTTATTCGAATGATATTATTGCTTCGGACATGTGTGGTATGCTCCCCGCTTCTACAGGTACATTGTTGATTAATAATAACACACAAGTACATGACACATTAACTATTTGCCAAGGAGATAGTTCATTAATATTTGGGAATTACCAAAGCACTTCAGGAACTTATTACGATAGTTTACAAACAGTAAATGGATGCGATAGTATTCTTGCAACTACCTTAACAGTAACTCCAACCTATTTCAGCAATAACTTTGGCACTATTTGCCAAGGAGACAGTATTTTACTAGGAGGTGTTTATCAAAGTGTTGCAGGAACTTATTACGATAGTTTACAAACAGTAAATGGATGCGATAGTATTCTTGCAACTACCTTAACAGTAACTCCAACCTATTTTAGTAATAACTTTGACACTATTTGTCAAGGAGATAGCATTTTAATAGGTGGAACTTATCAAAGTATAGCAGGAACATATTACGATAGCTTACAAACAGTAAGCGGTTGTGATAGTATTCTTGCTACTACTTTAACAGTAACTCCAACCTATTTCAGCAATAACTTTGGTACTATTTGCCAAGGAGACAGCATTTTACTAGGAGGTGTTTATCAAAGCACTTCAGGAACTTATTACGATAGTTTACAAACAGTAAATGGATGCGATAGTGTTCTTGCTACTACTTTAACAGTAACTCCAACCTATTTCAGCAATAACTTTGGCACTATTTGCCAAGGAGATAGCATTTTAATAGGTGGAACTTATCAAAGTGTTGCAGGAACTTATTACGATAGTTTACAAACAGTAAATGGATGCGATAGTATTCTTGCAACTACCTTAACAGTAACTCCAACCTATTTCAGCAATAACTTTGGTACTATTTGCCAAGGAGATAGCATTTTAATAGGTGGAACTTATCAAAGTATAGCAGGAACATATTACGATAGCTTACAAACAGTAAGCGGTTGTGATAGTATTCTTGCAACTATACTTTCTATTGATACTTCTCTAACGGCTAATTTTACAAAAATAATTGATCCCAATGATTCTTTAAATTTATTGGTTACTAATTTAGCAAGTGGAAATAATCTACAATATTTATGGGATTTTGGAGATGGAAATACATCTACACAAGCTCATCCAACACACATATATGCCACAATAGGCGTTTATAATTTGTGTTTAACAATTACTGATTCAATTACTGGATGTTCCTCTATGTTTTGTGATTCTACTACTGTTATGAGAACAACAGGCATTAAAACTATTGAAGTAGTATCAACAAACGTAGGAATAGCAGAAATTGTAAATTTTGATAAAATGAAGTTATTTCCTAATCCAACACAACATACATTTATTTTAGATTTAGGGGAAACTCAAGAAGCCCAAGTTTTGGTTACAAGTATAGAAGGAAAGATGATGTACAACAAAGTTATTACCAATAACATTGTTGTGATTGATGCTTCAAAATGGACGAATGGATTTTACTTGGTAAATGTAATTATTGATAATCAACATAAAGTGTTTAAGTTGGTTAAGCAATAAGTTTTCATCTAATTTATGTAAAGGATTTAAATTATAGTAACTTTGCTATTTTAAATCTTATGTTAAAATATGAAAACACTTTTTACCACTTTAATTTTATTATGTTCTACTGCTCTTTTTGCTCAAAACTGGACAGGAAATGTTGATGCTGATTGGAATAATTCTGCAAACTGGTCTAATTGGCCTTTAAATGGAGCAAGTATAGTTATAGATCCTGCTAATTATACTGGAAATGCTGCAACACCAATTATTGTAGTAAATTCTGTGTTTACTCCAAACGATATTATCATTCAAAATGGCGGACAACTTACGGTTCAAGCTAATTTAACCACTACTGAAGATATAGAAATTTTAGATGCGAACTCGATGATGACTATTCAGTCGGGGATAATAAATGTTGGTCCTGGAAACAGTGGTAGGTTAATAGTTGATTTAAGCGCTGCAACAACAGTTTCCGGAGGGACATTAAATGTTGATCAAAGATTTATTGCAGGAGACAACACTACTATTAATATTAGTGGAGGAAATATAAATGTAGGACAACGATTTATTGTTGAGTTAGGTGCTCAGTGTAATGTTACAGGCGGTACAATAAACATTACCGAAACTCTTGCTATTGTAGATGGAAATGCTAACCAATCGAGTTTGTTTTTGTTAATAAATGGAGATGTAACTGTAGGCAATGAAATTAGTTTTGAAAATGAAGTGGGTAATTATACTCCTACTTTTTTTATGGATGGAGGAACATTAACTACAGGCGATGTTTCTTGGTTTGGTACTGCTCCCGGAAGCGGAAGCCCAAAAATGCGTTTATTATCAGGTAATGCTACAATAAATGGAGATATTATTAATATGGCAGGAAGTACGGTTGATATGTATTTAATTATAAGTGGAATTGCTAATGTTCAATTTAATGGAAGTTTAATAGAAACGATACAAATTACTGATACGATTACTCAGATTGGAGCTTCAACATTTTCTATTAATACATCAACTACATGGAATAATGGTGGAGTTTTTAGAGGTTCTTTTTCTACGATAACTGTCAATGGAAATACCACTTTACAAGGAGCCGGAATTTATGATTTTCATAGTATAGCTATAAACAATACTTTTACATTAAACCATGTAGCTCCTACAAATATTAGTATTAAAGGAGATATAACTAATAATGGAGCTTATATTCATAATAATAATAATACAGTAAACCTTACAGGAACTACAGTTCAACAAATTTCAGGTTCGTCATCAATTACCTTTTATGATTTAGTAGTAAACCATACCTCAACAGGAATTACCTTAAATCAAAATATTCAGGTAGATAATAGTTTAACACTTGCTAGTGGAAAAATTATCAGTTCAACTATTAATTTAATTACGTTAATTGATAATGCTACCTCAACCTTAGGGAATGATTCTAGCTTTGTTGATGGCCCATTTAGAAAGATTGGGAATGATGCGTTTGTTTATCCAATAGGTAAAGATACGCTTTGGAGAAGGTTGGCTATTTCAGCTCCGACAAATATAAATAGTGAATTTATTGCTGAATATTTTGATACTCCTTATAGTTCGCTAACTCCCGTTAATGTACCTATTTCGAATGTAAGTAATATAGAATATTGGGGATTGAACAAATTTAATACTACCGATAATGTTCAGGTAACACTTCATTGGGAAGATGCTGCTTTAAGTGGAATTACCAATTGTAGTATTTTATCTCTTGCTAAGTGGGACGGTTCTGTATGGGATGATGTTCCTTCAACTGTTAATGGAGCTTGTACAGCTAATAATGCTGGAAATGTACAATCGAATAACACAGTAAGTAATAGTGCTATTTATACTTTTGCTTTTTTAGGTGTTGGTACAGTACAAATACTTTCTGAGTGCTTTGGGGATAGCGTAACTGTAGGTACAAATACTTATGGAGCAACAGGAACTTATGTAGATACTTTAACAAATATCAATAACACTGATAGTTTGGTTACTACTATCCTTACTATTATTCAACCTGTTGATACAACAATTAATAATATTGGTTGTGAGGGAGATACCATTTACATTGCTGGAAAAATGTATTACCAAACAGGAACTTATTTGGATACTGTTCCGTCAATTGCTACCGGTTGCGATAGTGCTATGACTATTAATTTAACTATAATTGTTATAGACTCTTCTACCACTCTACAAAATGATACTATTTTTTCTAATCAAAGCGGAGCAACTTATCAATGGATAGATTGTGATGGAAACACCATCATTCCTAATGAAACAAATAGCTTTTATGCTCCTATTGCTTCAGGAAGTTATGCTGTTATTGTTTCCAAAAATGGTTGTAGTGATACTAGTTCTTGTAGAAATGTAACGATAACTAACATCGCAACTTTAAATCATAAAACTAGTATAGATGTAAATGCTTATCCTAATCCTACAAATAACATCATCCATTTTGAAACCAATTTAATGGAAGGAACAATAGAAATTTATAACATTTTTGGAGCTTTAATCACTACTAAGATCATTAATAATACGATAACTTCGGTTGATACAGAAAATTTACCATCAGGAAACTTTATTTATAGAATTACGGATAATAGCAATAATTCTGTTATTGGTAGGTTTATAAAGCAGTAAGTAGTTTTAATTTTAATTCATGCAGAAAAACAGTAATAAAATAGTACTTTTTTTAACAGTTATTTTAGCATTGTTTTCATGCAGAAAAGATTTTGAACAACCTGAATGGGATGTTGACTTATTGGCTCCGTTGGTTAAAACTACACTGAATATTGGAGATTTACTCCCTGATTCTGTACTACAAACCAATCCTGATACGTCTTTAAAAATAGTGTATGAAACTTCTATTTTTGATGTAGATATGGATTCTTTATTTAGAATTCCGGATACAACTATTAACGAAGTTTTTCCTATGTCTTTATCTGTATTAGCAGCTCCTGGAGATGCTTTTTATAGTGTTGATAGAGAAGTTACACTTAATGTTACTAATAATGTTCAATTGAATTATGCATTGGTAGAATCTGGTTTTATTGAGATAGAAATTTGGAGCGAAATTCAAGAACAAATTATAGTAACTTATACTATACCAACAGCTACTAAAAATGGGGACACGTTGGTGTTAACAGAATTAATTCCTGCCGGAAATGGTTCTCAGCCCGGTTATTTTACTACCCGAATTGATATCAGCGATTATGAACTTAATCTTACAGGTATAAATAATAATAAAGTAAACACCTTTGTTACTAGAGCTGTTGCTGTAGTTGATACAAATGCAACACAATCGGTACTGGTAAGTGCTGGACAAGAAATAGCTATTACCAATAAATTGGTTGATGTTGTTCCTGCTTTTGTAAGAGGATATTTTGGAAATCAACAATTTCGTTTTGGGCCTGAAAGTACCACCTTTGATGTATTTAATAGAATAAGCGGAGGAACCCTAGATTTGGATCAAGTAAATGTAAACTTAACTTTTGAAAATGGCATTGGTGTAGACGCTAGATTAACCATTAACCAATTAGAAGCTGTAAACACCAATACGTCTACCAACAGTGCCCTAAATCATACTATTATCGGAAATGCTATGAACATTAATAGGGCTCAACGAACCTTTAGTGTTCCGGAAGTAAATTATACTACACACACAACTGCTATTACCACTGCAAACTCCAATATAGACCAAATGATAGAACTTTTTCCCAATGAATTGATTTATGATATTTCTTTACACATCAATCCCCTTGGTAATATCTCCGGTAACAATGATTTTGTTTTCAAAAAACATCCTTTAAAGACTAACTTAAATGTAGAGTTTCCATTGTCTTTAATTGCTAACCAACTTACCCTTACCGATACTACCGAAATTAATTTAAGAGATGAAAATAAAGGAAATATTATAGATGGAGATTTAATTCTCTATGCCGAAAATGGCTTCCCTTTTGATGCAACTATTTCACTTAGTTTATTAGATGCTTCCAACAATCAATTAGTTGCCATAAATTCATCAGGAAATATATTGGCAGCCGCTTTAAACAGCAATTTGAGAGCTACAACCAAAAAATCTTCTAAAGTTGTTTTTCAGCTTTCCGAGCAGGATATTATTCATTTATATAATACTGAAAACATTGTAATCAACGTAAGTTTTACTACTATAGGTCAACCACAATTTATTAAAATTTATGAGGATTATGAGTTAGATTTAAAAGTAGTTGGAGATTTTTCTTATACCGTAAATGCTAAATAATATGATGCGGTTTTTAATCCTAATAATAACCACAATATTGTTTTTTGAGAGCTCCCAAGCTCAATATAATATGCGTTATTTTCAAGATTCTATACAACGTCTTTCTTTTAGTGCCGAAGCAGGCTTTATTTATGGATCATCCGTAATGAATAATGATTTTATGAATAAGTTTATTTACGGTGGAAGAATAGACAGAAGCATGAAAGACAATGCTTATAATAAACTTAACACCAACAATAATAGATTGGGAGGAGATTTAATTTTTAATATAAATGCTACTATTCCAGTCGATACACTTTTCAAAAAAACAAATTTAGCATTAACAGTTGGTGTTAGCCATATTGAACATATTGATGCGGTTTTCACCGATGATTTATTTAAACTTGCATTTGATGGAAACAAACAATTCGCAGGCGAAGAAGCAATACTTTCCGGAACTAATATGAGTTATTTTGCTTATCAAAAAGTATATGTTGGAATTAATGCCATCACTCAAAAACATGGGGTAATATTATCAGAAGGTTTTAATGTAGGTATTATCAAAGCTCAAGAACACATTGCGTTAACCATTCCTACTGGAAGTTTATTTACTGAAGAAGATGGAAAATATATCGACTTAAGTGTAAATTATGCCTTTAATCAAACAGATACTTCAAAAAATAATTTTTCAGCATTTAATGGATATGGGATTGCTACACAAGTGTATAAAGATTTTGCATTAAAAAATGGTGACAAACTCCATGTGGAAATTAAGGATATTGGCTTTATTAGAATGTCTAAAAAAGCATTAGAATATAAAGCAGATAAAACTTTTCATTATGATGGTATTGAGGTCAACTCTATTTTTGATATTAATGATTCTATTATCAACAGCATTTCTCAAGATTCGTTATTAGATAATATCTACACCTCTAAAAAACAAGGCAGTTATGGAATTGCTTTACCAACAACGGTTAACATAAGCTATACTAAAACATTTAATCAAAAATGGAAAGCAGAAATAGGAGTTTTTAATAGATTGTTAGCCAATTATTTTCCTTATATTTATACCAATACCACCTATTATTTTTCTTCCAACTTTTTAAGTCAACTGCATCTTTCTTATGGTGGCTATGGGAAACTAAACATTGGACTTTCTACTGCTATAAAGATTAAAAACAAAGTTCAATTATGCGTAGGAACCAATAATTTAAACGCTTATGTTGTTCCAAAATCAACATTTGCCAATAGTGGCTTTTTAGGGATTAAAGCACTTTTTTAAGTACCTTTGTTTAGGTTAATTATAAAAATGTATAAACTAATCAACATATTATTTTTACTTCTACCCTTGGTCGGATTATCTCAAAAAGATACCCTTGCTCATTTATATGCTATTGGTGGAACAGGAATAGATAAAGCAGAAGAAATAATTGCTACAACTGATGGAGGTTATGTGCTAGTTGGTTCTACTACTAGTAATACTTCAGGAAATACAGATGTTTATTTGCTAAAACTTGACTCTCAAATTAATGTTGTTTGGAGTTGGGCAATGGGTGGTAATAACAACGACTGGGGGTATGCGGTTAAGGAAACTTTTGATAAAGGGTTTATTATAGCCTCAACTACTAATAGTTTTGGGGTAAATGGCGATTATAATGCTCGATTAATAAAAACAGATAGTTTAGGAGTAATTCAATGGCACAATATCTATGGAGGAAATGACTGGGATTTAGTTTATGATGTTGTTCAAACTGCTGATAGTGGTTTTGCTTTTTGTGGTGAAACTTACAATAATACCAATGGAGAATCGGATGTGTATATTGTTAAAACAAATAACTTAGGGGATACCCTTTGGACCAAAACCATTGGAGGAAACTTGGTTGACAGGGGAAACAGCATTATGGAAACGACTGATAGTAGTATTGTAGTGGCAGGAATGACAACCACCTTAACAGACTCTGTTCAAATGTATATGATAAAACTGACTGCTACAGGCAGTTTAATTTGGGATATTGCTTTTGGTCCTTCAGGTTATGAAGAAGCCAATGCAGTTATAGAAACAGCTAATGGAAATTATGTTTTAGGAGGAGTAACCACTAGTTTTACCCCAAATAATGATAAAGATTTTTACATGATTAGAACCGACAGTAGCGGTAATGCTATTTGGGGAAACTATTTTGGAAATATTGGTGAAGAAGTTATTTATGACTTGGTGGAATTGGCTAATGGTAACTTTTTTAATACTGGACATACAACCGCTACCGGAAATGGTGGAAAAGATGCCTTAGTATTTTTAATTACACCGGGAGGCTTTTGGGGAGGTAGTTCTTCTACTTTTGGAGGTACTAAAGAGGAAGAAAGTAAAAGTATTTTGTTAGAACCTAATGAAGCCTTGAAAATTGCAGGGTTTACAAAAAGTTATGGGAATGGTCTTGAAGATGTAATGCTTATTGAAATTGATACTGTTGTTACCAATCATCAATTTACTTTAGATACTATAAATGATTTTATGCCTTTAAAAATAGATGACTTAACTTCTTGGAAACCTGATTCTGAAAAAAAGGTGCTTATTTTCCCCAATCCCTCTACTTCTTTTGCCAACTTTGATATATCTAAAATTGAAGTAGAAAAAATATTAATTACAACTATTTATGGACAAACTGTATATGAAGCAAGTATCTTAAATAAAGAATTATTGCAAATTAATTTTGAAAAATTTTCATCAGGAATTTATAGTGTGCAATTTTATAATAAGGACAAGCTTATTGAAGCACAAAAATTAATTATTAGAGCAACTAATTAATGTAATGATAAATGGTATTTCATCGACATTTAATTAAATACAGCTATTTATTTTTATTGTATCCAATATTTGTATTGTCTTATGTTGTTTCAGAAAAAACAGGGAAATCCTTTATACCTGAAAGGATCATTTTTTTGCACCTGCTTTTGTATTTTGTTGCTTATTTCATTTCCAATAAAAAACTAAGCTCTATTTATGTGCGTTTTATATATCTTAGCACATTAGTAATTACTTTTTTTGAAGTCGCTTATGTTTCTATTTATAAGGAACGAATTACACCTTCTACTGCTTTTATATTAATAGAAACAAACTCTTCAGAAACTTCCGAATATTTAAAAGAATATTTCAATACAGAAATTTTTATTTGGTTATTAATATTGCTAATACCATCTGTTTTTATATTAATTGGAGTTAATAAGGCGATTCAGCAATATACACTAAAAAGTTCATTTAAGGCCATTTTTAATGACTTTCGTAAGTTGGTTTTATTTATAGAGTCTCTTTGGGTAAGAACACAAAATGCTGTATGGAAAAAAATAGCTTTGGGTTTAGTTTTATTTGTTATAGGAACAAGTCTTTATTTTAATGCTAATCACCATAAATACCATGCTATTTTTCAAATTTTTAATGGATATGAAAGGTATAAAATTGAAGTTGAAAAATATAAAAATTTCTTTGCTGCATCAAAAAAAAGTAAGCAATTAAAAACAGTTGTAAAAAAAGAAGATGATTTAAAAGAAACAATTATTATTGTTATTGGCGAATCTACTACTAAGCATCATTTAGGAATTTACGGTTATTATAGAAATACCACACCAAATCTGGTAAAACTGAGAGATGAACTTTTAGTTTTCAATGATGTTATCAGTCCGCATACGCACACTATTCCCTCATTAGAAAAAGTACTTACCTTTGCAACTACTGCTAACCCTGAAGCCAAAGAATATGGAAGTTTGATTCAATTAGTAAAAACAGCAGGCTACAAAACCTATTGGATATCTAATCAAATTCCGGTTGGGATAAATGAAACCATGGTTTCTATTGTGGCAAAAGCAGCAGACTATTCCTACTTTACGAATTTGGGTGGAGAACAAGAATTGCGTTCATTAGATGAGCGAGTACTACCAATTGTAGCAAAAAGCTTAAAGACAAAAGATACTAAAAAAGTACTTTTTGTTCATCTTTTAGGAACACATACACAATATAAAAATCGTTATCCGAAAAATTTTAATCAGTTTAAAGATACTCCTTCAACTCCATTTGGAACACAACAAGCTTTTGACGCCATTAATCAATATGATAATGCTGTTTTATATAATGATTTTGTAATTAGTGAGATTATTTCATTGTTAAAAGCGAACGCTACCCCAAATGAAAAACAACAAATGATTTACTTTTCCGACCATGGTGAAGATGTTTATCAAACAGTTGATTTTAATGGACATAGTGAAGCCATAGGTAGTTATCCTATGTTTGAAATTCCTTTTGTATTTTGGAGCAATCAAAAGTCCGAATTGGAAAAATACAGAAGCTTTGCAGATAGAAAATATATGATAGACGATTTTATTTATAGTGTGGCTGATATTTTAAGCATTACGTTTGAAGGAATGCAAAGCGAGAACAGTATTTTCAGTCCGAACTTTCAGTCTAAACAAAGAATTGTAAAACAGCACATTGATTTTGATGTTGAAATAAAATCTGTCCAATAAATGCAACTTCCCATTAAGAGAATAGTGATTTTCGGTATTGTTTTAACAACGTTATTAATAATTACTTATCAAGGGTTTACTTTCGATTTTCTTTTAAAGCAATTACATGCTGATAAAATTTGGGTGCACAGAGTAAATAGCATTGAAAAACTACAAGAAATTAACTCTACATTTTCCGGAGTAGAATTAGATGTAGTTTTTAATTTAGAGCTCAATATTTTTGATGTTAATCATCCTCCAGCTGAATCTATAGGGTTAAATTTGTTGGAATATTTAAAATCAAATAAACAAAGTGAACTAAACTTTTGGCTCGATTTTAAAAATTTATCTCCGGAGAATGCTTTACAAGCATTAAAAAGGTTAGAGTTTTTATGTGTTGAATTAGCTATTTCAAAAGAACAATTTATTGTAGAAGCAACACAACCTGAGTTATTGAAACTATTTGCCAAAAGTGGTTTCCAAACAAGTTATTATTTGCATTGGCCTGGATTATACCAATTAAGTGAAGGAAACTTAAATGAAACCATCACTCAAATAAAAGCTAATATTTTTCCTGAATTGTCTTATATTTCTTCTTCTTATCATGATTTTGAATTATTAAATCAACATTTTCCCAATCAAGAAAAATTATTGTGGTTAACGGAAAATGAAACTAAATTTTCATCAACAATTAAAGAACATTGTCATAGGATGGAAATAGCTAACCACCCTAAAATTAAAGTGTTGTTAGTACAAATTAACACCAAAGCAAGCAATCGTTGAAAAAGAGCTATTTGTTTATGCAATTTAGTTTATATTTGTCCGTTTTTTGAATAAATTTTTACGCTTTTCATGGTCAAAAACATACTGCGCAACTTACTCAACTTTTTACACTTGGATGTTACCAAAAACTTGCATTATGACCGCCTGACCAAAAAAATCATCAAAAAAGTAATTTTGCCCAATTCAAACACTATTGATATTGGTTGTCATAAAGGTGAAATATTGTCTGAATTAATAAAACATGCTCCAAAAGGAAAACATTTTGCCTTTGAACCTATTCCTGATTTTTATAAGGTGTTGAATGAAAAGTATGCTGAAAATGCTTTTATATATCCTTATGCTTTATCTACCGAAAACGGAACAACCACTTTTCATTATGTAAAAAATGCTCCGGCATATAGTGGAATAAATAAACGGAAATATGCTATTGACAATCCTGACATCGAAAAAATTGAGGTAGAAGTAAAACGCTTAGATGATGTTATTCCAACAGATCTTCCTATCCATTTTATTAAAATTGATGTAGAAGGCGGTGAGTTTGATGTAATGCAAGGTGGCAAGGAGTTACTTCTTAAAAATCAACCTACCATATTGTTTGAATGTGGGCTGGGAGCAACCGAATATTATAATACTAAAGCAAAAGACATTCATTCCTTCTTGACTGGTGAGATAGGCTTACAAGTGTTTACCTTAACCAATTGGATAGCACAAAAAGCTCCCTTAACCAACGAACAGTTTTGTAAACTGTTTAATGATAATACAGAATATTATTTTATTGCGGATAAGGGTTCTTTTAAGGTAAGCACTTAATATTATTGTTTAACAAACTTACTGGTCACCGACCCTATGTCTGTATCTATTTTAATAAAATAAACACCACTCGGTAAATTAGTTACATTTATTACAGATATATTTTCTTTAATTGTCATAACCAACCTTCCTGATACATCAGTAATACTTATTTTATATATAGTTAATTTGTTATTAATTGATAATTGATCTGATACAGGATTAGGATAAATTATCAGGTCGTTATTGTTTTGTTCGTTTTTTATTTCTTCCTCTTCTTCTACATCTATTCCATAAAAAGAATCAGGATAAATAGTTCCTATTGTATCTCCTAAGTGAATTCTTCCTTCCATGCATTGAATATCAATACAGGATATACCTGGGCTATATGTGATACATTCTCCTAACCCGACTGTGAATATCGATTTTGGCAAACCATATGGGAATCCACTTGGGGCAACTACATCAGGGTTATTTGCTGGATTCACAATCATAAATGGATTATAAAAAAAATCAATTAACTTTTTCTGTAATCCATTTTCCATATAAAAAATAGTTGGTGTATATGGAGAATAACTCCAATTAGGGGATCTATTTGACACTTCGTTAGGGTAATTATTAGAAAGGTGTGAAATTGAATCAATAAAAGTTAATGTTAAATTAAAACTATCTTTAGTAATAGTGGTTCCTTGAAAATCATTGTAGTGTCTGTAGTGTTTTTTACCTTGGATTTGGTAACTAACAGTATCTCCAATAATACTTTTAGATAAAACGGTACCTTTAAAGTAGGTTGTATTCGATGAGTGTGCCCCACCTCCACAATAACTATAATCTTTCCATTGGAGAATGTCATTAATTTCGTAATTGAAAAAATCCCAAAACCTAGGTAATTGTTCTCCGAATATAAGAGTATTATTTCTTAACCCAAGAAGTACAAAATAGTTGTTATTTACATACGGGAAACGTAAGATTCCAAATGATTTAGATAAAATGATGGTTTGATTATTAGATAAGGTAATTCTTTTAATAGAATCAACAACACCAAAAACAATTTGAGTGTAAAGAGAATCAACAATAGCAGTTGTGTTGTTTATGGAGTCATACATCCAAGACTCACCTAGTGTTTTTAAAGGGTTTAATCTAAACTCGGTAGAATCTTGAAAAATGAAAAGACTATCTGTTTTTTTTATGACCCGTCTCATTAAAAATTGAGGTTGGTTTTTTAGTTTATAGGATGTGTTAGAACAGGTATCACAATTAGTCATAATTCTATTCAAATAGTAAATTGAATCATTACCACTGACACTAAATGAGTCAACAAAAATTGTATTGGTAATTAGTTGAGCAGTATCAATTTTGTAATTATATTCACTATTTAAGTTAATTGGATTCCAATTTTGGGCTGAGACACCTAAAGTAGAAATTAAGGTTATTAATAACACAAATTTTTTCATATCCCTTAAAATGCTTAAATCGTTTATATCGAATCCTTATTTCAAACTTAAGTATTTAATTTGAATTTTTTAATTTATTTAATTGTTAATTAGGTATAATTTTAAAAGGATTGAGAGTTATTTAGTAACTATTTTATGTTAAAATAAGAGTAATAGGGGGTGGATATGAAACACCTATTTCTTAATAAACAAAAAGTCACTTCCGGGTTCGTTGTTACCAAACTCTCCAAATCGGGGTTGAGGATCTACTTTTTCTATGTAAGATAGAATTTCGTTAATGGTTAAAACACCATCTTCACCCCCATAACTTCGTAAGGCTTCTAAAAATTTACGGGTAAAAGGCGAGTGTTGTCCCGGACGTCCATCAGGCACATATTCTTTTCCTCCCGAACTTAAGTACAATCGGGTTTTATACTTCATTTTGCGTTCGATGAAGTCTTCTTTTTCTACATCTTTATACATGCCTGTAGAGCGACTTGCAGAAGCAATTATCGGATCGAAAGTTCCCCCAAAACAAGCATCTAAGCTTAAAAAAATATGTTCGCAAGGAATATTATTTACCACTGTTCGTAAATTGCTGTGTGATAAAAATGAAGTGTGGGCAATATCATCTGCTTTAGAATCTTTGGCGATTAAATAACCTTCTTTAAAAACATCATCGTAATATCCATGTCCGGCAAAAAAGATAAACAACTGGTCGTTTTCTCCATAAGGAATCATGGCGTAGGTTTTTAGTTTTTTAAGGATATCATCCAGCTTGGGATTGCTTAGCACTTCTACCACATAACCATAATCCTGCGATAAATCTTTGGCTATTTCTCCCACATCAATAGTAGGATTTACTAAATTATCAAAAGAATCATACTCTCCAATAGCAATTAAAAGAGCATAATTAGTTTGCTTTTTTATAGTGTCTTTTTGTGCAGTTTGGTCGGCAGGCAATATAATAGATGATGTTGTACCTTCAGCAGCTTTTTGTTTTTTTAGGTGTTCAAAATTGAATGGGTTTTCCGATGAACTAACCTCGTAAGTTTTTTTTATGCTTGGGTGTATTACCCTAAAATTACTGTATTCAAAATGTACATCATCCTTCTTTTGGATTTTATTTACAGCAATTAATGCCTTGCTAGCATTAGCTCTTAGTTCCTTAGCTTCAGCTCTGGGAATAGCAACAGTAGCTTCGGTATTGCAAAATGCTATGTGATAAATTTCTTTATCAGCATCGTATTTTTTTAACTTCAATTTTAATTTTGCTTGTGAGTCAGCTGATGGTTTTGAAAAACCAAAAGTAGCTTCTTGTTTTTCCTGAATTTTTGCTAAAATAACTGAGCGGGCTTTTAGCAATCTTTCCCAATATTCTTTGCTGGTCTCAAACTCATCTTTGGGTGCAGCCAAATTTTTATCCAAGCTTTTTATTATTTCTCTAGAAAAATCTTCTGTAAGGATGCTTTTTTGCGAAAAGGTTAAGCTATTGCCCAAATAAGCCACTATTTTAGAAAAGTTAGAACCGCTAATGCCTTTAACATCCCAAATAATAGCGGTATGGTCTTCTCCGCAGCTTACTAGCCTTTTACCATCTAAACTATAGTTTAAGGATAGAATATACGCATTGTGTCTCGGAAACTTTTTACCTTCTGCCCAACCGTTTTTTTGCTTTAAATACGTTTCGATGATGGAGCCATTTGCCAACACAATGCTTTTACCATCGGGCGAGTATTTAGCATCTTTTATTCTTCCTATTTTTACTTTTAAAGAATCTTGCAAAGTAAAATTTTTACCCGAGAGTTGATACTCCCAAATCTGGTCAGAAGTGCCGGCAATAAAAGTATTTTCATAAGGATGAACATCTAAATAATTCAATCCCCAGTGTGTGGTGGGAAGTGTTTGTAAGGGTTCGTAAACATCATTAGTTTGTTGGTATACGCTAATCTTATCTGCTTCGCCACAGAGTATTAAAAACTCATCTTTGTAAGAAAAAACGGCATCGTAAACTCTTTTTTCGCCTTTAATCTCCTGAATTTCTATCCATTTATCATCTTTTAATTCAAAGATTTTAGCCGAATTATCAATGCTGGTAGAAACAAAACGATTGCCTTGATGATTAAAATTGATGGTTACAATTCTATCGCTGTGGGGAGTAAGTAACTGTTCTACTTTTTGAGAAATAAGGTTGTAAACAGCAATGTCGCCAATGGAATTAAACCTGCCAATAAGCAAATATTTTTCGTTGGGAGAGAATGCTATTTTGCAAGAAGACCTATCATAAAGTGTATCGCCAACATGCGAGTAAAGTAAATTATGGAATTGATCAAAAAGAAATACTTTGTTTTTATCGGAAGTATAGGCAAAGTAGGTTTGAAAAGGCGAATACTGAGCCTCCATCATGTAACCATTGCTTTCTATTACTTTGCTTTCATTTAATGTGATTTGAGCCAAAGCAAATTGGCACCATAACACCGAAAAACAACAGAAAACAATAATTTTTTTCATGAATAGAAAAATGTATTTATATACAAACATACTAATCTTTAGTCGCAAAGGCATAAAGAGTTAAAAAAGTTTTTAGAGGGGTATACGTTATTTTTTTTATCTTTGGATAAGATATATGTAACCGAAAACTACACATATACAACAATATTTGATGGGTATGTATGAAAAAATTATACATATAAAAAAGTTGGGGGTCATTATTCGCACTGTGAGCCATCATGAAATAATTGATACAAATGAAATATACTGATTTATCTATAGAACCCTCGATTGCTTATGTTCTTGCAAGAATGATAAAGTCTGGTCACTATAAAGATATATTGATTTATGAATTTCATGAAGAGATAGATTCATCCACTGTGTTTAATTGTTTTGATGGAATGACTGAGTTTCGGGCTTTAGCCTCTGAATTTTATGGAGCTTTTTTTCAACCTAGTATTGTCGATAATTATCCTGCTAATATTCATCTTTTATTTAAATTATCGGGAGAATGGTTTGTTGTTAATGACTGTGGTGCGAATTATTATTTAGGATTTGGACCGCAAGGAATATTGGAATTGAGAAGGAATTGTAAATTTCATGGAGTGAAAATCATCTATCAAGAAGAATCATTAAAAGAGTATTTAAAAAAGCAGAATCTTGAAAAAATTAGCTTAATAACTGATGAATATGAAATGATTATTAAGTCAATGGTTCTATATGGAGTTGGTTTACAAAGAATGAAAAGTTCATTTCCAAAACTTTCGGAAGATAATATTAGGGATATTATGCTACCAGCATTGAATACCATATTTGATGGACGTGTCAACGGAGAAACTAAAAATGGTAAAGGGAAAACAGATATTCTATTAAGAGAAAATAATGGAGTAAATCAATATATTTTTGAATTAAAGGTTTGGAATAGTACTAAAAAATTTGAGTCTGGATTAAATCAGTTATTAGGTTATCTTTCTTGGGATGACAGAAAATCTGGCATGCTAATTTTTTGTTATAGAAAGAGTTTAACAGGAGTAGTAAACAAAGTTAAGAATTATTTTAAGGAGGAACAAATTGCATTTATTGAGCTAGACGAAACTAGAGAAAATGAATTTAGAGTGGAATTGAAGCATCCTTGTGACCCTAAAGTTAAAATGATTTTACATTTGTTTTTTATCGATTTCAACTGATGCTTGATATATATAACGAACCGCCAACAAATGGTAAAACTGCATATGGGGTGATGAATAAAATTGGAAGTTTCAAACTTTTATTTAACTTTGGTATCGGTTGATACTGAAGTGCTTCTAAAATCCGTACGAAAGTTTACTATCGAACGTTGGTAATAAGCTGAAAACAAATTGAATGAAAATAAAGAAAATACGATTAAAAGAATTTAAAAGGTTTGATGACCTTACTATAGATTTAGGAGATGACCCAAAAAAAATTATTGCTGTAGTTGGTCCAAATGGTTGTGGAAAAAGTTCGATCTTTGATGCTTTTGAAGAAAAACTAAAAGATTTCAGATATACTAATAGTGAAGGAAATAGCTTTTTTTCAAAAGCTCTATACTACACAGATGAAAATAAAAAGAGTAGTACTTACGATAAAAACCAAGCAGTAACAATAATACCAGTAAGTGGTAACTTAAATAGAAAAAGTTTCTACGTAAGAACAGCGTATAGATTTACCTCTAAATTCAACGTACAACGACTAGAGGCTCTTCCTGAGATTTTGGCGTCACAAGATGAACCTATGAGTTCAATTGCAATTGATACAAGATTAGAATCTAATTATAAAAGATTACTAGGGACAGCTTATTCAGAATTTTTTGATGGAACTAAAAATGGTAACGCAGTTAAAGATGAACTTATTGGAAAAATAAATAAGATTTTATCTAAAATTTTGGATATCGAAATATCAGAATTAGGTAATATTTTAGAGAAAAAAGGACAATTATATTTTAAGAAAGGAAATGTGACAAATTTCCCTTATGCTAATTTATCATCAGGAGAGAAAGAGGTTATTGATATTGTCTTAGATTTAATTGTAAAGACAAAAGACTTTGATGATACGGTTTTTTGTATAGACGAACCTGAATTACATTTGAACACTGCAATACAAAGAAAGTTATTAATTGAAATAGAGAAATTGATTCCTGAAAATTGTCAACTTTGGGTAGCCACTCACAGTATTGGGTTTTTGAGAGGCTTACAGGAAGATTTAAAAGATAAATCTCAAGTTCTTGACTTTTCAGAAAACAACTATTTTACAGGAACGAAAACAATCTCACCTATAGTTCCTTCCAGAAAAAATTGGCAAAGAATTTTTAGTACTGTACTAGAAGATTTAACTGGATTAATTAGTCCAAGAAAAATAATTTATTGCGAAGGAAAAGACAGCCCAGGAGCAAACGGAGAAGAAAGAGGTTTTGATGCTAAAGTATTTAATATGATATTTTCAGAAAAATATCATGACTTAGTTTTTGTTTCAAGTGGAGGAAATACAGAATTAGATCAACGCAGTAACATAGCTATGACTATTCTAACTAAGGTGCTTAATGATGTTGAAATATTAGTTTTAAAAGATAGAGATATTTCATCTGGCAGATTAAATGATGAGAATGATAGAAAAATTTATCTAGAAAATAATCCAAAAAATTATCGAGTCTTAAAAAGATGGGAAATTGAAAATTATTTATACGATAAAGAAGTACTTAAAAAATATTGTATTGCAAACAGTTTAGAATTTAAAGAAGAAGATTACGATAATTTTGTAACTGATATAACAAATCAAAATGTGAAAGATTTTACAGGTCATATCAAAAATTTTTGTAGTATAATTACAAACGTAAATCCTGAACAATTCAAACTGAACTTAGCCTCGTATATAACTGAGGATATGGCATTATATAGCGAAATGGAAGAATGTATTATGTAAAAAGTTAGTTGCACAACGTAAAAAATAGCGACTTTAGTTCTTAAAACAAAGATAATTAATAAAATAAAGATTGGTTATAAATCAAAAAGTTAGTTCTTAAAACCCGCTACTTTTTATATACAAGACCGGTTAGGACGACACAATGAAAGAACGAATAGAAAAAATATTGCCAACTGATGACAAGAAACGAAAATGGTTGGCAGTCGGACTGACTGTTTTTATTTCAGGATTGTTGACACTTTGGGGTATCTATGGAATTGGACAATATGGAATAGCCTTGTTTATTTTCACACCTTTATTCATTGGTGCAGGTTCGACAATTTTATATGGGCTGAAAAATAAAATTACTTACAAACAGGCTAGACAAATTGGCTTTTTGACACTTGGAGTTTATACTGCTGGCCTTTTAATTTTTGCAATTGAAGGGGTAATTTGTATTGCAATGGCTGCACCAATAGGAGTTCTTTTGACTTGGTTTGGTAGTTTAATTGGTTACGTAATTAATAATAAAATACCGAACAATGCACCAACAACAATGTTATTTTTAATTGGGATTATTCCGACAATAGCATTTATAGAAAAGGATAGTGAGCCAATTTTGGTTTCGGTTGTGACTTCTATTGAAATTAATGCAGCCCCACAAACAGTTTGGAAAAATGTTATTGAATTTCCTCAACTAGATGAGCCAACCGAATTTATTTTTAAGACAGGAATTGCATATCCGATAGATGCAACAATTGAAGGAACAGGAGTTGGTGCAATTAGACATTGCAATTTTACAACAGGAAGTTTTGTAGAGCCAATAACAGTTTGGGACGAACCACGACTTTTAAAATTTGACGTTATAGAACAACCCGAACCAATGAAGGAATTAAGTTTTTGGGATATTGACGCACCACACCTGCACGACTATTTTGTTTCTAAACAAGGACAATTTAAATTGACTGAACTTCCAAATGGGAATACACTTTTAGAAGGAACTACTTGGTATTATCATAACATACAACCAGCATTTTATTGGCAACTTTGGAGTGACCATATCATTCACAAAATTCACGAAAGAGTATTGATACACATAAAGAAAAATGCTGAAAATGAGAAGAAAGCAGTAGTTTAAAGTCAAAATCCAACTCTTCACTAAAACTCCTTATCTTCTTCCAACTCATCCTCATTAGGGTTGGCAATTTTATCTAAAAACTTACGCAAGCCTGTTTTCTCTTTCTTTTTCTCACTCTCTTTTTTCTTTTTGTTGTCTTCTTTGGTGTTGTTGTCTTCGGCTTCTTCCCATTCAATTTTTAACCCGTCTTTTTTCTTGGGTTCTTCTTTGGTAAGGGTGGTGTCTTTTTTAAACCAACCAAATTCTTTGTTTAAAATGCTTTTTAAGGTTCTTTTTTCTTCTTGTATGTTTTCTTTCATGTTGCTCTTTAACCCTTCGGTATCGTAGCTTACTTTGTAGTTTTTTACATTGCCCGTAATTTTTAAAAATACCGTTCCTTTGCCTAAGCCATCATCTTCTACATAACCAAATTCTTCATTTTGTTTTTTGCGTTTTTTGGCCTTATCCCAAAGGATTTCGCTTAAATCTACCTTTACACGGTAATCTATATCGTTATTAAAATGGTGGCTTCCCGAAAGGGTTAAATTAATAGCCGAAGATTGTATTTCGGTTTTCGCAATGTTTATTACTTGCTTATTAATTTCTATGGCTGTTTTTAATTGGTTAAACTTAATGCGTTTCAGTTCCTCTATTTCTATAAATTTACTCAACGCCATAACAGGCTCGTAATCTAACAATTCTCCATTTTTAATAATAATGGTAGAGGAAACATAAATTTTATCTTTATTTACGTTTAGGTGTCTATCCCAAACGGAAGCAAAATCTACCGCAATGGCTGCTTTACCTTTCAGGTTTTCCGCATCTAAAGCCGTCTGACCAAAATTTTCGAACTGATAAAACAGTTGGGTAATATCAATATCGAACATTTTAGCATTACTGGTAATAAGCAACTCGTTGGGGTTTTCATTATCTAAGGCGATACTACCTTTAATATGTCCGCCCATGGCATTAAAAGAAACATCGGTAGCCGAAAGTAAGTTGTCTTCCAATTGGATGACGCCTCTAAAATTTTGTGCTTTAAATCGCCTGAACAAAAAAGTATCTATTTGTGTTGTAAAGGTAAAGGTGATGTTGTCGGGCAAACTCACTTCTTGCTCCGATTGGCTGGAAGAGGAAGATTGTAGTAAAAAATCTTCTAACATAAATTTAGGAGATGTAAACGAAGCGGTTACCTCCAGTTTTTCATTTTCTACAAATAAATAGGCCAACAAATTTTTAAAAACTCCCGAAATATATACTGGAGAACGATTTACCGTGGTGGTTAATGAATCAATTTTTATAAGGTTATTGTTAAACTCAAAATATGCATTGGCATTAATTAATTGGTAAGGTTTTGATTGCCACTTTAAATGCGTGTTGATGAGTTGAGCATTTCCTGTAGCATTAAGCTGTTGCAATTCTGAAGCTTTAATTTTTTGCAAATTACTGATGTAGCCTTTGTATTCCACGTTTAAAATAAGCTTTCCTGTGGCGGTTTCCAACGAATCTAATTTAAAAAACTCTTTCGCCATGGCAATATCTATATTAGCCTCGGAAGTGAGTTGAATATAAGGGTTTTGGAAGTTGGCAATTTCATAATTTCCTGATATATGTCCGGCACCGAAATCGGCATTAAAATCGTTGATGTTTAGTTTGGTAGTTTGTGCGTGGTTGTTTGCTCCATTATTGTAAATTCCAGAAAAACGGATATTAGAAAGTTCGTATCCTGATTTTTTCTCTTTTAAATTTCCTGATTTTACCTGAAAATCAGCTTCTACATGAGGCGTTTTGGTAGCCGAAAAAATACCTGAAACTTGAGCTTGATAATTAAAAACGCCTTTAGCATCGTAAGCAACTAAAGATTGTTGCATTTGTGCCGGAAGTAAGGAGAAAAGCGTAGCAAAATCTACGTTTGTTCCTTTGGAGCTAAGCTGTAAATTCAGCTCTTCGTTTTTATCTAAAATGATGCCTTCTAACTTAAAAACAAGTTCTTCTATGCTTATTTTTCCTGATTGTATTTTATAGCTTAATTGTTGTTTGTTTACCTCAACTTTACCTTCTATATTGATGTCTTTATCTTTTAGGAAAGCCTCATTTTTACTGTTTAGTTGGTTAATGTGTAAAGCAATGTTGGTCTCTAAATGATAGTTGTTTTCATTAAAATTTCCAGAAAAACTCATTTTAGTTACCACCAAGCCCATGTCTTGCTGTTTGTAGTTGTTGAGGTAATTAAGATCCATATTTTTAAATTGCACATCCGACAATTCAAAAGCAATAGGTTGTTTGCTACTTTCTGGGTTGATTTTCCAAAAATGAAAATTATCTTTTCCTTGTTGATTTATAAAAATAAGGGTGCTGCTATTTTCTATGCTTATTTTTTTCAGTACATATTTTTTGTTGAGCAAATCGATAATATTAAACTGAAAGTAAACCGATTTTGCTTTTAATAACGGTGATTTGTGGTTGGTAGAAGCAATTTCCACCTCTTTAAACTCTACCGAAGCGTAGGGAAATTTTTTAAGCACAGAAAAGTCGAGGTCTTTAACATTTATAGGCACATTTACCTGTTCGTTTATGGCTTCTACAATGTATTTTTTAATTTCTTTTTCATAAAAAGAAGACATTACAATGCTAAAAGTGGTAATTAACACCAACAGCACTATTAATGAATATCCAATGATTTTAAGCCAACGCATAAGCTATGAAACGGAAATATTGATTTTCTATTTTATCTGTATGATGGAACTTCCAATTAATCATCTTACTATTTGTTAAATGTATTAAAAGTTCGTCTCAAAATTAATTGTGTTTAGTGCTTAAAAATTTGCTTTAATAAGTTTTAATTAACAATGGGTTGTGAAGGTGGAGGGTTAGGTTATGAGTTTATGAGGTAGAAAAGTATCATACCATGTCATTCAGGAGGAATCCTGTTGAGTAGCGGTAAGGAAGTCCCAAATTATTTATTGAAGGAAACTTGAAAGGAATACTCAACGCACATTAATTACGGAATAATTCTATTAAACATTAACGCTAAACTAATTTTGTCTCTTATTCTAACAAGGTTCCTCCTGAATGACAAATAGGGAAACCTCAAACCTCAAACTTTCAACACTTTTTTATACCTTTGCTTTATGCAGCAATCGCAATTTATAGAAAGTATTAAAAACCCCACCATGCTGAGCCAAAACACCAATGAGCTCAAGTTTGTGGTGGATGAATTTCCTTATTGCCAAACTGCTCATTTAATGTATGCCGGATTACTCAAAAAAAATGATGATATTTTATTTGAAGAATACCTTAAAAAAGCGGCTGTTTATTGTACCGACAGACAACATTTGTTTTATCAATTGCATGCTGTTGTTGAGAAAAAAGTTGAAGATAAAATAGTAGAAAAACCAACGATTAAAGAAGAGAAGATTGAAGAAAAAGTGGAGTTGGTTGATGAAGTGGTTGAAGAAAAAGCAACAACGAAGCAAGTTGAAGAAGAAAAACCAAAAGAACCTACAAAAATTGATGCTTTAGAACAACAACTAAGAGCTGTAGCAATTAATAGTTATATTTTACTGGAAACGGAAGAAGACAAACAAAAATCGAGTACTCAAGAACAACCATCAATTGAAAAAGAGGAAGTTAAAAGCAATCAGCCCACTTTTGATGTTGATTCACCACATTCTTTTGCTGAATGGTTGTCGCATTTTAAAGGTGATGTTCCACTTACTAATGATGCTAAAACCACTACTTCTAACATTGATAAATTTGATTTAATTAATAAATTTATTCAAGAAGATCCTAAAATTCAACCTAAAAAGACCGAATTTTACTCTCCAATAAACATGGCAAGGTTAAGTGTGGTAGATAATTCTGACATGGTAAGCGAGACGCTAGCCCTTATCCACGTTGATCAGGGACATTATCAGAAAGCGATAGAAATGTATGAAAAATTAAGTTTGAAATATCCAAAAAAAAGCAGTTATTTTGCAACCCAAATTAAAAATTTAAAACAAAAACAAAAATAATGTTTACACTTATCACAGTTTTAGTTATCATCATTTGCTTCTTGCTTTTGTTGATCGTATTAATTCAAAACCCAAAAGGTGGGTTAGATTCAGCTTTTTCTGCTAATAACCAAATTATGGGTGTTAGAAAAACAACTAACTTCTTAGAAAAAGCAACTTGGACATTAGGTATTGCTTTGGTAGTATTGAGTATTGCTTCATCTGCTGTTAACCCAACAAAAACGGTTAGCGAAGGAGAAACAGGAGATTCTAAAATTCAAGAATTAATTGATGAAAAAGCGGCTCCTACAATGCCAAACATGAACAATGCACCTGTACCTGCTCAAGAAAATCAGGGAGAAAAATAATATATAATTAACTTTCAATAAAAGCAAGGGTTTAATTATCCTTGCTTTTTTTATGCCTTAAAAAATGTTTGAAAAATATAAATATCATTTTTGGCTGCATGTAGTGGTGCTCATTTTCGGGTTAACCGGAATTTTAGGCAAATTGATTTCTGCCAACTCGTATTTATTGGTTTGGTATAGAGTTTTAATTGGAGTGGCAGCTATTGCTATTTATTTTTTAATAAGTAAACATTCTTTTAAAATCAATAAAAAAATATTGAAACAAACTTTTATGGTAGGATGTTTAATTGCTATACATTGGGTAGCTTTTTTTGAGGCGATAAAACAATCTACTGTTTCTATAGCATTGGTTTGTTTATCGAGCAGTACTTTATTTACCGCATTGATTGAGCCGTTATATTTTAAAAGAAAAATTAAAGGATATGAGCTGTTTTTGGGTTTGCTAATTATTGTAGGTCTAGTATTAATTTTCAATTTTGAATTTAGCTATTTAACAGGGATTATATTGGGAATTGTAGCGGCAGTATTTAGCTCTTGGTTTACGGTAATTAATGGTGTTTTAGTAAAGGAAACCAATTCCAAAACACTTTCTTTTTATGAGTTATTAGGAGCTTTGCTTATTTTGTCGAGTTACTTAATTTTTATGAACCTAGGTAATATGGAGGCTTTTTTTATTCCAGTTTCAGATATAAAATGGTTATTAATTTTAGGAATAGTTTGTACTGCTTTTGCATTTATTGTTTCAATAGAAGTAATGAAAAAAATTTCTCCGTTTACGGTAGTAATTTCCATTAATTTAGAACCTATTTATTCCATTATTATAGCCGTTTTGTTGTGGCCAGAAAGTGAAATAATGTCAACAGGTTTTTATGTAGGGATGGCTATTGTGTTATCGGCTATCTTTTTAAATGCTTTTTTTAAGTTTAAAGCAGATAAAAAAGCTAAAACCGTTATTGGGAAAGTAATTGAATAAACTCTGCTTTTTTTCTTCGGGATACTTCAAGCTTGGAGCCATCACTCATCACAACATAACCACCATCCCCTCTAACATACTTTTTTACGTGAAGTAGGTTAATATAATATGAGCGATGAATTCTATAAAATTTTTCATTAACTAACATTTCTTCATACTCGCCAATTTGCTTTGAAGTAACAAAATGTTTGTCCTGACCAACCACATGGACATCAGTATAGCTTCCTTCAGAATGAAACCTGATAATATCTTTTATTTTAATGAAATTTAATCCTTCGCCATCATGGATAACAATTTTTTGTTCTTGTCCGCTATCACCGGAAGATAAATTATTGAGTAGTGTTTTTAGTTTGTTATTGGTTAATTCTTGGTTTCTAATTTTTGATTTAAACCTGTTTATGGCAGCTTCTAGCTCATCCGCATCAATGGGTTTTAACAAGTAATCTAACGCACTATATTTAATGGCTTTTATAGCATAATGATCATAAGCAGTGGTAAAAATCACATCGAAATTGATATTTTCTAATTTTTCTAATAAATCAAAACCATTTTCTCCTGGCATTTCAATATCTAAAAACAACAAATCGGGTTGATGTTCTTCAATAGCGGTAATAGCTTCTTTTGCATTGGAAGCATGAGCTTTAATTTCTATATCGAAAAACTCTTTTAAGATGGTGGACAAATGTTCTCTACCACCTTTTTCATCATCTACTATAATTGCTTTGTACATAATACACTATTTTAAATTGGTACATATAGTTCTACCCTTGTTCCTGCGGGTTGGTTGTTTATTTTAAGGTCGTTTATTTTTACCGAAAGCTGATTCCCATTAAGTGAGTTTAACAGCTCTACTCGTTCTTTAGTGATGTTCATTCCAAAAGAAGGTGAAGTAGTGTTTTGCTTAAGTTTAATAGCGTTTTCACGTCCAATTCCGTTGTCTTCCACCACGCATTTTAATAAATGTTCATTTTCCGGTAAAAACTGTATTCTTATTATTCCACTTCCCTCTTTATGCGATATTCCGTGCCAAATGGCATTTTCAACGTAAGGCTGTATAAGCATTGATGGTATTTGTTCGTATTGTGTATCTATGGTTTCATCTACTAAAATCTCATATGAAAATTTGTTATTTAATCGTAACTGTTCCAACTCTAAGTATAAGGTAAGTGTTTCTATTTCATCTTTTAAAGAGATTCGCTGACGTTTAGTATTGGCTAAGGTGGCCCGCATTAGTTTAGCAAATTTACTCAGGTAAATGGAAGCATCTTTGCTTTCGTTTTTAGAAATAAAATTTTGGATAGAATTAAGGGTATTAAAAATAAAGTGTGGGTTCATTTGCGAACGAAGAGCCTGTAATTCTGAAGCTAATGCTCTTTGTTTTTGTTCTTCAATTTGTTTGTTTTTTAGTTGATTTTGTTTTTGAATTAAAAAGTAAATTAAGAATCCTATAATAATTACACCAAAAACAAGCGTTAATAAAAACCATGCTGACATGTAAAATGGAGGTTGAATGGTAAATGAAATAACTGAAGGTACGGTACTCCAAATTCCTGAATCGTTCATGGCAAAAACTTTAAAAGTATAGCTGCCGGGAGCTAACGAAGTATAATAGATAGAGGTATTTACGGTATAAATCCATTCTTTATCAAATCCTTCTAACATGTATTTATATTGAATTCCGGATGGACTATTGCTTATTCCGCTAATATTAAATTCAATAGCGTTGTTTTCATGACTTAATTCATAATGACTTAATGTGGTGGTGTCTTTACCGTTAATTTTCACACTGTTTATAAAAACCGATGGAGGCAAAGAATCTTGTCTAACTCTATCTGTTCTAATGGTTTTGGAGTTGATTGGCTTTTCTGTTTGCTGGTCAACAGGTAAATTTTTTAAAATAAACTTGCTTTGTACTTTTTCGTTTTCAATTTCTGTAGATGAAAAGATAGCCGGAGAACTATAGGTTATAGTTGAGTTAGCATCAATATGTTCAAACTCATTTTCTAGTTTAAAAACACCATTCCCGGAAGTGCCAAACCATAAGTTGCCTTTAGCATCTTCAGCCACAGAAATAACGGTTTGATTTCCTAAATATCGGGTAATATTGGCTTCTTTTAAACTTCCATCAGCATAAGAAATGATACCGCCACTATTTAGTGCAAACCAAATTTTGCCTTGTGAATCTTGAAAAATAAACTCCACATTTTTTTCTACAAAAATTCTATTCAAGAAACTAGTATTGTTAAACCTTATCACTTCGTGTTGTTTAGAAAACAAGTAGGTTTTATCTTGTAGTTGAACAACATTTGTTCTTGAGTTTCCTGCTGCTTCTGCTAATGGAATAGTAAAGCTATTGGAATTTGTATTTACAAAAAGTTCGTTTTTAGAAGTGTTTTGGTTGTTTCCGGAAATTAATTTGCCGTTAAACTTTACAACATAATAGGGGTAAGCACTTAGTTTTAAGTTGGAAATGGTTTCGGTTTTTAAATCAATTTGAATTAAGGAACTACCTACAATTGTGCTTATATAAAAAGTAGAATCAGTAAAAATTACAGAGTTAATTATTTTGTTTTCCACTCGTTTTTGTACCAATTTATTAAAAGGAAAAGGTACGAGTTGATTGTTTTTTATTTCAAAAATTTCTCCATAAATACTCCAAACATAAAGGTTGTTAGGTGTTTTTATAAATTTAGAAAGGTTTTCTTCGGTTATAATTTTGGATAAGTTATTGTTTTTTATTTCAAAAACACCTTCGCTGCTAATAAATAGCATTTTATTTTTATGTTCTACAATATCGTTAAATTGCAAGTAAGGAGAAGTGGAAGATTTGTAATTACTGAAAGAAGGGTTTTGAGCGAATAAGATTTCACTAAAAATAATTAGTTGTATGATGATAGTTAATCTTAACAAACCTCCAAATTTTTGATGAAAAGTAGTGATTTTTTGTTTCACAATCAACAACTAATATAGTTTTGGTCGATTTTAATATACAAATGGTAGGGTTTAGTATATAAAAGGTTATTTGTTAAATAGAAAAACCAAGTCTAATACCGGTGAAGTATGGGTATAAGAAAACAGTACGCTTTTAGATGAAAAATCATAGGCTGTAATGGTATTTCCGTCAATTACGTAAAGCTCGTTAGAGAAAGCATCATATTTTATTTTATTAGCGTTTATCCCGTTTAAATAAGGTAAAGTAGAGTGTGTATTAGAATTAACTAGCACTAAATTTCCGTTTTGAGCAATTAAATAAACTCCTGTGCTAATTTCTTCTGCATCAATAATTGTTCCTGCTGATAACCCAAAAGGAGTCGATTTTGAATTAAACTGAGCATCATAAATTTGTATTTTACCATCATTGGTAGTATAGTCATTGGCTAATAAAACTGCTTTATTTGGAGTGAAAGCAAAAATATCAACTACATCTTCTGTTAGTTGCAACTGATGAATTATTGTTCCTGAGTTAGTCCAATATGCTGTAATAAATCTGGTATTATTTCCTATGGCTTTTTCTTCAGAAATGAAAACATTATCATGAACTAAACCATTTTCGGGATAATAGTTTGTTTGAACATTTGAAAAATAAGTAGGACTTCCATTAGAGTTGTAGGCTCTGATTTCACCGTTTCTTATTCCTACATAAAGTTCTTTATCATGAAAAAATATATTGGTATAATAAGGAACAGATGAGTTTGGATAAGCTGTATTCCAAACTAGGCTTCCTGTGCTTATATCATAAGCCATAATTTTTGCATTATACTGTCCAACACTAATTAATTGTTGACCATAAGAGTTGGCAGCTCCACCTAAAAAATCTGAGTTTACTGTTTTAAATAAGTTGGCACTATTTGCATTTAACTGATAAATAGAGGTTGAATTTCCTGAGTTATCGTAAAAAAAGACACCTGTTCTCGTTTTTGGGATTTCACCATAAGAAATATTAATGTATTTACTGGTTGTATTGTTACCATCACTTGCCTGAATACTAAAATAATACTGTCCTGAAGGCATGTGTAAATCATCGAAAAAATAAGGGGTATTAAACGAAAAATCTTTTTCATTTGGGGTATAAGAAATTGTAGGCAAAACAGGGATGTCATTACTGTTTCTTAGAGAAATAGAAACACTCTTAACAACATTATTATCACTAATAGAACCTGTAATAAAAACAGTGTCATTCCCATTGATTTGTTGGTTATTATAGGGTGATGATATTGAAATTAGAGGCACTTGTTCATCAGTAATTTTTTCGCAAGAATTCAAAAAAATTATAAAGCTTAATAAAAGTAATATAGTTGTTCTATTTATCATAGTCAAAGTAAAATTAATGCTTTTTTTTAGAAAGCAAAAAGCAAGTGCTAAAAAACACTTGCTTTTTTGGTTGTATGGCGGAAGAGAGTAATATTTTATTTATTTCCACCTATTCTAATACCAATTTTTAATGCTAGTCTTAAATCTACTGGAATTTCATTTCCGATATAAGGGGTGTAATCACTTTCATTAAATTGTTCGTCAGGCAAGTTTTCGGCAAAAGAATCACTATATTTAACATTGTTAACTATAAATTTTCCGATACCGAAGGTAGCTTCTAAAAATAAAGCACCTTTAGATTGCCATTTATAGCCTGCTAATGCGCCCAATCCAAAAGCTGAGGTAGATACGTCTGTTTTTCCAATAATTATATTATTGGCATCGTTTGGATCTTGAACAGCATAAGCATTATCTTTTGCATTGGAACTTCTATATTTTCCGTAAACGCCAATATAGACTCCATCATTTCCTTTGTTAGGAGTTGCATAAAATTTATACTCAGGAATAATATTCATTTCAGAATATTTTTCTACATCTCCATAAATCGACTTACCATCTGCAAACATATTGTCTGATGCGAAATTAATGTTTATTCCTATAGAGTTGGAGCTATTCATTAGGTAATCATAGCCAATTCCATATTTGGAAAAAGCAAAACCTAAAACATCTGTACTTATGTCGTGTTGTGCTTTTAGTCCTAACCCTGAGAACAGTAAAGCCGTAATTATTAATTTTTTCATCTTAATTTAGTTTAATTTAAACAAAAATTACCAAAGGGATTTGTAGATAACAGTATCTGGTTGACCATTTCCATAAGCTACACCTATATCTCTAACAGCTTGAATCATCTCACTTTTTTGTTCTTGGTCTTTTAAGATATATTTCCATTCTCTTGCATCAATTTCTTTAACTCTGGCTTCAATTTTACTCATTAATGCTTTTACTTGAGTAAAGCATGATGTTTGAGGCTCAATAGTTGAAAGAATTGCTCCTGCTTTTTCCGCTGCTTCAATATCTTGAGCTGCATTCCAAATAGTTTGAGCTTCTTGTAATTTCAATTTACAATCTCTTTCAATTTTCTTTAAATAAATAGGTTCAACAGCTTTCATGCTTTTCTCAAAACATTCGTCACAAGCATCTGGCACACTACTTAATAAGAAAATAGCTTCTTCAAATTGATTTTGGGCTTCTAAGTTTTTAGCTTTTTTAATGATTAAATCACAGTTGTTGTTATAATAATCAATTATTTTAGCTTTACCTTCTTTAATAAATGCTTGTACTTCTGGATGAGCAGGTTTAATCATTTTAATTCCTGCCATATATGCTTTGTTTTCATTTACACCTACTCCTTTAACTGTAATGGTTTTACTTGCAAAAGAAGTTCCTTCAAAACCATCACCAATATAAAGTGTTACATCTAACGTGTAAGCATGCATTGTTGGAGGCCCGGGAAGTATATCTTTTGAAGCAACAGTGATGTTGGCAGAAATAACAAATCTGGAGTTAAAAGGACTAGCTGAAATTCCATTTTTAGTAATTACTTCTTTTAATTTATTTGTAAGCATGTTTTTTGCACTACTTGGCATTCCTTCAATTTGTTCAGGAACCCAAGCAGTAAGCATTAATCTGCTCATTTCTGAATCTGATGCTTT
>Ga0209344_10001160_pt1 | contig 36371 bp, 35 predicted proteins | sample Cruoilmetagenom6_FD_187293 | JGI IMG/M metagenome (GOLD analysis project Ga0209344, IMG submission 187293) | Oil polluted marine microbial communities from Coal Oil Point, Santa Barbara, California, USA - Santa Barbara Oil Seep Sample 6 (SPAdes)... | ecosystem: Environmental > Aquatic > Marine...
CCCCCACCCTGCCTCTCGGCATCCCTCCCCTCAAGGGGGAGGGAATCGATAGCCGCGGCGACGGAGAGACCGGTCAGTTCGCCGAGACGGGCTGGATCGACAATGCCTTCGCCCGGCCACCAGATGCCGAAGCGGGGGAAAGGGTTGGGGGGTGTTGAAGGGATGGGGGTGTTGTTGGCCAGGGCGCTAAAGGCGTTAAGGGCGAGGTCCATATTGTCGGGGCCGCCGGCCGTGAACAGGGCGTGGAGCTGGTGCCATTCGGCTTCGTTGAGGGTGGAGCGGTCGAGGAGGACCGGGTCGGGATTGGGGTCGCCGGGGAGGAAGGCGAGTTTGAAGGTGCCGGTGCTGGCCAAGGTTGCGAGTTCGGCAACGCCATAGGGCCAATAGGCCGGGCCGCCGAGCAGACGGATAACGACGATTTTGGCGTGGCGGACGGTGTTTTCCAGCCAGAGGTCGATGGAGAGGTTATGCGCCAGCTTGAGCACATTGGCGAGGCGTACATTTGTGGCCCCGGCCCGGTCAACCGCGCCGGCCATGGCCGCCAGTTCGCTATCGGCGGCGGAGGCGAAGATGATGTCGCCCGGCGTCTGGTTGAGATCGATCGCCTCGCCCTCTTGCTGCAGGGCACCGGCCTGGGCGGCTAGGAGATGCATGGTCTGGCTTTCATTTTTGCTCTCCTTGTTGGGTTAATATCAGGGGTTTTTAATGGCGCTTGCGCGCCGACCCCCACCCCGGCCCTCCCCTCAAGGGGGAGGGAGAAGGGTTTAGTGTATGCCGCCGCCCCTCACCCCTTCGCCATTCGGCCGTAGGCCTCATGGCCTTCTCGCCTCCAATCGTGCCACTGGCACGATTGGCCCTTCGGGACGGCTCGAAGTCCCCAAAGGGCCGAGGGCGTTGTATCCGGGTTGCCGCTCTCGCTACTCCGCGGCCACCAGTGCGGTCAGGCTTTCGGTGATGGCCTGTTTGGAGAGCGGGCTTTCGCCGATGACGACGAGGGATGTTTCACGGGACTCACCCGCGCCCCAGGGCCGGTCGAACCATGTGTTGATGCGCGGGCCGACGGCCTGGATGGCGAGGCGGGCGTCGCTGCCGGCGATGGCGGCGAAACCCTTGAGGCGGAGCACATCGTGCGACCGGATGGTCTGCTCGATGCGGTTGAGCAAAGCGGTGCGATCCGTCTCGGGCGGCAGGCGCAAGGAGAAGCTGTCGAAATCATCATGCTCATGCGGCACGCCATTATGTTCGAGCTCATGATGGCTGTCGCGGCCTTCAAGATTATCTTCGGAGGCCAAGCCCAATCCGAGCAAGGCACCGATATCGACGGCGCCCTGGCTGGCATGGATGAGCCCGGTGCCCGGGCGCATGTGCTGGCGCAGCTGATCGTTGATCCGGGTCAGGGCCGGCGGCTCCACCAGATCGGTCTTGTTGATGACGACAAGATCGGCGCAGACCAGTTGGTCCTCGAACAGTTCGCCGAGCGGGGTTTCATGATCGAGCATGTCATCGGCGGCGCGCTGGGCGTTGAGAGCGGTTTCATTGGCTGCGAAACGGCCCTCGCTGAGGGCGGCCGCATCGACAATGGTGATGATGCCGTCAATGGTGACTTCGGACTTGATCTCGGGCCAGTTAAAGGCGCGGACCAGCGGTTGCGGCAGGGCGAGGCCCGAGGTTTCGATGATGATGTGATCGGGGCGATCGGGCCGGTCGAGCAGCGCCTTCATGGTGGGAATGAACTCGTCGGCGACGGTGCAGCAGATGCAGCCATTGGCCAGTTCGATCATGTCCTCTTCGCGGCAGGTTTCCTCGCCGCAGCCTTTCAGCACGTCGCGGTCGACGCCGACATCACCAAATTCATTGATGATGAGGGCGAGGCGCTTGCCTTTGGCATTGGCCAGAACATGACGCACGAGGGTGGTTTTGCCGGAGCCGAGAAAGCCGGTGACGATGGTGACGGGAATGCGGGCAGCCATTTTTAAAAGGCTCCTTTTGCAAAGATTTGATTGAACCAGCCGATCAGCGTGCCGACGAGCAGCCAATAGACCATGGCGGCGGTGAGCGCCGAGGCGGCGAAAGCGGTGGCGAGATGGGCGGGGACGGCGGAGGCCTGATCGGGAGCGATGGGTGCGCCGAAGATATGCGGCAACAGGATCAGCACCAGACCCATGCCGATGGCCGGGGCATTGCGGAATTTGGCCATGCCGAGAATGGCCGCGCCGGTGAGGAGGACCGTGCCCCACCACCAGATTTGACGCGGGACCAGATCGGCGGCGGGCATGCCGGGGAGTTCGGGCGGCAGGCCGAAGGCGGGGGCAAGGGCAAAGGCGAGAAAGCCGCCAAGACCCCAGAGGGTGCCAGTGGCGAGGGTGATCTCTATGCCCGAGATGACCGAGACGGCACCCAGAATGAAGGCAAAGCCGATGCCGGCCAGAAGGGTTGCGAGAATGGTATAGGCGGTACGCTCGAACCCGTCGGCGGGGGCCCAGGGCTCGGCTACGGGTTCGGCAGCCTCATGGATATGGCCGCTGCCATCGGCATGGACATGGGTTTCGGCTTCGCCATGGCTATGGGTGCCGGTTTCATAATGCTCGGCTTGCAGAATCAGCGGGACGACGCGCCATTGCTGCACGAGGCCAAGCACAAGACCAGCCACGGCGCCCGCAAGCACCGCAGCGAAAAACAATCGCCGGAAGAGTTCCATTTCATTTCCTCAAAAAGCCAGGGGTTTTTGACCCAAGCGGCCGCATACAAAAGCGGCCAGCGCTTTTGCGTGTCCCCATGCTAGTGGCAGGGAAAGCCGATGGCGTGGCGCGTGTCATGGGCACCGTTATGGACAGCCATGTCGGACGCAAAGCCAATACCGGCGATCAGCGTCAGCCCGAGGAAAAGGGCCAGGGATCCTGCGATCAGTCTTTGGGAAATGGATAGAGTTGCCGTCTTGGTCAATGCATTCATGGTACCAACACCCTCCGTGTGGACATTTATGAGACGCAAAACCGAACCGGACGGAATGTCCGGGGGCCGCGCGAGATGGTGCCTGAGGCACCGCGTGCTGACTGGCAGGTCTCCTGGCTCATGGTGTCTTTGTCATTGGGCCGCGCCTTCCCGTCTCCTCAAGGAGACAGTGGCATTATGGGCACAATTCACCACTTACAGTTGCGGGGGCAGCCATGGATTCGGTCCCTTTTGGGTACGCCTCACCATGTTCCCTTTTGATTCCTTGCCCTTTGTGGGTTCGGAAACCAGTACGCATTTATTTGCGCACGAATGCCGGTTCGGGTCAATGGCAGGAACCGGCAGGACGGGCGGATTTGGCCTTGCTCCAAAGGGGCTGGATTTTTAGGTTGGGGGCAGATTCGGCAAAGGCAAGCGACATGAAAAAAATCAAATTCTCTCCGGAAGAACGCAGCGCGCTGGTGGAGAGCATCCAGACTTATTTTCGCGAGGAACTGGAGCAGGATATCGGGGCGATACCGGCGGAATTGCTGATGCAGTTCTTTGCCGAGGAAATGGCGGGCTATTTCTATAATCGCGGCCTTTATGACTCGCAGGCCGTGCTGATGAAGGAAATGGACAATATTACCGACGCGATCTATTCGCTTGAGCAAAAGACCAAGCTGGTGCGCGGGTAACCTGCCCCTTCCGGGACAGGTTGATGCATTGCAGCGTTACTCGGCGAGGCAATCCGCGAGGCCATTGGCCAGATCGCTGATCAGGGTGAAATAAAGCTCCGGGCCATCGGGGATGGCGGCACCGAGGGGGTCGAGAACACCGGTTTTGGCGTTTGAGCCTTCAATCACCGTTTGCACCAAAGCGGATTCAAATTCGGGCTCGGAGAAAACGCAGGCGGCGTTGAGATCGCGCAGCTTGTCGCGGATGGCGGCAATGCGCTGAACACCGGGGGCTGTATCGGGTTCGATGACGATGGAGCCGGCAGCGCTGACGCCAAAGCGGTTTTCAAAATAATGATAGGCATCGTGGAAAACGACAAACGGACGCGCCTTGACGGGTTCGAGGGTTGCGGTGGTGTCGGTGATCAACTGGTCGATCCCTGACGCGGTTTGGGCGGCATTGGCGCGATAGGTTTTCGCATTTTCCGGATCGGCGGCGCTGAGGGCATCGGCGATGGGGAAGAGCATCAATCTGGCATTTTGCGGATCGAGCCAGAGATGGGCATCCACATGTTCTTCGTGATCGGCGTGGTCATGGTCGGCGTGATCTTCGTCCGCGTGGTCTTCATGCTCATCTTCGTGATCGGCATGGGCTTCGTGATCGTGCTCATCTGCCTCGAACGTGCCGCCTTCGCGCGGGGTCAGAAGGGTCAGGCCCGGGGTTTCGCCAAGCGCGATCACCTTTTCGCTGCTGGAGAGGTTTTCGAGCGGCGTGATCAGGAAATTTTCGAGATCCGGGCCGACCCAGAACACCAGATCCGCCTCTTGCACCGCGCGCGCATCCGAGGGTTTCATCGCATAGGTGTGGGGCGAACCGGACCCGGCGACAATGAGTTTTGGGGTGCCAATATCGCCCATGACAGCGGCAACAAGGGAATGAATGGGCTTGATGCTGGCGACGACTGCGGGAGCGGCAAGGGCCGGCGGCAGGGAGAGGGCCAGAGCGGCGAGACCGGTTAGAGCGAGCTTGAACATGAGGCGTCCTGTGGTTTGAAAAATGTTATTACATTACACTATTCACTTGTTATGCTATAACGTATAGAAATTGCGACGACAAGATGCGGCACGGAGAAATTTTTGATGGATGCCATGGCGACGGAAAAGCTGATTGCGCTGACCGGCATGGGCGTGCGCGCCGGCGGACGCTGGTTGGTGCGGGGCGTCGATTTATCGATCGCGCGCGGTGAAATCGTGACGCTGATCGGACCGAACGGTTCGGGCAAATCGACGACGGCAAAGGTGGCGACCGGGGTGTTGAAGGCCAGCGAAGGCGTGGTGTCGCGGCTGCCGGGCCTCAGAATCGGCTATGTACCGCAAAAGCTGAGCATTGACTGGACGCTGCCCCTGACCGTTAACCGGCTGATGACCCTGACCGGGCGGTTCAGCCCCGAGGCGGTGGCCAAGGGACTTGAGGCGGTGGGCGCAGGCCATCTCGGCAAGGCGGCGGTGCAGAACCTTTCGGGTGGCGAGTTTCAGCGGGTGCTGCTGGCGCGGGCGATGATCCGCAAGCCGGACCTTTTGGTGCTGGACGAGCCGGTGCAGGGCGTGGATTTTGCCGGGGAAGTGGCGCTTTACGATTTGATCAAGGATATCCGCAACAAGACCGGCTGCGGCATTTTGATGATATCGCATGACCTGCATGTGGTGATGGCCGAGACCGATACGGTGATCTGCCTTAACGGGCATGTGTGCTGCACCGGCACGCCGGAGATTGTGGCCAAGAGCCCTGAATATCTGCAATTGTTCGGCACGCGGGCGGCGGAGACGCTGGCGATCTACAAGCACCATCACAACCATGAACACCTGCCGGACGGGCGGGTGCAGCATGCGGACGGGTGCGTGACCGAGAGCGCCGAGCATCATGGGCACGATCATGAAGGGCATCACCATGCGGGGTGACTTTTGGATGAACTGGCGGGATGGGGTTTGTGGCCCCACCCTCACCCGGCGCTTACGCGCCACCCTCTCCCATCAAGGGAGAGGAGAAGGATTTTGTGATGCTGGATGATTTTTTCTATCGCGCGGTGATTGCCGGGGTCGGGCTGGCGCTGGTGACGGGGCCGCTGGGGTGTTTTGTCGTCTGGCGGCGCATGGCCTATTTCGGCGATACCATGGCCCATTCGGCGCTTTTGGGCGTGGCACTGAGCTTTTTGATGGGGGTCAATCTGACCATTGGCGTGTTTGCGGTGGCGGCGATTGTGGCCATGGCGCTGTTGTTATTGCAGCGGCAGGCCAGCCTTTCCACCGATGCGCTATTGGGCATTCTTTCCCATTCAACCCTTGCCGTGGGGCTGGTGCTGGTGGCGTTCATGAGCTGGGTCAGGATTGATCTGATGGGATTTCTGTTCGGCGATATTCTCGCGGTCAGCCGGCTCGACATTACCGTGATCTATCTTGGCGGCATTGTCATTCTGGGGCTGATCATTCTGCTATGGCGGCCCCTGCTCGCCTCGACCGTCAGTGCGGAACTGGCCGAGGCCGAGGGGCAAAGGCCGGAGGCGGCGCGCATCATGCTGATGGTCTTGATGGCCTCGGTGATTGCCATTGCCATGAAACTGGTCGGGGTTTTGCTGATCACCTCGCTGTTGATCATTCCGGCGGCGACGGCGCGGCGCCTGAGCGCGACGCCCGAACAGATGGCCGTGATTGCCTCGCTATTGGGCGCGCTGGCGGTGATCGGGGGGTTGAGCGGTTCGCTGCACTGGGACACGCCTTCGGGCCCCTCCATCGTGGTGGCGGCGCTTGTGTTGTTCATTGTCTCGCTTATGCTGCCCATTGGCCGGTTAAAAGGAGAATCCCATGTCCGAAACTGGTGATCTGACCCGCAATCAAAGTCTCGTGCTGGCACGGCTGCATCATGCGAGCGGGCCGATGAGCGCCTATGACATTCTCGATGATCTGCGGGTGGAAGGGATCAAGGCACCGCTGCAGGTTTACCGGGCGCTGGACAAGCTGTTGGAAAAGGGACTGGCGCATCGGCTCGAAAGCATGAACGCCTTTGTGGCCTGTGCCGAACCCCATTGCCACCGGGCCGGGATTGTCGCCTTTGCCATTTGCGAGACCTGCGGCCAGGTTGATGAATTTGCCGATGAAGTGGTGCGCGAGCGGCTGAACCTCTGGACCAGTACTGAAGGCTTTGTGCCGCGGCTGACCACGGTTGAAATTCGTGGCACCTGCGCGCGCTGCGCGGCCTGAGCTTAAAGCCGCACAACCGGCTTTGGCGGGCAGAGGACCGGGGCGGACCGGACCCGGCGTGGCCGGACACTGAGTGACAGATTGCCAAGGGCCGAGATCAGCGGCAAGGCCCATGTCAGCCCCTGCCATTCCGGTGCGTTGAGCGGATCATCGAGCGGGTGGGAGGGCCTTGCCCTTGCTGTGGCGATCAATTCCCTATGGAGGATAACCCAATTATACAGCATGATGATTTTCTCCAAATTGCCTGTTCTTTTCAGCTAGGCCTTCGCGCCTGCGGAGGGTAGAGGCGCAGGCGAAAGAGGGTTTTCATCGATGAAAAATGAAAACTGGGATGATCTGCGATTGTTCTTTCATGTGGCGCGCGAGGGCGGGCTTTCGGGCGCGGCAGCGCGCACGGGCATTAGCGCGCCGACCATCGGGCGGCGCATGCTGGCGCTGGAACGGGCGACGGGGCGCAGCCTGTTTGTGCGCAGCCCCACAGGCTATGTGCTGGCACCGGATGGCGAGGTGCTGTTCGAGCGCGTCCGGGGCATGCAGCTGGTGGCCGAAGACATTAATGCCTGGCAGGAAGAAGTGTTCACCCTGCCGATTGTTGCGACCATGGCCGATAGCTGGATCATGCATTTTCTGACCCGGCGCATGGATGCCATATGGACACCCGAAGATGATTTTCGCATGTGCCTGAAGACGCATGACGCGCCGATGGACCTGACCTATCGCGATGCCAATATTGCCATTAGCGACCATCGCCCGCAGATCGGCAATGTGGCTGCCATGCCCGCCGGGACGATGGGTTTTGCCGCCTATTGCGCGCGTCCGTTTGACCAGGAGCGCAATTGCAACTGGATATCGCTGGCGACCGAGGGGGCGACCACCGCCTCGGCGCGCTGGGTGTTTCAGCAAACGGGCTTGTGGATCACCCTTTGGACCAATACGCCGCGCAATCTGCTTGACCTGGTGCGCAGCGGGGCGGGGCGCGGGATATTGCCGTGTTTCATCGGCGATCATGACCCAAGGCTGGTGCGGATCGGGCCGGTGCTCCCAGAGCTGGAGCGGGAAATCTGGATCACCATGCATGATGACGAGCGCCAGCGGCCCGAAGTGCGGCGGGTGATTGACCGGCTGCGCGATCTGTTCAACCGGGATAGCGCCCTGTTTGCCGGGGAGGTTGGCGATGCGTGAGACCGTTTCCGGCACCAAGGGGCAATATTGCCTGTTTGATACCGCTTTCGGGCGCTGCGGCATTGGCTGGGGGGATGCCGGGGTGCGGCATTTTCAATTGCCCTCGGCTGATATTGAAGCGGACGAAGCGCGGTTGCGCGAGCTGACCGGCGCTGCCGGGCCGGGCACGCCGCCGCCGGTGATGGCGAAAGCGATTGCGGACCTGATCGCCTATTTTGACGGGGCGGCGACGGATTTTTCCACGCTTGCAGTGGACCTTTCGGCGGTGGAGCCGTTTTATCGCAAGGTGCTGATGGCGGCGCGCGAGGTCAGTTGGGGCGAGATCAGTTCCTATGGCGCGCTGGCGCGGGAAGTGGCCGACGATGTGGCCGTGTCGCGCGCTGTGGGGCAGGCCATGGGACGCAATCCGGTGCCGGTGATTATTCCCTGCCACCGGATATTGACCGCCGACGGGCAGATCGGCGGGTTCTCGGCACCGGGCGGCACGATTACCAAAAAGCGGCTGCTGGAACTCGAAGGGGCACTCCATAAGACCCCGGCTTTGGCCCAGATCGCGTTTGATTTTTAAGGGGCGCGTGGTGCCGTTTTTGCCCTAAACGGGCGGTTTGGCCGTTAAACCGGACGTAACCATAAACGCATCTGCCGGGCCGCGTGCCGGCGCAATATCGGCATATTAAACAATAATTATAAGCTAAAACATAGCTTTGCCCGGCTGGAGAAGGCGGTTTGAGCAACAAACCCCACTCAGGCAGGAGGGGTTATGACACTGGCAGATACAGCCTCTGAGCGCTTGGTGCTGGCGGACAGCCTGCGGGCTGCCCGGCTGGATTCCGTGCTGCACGGCGTTGCCCTGTCGATCATTTCAAGTTGTCTTGTTGCGGCTTCTGCCGCTGCGATCCTCTGGCTCGACCAGCCGGACATGAAAATCTGGTGGTGGCTGGGATTGCTGGTTGGCTTCAACCTGTTGCGCCTCGCTGGTGCCCGCTATCTGCATCACCTTTATCGCAAGTCCGGAAAGACCGAGATGGTCATGCGCCTGCTGGTTGCAGGGGCGTTTTTGGGCGGGGTGTGCTGGGCGCTGGTGCCGATCTATCTGGTGGATATCACCCAGGGCGGGCATAGCAGTTATGTGGTGTTCATTCTGGCGGGGATTGCGGCGGGGGCGACCATTCAAAGCCCGGCGAAATCCCTTAACGCGATTGCGTTTTTCATGCCGCCGCAACTGGTGATGATTTATATGATGCTGACGGCGGGCGGGCCGATGCAGATTATTCTCGGGCTCAATATCGTGCTGTTGACCATCATGCTGACGCGCTCCAGCATGCAGGCGGAACGCGCCTTTATTGAAAGCCAGACGGCAGCGCTGCAGGCCAGTTCGCTGGCGCGGTCGCTTTCGGGGGCCAATAGCGCCATTCGCGAAAGCAATGAACGGCTGGTCATTCTGGCCAACCAGGATTCGCTGACCGGGCTCGCCAATCGCGCGCTGTTCAACCGCAAGCTGGAATGGCTGATCGGGAACAATGCGCAAAAGGACACGAAAGTGGCCCTCTTGGTGCTCGATATCGATCTGTTCAAATCGATCAATGACACATTGGGCCATAGTGCCGGTGACGCGGTGTTGCAGCGCTTTGCCGAGCGGCTGGGCACGATTACCGCGAAAAGCGATATCGTGGCGCGGCTGGGCGGCGACGAATTTGCGGTGATCATGCACGGGCCGGATGCAGAAGCGCGGGCGCTGGACGCCGCCGAGGCGCTGCTGGATCTCAACATGGCCCCGATGCTGATCGGCGATATCCGGCCCTTGGTCGGCTGCAGCATCGGCATTGCGCTATGTCCCGAGCATGAGCGCGATGCCAATGGGCTGTTCACCTGTGCCGACATGGCGCTTTATGAAGCCAAGGCCAGCGGGCGGCGCTGTTATCATGTGTTCAATTCGGCATTGAAGGAGCGGATCGAGCGGCGGCTGCGCATTGAGACGCAATTGGGCGAGGCGCTGGCCGATGGGGTGGTGGAAGCCTTTTTCCAGCCGCAGATAGCGCTGGCGAGTGGTGCTGTGGCCGGGTTTGAGGCGCTGGTGCGCTGGGACCATCCGACCATGGGGCCGATCCGGCCCGACGAAATTGTCGCTGCGGCCAAGGTGATGCATCTTTCCGACAAGCTGACCGGGCTGATGGCCAGAGCGGCCTGCGGCCTGATCAAATCCCTCGATGCGAGTGAGCGTGACGATATCGTGGTCGCGGTCAATGTGTCGCCGAGCGAGTTCAACGCCTATTCGCCGGCCGCCGTTCTGGAGGCGATTGCCCGCGAACAGGGCGTGGCCCCGGAGCGGCTTGAAATCGAGATTACCGAAGAGGCCCTGCTCGACACCGATGCGGCGCAGGCGGATCTGGAGGCGCTGGAAGCTGCCGGGTTCGGGCTGGCGGTGGATGATTTCGGCATGGGCCATTCTTCGCTGGCCTATTTGCTGCGCCTCAAGATTACCCGGCTGAAAATCGATCGCCGTTTTGTCGATGGCATTGCCAAGAGCGCGGCCAACAGGGCGCTGGTGACAGCGCTGGTCAGCGTCGGGCGGTCGCTCTCGATCGATATCGTGGCGGAAGGGGTGGAGACACCTGAGGATGCGGATATTCTGCGCCGGCTCGGCTGCCGCTATGCGCAGGGGTATTTTTATGGCCGTCCCATGCCCCTCGTCGCTGCCATGGACTGGATGGCGAGCTGGGACGACGCGGCGCAGGCGAGAAAAGCCTGATCAGGTAAAGGCCAGATCGGCCCAGATCGGCAAATGGTCGGAGGCTTTGAGCGCGGGACCACGTTCATGCACGCCCGCATCCCTTAAGCTGAAATCGGCGCTGGAGGCGATCCGGTCGAGGGCGGCCATGGGCTGGGCTGAGTGAAAGCTGCGGCCGGGGGCGTGGATCTCGAAATTACCGGCCAAGGGCTCCATGCCCTTTTTGTTCGACCATTCATTGAAATCACCGAGCACGATGGTGGGCATGGCGTCATATGTTGCCAGATAATCGGCAATGGCCTGCAATTGCAGCTGGCGATGCCGGCGCATCAGCCCTAGATGGGTGGCGACGATGCGGGTGGAACGGCCCTCAAATTGCAATTCGACCATGGCGGCGCCGCGCGGCTCGAAACCGGGGAGCTCGAGCCGTTCGGTTTTGGTGATGCCGGTGCCCTTGCGCACCAGAATGGCATTGCCATGCCAGCCAAGGCTGACATCATTGGCGGCCAGTTCGACCGGCATCATATCGGTATATTTCTCGATAAAAGCGCGGGGGATGGCGGTGCGGCGTTCGCCGAGGCGCAAATCCGCCTCCTGCAAGGCGACAACATCCGCCTCGACCTCGCACATGGCTTCAAGCACACGCTGAGGATTTCTGCGCCGGTCAAGACCAACGCATTTGCGGACATTATAGCTGGCGATCCGAAGCGGCGCGCCTGTTTCCCTGTTATCGGTCATATTACCTATATGGGTAGTCTCAGCTGGATAAAAAGGAAATGGGGCGGAGAAACCCGGTTGCCGGAGCGTTAAACCCCGGTAAACAGGCCGCCGTTAATCGGTGAGGAAATAGGTGATGGTGGTGACCACCCTCACCCGCTTGTCGATCTGTTTGTCGGGGCGGTCATTGGGAATATCGACGGCGGGCAGGATTTCAAACACACCCTGATTGGCGGTCTGGATATCGCCGACTTCCGCCCCGGATTCGGAGGCGAATTGCTGGGCGGTATCGCGGGCGCGCTGGGTGGCCTCTGTCAGCATTTCGCTTTTGAGGTCATTAATGCCGGTGAAGATGAAACTGGGGCCTGCCGAATAGGCATCGGAGGAGAAGACAACGCCGGAGCGCAACAGATCGGCAATCGCGCGCGTGGCGCTGGCCAGCGCATCGACATCGCGCGAGGTCACCAGCATGTCCTCGGTGAGCACGAAACGGGCGTCATCGGGGGTGTTGCCGGCGTTGTAACCGGCATAGCGGTCTTCGACGGTAATGTTCTGGACGCTGATATCGCCCTCATCGAAACCCTTGCCGCCAAGGAACTGGCGCACCGAGCGTTCGGATGTTTCGAGCCCGGCGCGGGCGGCTTCGAGATTGGGGCCGGTGGCCACGAAACGGAGGGGCCAGAACCCCAGATCAGCCTTGACCGGGCGCTCGGACAGGCCCTTGACGGTGACGATGCGCAAGGGCTCGCGGCTTTTGACCAAAGAGGTGCCGACAAACCAGCCGCCCAGCGCCATGCCGGCAGCCAGAACGATGGCGGATAAAAGATAAACCAGTCTCATGATTTCCCCTCAAAACCAAAGCAAGCCCCGGGCGCGGATGTGCTCGAGGATAGCGGCACAATTGCGACGAGACCAGAAGGTTTTGGCAAAAGGGTCAGAAACGGCCCCAGCGAATATGGGCCCAGACGCGCTCATGAATGAAAAAGCACATGAAGCCGGAAATGGCACCAATGATGGCCAGGCTGCCGGCCGCGCCGAGATCGCCGGTAACCACAAAAGCCAGCAGCGTCATGGTGACCAGACCCACAAGCTGCCAGGAGACGGCTTTGACGATGCTGCGGGTGCGGGTTTCCATGTTGAAATTGCTCATTTTTGTGCGGGCGGTATTGCCCCCGAGAGGTGTCATGCACAAACAGCAGGCGCAATGTGTTTATGGTGACCGTTGGCGGCATTGATCACGTATTGTCCACATTTGTTGATTTTTATCACCAAAGTTGCTATTATCCGCAAATGGACAAGAGAGACCGCGCCACATTATTTCGCGACCGGCTGAATGCCGCCCTGAAACGGCAGGGCTGGAGCCAGAGCCGGCTGGCCAGCATGGCCAGGCTGGATCGCTCGACCGTGTCACAATTGCTGGGGGCCGACGTGCCGCGGCTGCCGAGCGGGCATGCGCTGGGGCAGATCGCCTCGGCCTTGCAGATTTCCTCGGACTGGCTGTTGGGGTTGTCCAACCATCGCGGGGTGGCGACGGAAATTCTCGAACAGGCGGTGCAGATGACCGAGGCGCCGCGCCATCCGGTGGATGAGCAGGTGCAGGGCTGGATCAGCGCGGCGGCGGGGGCGAAAATCCGCCATGTACCCGCCGGGGTGCCCGATATTTTCAAGACCGAAGCGGTGTTGAGCTTTGAATATGAGGACCCGGTGCGGCGCACGGCGCAACAGGCGATTACCGATGCGCAGGCGCAGATGGCGCTGTTGCGGCAACCCGAGACCGATATGGAAATTGCAGTGCCGCTGCAGGTGCTGGAAAGCTTTGCGCTGGGACAGGGGCAATGGACGGGATTGGCTGCCAAAATCCGGCGGGCGCAGCTCGAACAGATGGCGGCGGACCTGACCGAACTCTACCCCTCGGCAAGGCTTTATGCCTTTGACCTGCGGCAGGTCTATTCGGTGCCGTTTTCGGTTTACGGGCAGCAGCGGGTGGCGATTTATATCGGGCAGCGCTATCTGGCGTTCACGGCGACGCAATATGTGCATTTGATGGCGCGCCATTTTGATGATCTGGTGCGCGCGGCGGCGGTGCATGCGCATCAAATGCCGGACTGGCTTTCAGCACTCGCCAAACGGGTGCGCTGATTTTTCCTTACGGTGCCTGAAGCTTGGGGCACCAATTCCACGGGACGGTATTATGGACGCGCAGAAAAAATTCGGCATTGGCATTGTGGGCACGGGGATGGCGGTGACGCCGCATGTGCGGGCGCTGAAGGACCTTGGCGACACGATTGCCGTGCGCGGGGTTTTCAGCCGCAACAAGGCCAATCGCGAGGCCTTTGCCCAAGAGCATGGCTTTGACGCCGTTGAGAGCTATGAGGCGCTGCTGGGCGACGAGACGATTGACGCCATCCTGTTGCTGACGCCGCCCAATGCCCGGCTGGAACTGGTGAAGGCGGCAGCGAAAGCGGGCAAGCATATCCTGATGGAAAAGCCGGTGGAGCGCACGACGGCTGTTGCAACCGAGATTGTCGAGATTTGCGAACAGGCCGGGGTGATCTCGGGCGTGATCTTCCAGTTCCGCTTCCGCGAAGGCTCACTGGCGGCGCGCGAGCTGATGGAAAGCGGCAAGGCGGGACGGCTGGCCAGCGCCGCGCTGGTGGTGCCGTGGTGGCGCTCGGCGGATTATTACAAGGAACCGGGCCGGGGCACCTTTGCCCAGGATGGCGGCGGGGTGTTGCTGACCCAGGCGATCCATGCGCTCGATCTGATGCTGTCGCTGACCGGACAGGCGGCAAGTGTGCAGGCGGTGGCGGGCACCTCGATCCTGCATGAGATTGAAGTTGAGGATTTTGTCGGGGCCGGGCTGCAATTTGCCAATGGCGCGCTCGGCTCGATCATGGCGACGACCACGGCTTTTCCCGGCGATCAGGAATATCTGCTGCTCAATTGCGAAAAGGCCTCTCTGAAACTGAGCGGTGCGGTGTTGAGCGTCAACTGGCATGACGGGCGGGTGGAGACGATTGGCAAAGAGACAACGACCGGTGCCGGGGATGACCGGATGGCGTTTCCCCATGACTGGCACCGGGCGCAGATTGCCGATTTCGTTGCGGCAGTGCAGAGTGGCGGCACGCCGGTTTCGACCGGGCGGACGGCGCTTCTGGCGCACCGGCTGATCGATGCGATACTGGCCTCTTCGCGCGATGGCGTGCGGGTGAACGTGGCGCAGGATTGAACCCATGGCCCAAAAGATTGCAACACTGGCGCTGGTTGTCGCCGAATATGATCCGGCGATTGCCTGGTTCACCGAAAAGCTCGGGTTTGAGCTTATCGCCGATACCGATATGGGCGGGGGCAAGCGCTGGGTGGTGGTCGGCCCTTCTGGGGACCAGGGGGCGCGGCTTTTGCTGGCCCGCGCCAGTGATGATGAGCAGCGTGCCCGCGCGGGCGACCAGACCGGCGGGCGGGTGTTTTTGTTTCTTGAAACCGATGATTTCAGCCGGGACTATGCAGCGATGCGGGCGCGCGGGGTGAAATTTCTCGAAGAGCCCCGGCATGAGCCTTATGCCAGCGTGGCAGTGTTTGAAGATATTTGCGGCAATCGCTGGGACCTGTTGCAGCCCAAGGGCTGAGATCAGGCGGCTTTGGTTTTGGTTTTCGCCCGGGGCTTTTTCGTGGGCGGGACGCGGCTCATATTGCGTTGCAAATAGGCGCGGAAGGTTTCGGTATCGGCCGGACGGGCGAAGAGGAATCCTTGGGCCAGATCGCAGCCCTCCTGCATGAGGAAGGCCATTTGTGCCGGGGTTTCGAGACCTTCGGCAACGATTTCGACACCGGCGGCCCGCCCGGCGGCGATGATGGTGGTGATCAGGTCGCGCTTTTTGGCATTGGTTTCGATGCCGCCAATGAACACCCCGTCGATCTTGAGCCGGTCCACTTCGATCTCGGCCAGATATTGCAGCCCGGCCACGCTCTGCCCGAAATCATCGAGCGCCACCCGGAAGCCGAGGCCGCGCAGCTTGCGCACGGTTTCGAACGCCGTCACCCGGTCGGCGACAAACAGGGAACCGGTGATATCGATTTCGAGCCGTGCGGGGGACAGGCCGGCGCGATTGGCGACACCGGCCAGATAATCGGGGAAATCGCCTGACTGCAAATGCTGGCTGGAAATATTGATCGAGATGACGAAATCGCTTTGCAGCTCGAGTTCCCACCGGGACGCCTCGGCGCAGGCCTTGACCAGCACCATGCGGTCAATGTCGTAAATGGCCTCCGACTGCTCGGCCAATGGCAGGAAATCGGCTGGCATCAAAACCTCTCCGGTCTCCTTGTCGCGCCAGCGCAGGAATGCTTCCGCTCCCGAAAGAGAGGCGGTGCGCAGATCGAAAAGCGGCTGCCAGAACAGTTCGAACTCGTCATTGGCAATGGCCTGACGCAGGCGATTCTGGGCACCACTGCCTTCGGTGATAGTTTCAAAGCCTGGATCAAACACCACGGTGCGGGCGCGCCCGCCCTGCTTGGCCTGATAAAGCGCGATATCGGCATTGCGCATCAGGATATCGAGACTGTCGCCATGATCGGGGAAACAGGCAATGCCGATGGAGGTATTGAGCCGCAATTCGCGCCCCTCGACATCGACCTTGGTATTGAGGCGCTTGTGGATATTGCCGCGCAGGGTTTCACCCGCCGCGTTGTTCTCGACAATGGCGACCACGGCAAGCTCGTCGCCGCCAATGCGGACCGGGGCAACCAGATGCTTTTCCTCGAATTCATCGAGAATGCCGGCCACATGGGCGAGCAAGGCATCGCCGACCTGATGGCCATAGGTGTCGTTGATGGATTTGAACCGGTCGAGATCAATGACCATCAGCATGAGCTGGCGGTCACTATTGCGGGCCGCATTGAGCATTTTAGCCCCATAGCGGCCCAGCCATGCCCGGTTTTTGAGCCCGGTCAGTGAATCGTGATTGGCCTGATGCTGCATCAGCATCGCCACTTCATTGCGCTTGATCAGCAGGATGATGGCGGCAGCGCCGGTTACAAAGAACAGGATGAGGGCGATGACCACCGCATTGGTCAGCCGGTACAGATGCTGCTCGGCATGGCGCATGTTCGTATCGAGCAGATTGCCATGGCTATAATAGATTTCGTTCATTTCCGAGAGCAGGCTGGACGTGAGGCCCGCGATGCGCTGCAGCTCGGGCACATCAAGCGGCAGCCCCGCTTTTATCACGGCATCAAGATCGGCGATCAGCGCCTGCATGCGCGCGTCAATGCCCAGATAGCGCGGCACATCGCGGTAAAGGCTGGTGTGGTCTTCGGTAACGAAGCGGATATAGGCCAGATCATTGGCAAGGCTCAGGGCTTCGAGACTGGCGGCCTTTTCCGGGCTGTCGATGGCGCGCTCAAGGGCTGCGTCAAAGCGGGTGGCGTCGAGCAGGGTCGAATTGACCTGCCGGAAGGAATAGAAGCGGAAATTCTCCACCGCATCGGCGACATTGAACAGGCCGGAGCCAAGGCTGGCAATGATCATCACCAGCCCGCCCGCCGCGATGACGAGGCCGAGCAGAAGCCGTTTTTTCAAACCGGTCTTTTTGCGGATCACTGGCATGATGGCGACAAATCCCGGCGCTAGTTCACGGCTTCAATCGTGGCGATGAGCCAGATCCAGCGGGGTTTGTAGAGGGGGGTGGCAAAGGCGGGTGTGTTGATTTGCGGATAGACCACGCGCACCGGCCCCTGATCGCGCCGGGTGAGCAATTTGCCATCGCGGCGGGTGGCAAGCAGCACTGAGCCTTCCAGCCAGTCCTCGCGCGGGATATCCGTGGTGAACCCGTCGAGCGCACGGATGCGGATGGCCGGTGCATCGCCAAGGCCGATATATTTGACGACATTGGCCAGCAGCGGTCCCTCAAAGAGGAGTTCGCCCCGCTCCCAGGGGGTGGTGGTTCTGGTGCGATAGACGCCCAGACCCTCGATTTCGGCAAGGCTGACCGACTGGGTTTCTCCCTCGACGATAACGTCAAATGCCTTGCCCGTGGGGGCTTCAAAACGAACAATCGGGAGTTCAGCCGCAAACGTGCCTGCGGGCAGGGAACAGGTCATCAAAATGCAGCAGAACCTGATCGCCACGCGCAGATGGGACATTTGGTCACTCTTTTTTGGACAGGGCACAACCTGTTCTTTTGCCCCCAGAATCGGGTGATCCGGTGAATCTAGAGTTAACAATTTGCTTAATTCTGGCGGCAGGTGTCCAAAAACCGGACACTGGCACGCAGGATTTATTTGATCAGGATCAAGGAACGGGGGACGCGGCTCTGGCAAATTTGCAGCAGGACACTCTTTGGGAGAGACTTGATGCCTGCTGAATCCATTCCGTTCGTCGCCGCAATTTGCGGCATGTTTTTCATCTTCATGCTGGTTTTGGCGGTGACATCGTGGTGGTCACAGCAAAGCGACACCTGATCTGAGCGCCGTGGCAGAACGGCTTTGCAGTGGCAGAGGCCGTTACCAGTCGAATGGCGCGACGCTGTGGCGTTCGGCGACCAGAAAGGCATCCGCCACCAGCCTGAGCGGGGTGCCATGGGTATCCGAGCGCCCTGCCCGTAATAATACGTCGAACTGTTCGTAGATCGCTTCATATTCTGAAGCGGGCTGTTCGAGGGTGATGGTGCCGTCTTCAATGAGGCGGGTGCCGCCGGCTTCGAGCTTGAGCTTGCGGCCGGTTGCGGTTTCGATGCTGAGGGTCCAGATTTCACCGCTTTCCTCGAGCCAGTCGAAACCGGCGCTGATGGCGGGGCCATTGGTGTCGGCGGTCCTGAAGCTGATTTCGGCGCTGACCGGCGTTTGCCGGTTGGAAGGCACATCGAGCCGGGCCTTGTCGACAAAGACCGGGACGGGCATGATTTTGGTGAGGATCGAGAGGGCGTTGATGCCCGGATCGCAGACACCGAAACCGCCGGGTGCCCAGACCCAATCCTGACCGGGATGCCATTTGCGCACATTTTCGCGCCAGTCGATGCGGATGGATTTGACCCCTTCGGTGCCAAGAATATCGCGGGTGCGGGTGACCGCTTCATTGAACTGGGAATGCCAGGCGGCAAAGAGGACACGGCCCGCCTTGTCCGCATGGGCGATCATGTCGTCGAATTCGGAAATGGTTGCGGCGGGCGGCTTTTCAATCAGCACATGCTTGCCGGCCAGAAGCGCCTCATGCACCAGGGCATGGCGGGCGGTGGGGGGCACGCAATTGGCGACCGCATCAAGATCGGGCATGGCGGCGAACAGTTCGGCCTGGGTTGGAAAGGTCGGCACGCCGGGCACCGACGCATCGTGCTGGCTGACCACACCCACCAGTTCAAAGGCCGGATTTTTGGCAATGACCGGCAGATGCTGATCGCGCGCGATCTTGCCAATGCCGATAACGGCGATCCTGTATCTTGCCATAATGTCCTCCAGCGCGTTCCTGCCCCCCTTGCATCAACCAGATTGTGCAAAGGGCTGCAAGCCCCCGGCGATGCGGGAAGCGGCGAAAGGGTCATTACGGGATAAACGCCGGCGGACGCGCCAGCGCGGGATCAGTGCGGGGGGGACGCGAGCGGCGGGGCGACGCCGATGCGCCCGATGCTGCCAACGCCAAGGCGATCGCGCATGGACATCTGGTTTTTGGTCAGATCGGCAATGGAATAGGCGCCCAGCGCTGTGAAGAACGCCTCAAGCGCTGCATTGAGCGCGCGATTGAGATCGCAATTGGCCACCAGCGGGCAAAGCGTTTTGGCTCCATCGAAACATTCGGCCAGCGCGAAGCTGTCCTCGGTCAGTTTGATGGCATCAACCAGGCTGATGTCACTGGCCGGGCGCGCCAGCTTGATACCGCCATTACGGCCGCGCAAGGTCTCGATCATGCCGCCCTCGACAAGCGGCTTGATCAGCTTGAAGAGAAACAATTCCGAGATCGAATAGGCCCGCGCAATATCACTGACACGACTGAGATTGGGATGGTTTACTGCACAATACATTAAAGTGCGCACGGCGTAATTCGACTGCTTAGTTAGCCGCATAAAAACAAAGTCTCCAAGCCCACACGAATATTTAAGCGCGTGTCGGAGAGCTTTAGCTAAAACGAATGAATGCCTCAAGGCCGGATTGGTCACAATTCGGGCATTGACCGGAAGTACTAATTTTTTACGTTTCAAATCAACGTGTTAGAAGATTAGAATGACCAAAATTACCGGTTAAATGGAGGGTTATATTACCCCACCAAAACGAATGAATGTGTGAAAACAAGCGGTTGCAGGCACCCCGGTCTTGTATGCAAAGTGATTCGACAGCCGGATATGCGGCCATCCGGACCGGGCAAAAACCCAAGGGGGCTGTGGCGGTCCAGAAGGACCGCCAGGAGCCACAGGCCGGCCATAAAACGCAATCCCTTGCGGATTGCGCCCGAAGCCGGGGTGTTCACACTGATGAAAGACGGCAAGGTCTTTCCCCGAGCGGGGCATTGCCGGGGCCTTATCCCTCACCGGCTAAAAAACCTTGAGGGATATGCACCTGGAGTATGCGTCTGTTGCCAGACCGGGCAAGCGGGAACCGCTTGCACCCGTTTTCAGCTTTAGTCAGCGTCCTGGGCTTCAAGCACCTGAACAAACTGGACCATGGCTTCACGCACATGCATCAAACGGGCACGGGCATGATATTTCTGGTCGAGCGAGAGACGGGTGTCACGCAGTTTTGCCTGCTCGACATTGATCGCCTCATCGAGCTTGGCCAACTGGGCCTCGATCGATTCGATGTCCGCACGGTGGCGGCTCATCTGATGCTCAAGCTCATCATGACCTTGCGTGTCGGGACGCTTGGTGGCGCTGGCCGGCTGACCTGCAACTTCGGTGATTGACCGGATTGCAAGCTTGCTCGGGTCTTCAGCTTCGGCGTGCGGCGCGGCGTGGGCGGCGGTCGCATTCTCACGCTCACTGTCTTCACGCAGCTTGCGAATAGCACTATCGAGATCCATGCATTCCTCCATGGGTATACTGTGCGAGCAGACCGGAATGGCTTGGCCACCCAGACCGGCTTTGGGCCGGCTTGTCCTTCTCCCTGGCTCAGGATTGTCTCCGCAGAGAAGGACACGAGCACCGCTCGAACGGTGTTTACTAATCAACTCAACCTTTCCGCCGTGCTAGGGAGGAAAGACCGTGGCTTTTATTGCCTGAAAAAACGGGCAGCCGAAAGCAAATGACTAATTTTTAGTTAACGTAAGTGCTTACCAAACAAGGTAAAATACGTGTAACCCGGTATGTGAGGGGGAGTTTGCAAGGCCGATGTAGCCCATAGAGGGGGCCGGTGCAAGCGCTGTCTCACGGGCTATTCAGGCTTTTCACAAGGGGCTTGTCGCGGGGCGGATGGGCGCATCTATTATTTTCTCAAAATATCTTATATTTCAAATACTTGATGCATTCAGGCCCCGGCGTGCGACCTTGTGTGGGGGCAGCGATCGTGCGCCATGTGGCAGGGCGGGAAGCGGGCTGCACGGGGGGCTTTTGCCAAAGCTGGCGGCGGGCAACGGGGTGCCAGGGCCCAAAACAGGCGGGTTGGGGCGGACAGAGGGCACGTTTTGATGCGCTATCACGTTTTTGTGCGCCCTCGTGGGCGGGCAAGGATGGGGGAAGGCAAGGGGAAGGCCCCCTCACCCGGCGCTGCGCGCCGACCTCTCCCCCAAGGGGAGAGGTGAAAGAGAGAGGCCCAGGGCCGGGCAATGGTTAATGGCGGGGCGGTTTTACGCGCCGGTTTCCTCGCGCAGCAATTCAAGTTCCAGCCATTGATCTTCGCATTCGCTCAGTTCCGCCTGCATGGCGTCGAGCTTTGTCGTCAGTTTGGCGAAGCCTTCGGGGTCCTTGGTGTAGAAATCGGGCGCGGCCAGTTTCTCCTGGGTCGTTGTGATGCTTGCCGTCAGATCCTTGATGCGGCCCGGCAGGGTTTTGAGCGCGTGCTGCTGATTGAAGGAGAGCTTTTTCTTCTTTTGCGGGGCCGGAGCGGTGGGGGCCAAGCCGGATTTGGGCTTGCGGCTTTCCGAGGCGGCGGCACGGGCCGCCAGATCGGCCCCGCGCTGGGCCAGCATGTCGGCATAGCCGCCGGCATATTCACCCCAATGGGCATCGCCCTCAAAGGCCAGGATGGAGGTGGCGACCCGATCAAGGAAGTCACGGTCATGGCTGACGACGATGACGGTGCCGGGATAATCGGCGATCATTTCCTGCAACAGATCGAGGGTTTCAAGATCGAGATCATTGGTCGGCTCGTCAAGGACGAGGACATTGGAAGGCAACGCCAAAGCGCGGGCCAGAGTGACACGGGCGCGTTCGCCGCCGGAGAGCTTGCTGACCGCCGTGCCGGCCTGTTCGGGGGCGAACAGGAAGTCCTTCATATAAGAGATGACGTGGCGCGACTGGCCATTGATGAGAATGGTATCGGCACCACCCCCGGTCAGGGCATCCTTGAGGGTGGTTTGCGGCTTGAGGCTTGAGCGCAGCTGATCGAGGGTTGCGACCTCGAGATTGGTGCCCAGCTTGATGGTGCCGCTATCGGGCTGCAAGGTGCCGGTCAACAGCTTGATCAGCGTGGTCTTGCCGGCACCATTGGGGCCGACAATGCCGAGCCGGTCGCCGCGCATGATGCGCAAGGTGAGATCGGCAACGATGGGACGGCCATCATAGCTTTTGGAGATGTTCTCGGCATCGACAATGATGGCACCGGAGGTTTTGCCCTCGGCCACGGCCAGTTGCACATTGCCGGTCTGGGCGCGCTGGTTGACGCGCTGTTCGCGCAGGCCCGCCAATTCGGACATGCGGCGGACATTGCGCTTGCGGCGGGCGGTGACGCCATAGCGCACCCAATGTTCCTCACGCACGATCTGGCGGTCGAGCTTGTGGCGTTCCTGTTCTTCTTCTTCCAGCGCCTTGTCACGCCAGGCCTCGAAGCCAGCAAAGCCCTGATTGAGGCGGCGCGAGCGCCCGCGATCCAGCCAGAGGGTGGTGCGGGTCAAATCAGAGAGGAAGCGGCGGTCATGGCTGATGATGACAAGCGCTGAACGCAAGGACGCCAGTTCTGATTGCAGCCATTCAATGGCGGGCAGATCGAGATGGTTGGTCGGCTCGTCGAGCAGAAGAATATCGGGCTCGGGGGCGAGGACGCGCGCCAGAGCGGCGCGGCGGGCTTCACCGCCGGAGAGCTGGCTGGGATCCTCGGTGCCGTTAAGGCCGAGATGATCGAGCAGGTATTGGGCGCGATAGGCATTATCACCGCCCGTGAGCCCCGCCTCGACATAATCAAGGGTGGTGGCAAAGCCTGAAAGGTCCGGCTCCTGCGGCAGGTAACGGATGGTGGCGCCGGGCTGGATGAAGCGTTCGCCGCTATCGGCCTCGACTTCGCCGGCGGCGATTTTGAGCAGGGTGGACTTGCCGGAGCCGTTACGGCCGACCAGCGCAATCTTTTCGCCCATGGCCACGGACAGGTCCGTTCCCTCGAGCAAGGGGTCGCCGCCAAAGGTCAGATTGATGTTTTGAAGCGCCAGAAGGGGAGCGGCCATGGTTCGTCTTTATGTCATGAGGTGTGTTGGGCGGCAGGCATGTCAGGAAAACGCGGCACATGCAAGGCCGGGGAGAAGATGGGGGCAAGCATGGCGCCGGAATTTGGTCCCGAAACCCTCGTGGTTCGACAGGCTCACCATGAGGGTTTGGGAACGTTCCACACCCACTACGTCATTCCCGTGAAAACGGGAATCCAGTGCACCGCGTCGGCGGTGCGAAGAAGCCTTTTTTGCGGTCACGACTGCCCGCTGCTGGATTCCCGTTTTCACGGGAATGACGTGGTGGGTGTGGCAGGCGAAGGTTGAGTGGCTTTAGTAATCCTGCTCGTAGAAAATGCCGACGCTGGTTTCGCCATCGCTGGTGGCGGAGCCGCGGGCTTTCAGTGTGTCGGTGAGGTCGAGATCGAGCGAGACCTTGCTCTGGCCCTCGGCCCCGGCCTGAACGCTGACATAGACATTGTCCTGAATATAACGCCCCGCCTTGACCGCCGCATTGCCCTCTGAATCGGTGACGATATCGAGATCATCAAGGCCGGTGGCCTCGCGCAGGTCGTCGGTCAGGGAATTATTGCCACCCCCGGCCAGTTCGGCAGCAGCAGCGGCCAGCTTGGCCAATTGCAGCGGCGACAGATCGCCGAGGGCGCGCTTGAAGATGAGGAGCGAGAGCACTTCATCCTGCGGTAATTCGGGATCGGACGAAAACTCAATATCGAGATTGGAAACCGGGCCGGTGACGGTGACGTAAACGGTGGTCTCATCCGCGGCGGAGGAGGCCGTCAGATCGATATAGGGGTTGAGATCACCCACAAGGGTGACGGTGCCCGAGGTGAAGATGATGCGCTGGCCGAGTATGGTCAGACGGCCACGGATCAGCTCGAAGCCGCCAACGGGCTGGATGTTGTTGGCGGTGCCGGTCAAACGGAGCGCGCCGCCGAGTTCCGCATCGACACCACGCCCGCGCACGAAAATGCGGCTGGGGGCGGAAACGCCGATATCGAGTTGCAGGACACTGGGACGCTGGGTGCCGGTGGTTGTGACCTCGTTGCCTCTGGTGCGGGCCAGGGTGCGGGTGACGGGAACGGGCGCGTTGATGTGATCGACCGCGATCAGCGGGCTATTGGCCGGGCTGAAATCGGGGATGGAAATTTCGGCGCGTTCGAGGGTGATTTCGCCAGACAAAAGCGGATCGCGCAACAAGGCACCGGTGACCGCCAGATCGCCCGAGGCGGTGGCCACGAACATATTGCCATCGGCATAGCGGGCCGCATTGAGGCGGACATTGATATCGGCGGGGAAATTCGCCGCTGCATCGAGACCAACAGTACCGCTGACGCTGACCGAACCGCCCGTGGCCAGATTGCCGGTGAACTGGTCGATGACCAATTGATCGCCATTCAGGCTGAGATTGGTGCTGATCGATTGCAGGCGCAGGTTGGATTGCGGATCGACCACTTCGCCATCCGCCGTGGTGACCGCGCCATTGAACAGGGGTTTGGCGAGACTGCCGGTGACCCGGGCGTCGATATTGGCGGTGCCGGTGATCTGGGTGCCGCGTGTGCCGACAAGGCGGTTGGCAAGGGTGAGCGGTACCGAACCGGTGACGGCCAGATTGCCGCTGGAGCCGATCAGCGGCATGGTGCCATTGGCATTGAACGACAGCCCCGACGGCCCGCTGACCTGGAGCGCCGAGATGGTGAGGTTTTGCCGGGCGAAGCTGCCGCTGGCGCTGGCCCGAAGCGGGGTGATGCCATAGGGGGAGAGCATTTGCGCGTCGATATTATTGGCGTCGATATCGAAGCTGATTTGCGGGTCGTCGGCTGCGCCGGAAATCTGCACCTTGCCATCGAGCGTGCCGCCAAGGCCGAGATCGGACCGGATGGTATTGGCAATCGAGAGCGGCAAGGCGGTGATGGCGACGCCAAGATCGAGCGTGCTGCCCGCCGTGCCCGAGGCGGTGATGCGGCCACCGCCGACATCGAGCTGCACATCATCAAGGGTGACGATATCGCCGGCAATGGTTAGCGCTGTCGGAGTGATCAGCCGGGCGGAGAGACTGCCCTGATCGAGCGCGATCTTGTCGAGGGCGATGCGATAGCCCTCCCCGACCGGGGCGAGGCTGCCGGACAGGGAAGCATCGGTGCCATTGGTGAGCGCGGCCTCAAGCGAGAAGCCGGTGGTATTGGCGGCATGGGCGGCTTCGGCGGCGAGGGTTTTGATATCGATGCCGGCGACGGAAATATCCGCGCCATTGAGCGTGCCATTGACGGCGGGGACGCCGAACAGATCGCCGATGGCGGCATTGATATTGGCGCTGCCAATGGTCGTGCCGGCGGCTTTGACGGCGCTGAGGCTGGCGGTGATTTTTGCCTGTTGCTGCGCGCCGTTTGGCGACAGGGCAATGCTGGCATTGGCTGCGCCCGTGGCTTCGGTCAGCAGCAGGGCGGCGGCCATTGAAAGATCGGTTGAGGCCAGATCGAGCTGGCCGGTCAAAAACCCGTCGGCGGACTGGACCAGATCGCCGGTCAGGCTGGTGCCGACAATATTGAAATCAAGGCCCGTCAGTTTGTTGACGCCATCGGCGGTGGCAATGGCTGACGTGAGGCTGGCGCGATGGCCATCGAGAAAGGCGGCGCCGGTGAGCTGGCCAGCAAGCCCGGTATCATCGAGATTGCCGTCGAAATTCAGTTTGGCTTCCGTCAGGGTGCGCCCGGCGAGCTGGCCGCTTGGTACATTGGCGGCGAGCTTCAATGCGATGGGACCATCTGCGCCCTTGGCGGTGCCAATGACACTCAACGGCCCCGAGGCATTGTCGGAGAGGCGGGCCAGATCATCGAGATCTAGGGTGAAGGTGAAATCGGCCGCCGTGCTGGCATAGGTGCCATTGGCGGTGATGCGGGCGCGTTCATTGACGATCTGGAAAGCGCGGGCGCTGAGACCGGCTTCTGACCGGCCAATGCGGCCGGAAAGCCGGGTTTGACCGGCAAGAATATTGTCGGTGGCGGCGATGCCGAAGGTCAGGCTGTCGGCGGTGCCATCGAGCCCGAGATCGAAGGCACCGGTGAGGAGTTTGACCGTGCCGTCAATATCTAGATTGGCGGCACCGGACAATTGGCGGCCGGCGAGACCAGAGAACGGAGCCAGGCTTGGGGTTTTGACCGAGACGGTGCCATCGAATGTGAAATCGGCGATATCGCCCCTGGCGGAGAGATCGAGCGCCTTGCCGGCGATACGGGCTTCGGCAATCTGCAAGGGGCCGCCTGCATTCCAAAGGCCAGCAAAGCCGAGGCCGATTTCGGTGCCGAGGGCATCGGCCATTTGCGGATCGTCGGCGGTGATGCCGGTGGCGGCACCATCAGCATTGAAGGTGATGCGGCGGCTGGCGGGATCGGCAAGATTGAGCGCTGCGCCTTGCAGGGCGAGCTTGATATTTTCTGCGCCAAGGCCGCCATTATTGAGCCCGGTAATATCAAGGGCGCTGGCCCAGGCATCGCCCCGGCCATAATCAATGGTGAGGCGGGCACCGGCAATGCTGGTCGCCTGTCCGGCGACGGGCAGCAATACGCGGGCACCGGCATTATCGGCAATGCGGGCATCAAGATCGAGCCGGGTCAGAAAGCCGTCGCTGGCGGTATCGGCGCTGGCCGAAAGCGACAATTGCCCGCCGCTCAATTGCAGGTCATTGAGCGCCAGACCGCCGCTATCGCGCAACAAGGCATTGGCTAAAAGACGGGTTTCGGTGCCGAAGAAATCGCCATAAATGGCGGGGACCAGATTGGCGATGGGGCCGTGCAGATCGGCCTTGATGGCCAGACCCTCGCCGGTGCGCGACAGGCGGGTCAACCCGGTGAGCGCGCGGGTGCCATCGGCATCGAGGGTCAGGCTGGCCGCGAGGGAATCGAGCGGGCCGGAGCCTTTGACATTGAGGGCGATTTCGGGCCGGCCGGGGATGTTCATCAGGTTGGCGACAACGCCATCCTTGTTTTCGGTCAGGGCGATATCGAGATCGATATTGCGGTCGGCATTCTGATAATTGACCGCAGCGATGAGGTGGCCGCCCGGGCCATCCTTGCGGGTGATATCGAGATTGGTATCGAGCGAGCCGCCTTCGAGCACAAGACGCCCCTCAACCGCGATTTCCGAACCGAGGCCGAACACATCCTCACCAAAGGTGACGCTGGGGACGGAGAGCTGATCGATGGTGACGGCGACCGGCAATTCAGGAATTTCGAAACTGCCCGCTTCGGGCGCGGGCGGGGTGACGCCTTCGGGCGGCACCGAATTGCGGCTGTAATCGATGGAATCGGCGGTGAGGCTGTTGACCTGCAAGCGCCCGGTGAGCAGGGCTGCCTGGTTCCAGTTGAGACGGGCGTTTTTAATGCGCAACCAGACGCCTTCATCATCGGAAATGGTGATTTCGGCGATGACGACATCGGAGGACAGCGCGCCTTCAAGCCCATTGAGGGCAATGCGGCGCTCGGGCGTCGAAAGACGATCCTCGACAAAGCGGATAAAGCCGGATTTCTCGGCCTGATCGTCTTCCTGGGCGATCAGCGGCAGGGCGATGCCAAGGCCGATGATCAGCGCGAGCAGTGCAACAAGCCGTCTCAAAATGCCTGTCCTATGCCAACGTAAAGGGCGTAATCGGGGTCCCCTGCCCGCTTGTTGACGGGCACGGCGACATCAAGGCGCAAGGGGCCGAAGCCGGTGTAATAACGCAGGCCGCCGCCAATGCCGATGCGGGTGCCGTCTGCCAGCCCGGTGAAGCTGTCGGCGGTGACATAGCCCGCGTCAACAAAGCCGACGACGCCGATATTTTCGGTGATTTTGGCCCGGGCCTCGATGGAGGCTTCGGTGAGGAACTTGCCGCCGGTGACGCTGCCGCCCGGCCCGTCGACACCAATGGCGCGATAGGAGAAGCCGCGCACCGAACCGCCGCCGCCGGCAAAGAACAATTTGTCGGGCGGGGTTTCAGAAATATCCGGGCCGAGCAAGGCACCGACTTTCACGCGGCCGGCGAGCACGAAACGGTCATTTTCGCCGAAGCCGAAATAGGTGCGCGCTTCGGCGGTGACCAGAGCTGCGCCATTGCCATATTCGAGTTCGTAGAACGGTTCGAGGGTCAGATTGGCATAAAGCCCTTCGGTGGCGTCAGTGGTGCTGTTGCGGCTGTCGAAAGTGGCCCCGCCATAAGCACCGAGCACGGTGAAATCGCGGTCGCCATAGGCTTCATCAAAGAAGTTGGCGCGCTTGGCGGCAATGCCGCCATCGACGGAAAGCTGGGGCGAAAATTTATGCGACAGGCCGAGGCGGCCCTCGATGGAGGTTTCGGTATAGCGGGTAAGCACCGTGCGCTGGGCAATGAGCGAGGAGACAAGGCTGGTATCGGGGGTAAAGAGACCCGGCTTGGTGAAGGTGCCGCCGAAATAATAATCGAAATCGGCGGTATCGATGGGAAAGGCAATGCCGGCCAGTTTGGCATCCAGGCGGAGGTTTTCGCCCTCGCCGAAGAGATTGCGGTGTAGCCAGAAGGTTTCAAGGCCGAGCCCGTCAGTGGTGGAGAAGGTGGCGCCAGCGCCGATGCGGCGGGCGGCACGTTCCTGCACGATGACATTCAGCGGCAGGCTGCCATCGGCCGCGATCGTGTCGGCCTCGACAATCTTGACGGCGGTGAAGACGCCGAGATCGGTCAGGCGCTCGCGGGCGCGGGTGATGGCTTTGGGGCTATATTGTTCGCCGGCGACGAGGCCGGTCTGGCGGGCGACGAAATCGGGCTTCATGTCGCGTGTGCCCTCGACGGTGATAGCACCGATTGTGGCGCGGGCACCGGGGGCAATGGTCAGGGTGACATTGACGCGTTTGGAATTGTGATCGGCGACGATATCCTGATTGGCGACTTTCGCCTTGGCATAACCCTCACGGCGCCAGGCATCGGTTGAGATGCGGGCGGCGCGGCGCACGGCACCGGCGCGGGCAATCGCACCGGTGGAGAACCCGGTGTCAGTAAAGGCGTTCTCGTCGACATTGGCCTGATTGTCGACAGTGAGGGTGCCGAAGGTGAACTGGGGACCGGTATTGACCCGGACAAGTACGATGGCGGGATCGGCAAGATCGGCATCGGGGGGCAGATCGGTGGCTTCGGTGCCATCGACATTTATGGAAACGGTGCCGCCATAATAGCCCTCGGCATAAAGCGCGGCGACGATGCGGCGGTAATCGGTGCGGGCGCTGGCCAGAAGTCCGGCGGCCCCGGAGGCAACGCGGTCGCGGCCATCCCAAAGGGCGGAGGCATTGCGGGCGTTATTTTCGACGGTCTCGTCGCCGCCGGTGATTTGGAAATCGACGGTATAGGGTTGCGGATCGGCAATGACCGCATCGGCATCGAGCGCGTTCTGATCCTCGAACAGGGTGAACCCTAAAAAGCTGAACGCCATGGCGGGCAGCGGCAACAGGGTTGCCGCCGTTAAAGCGCCCAAAACGAACAGGGATGATCGCAAACCGCGATATCTCAACTGACCCAACCTTCCAACCCCGAACAGGGGCGTACGCACGACTGCAATCCCGACGGCCTTGTTTTGCCCACAACCGTGTCGCGAGTGGGGCAATGGGGTGCCGCGGCAGAAACATATTTGCATTACTTAAAATAAACGCGGGCGAATTTCCATTCGGCAAACCGCTTCAAACGATAAAAAAACGCATCATGCTTTACGGCACGACGCGCTGTTTATCGCAGGGTTGGGGCCGGCAGCGCCGAAACGCTGCCGGTCAAATGGGCTATCCCATTGTCGGCATGACAAATTCGGGATCGTCGCGCATGCCCGAAGGCCAGCGTGTGGTGATGGTTTTGAGGCGCGTATAGAAACGCACGCCCTCGGCCCCGTGCATGTGATGATCGCCAAACAGGGAGGCTTTCCAGCCGCCGAAGGAATGGAAGGCCATGGGCACGGGGATTGGCACATTGACGCCGACCATGCCCACTTCGATATCGTGCGAGAAGGCCCGGGCCACATCGCCATCGCGGGTGAAGACGGCAACGCCATTGGCGTATTCATGCTGGCCAATCACATCGACCGCATCATCATAGGTTTTGGCGCGGACGACCGAGAGGACGGGGCCGAAGATTTCGTCTTTCCAGACGGACATGTCGGTGGTGACATTATCGAGCAGGGTGCCGCCGATATAATAGCCATTCTCATAGCCCTGCTTGTCGGTCTTAAAGGTGCGGCCATCGACGACGACTTTTGCGCCTTCCGCCTCACCGGCATCGATATAGCCCTTGACCTTTTCCAGATGCTGGGCGGTGACGAGCGGGCCCATATCGGTCGCCTTGTCGGCGGCGGGGCCGATCTTGAGGGCGTTGATTTTGGGGATCAGCTTTTCGATCAGCGCATCGGCGACCTTGTCGGTGACCGGGACAGCGACGGAAATGGCCATGCAACGTTCGCCAGCCGAGCCGAAGGCTGCGCCCATCAAGGCACCGACGGCCATGTCGATATCGGCATCTGGCATGATGACCATGTGGTTTTTAGCACCGCCCAGCGCCTGGACACGCTTGCCATTGGCGGTGCCGGTCTGGTGGATATAGCGGGCAATGGGGGTGGAACCGACAAAGGAAATGGCGGCCACATCGGGATGTTCAAGCAAGGCATCGACGGCCTGCTTGTCACCCTGGACCACGCCGAAGACGCCTTCGGGGAGGCCCGCTTCGGCCAGCCATTCGGCCATCAGCAGGGCCGCAGACGGATCGCGCTCGGAGGGTTTGAGGATAAAGCAATTGCCGCAGGCGAGCGCCACGGGGAACATCCACATCGGCACCATTGCCGGAAAGTTGAACGGGGTGATGCCGGCGACGACGCCCAGAGGTTGGCGGAGGGAATGGCTATCGACATTGGTGCCGACATTTTCGGTGATTTCGCCCTTGAGCAGATGCGGGGCGCCAACGGCGAATTCGACCACTTCGAGGCCGCGGGTGACTTCGCCCAAAGCGTCATCATGGGTTTTGCCGTGTTCGGCGGAAATCGCCTCGGCCAGTTGGTCGCCGCGCTCCCAGAGGATGGACTTGAAGCGGTCAAGAATGCGGGCACGGCGGAGCGGCGGGGTTTTGGCCCAGGCCGGCCAGGCCGCCTTGGCGGCCGCGACAGCGGCATCGACTTCGGCGACAGAGGCGAGCGCGACGCTGGATTCGGACTTGCCGGTGGCCGGATTGTAAACCGGCTGGCTGCGGCCTGACGTGCCGGCAACGCGCGCATTATTGATGAAATGACCGATCTCGGACATGGCTTGCTCTCCCGTGATTATTGGTTGCCCTCGTTTTCGGCCTTTAATTTACGCATAGCAATCTGCTAAAACTCAATTCTGATTTGCAAATATGCATAGGACTTCGTGATGAATTGGGAAGATGGCAAGCTTTTGCTGGCGGTTTCGCGCCAGGGGCAGATGCTGGGCGCGGCCAAGCGACTGGGGCTGAACCAGGCAACGCTGAGCCGGCGCATTGCGGCGCTCGAAGCCGAACTGGGCACGCAATTGGTGATCCGCCATGCCCATGGCTGCACCCTGACCGCCGACGGGACGGCGCTGGTTGCACGGCTGGAGCGGGTTGAATCTGAAATGCTGCTGGCCCGCGCCGATTTGCAACAGACCGGGACGCAGGTTTCAGGGATTGTGCGGATTGGCGCGCCGGACGGGTTCGGGGTGAAATTTCTGGCCCCAAGGCTGGCGCTATTGGCAGAACAGCAAAAGGGGCTGACGCTGCAACTGGTGCCGGTGCCGCGCAGTTTTTCGCTGTCGGAACGCGAGGCGGATATTGCGGTGATGGTGGGGCGGCCCGAGACCGGCCGGCTGGTGGCGCGCAAGCTGACAGATTATACGCTCGGGCTTTATGCCGCCCCCGATTATCTCGCCCGGTTTGGCATGCCTGAAACGCTGGACGATCTGGAGACCGGACACCGGCTGGTGGGGCATGTGGATGATCTGATCTATGCGCCGGGGCTTAATTACAGCCGCGAGTTTTTGCGCCATTGGCAATCAGCCATCGAGATTTCAAGCGCCATTGGCCAGACCGAGGCGGTGCGCGGGGGCGCGGGGATTGGCGTGTTGCACGATTATCTGGCGCTGGGGGATCCGGGACTGGTGCGGGTTTTGCCGCAGACCTTTATTGCCCGCGCCTATTGGGTGGCGATGCATGAGAGCCTGCGCAATGTGGAACGGGTGCGGGTGGTGGCGCGGTTTCTGGCGGAGATTGTGCGGGAGAACCAGGGGGCGTTTACGCGGGGGTGAGGGGGTGGCTTTTTGCTGTGACGATTTCGCCCCTGCCCGCCTCGACCTTGCTTGTCGCACACTCCTTCTTGACACGCGCATTCTTTCGTAACATAAATAGTTACATGAAACGAGACAGCCGCCTTTCCTCCGTTCTGCATGCCCTGCTGCATATGGCCGAGCATGACGGGCCCATGACCTCCGACAAGCTGGGGCTTTGCCTTGGCACCAATCCCGTGGTGGTGCGGCGGACGATGGGGCTGTTGCGCGCGGCGGGGCTGGTGGCCTCGGAACGGGGACATGCCGGGGGGTGGCGCATTACCGCTGACCTGTCGACGGTGACCCTGCGCCAATTGCACGACGCGCTGGGCGAACCGGCCTTTTTTGCCATTGGCAACCGTAACGAGATGCCGGGCTGCCTTGTGGAGCAATCGGTGAATGCGGCGCTGGACGATGCTTTTGCCGAGGCCGAGGCGCTGCTGCTTGATCGTTTCGCCACAGTTTCTCTTGCCGACCTGGCCGCCGACTTTGCGCGGCGGCACGAAAAACGGCGGACACAAAAGGAATAAGACATGACACATGATCTGATTGTTATCGGGGGCAGCTATGCCGGCATGGCGGCTGCCCTTCAGCTTTTGCGCGCGCGAAGGAACGTTCTGGTGATCGATGCGGGCGAGCGGCGCAACCGGCTTGTCAGCCATGCCTATGGGCTGGTTGGGCAGGACGGGGTTGACCCGGCGGAGATTGCCCGCACCGCGCGCACCCAGCTTGAAGCCTATCCCAACCTGACATGGATTGACGGGCGGGCCGTTGCCGCCAGTGGGGCGAAAGATGATTTCTCCGTCACCACGGATGACGGGCAGGTGCATTTCGGGCGGCGGATATTGTTCGCCAACGGGGTAAGCGACACGCTGCCCGAAATTGACGGACTGATGGACCGCTGGAGCAAAACCGTGTTTCTTTGCCCCTATTGCCATGGCTATGAAATGGACGAAGGCGAGATTGCGGTGATCGCGACCGGGCCGCTATCGGTGCATCAGGCGCAATTGCTGCCCGAATGGGGCCGGGTGACGTTTTTCACCAATGCGGCGCTGACAATTGATCCGGAAACCCGGCAGGCATTGACCGCACGTGGGGTGACAATCGAGGAGATCCCCATTCTGCGCCTCGACGGGGCGGCGGATGTGGTTTTGACCGATGGGCGGCGTCTGGCATTTGCCGGGATTTTCACCGCATCGCAATGCCGCCCCTCCAGCCCGGTGGCGCAAGATATGGGCTGCGCGCTGATGGAAACGCCGATGGGGGTTCTGATCCAGACAGATGAGGGCAAGGCGACCTCCCTGCCCGGCGTGTTCGCCTGTGGCGACACGGCACGCATGCCGCACACCCTGTCACTGGCGATTGGTGACGGGGCCTGGGCGGGCGCGCAGATTCACCGCTCGCTGGTTTTTCCGGAGACATGAGATGACGTCATTTTCTGATCCACAGGCGGTTTCCGTTTATGCTGAAAATGCCGTGCGGCAGGTGCCCGGCTATCACCATTTGCAGACAATGGCGGGGCTGTTACTGGCCGAGCGCGCGCCAACGGATGGGCGCATTCTCGTTTTGGGTGCGGGCGGGGGCATGGAGCTGGAGCTGTTTGCCCGCATGCAGGCGGATTGGCGCTTTACCGGCGTGGACCCTTCGGCAGAGATGCTGGAACTGGCGCGCACGCAGCTTGGCGCACAGGCGCAGCGGGTGGCGTTTCATCACGGCTATATTGATGACGCGCCAGAGGGGCCGTTTGACGGGGCGGTCTGTTTGTTGACCCTGCACTTTTTGCCCGAGGTGGAACGCCGCAAGACGGTTGGGGAGGTCTATCGGCGGTTGCGGCCCGGTGCGCCGTTTGTGGTGGCGCATCACAGCTTTCGCCGGGATGGCGATGAAACGGCGAAATGGCTGAAGCGCTATGCGGCTTTTGCCATTGCCTCCGGGGTGCCCGCAGCACAGGCGAACGGGGCTATTGCGGCGATGGCGGAAAAACTCCCCGCGCTTTCACCGGAACAGGATGAAGCGATTTTGCGGGATGCCGGCTTTGCGGACGTGGAGCTGTTTTATGCCGCGTTCTCGTTCCGGGGCTGGGTGGGGCACAAGGGCTGAAGCTGCCGGAGATAGCTATCGCCACGATTTGGCAGCAAGCGCTCTGGCGCAAACCATCATACTGGTCGGTGTGCTCCAAGATGGAAGATGTTGGCCGATGCCCATAGGGGCTTATCGTTCAATCGGATCACGGCGCCCTAAAACAGCGTTGCGTGTAAATTGTCGAGTGCCGTGCCGATGGCACCCACCAGTGCGGCACGGCTGCCCAGGGAGCTGATCAGAAGCGGCACCGGATTGGGCGTGCAGCTCGGCAAGACCGCTCGAATGCGGTCGATGAGTTCCACCCGCGAACCGATTGACCCCCCCGTGATGATGACTTCTGGATCTACAATCGCGCAAACGGTGACAATAGCCATAGCGAGAAGCCGGGCGCTTTCATCAATGACAGACAAGGCGTGGGGATCGTTTTCAGCCAGTCGATCAAATATATCCTCGACCGTTTCAGCTTCGCGGCCGCCAAGGGCTTTGTAACGCTGGACGAGGGCCGCGCTTGAAATGGCATTTTCGAATGTGCCCGACCGAAAATTCCGGCTGTCGAAAGGATCGCCGCCAATGGGCAGCGACGCGATTTCGCCAGCACCGCCGCGCGCGCCCCTGACAACCTGGCCGTCCGAGACGATGCCCAGCCCGATACCGGTGCCAAAAGCCATGAAGGCAAAGGATGCGAGGCTGTTCCCCGAACCGGCCCAGAGCTCTCCCTTGGCGGCCATGGTCACATCGTTCTCGACGAAAACCGGAATGCCGAGCAGCTGGCGGAAACGGGCGGCGATATCGAAATCCTCGAACCCCTCGATATTGGCCACGAGGCGCAGGCGATCCTGACTTCGATCATAGGCACCCGGCGCGCCCAGCGCCCCATAAAGAACCGATCCGATCTGAACCCCGCCCTTATCGGCCATGTCGCCAAACATCGTCACAATCTGATCGACCACGGCAATGCCGCCGGCCGGACTGGTGGGCAGCGTCTGTTCCGCCACGACTTTCCCGGTGAGGTCGGCGATGGCGACACTGACCTTGGTACCGCCCAGGTCACAACCGAACACATGTGCCCTGGCACCGTTGAGCATGTAATTGGTGGCTGCCCGGCCGATATTGCCGGAGGTTTGCCCCGCCTCAAGCAGCCAGCCATCGCTCAGCAGTTCACCGACCACCTCGGAAGTGGTCTGCTTGGAGAAGCCGGTCTGGCGCGATAATTCCGCGCGCGAAATCTCACCGTGTGCACGAACGGACCGAAATATCTCGCGCAATGATACCTGGCGCGAGATCGATTTTCCGGGCTGTAAATTTATTCTCTTGTCCATGGTCTCGATATCGATCGTTGTCCGGAATCACTGCTGACCCGTGCGGAAAGTAACTTGTTTCTGGGGCGTTGCAGACTAAAGACTATTGAACAATTGCCCGGCCCGATTGTTCATCGAAAACATGCAATTGCGTTATGTCGGCGAGGGCAGTGACCGTTTCTCCCACCTTGACCAGGCTTTGCGCGTCGGCTTTGGCGACGACCTGCGAAGCGCCGGAATCAAGATAAACCAGGGAATCGGGGCCCAGCGGCTCGACAACCGAAACCGTGCCCTCAATGTTCAGCGCGCCCGGACGCGCAGTGCCTATCCGCAGATCATCGGGACGCACCCCGATCAGTACGCGGGCACCGGGCATCTGTTCGTGCTTGAGCGCCACAAGACCGACACCATCAATTTCAACGCCATTTTCCCGGACTGTGCCAGACAGCATATTCATCGAGGGGCTGCCGATGAAGCGCGCAACGAATGTGTTTGCCGGCTTGCCATAGACCTCTGTCGGCGTGCCGATCTGCTGAATCAGGCCATCGCGCATGATAACAATGCGGTCGGCCATGGTCATGGCTTCGACCTGATCATGGGTGACGAAGACGATAGTTGACCCCAATTTCTGGTGC
>Ga0209344_10001162_pt1 | contig 36316 bp, 34 predicted proteins | sample Cruoilmetagenom6_FD_187293 | JGI IMG/M metagenome (GOLD analysis project Ga0209344, IMG submission 187293) | Oil polluted marine microbial communities from Coal Oil Point, Santa Barbara, California, USA - Santa Barbara Oil Seep Sample 6 (SPAdes)... | ecosystem: Environmental > Aquatic > Marine...
CTAGGTTTTTAATGTTCAATGAAGGCAACAAAAAAGAAATGATGTGTAGATGTTAGATTACGTATCTGAGAATCGAAAAACATTTTAAACGTTGAATTAGTGAAGCGGGTGCAATCAAGGGTTGCCGTTTTAATGAAAAATTAGAACAAATCGTCCGTAAACTTTTTCTAAAAAGCCATATCATTGTATGCGTACATTGATATGGCTTTTGTTTTTTAACAAATCTTCTTTTCTAGCCTAAAATATTCAGGCTACTCCTCGCTTTTAAGCTTTTAGAAAATTGTATATTTGTTCCGCTTAAATTAAAACAAACCAGCAAATGTCCAAAATTTTTTATACCAAAACAGACGAGGCGCCTGCATTGGCTACAGAGTCTTTTTTACCTATTGTAAAAGCTTTCACTAAATCATCAGGTATTGAAATCGAGACTAAAGATATTTCTTTAGCCGGTAGAATAGCTGCTACATTTCCTGAATTTTTAACCAAAGAACAACAGGTGTCCAATGATTTGGAAGAATTGGGCAACATGGCAAAAAAGCCAGAAGCAAACATTATCAAATTACCCAATATTAGTGCTTCGGTACCACAATTGAACGAAGCTATAAAAGAATTACAATCTAAAGGTTTCAATTTACCAGCTTATCCGGACGAGCCTAAAAATGATGAGGAGAAAGAGATTAAAGCTAAGTATGACAAAATAAAAGGTAGTGCAGTAAACCCTGTTCTACGTGAAGGTAATTCTGATCGAAGAGCTCCAAGAGCTGTAAAAAATTACGCAAGAAAGAACCCACATAGTATGGGTGTATGGAGCTCTGACTCTAAAACCCACGTTGCCACTATGGGTGAAGGTGATTTTCAAGCAAATGAAAAGTCATTAACTTTGAACAAAGCTACATCTGTACAAATAAAATTAGTTTCAGAAGGTTTTGAAACCATATTAAAAGACAATTTAAGCCTACTTAAAGGTGAGATTATCGATGCTACGGTATTGAACAAAACAGCTTTGTTAAATTTCCTACAGAAAGAAATTAAAGATGCTAAAGATAAAGGTGTTCTTTTTTCTGTGCATTTAAAAGCAACAATGATGAAAGTTTCTGACCCGATCATATTTGGTCATGTTGTCGAGACTTTCTTAAAACCTGTCTTTGCAAAATATGCAGATACTTTCGATACTTTAGGCGTTAGTCCAAACGATGGTCTAGCAAGTTTATATCAAAAAATTGAAGCACTACCAAAAGACCAGCAAGAAGCAATAAACAAAGATATAAATGAAGCATTAGCTAACGGACCTGATTTGGCAATGGTGAATTCAGATAAAGGGATTACCAACCTTCACGTACCAAGCGATATTATTATTGATGCATCTATGCCTGCAATGATTAGAAATTCAGGGCAAATGTGGAATGCAGAAGGTAAAGCTCAAGACACTAAAGCTGTTATTCCCGATAGTAGCTATGCCGGTATTTATGCGGAAACTATTGACTTCTGTAAAGAACATGGTGCTTTTGACCCTACAACAATGGGTACTGTGCCAAATGTCGGACTAATGGCTCAAAAAGCTGAAGAATATGGTTCACATGATAAAACTTTTGAAATCAACCAAAATGGTACCGTTCAAGTAGTAGATAAGACTTCAGGTAACGTTTTAATTGAACATTCTGTATATACAGGAGATGTTTGGCGTATGTGCCAAGTTAAGGATGCTCCTATTCAAGACTGGGTAAAATTAGCTGTATCTAGAGCTAAGGCAACGAATGACCCTGCTATATTTTGGTTGGATGTAAATAGAGCACACGATGCAGAACTTATTAAAAAAGTAAATACGTACTTAGCACAAGAAGACACAGAAGGTTTAGATATTCAAATAATGTCACCTATAAAGGCTACTGCATTCACTCTAAAAAGAATAAAAGATGGTAAGGATACCATTTCGGTTTCCGGTAATGTACTTCGTGATTACCTAACTGACCTATTCCCAATTTTAGAAGTGGGCACAAGTGCTAAAATGTTATCTATCGTTCCTTTAATGAACGGTGGCGGGCTATTTGAAACCGGTGCTGGTGGATCAGCCCCAAAACACGTTGAACAATTTTTAGAGGAAGGTCATCTTAGATGGGATTCTTTAGGTGAGTTTTTGGCATTAGGGGTTTCATTAGAATTTTACGGTGAGAAAAACTCAAATGCCGCAGCTAAAGTTCTTGGCGATACTTTAGATAGTGCTACAGAAAAATTTTTACTAAACGACAAGTCTCCATCAAGAAAGGTTAAAGAGATAGATACTAGAGGTAGTCATTTCTTTTTAGCGAAATATTGGGCCGAAGCTTTGGCATTACAAAATGATCATGCCGAACTAAAAGCTATATTTTCAAGAGTGAGCTCAGAAATCAATGATAAAGAATCTCAAATTCTTTCAGAATTAATTGATGCTCAAGGTTCAAAACAAGATATAGGCGGTTACTATAAACCTGATCCTGTTTTAGTTGAAAAAGCGATGAGACCAAGTACTAGTTTAAATAGTATATTAAAGTCTATTTAATATACTAAATATCCTCAACTAACATTGAGGATATTTTTTTGAGCTATAATTTTCTATAGGAGTATCCCCTATTTCTAAGTATTTTTAAAAAAAAATGGATGAAAGCATTTTTGAAGCTTCTTATCATTTCTGTTCTTTGTTTTTCCTCTACTATTTGGGGTCAACAAAAATTCACATTAAGCGGCTCTATTTCTGAATCTAGCAGTAACGAAACACTGATTGGGGTTACAGTTGCCATTCCCGAACTAAATACAGGGGTTACTACAAATGAATATGGCTTTTATTCTATCACCTTGCCAGAAGGTACCTATACCATATTGATTCGTTATTTAGGTTTTAAAGATATTCTACAAGAAATTACACTTTCAGAGAATAAACGTTTAGATTATCAGCTTGTAGAAGAAGTTGAACAATTAGATGAAGTCGTGGTAACAGAAAATGTCGAAAAAATGGACATTAGAAAACCACAAATGAGCGTTAACACACTTTCGGTCGGAACCATAAAAAAAATACCTGTTATTCTTGGTGAAGCAGATGTTATCAAATCTATTTTACTACTTCCCGGTGTAACCAATGCCGGCGAAGGCGCATCGGGTTTTAATGTACGTGGTGGTGCCGCAGATCAAAATCTTATCCTCTTAGACGAAGCAATCATTTTTAATTCATCGCACCTATTCGGATTCTTTTCCGTTTTTAATCCTGATGCCATTAAAGATGTAAAATTATACAAGGGAGGTATTCCCGCTCGTTATGGCGGCAGAGTATCATCTGTTTTAGATATTTTTCAAAAAGAAGGAAATAGTAAGGAGTTTAAAATAAACGGTGGCATTGGTGCCGCTGCCAGCAGACTTTTACTCGAAGGACCTATTAAAAAGGATAAAGCTGCTTTTCTCATTGGTGGCAGAGCTTCTTACGCCCATCTTTTTCTACCGTTTTTTGATATAGACAATACAGCCTACTTCTACGACTTGAATACCAAATTGAATTATCGATTAAATGAAAAAAACAATATTTTTTTATCTGGATATTTTGGAAGGGATGTCTTCGGAATTAATGATAGCTTTGTAAACACCTATGGTAACGCTGTTGGTAATTTCAGATGGAATCATCTATTCTCAGATAAACTATTTTCAAATTTATCTTTAATTTATTCGGACTATTATTATGGATTGAAATTAGATTTTGTTGGGTTCAACTGGAACTCGGGAATCCGAAATTTCAATATTAAATACGATCTTAAACATTACGCTTCAGACAAATTACAGGTCAATTACGGCATAAATAATGTGTATTATCAATTTAACCCTGGTAAAATTGAACCAAGTAACAGCCAATCGGGAATTATTGAAGAACAATTAATTCAAAAATATGCGAATGAATTCGCGGCATATGTTGATTTTGAACATAGAATTACCGATAAATTAAGTTTGGGATACGGGTTGCGGTTTAGCCATTTTAAAAGATTAGGGCAAGATGAACTGAATGTTTATGCCAATAATAATCCGGTTGATTTTGATCCCCTCCTATTAATTTACCAAGAGGCAGAACCGATTGAAGTTATCAATCCTGGTCGTAGCACTACATTATCAAACTTTAGTAATTTTGAACCGAGAGCCTCTTTATCATACACTATAAATGAATCAAGTTCAATTAAAGCTAGCTATACCAGGTTAGCTCAATATTTGCATCTGCTTTCTAATACAAGTTCCCCAACTCCTTTAGACGTATGGACCCCAAGCGGACCATTTACCAAACCACAGTTGCTAGATCAACATGCCTTGGGTTACTTTAAAAATATCAACAATGGCGATTATTCTTTTGAAACAGAAATTTTCTATAAAGAAGTTCAAAATAGAATAGATTATATAGATGGCGCAAATTTAATTGCGAACAATGCAATTGAGCAGGTAATTTTAAATGGCGAAGCCCGTGCATATGGTTTAGAGTTCTTGTTTCGTAAGAACGAAGGTAAACTACAAGGTTGGCTAGCGTATACCGTATCTAAATCTGAACAGCGCACACAAGGTAGAGATTCTGATGTTGATAATGGACATAGCAAAAATGAAACAGGTATTAATTTTGGCAATTGGTACAACACCCCTTATGACAAAACGCATGATATCTCAATGTTTTTAAATTATGATGTAAATGAAAAATGGAGTTTTAGCGGAAATTTTACCTATCAAACTGGGCAGCCAACCAATTATCCTATTGGTCAATTTGAATTTCAAGATTTAACAGTACCCTATTACGGACTAAGAAATACACAAAGACTACCTGCTTACAACCGTCTCGATTTATCGGCAACGCTAACTCCCAAAAAAAATAAAAATAGAAAAATAAAAGGGGAATGGGTCTTTAGCCTTTATAATGTTTACAACCGAAGAAATGCAGCTTCAATTAGTTTTAGACAAAACGATGATACAGGGGTTAATGAAGCGGTCAGAACATCAATTTTCGGTATTGTACCCGCAGTTACCTACAATTTTAAATTATAAGCTATGAAACGCTATATATTGACCATAATGATGATTATTCTTTTCATTTCTTGTGAAGACGTTGTTGAAGTTGAGCTTCCTGAAAACGTTACAAGACTAATCGTAAACGGAGTTATTAGAGTTGACGAAGCCGAAGAATACTTACCTATTGAAATAGTCGTTTCAGAAAGTAGTTCTTTTTTTGAAGAAAATACCGTTGCTTCAATTGAAAGTGCAACTATATATTATGGAACACCTAGTCCCGATTCTCCTGAAATTTTAGAAGGTGGCGGTGTCTCTAATTTAGCTGAAGTGGAGCAAGGAAGCGGTAAATGGATTCCAGATCCAACTCTTGATAGCGACCAAAGAATTAGTGTAAATAGTATCAACGAAGGTGATGTTTTTCAATTGATTATTCAGACAAATGATGAACAATATATTGCAACAACAACTTATGTAAAATCTGTACCGATAGATTCTTTAGAACAAGGTAACAAAACCTTATTTTCAGGTGATGAAACAGAGGTCATCGTTACATTTACAGACCGTGGAGATAGTGACGATTTTTACGTTCTAGACTTAGATTTTGGAAATTTTATCGTCACAGAAGATGAGTTTTACCAAGGGCAAACTTTTGTATTCTCATACTTTTATGACAATGAATTAAAACCAAATACAAGTTCAACAATCATTATCAGAATATTAGGTGTAGATGAACAATTTTATAATTATATGAATCAAATTATTGTTCAATCTGGTGATGCCCAAGGTCCTTTTCAAACACCTGCCGCTACTGTTCGCGGAAATATTATAAATATAACCGGTATCGATAATGACGAGGTTGCTAACAATGTAGCACGATCAGATAATTATGCCCTGGGTTATTTCGCCATAGTTGAAGAATATACAGAGAGTATTGTAATTACGAATGATGAAACGAACTGATAAAAACTTAATAATTAATGGTTTAAAGCGATTGGCCTTGACCGTAGTTCTAATGTTCACCGCACCCCTTGTGCTGTGGCAAGCATTTAAAAACCAAGAGCACTTTATGTTTTGGCCCGTTTGTATTCTGGGGGCAATACTGGCGTTTTATGCTATTTATATGGGTTTTAAAAGCATTATGACTATTATGAATGCAATATTTGGCGAAAAAACCAAATCGAATTAGTTCTTAAGTATTTTTGAGGGTTTCTTCCACTTATTGTACAGCTTATCATAATCGTAGTCTAAAACGGTTTCTTGTCGTTCTAATTTTCCCTTAGAAAAAGCTCGCTGTAAAATATCTTCTATTAAATAATCCTCCTCTATTAAATCAGGATGAAATTCTTCCTTAATACTAATATTAAATAGTTTAGCGGTTGTATTATACCAAAACGCACGCCATCCGTTTCTTAAATCTTTAACTAAATCAAATGCCGTAGTGCCAGTTTGCCTGTAAATCAGTTTTACTAAGATCTGTCCCTCAGTTCGTGTCAATTTTTTCAATTCTTCAGAAAATTCCTCTTCAATAAATTTCTGTACCTTCTTGGTGTATTTTTTACGTTTACGTTTATTCTTCATATGCACCAAACTATCGTTCAGCTCTACCAATCGTTCAGCTGCCATTTTTGCATAGGGATATACTTTTTGTGTTTTTCTTCTTAAAATATAATACCGCAACTTTTCATCATATGATGAAAATTTAAGCTTACCGAAAACATAGGCTTCTTCTAAGGCAATAGAACTTTGAACCAATGAATCTCCAATTACAATAATCATTTTTTCTGTAAGAGAATCAAGCTTTTGTTCTTCAACTTGTGCATTGCAAATGAAAATACTGGTGAGAAGTAAAAAAAGAAGTAAATAGTTATATTTCATTACCATATGCTAAACAAAAGTCTCGCCAAAATTAACGAATATTAAAGAAGGTTATTATTAATACAACGCTAATATTCTTAAGTTTGTATCTTAAACTATTTTTGATGGCTAAGAATAAAATAATTACCAAAAAGTCTCTAGACTTTTTTGAAAAATACTTGAACAATGCTGCCCCGACAGGATATGAATGGGAAGGGCAAAAAATATGGATGGACTACTTAAAACCATATGTAGACACATTTATAACAGATACTTATGGTACCGCAGTAGGTGTTATAAATCCTGATGCGAAATATAAAGTGGTCATTGAAGGGCATTCAGATGAAATCTCTTGGTATGTCAATTATATTACAGATAATGGTTTAATCTATGTTATACGTAATGGTGGTAGTGATCACCAAATCGCTCCTTCTAAATGGGTAGATATACACACTAAAAAAGGTATTGTTAAAGGTATATTTGGCTGGCCCGCAATTCATACCCGTAAAGGAGACAAAGAAGAATTAGCTCCGAAATTAGATAACATTAGTATAGATATAGGCGCTAAAGATAAGGCTGAAGTTGAAAAAATGGGAGTTCATGTAGGTTGTGTCATAACTTACCCAGATACTTTCCACGTTTTGAACGAAGACAAATTTGTATGTAGGGCAATAGATAATCGTGCTGGTGGATTTATGATCGCAGAAGTAACACGTCTTTTACACGAAAATAAGGTAGAATTACCTTTCGGATTGTACATTACCAACTCTGTTCAAGAGGAAATTGGACTACGTGGTGCAGAAATGATCACTCAGACCATCAAACCAAATGTTGCTATCATTACAGATGTTTGCCATGATACAACAACACCTATGATCGATAAGAAAGTTCAAGGACATACCGAAATCGGTGAGGGACCGGTTATATCTTATGCTCCAGCTGTACAAAATAAATTACGTGAGCGTATTATAGAAACTGCTGAAGAGAAAAACATTCCCTTTCAACGTATGGCAGCTTCTAGAGCAACTGGGACAGATACAGATGCTTTTGCTTACAGTAATGGTGGAGTTGCTTCTGCTTTGATATCGTTGCCTTTGCGCTATATGCATACCACTGTTGAAATGGTGCATAAAGACGATGTTGAAAATGTTATTCGTTTAATTTATGAAACATTACTTACCATTAAAGAAGATGAATCTTTCAGCTATTTTGATTAACTTATACAATCCCTCCTAAATTTGGGGGGATTGTTTTAACCAATGGATGAACTAATAGATACGCTGGATGCCGATGGCAACATGACAAATATAATTGCCATGAAGTCTGAAGCCCATAAAAATGGATGGTTTCACCAAACAGTTCATATTTGGTTCTACACTTTGAACGGCGAAATACTTTTGCAGCAACGATCAAAAAATAAAGATGTGTTTCCTTCTCTTTGGGATGTATCCGTAGCAGGGCATATTGGTGCTGGAGAAGACATCAAGATTTCTGCTGTTAGGGAAGTTAAGGAAGAAATAGGTCTTACCATTAATTCGGAAGCATTAAAGAAAATCGGAATTTTTAGGTCCGTTCACAAACATTCAGATACCCTAATTGATTGTGAGTTTAATCATACGTTTATTGCTGAATTAAAAGTTCCATTTCATTCTCTACAAAAACAAGAATCTGAAGTTGAGCAATTAAAATTAATTTCTACACCTCAGTTCAACAATGCAACAAAAGACTTATCAAAATTTAATTTTGTACCTCACGATAGCTCTTATTACGAAATTATAAGCAAGGAAATTAGTAACATGATAAAACAACAATAAGATTAGCTAAAAAATTATACAGTTAAAAATTGCTTTTTCCTACCAATTTAACCACTCCTATTTTGCATATATAAGAATACAGTGTTTGGCTTTTTTCAAAAAAGATGCCTACCTGAATATACTAAACAGAATTATGGTTTTTGAGACAGTCAACCCGTAAAACCAATGCAAAATGGATATATAGAACGTTTTGAACCGCATTTTAGAGAGTAACGCTGTATTTGCTAATCTGATATTGACAATGGGTTTTGAAACAAACTAATATGATTATGTATAACTAGTTGTGTGGTTAAGCACATAATTTAATAAGTCTAAACCGAATAGAAAATCCTATCAATTTTTTGTAACTATAATAGAATTAAGCAATTAATTAAGTATGGTATAAGTTTTTATCTTCTCGTTTCTATATTCTATATGATATTCTTCCTCTCCATTTTTAATAATAGCTTCAAATGGTTCTGGCTTTATTTTTATTGATGTCGGAAACCAAGTATCTTTTAAATTATAGTTGGGTAAAAGAAATATTCCTTCTTGTGTGCCATTTGTTCCAAATCGTTCAATGTCTCCTTTCCAATATTCTGTTTCCAACTCAATGTGAAGTTGATCATTTGTTTTTTTAACATTCGCTGTTGGCATTCCAATTTCATTTATGCCTAAAACTTTAGAAATTTCAAAGTCAGAATTGTCATTATTTTTCAAACCATATCGCACAATAAATTCTGCGATATTTCCACTTGCATCATAAAAATAAAAAGAGTCTGCATTCCAAGATTCAAAATTTTGAATTTTTCTATCGTTTTCAATATTTAAAATTTTAGTTCTTTTTTCCATCCATAGCAAAGCCTCGTTTAATTTGTTAGCAGGAATCAAAAAACAATAATGATATTTACATTCCTTTTCAGATTTTTCAAAAGATAGTTCACTCCACCCTACTTTTACAGAAAAAAAAATCTCATTTTCTTCTAATATTTCAAATCCTAAAGTTTCCGAGTAGAACTTTAATTCCGATTCTAGTTTATTTGTATAAAGTTTTAATTTCTTAAATTTCATTATTTTTTGTAGTCGGTTTAGTCAAATTACGACCAACGGTCTCGGTTCGAAATATGTTCAATAAATTCTTCCACATTTTTCATCCCATACTCTTCTTGTGTATCATCTACAAAATTTCTAACCGTAAATGATTCTTTTTCCAATTCCTGCTCCCCTATTATAATTACATAAGGGACTTTTTTATTCATAGCAAATTTAAATTGTTTATTCTCTTGTTTTCGGCTGGTTGCACTATCGGGATATAAATCAGCTTTAATTCCATTTTTTCTAAGTATCGTGACTAATTTTAATGCTTGGGAAGCCTCTGCGTCGCCAAAATTCAAGATAAAAACTTGTAAAGATTGATCAATAGCTTCTGGAAAGAGTTTCAAATCTTCTAAAACTAAGAAAATGCGATCCAGACCAAAAGAAATACCAACTCCACTTACATTCTTTAACCCAAAAATACCGGTAAGATCATCATAACGACCTCCACCGCCTATAGATCCCATTTTCACACCTTCTGGTGCCGCTACTTCAAAAATAGCTCCGGTATAATAGTTCAATCCGCGTGCAAGGGTTACATCGATTGACAATTTAGCAGATTGAAGACCTAAAGTCGAGATAGTCTCTAAAATAAAACGAAGTTCTTCCAAACCTTTTTTACCTTCTTCTGAATATTTTAATAACGTACCTAAACGTTCTAATTGCTTGTCGTTACTACCTTGTGGTAAAAATAATGGAGATGCTTTTTTTATAGCCTCCTCGGTAATTCCTTTAAGAAGCATTTCCTTTTTGACTCCGTCTTCCCCTATTTTATCGAGCTTATCTAAAGCTACGGTAAAATCTATCAATAAATCTTTAGCTCCGATAACTTCAGCTATACCAGCTAAGATTTTTCTATTGTTCATTTTTATGGTCGCCCCTTCCAGTTTTAATTCGGAAAATACGGCATCATACAACTGAATCAATTCTACTTCTTGTAATAATGAATTTGATCCGACCACATCGGCATCGCACTGAAAAAACTCTCTAAATCTACCTTTTTGAGGTTTATCTGCCCTCCATACCGGTTGAATCTGATAGCGCTTAAAAGGAAAATCCAACTCATTTTGATGCATCACCACATAACGAGCAAACGGTACGGTTAAATCGTAACGCAATGCTTTCTCCGTAATTTTAGGAGCTATGCTGTTAGAATTTTTATCAGTATAAATAGTATCATCTACCTTTCTAAGAAAATCACCCGAATTCAAAATCTTAAAAATTAATCGGTCACCTTCTTCCCCATACTTACCCAACAATGTATCTGAATTCTCAAAAGAAGGGGTTTCTATAGGCTGAAAGCCGTAGGTTTGAAAGTTCTTTTTTATGATATCAAAAATATAATTACGCTTCGCAATTTCTGATGGATTAAAATCGCGGGTACCTTTTGGTATAGATGGTTTCTGTGCCATTAATTTTTTATTGTATTACAAATATAACCTTCAAAAAAATAAGGCTAAATTTAAGTAGTATGATTTTTAGATTATTATTCTAAGAGGTTACGATTACTTTTTCGAACCATTGGTACAAATCTCCTTTTGTAATTACGGCACCTTGTTTTAATAATAAAAACCTGTCTAGGTTCTTATCATCTGTATACGCTTTTGCAGCGGTCAAATATTCTACAAAGTCTGATTGCCAGTTTCTTTTAAACCAGTCAAACCCTACAGGAGTGGTTAAATCTATTTCTGGATTCATCACTTTAATCGAAATCAATTTCATTTCTTTTTCGGTTAAATGAAAAAGGTGCATTTGCTTGTCTGAAATATTTTCTAAATAAGAAACTTTACTCAGTACTCCTTCCCAAACCAAATCGCTAAAAACATCTAGTTCTCCTTCCGCTACTTTTGGTTTATCCTTTTTAATGGCATCCCACTCATCGCCAGTTATAGATTGTGTTGCCAGAAAGTTTATAAACTCTGGGTGCAATTCCTCTAATTGTTCTTTTGTAAGCCTCGTATATTTCATTTTGCAAAAATAAAAAGCCCTAACATATTTGCTAGGGCTTTTACAACTTAATTTTATAAACTTAGAAGATATATCTCAATCCTACTTGTGCTTGCCATCTAGATAATAAGCTAGCATCGTATCCAAAAGTTTCTATCAATTCTGGATTAAACGTGTATGTAGGTACACTTGAATCTGGATCAACTGATACACCCACTGGTTGAATATTATTTGGTTGTTGAACCAATCCCCAATCAGAATTGATCATATTACCAATATTCAACACATCAACACTAAATTGAATGGTATTGGTTTTTCCTTCAGAAACAGTGATTTTATAGTCTTGTAAGAACTTAACATCCCAACGACCTCTCCATGGTGCCAAAGCTCCATAACGCTCTGCATATTGTCCTCTACGATCACTTAAGTAATCATCTTGAGCAATATAAGAATCAAAAGCCGCACCCTGACCTGCACCTGAAAATTGCATTTGACCTATTTCAGTTGATGTAGGTACATAAATAAGGTCGTTGATATTTGACCCATCACCATTAATATCACCACCGTAAGTATAATTGAATCTACCACCTTGAGCATATTCAAAGAACGTAGAAAGTGTAGTCCCCCACTTACCGTTACCATAAACCCAATTTTTGCTAGCAACACCAATGAATCTATGCTTATCACCATATTTAGAAGGTGCTAAAACATCTGCGTTTGCATCGTTTACAACAGGATTACCCACAAAAGCATCAGATGTAATTTCAGCCTCAATAGAGTTCACATCTTTAGCATCTAAATAGCTATATGCCAACATCGTGTACAAACCTTTATCGAATGTCTTTTGAGCTTTCAATGAAGCGTTCCAAATTCTACCTTTATTCGAATTTGTGAAAACATAAGGACCAGCCCCTAAACCAAAGCTATTTAATAAATCACCTGAAGTATATATTGCTCTTGTATCAACACCAGATAGATTACCTGAAGGTGAAGTCAATGCCCAGTTTTGTACATGAGGACCATTGATATCTTTAGTATAAGAAAGATCTGCCGTAAGTACCATTCCGTTTTCTAAACGCTTGTCTGCACCTAAATTCGTTCTCCAAACTTGTGGAAACTTGTAATCTGGATCAACAGCCTGCAAGAAAAATACATCTGGTGCTGCTATTTGATTTCCTAACCATACGAATGGGAAACGACCTGTAAATAAACCAGAACCACCACGTAATTGTAAAGTTCTATCTCCGTATACATCATAGTTAAATCCAACTCTTGGTGAAATTAACCAATCATTAGAGGGCATTTGAGTATTATCTATAAATACAGTTTCACCTGTATTCGGGTTTTGGTAAGGCTGATCGGCAATAACAAAACCTCTATCGATAACATCTTGTGCTTTTGTCGCAGAATCAAAGAACAACGGCTTATCGAAACGAACACCGTATGTTAATTTGAATTTTTCATTTACATTCCATTCATCCTGTACATAGAATGCCAATTGGCCTACATTTGTTTCTGCCAATGCCCAACCTTCACCATCTGGCACTGCATTGTTAGCGTTGAAAGTTGCTCTTGGACCAGCAAAATCATAAGATGAAGCATCAAAATCTGCAATATCGACACCGCCAAATAAATCGAAACCATAAGCAGTTAGGTTAAATGAATTGTCGAACATAAATTTCTCCAATGCGAAACCTACAGTATACGTATGATCACCTTTGTAAAAATTAAGGTTATTGGTAATTTGAATTACTTTTTGATCTAATCTATTATTTGCAGAGAATGGCTCATGACCAGCAATAATATAGTTAGAACCACCTTTTGTAATATTAATAGACGGTGCAGGAGTAGAAAAGGGATTTCTAAAATCGTTAAAGTGAGTATACCCAACTTGTAACTTATTCGAAGCTGTTTCTGATAACGTTGAGTTTAATTCTAATTGAATAGATTTTAGCTCGTTGTTTATTTCATATCCTGAATTCTGAAACTGTAATGTATTTGCATTCGGACCTCTAAACTGTATTGCTGTCGGGTGAGCTGGCTTTTGCTTGGATGCATTCAAGAAGTTATAAATAACTGCCAAACGGTTATTATCATTTATATTCCAATCTAATTTAAAAAGACCTTTTGTCGATTCTGCATCATGTGTAAACCCCTCATATGCACCTGGATCATAACCTGCTGCCAATAATTGATTTTGAACAGCTATTAAATCGCTTTCTAGCACTCTAGATTCATTAATAGCACCAGAACCTGTATTTGGTACCCATCCGTTGGTACCTAAATCTGTACGTTCATCCCTTTCAAAGTTGGCGAAGAAAAATAATTTGTTCTTTATAATTGGACCACCAATACTAACTCCGTATTGACTTTGATCCAATTTAGGTTTTACAATTTCATCTCCTTTAATTTTACCACCGGTCATATCTTCATTTCGAAAAAATCCGTATACGGTACCATGAAATTCATTAGTACCACTCTTAGTAACCGCATTTACAGAAGCCCCAGTAAAGCCAGATTGAGTAACATCATATGGTGCAGTTGAAACTTGAATTTGCTCAATTGCGTCTAAGGAAATTGGTTGTGATTCTGTTTGACCACCTGGTGTAGCCGCATCTAATCCGAAAGGATTATTGAAAATCGCTCCATCTAAAGAAAAGTTATTGAATTGGTCATTTCTGCCTCCGAATGAATTTCCACTAGATGTTGGCTCTAAACGTGTAAAATCTTGTGCTGAACGCGAAATGGTTGGTAAACGCGTTAATTCTCTTCTACCAACACTAGTTTCTGCACCGGTTCGATCACTACTAAATGTTCCTGAACGATCGGAAATTACGGTAACTTCGTCTAATGCTTGACTTTCGCTTGCCAATTTGATATCAACATTGAAGGTTTGCCCTAAAGATAAATTTACATCGGTAAGTTCGTAAGGTTTAAAACCTACATACGAAATTTCAATTTTGTAAGGTCCACCAACACGAAGGTTCAAAAAATTGAACCTACCATCGTCATTGGTAATTGAACCATACTTTGTACCTGTTGGGGTGTGGACAGCGACAATGTTTGCGCCGAATAGTGGTTGATTTTGATCATCCATTACTAAACCCCTAATATTAGAGGTGGTAACCTGACCATAAGTTGCACTTACAAAAAGTAGCAACAATACTTGAAAAAACAAGTTGTTTTTCATTTTTATTGGTTTTGAGTTTTTTATGAGTTCTTTAACAAAAATACCAATAAAAAAAGAGCTATGCATGCACAGCTCTTTTAAATTTATCAACTTAGATCGTTAATTATTTTTGTTCCGCAATTACTTCGAAACCAAAATCAACGATTACTTCACGGTGTAATCTAATTTGCGCATTGTACGGCCCTGTTCTTTTAACTGCACCACCTTGAATGCTAATGAATTTTTTGTCGATTGCATGACCTTCTTTTTCAAGAGCATCAGCTAAATCACCATTAGTAACAGAACCGAACAATTTATCGGCTGCACCTGTCTTAGCAGTAATTTTTAATTCTAAAGCTTTTAATGCCCCTTCTGTTTTCTTAGCGGCATCAACAACTTTTTTATCTTTATGTGCTCTTTGCTTTAAGTTTTCAGCTAAAACTTTTTTAGCGGAAACAGTTGCCATAGTTGCTAAGCCTTGCGGTATTAGAAAGTTTCTTCCATAACCGTTCTTAACATTTACAACGTCGTCTTTAAAACCTAAATTTTGTACATCTTCTTTTAATATAAGCTCCATGATTCTTTTCTTATTATTTTAATAAATCAGCAACATATGGCATTAATGCCAAATGACGAGCTCTTTTTACGGCCTGTGCCACTTTTCTTTGATACTTCAATGAAGTTCCTGTAAGTCTTCTAGGTAACAATTTACCTTGCTCGTTTACCAACTTCAATAAAAAATCAGCATCTTTATAATCTACGTATTTAATACCTGATTTTTTAAAACGACAATACTTCTTCTTAGTGTTGGTTTCAATGTTTAACGGAGTAAGATATCTGATCTCCCCATCTTTCTTTCCTTTTGCCTGTTGTTGTAATGTTGCCATAGTACTTAAGCTTTAGCGGTTTTGTTTCTTGTTCTTCTTTTTTCTGCCCATGCAACAGCGTGCTTGTCCAATTTAACTGTCAAGAAACGCATAACACGTTCTTCTCTTCTAAACTCTTGCTCGTAAGGTGTAACTACCTCACCAGAGTTAGTGAATTCAAACAAGTGGTAAAATCCACTCTTTTTGTTCTGAATAGGATAAGCTAATTTCTTTAGCCCCCAATTCTCTTTAGCTACCATTTTGGCGCCATTGTTAATTAAGAAATCTTCGAATTTCTTAACTGTTTCCTCTATCTGAACATCAGATAGAACGGGATTCAAAATGAAAACAGTTTCGTAATGGTTCATATTGTATTTGTTTTAAGGAGTGCAAAAATAGATATTTTTTTAAAATAATTATAAGAAATGCGAATATTCTTCGTTATTGAAGGGTAACAACATTAAAAATTAAACCAAATCTTAAATATATCATCATTACCAAATACACGATCAACAATGCATTGTTTACATCTTTTGTTGTAGTTCAGCTTGTTTTTTCGGTTCTTTGTCGATGATTTAACCCCACAAATCAACCCTTATGAAGTTAAGAAGTATCATCGTTGACGACTCGTCCATGCAAAGGATGGCCGTTGCCAAGTTGGTAAACAATCATCCGAATTTAACTATGGTAGCTGAATACAGTAATGCTATCGAGGCTAAAAACGGAATCAAGAACCATGAGATAGATCTTATATTTCTTGATGTTGAGATGCCAATTATCACAGGATTCGACCTACTCGAGTCACTAGAAAACAGTCCTCAGGTAATTTTAATTACCGGTAAACCAGATTATGCACTTAAAGCATTTGACTATGATGTAACGGATTATTTACATAAACCGATTACCATGGCACGTTTTGATGCATCTGTTAAAAGAGCTGTAGCAAATTACGAACAATTGCACAGAGTTAATGAAGACGAAGAGCATATTTTCGTAAAAAGTAACCTAAAGAAAAGAAAGGTTATTTTGAACGATATTAAGTGGATAGAAGCACTTGGTGACTATATAAAATTAGTAACTGATGAAGCTAATATAGTAATCTTATCAACAATGAAGTCTTTTGAAAAGCAATTGCCAGAAGATAAGTTTTTAAGAATTCACAAATCATATATCATTAACTTAGAGAAGGTTGAAAAGTTCAACAGTAAAAATGTTGAAGTTAGCGGTAGATCAATTCCGTTAAGTAGAAATAAAAAGACAGAACTAGCCGAAGCGCTAAGTAACGTATAATATATGACATAATTTAACTCTCAAAAAAAGACCGCTGATCAGCGGTCTTTTTTTATATGTGATCTACATTATATATAACCCTAACACTTCTGTACATTGCTACAGACTTAAATGACTTCTCTATTCTTCTAATATTTGCCTTTGTCTGTGCCATAGAATGTACCTTTTGAACCTTAACTACAATATGTTTTAAATATTGATTTCGAATTCTTGCTACTGGTGGATATTCAGGTCCTAAAACGGTACCACCAAAATTAGTACGCAATGCGCTTGCAAACCAATCTGCAGCTTCATTAAGTACGTTGTAGTTTCTATGCTTAAACGTTACTTTAATAATTCTATTTACGGGCGGATATTTGAACTGCTCCCGTTCATACAACTGCTCAGTATACATTCCCTCATAATCAATTGTTGTTACTTGTTTTAATATTTGATGATACGGATTATACGTCTGAATAATTACACGACCTCTTTTTTTAGTACGCCCTGCCCTACCAGATACTTGTGTTAATAATTGATACGTTCTTTCATGAGCCCTATAGTCTGGAAAATTCAATAAAGAATCGGCATTCATTACACCTACCAAATTGACATTTCTAAAATCGAGTCCTTTGGTCAACATTTGCGTGCCTACCAAAATATCTAATTCTTGTTGTTCGAAAGCTGTAATTATCTTTTCGTAACCATACTTTCCACGAGTGGTATCTAAATCCATTCGACCAACCTTAGCACCTGGAAATAATTCAATTACTTCTTTCTCTATTTGCTCGGTACCAAAACCTTTGGTGTCCAATTCCGGACTACCACAAGCAAAGCAACTTTCTGGCAATGCAGTATGATGGCCACAATAGTGGCAACGTAATTGATTTTTATATTGATGATAGGTTAAACTAACATCGCAATTAGGACATTGTGGAGAATGACCACAGGTTAAACACTCCAGTAGAGGCGCAAACCCTCTTCTATTCTGAAAAAGTATGATTTGCGCACCTTCACTGAGCGTTTCTTCTATTTCTATGAAAAGGCGTTCAGAGAAATGACCTTTCATCTTTCTTTTTCTGGAAGCCTCTTTTATATCTACCAACTCCATCTCCGGCATTAATACATTGCCATAGCGCCTAGTTATTTCCGCATAACCATATTTACCGATCTGTGCATTGTGATAACTTTCTATACTTGGCGTGGCAGAGCCTAAAAGAATATTCGCTTTATGAAGGTGTCCTAATACAATGGCGGCATCTCTTGCATGATATCTTGGAGCAGGATCAAATTGTTTAAACGAACTCTCATGTTCCTCATCTACAATTACCAAACCCAACTTACTGAACGGTAAATACATTGCCGACCGAGCTCCAATTACCAATTGTGCCTTTGGTTTTGCCCGTAACACATTTTGCCATACCTCTACCCGTTCTTGAACGTTATATTTAGAATGGTAGATAGCTATTCTTTCGCCAAAATATTCTTGAAGTCTACTTATTAGCTGTGTTGTCAACGCAATTTCCGGCAACAAATACAGTGCTTGTAACCCTTTCTCTAGACACTCTTCTATTAACTTAACATAGACTTCGGTCTTTCCAGATGATGTCACCCCTTTTAATAACGTAACTTTCTTTTCATAAAAAGAAGATTTAATATCAACCAGAGCCGCTTCTTGATATTCATTTAAGTCTTTCGTATTAGAACTATCATGCTGCCCTTCATAATTTACCCTGTCTGTTTTAATGAAGTATTCTTCTAAAATTCCTTTATCTACCAGCGACTTTATTACCGCTTTAGAGCTATTACTCGATGTTTCAAGTTCTGATACTTTTATAGGTTTTTGACTCTTTCCCAGTAACTGAAATAACGAAAGAACTACTTGACTTTGTTTTGGCGCTCTAGTCAATGATTTTAAAAGTCCTTCTAATTTTTCATCGGATATATATTCATTACCTAATTTTACATATCTGACCAACTTTGGTCTATACTGCTCATAAACCTCTTCTTTAAGGACAATTATTTTTTTCTTTAGTAATCGTTGTAGAATAGGCAGTACATTTTTTCTTTCTACAATAGCAGAAACTTCTTGAACTTTTAAAATTGATTGGTGTTGTAGTGCATCAAAAACTAAAAACTCATCATCTAAAAGTTTATTTTCGTCAACTTCATATTCCGTATTAAGTAAAACCAAGGTTTCACTTTCCAAAAGAAATGCTCCTGGCAAAGCACTACGAACTACTTCTCCTAATGTACACATGTAATAAGAGGCTATCCACTCCCAAAGTTTTAGTTGAAGAGTTTTTATAATTGGATAATCATCTAATATTTCATGAATCCCCTTTGCTTCATATGCCTCTGGCGGATTCTGATGAATACTATAAACAATTGCGGTATATATTTTTGATTTCCCAAATGGCACTGCCACACGCATTCCAGGCTGAAATACCTTTGCTTCTTCTGCAGTAATACTATACGTAAAACTACGCTCTAAAGGTATCGGTAATATTACATTAATAAAGTCTGCCATAGTTATCCTTCCACCCGTAGCCATGTTTGGGTTCTATAGATAAATGCCAAATAACCTCTCACTTTTAGTTCATCTGTGTTTTCTGGATTCAGCCATATTTTAAAACGAAAGGTCATAGCTTGTTCTGGATCGAATAATCTTTTTCCTTTCCATTCACCATTATCATTTTTTTTACCACCGGTAATAATTTCCATACCTTTTACTGGCTTATCTCTAAGTTCTCCATCACATTTTTCACAAACTTGCCCTTCTTTTCCTTTTTCTAATATATCTATAACCTTACCATACATCAACCCCTCTTTTTTATAGATTTTAATGAGTCCTTTTGGTTTGCCCGTACGGTCGTCTATAGTTTTCCACTTTCCGAAAACGGATTGCGCAGACATACTCATTGCAATAAATAGCGTAAAGAGAATAGTTAATTGTACAGTTTTGTTTATCATTCTTTTTTAGTGATTTTACGTAATGTGTTAAGGGATGCATTTAGCTCAAACCCAAGTAGCAATATATTAGAATTTAACCAGATGTAAACCATTAAAATCAATAATCCTCCTAATGCGCCATATAATTCATTGTATCTAGCGAATTTTTCAACATAAATACCAAAAAGATATGAAGTAATCAAAAATAATATAGTAGTCATTAATGCCCCTACCGAAAAAAACTTTGCCTGTTTACCTTCACGAGTACCAAAATAATATAAAATAGCGGTTGTAAAATATGACAGGATAATAAAGAACAATACTTTTGCAATCTGTACACCAATTACTTCATCTTCACCTAAAATATACCCACCCTGTTTTACCGCAAACTCAGATAAATAGCCAAGCACATAAAATTCGAAATATATAAATGCTACAAACCCTACAATTATAAGAATCGCCAATATTAAGCCAACCATTAAAGCATACAGGTATTGACGAAAGAAGTGGCGTGTAAGTTCAATATGATAAGAGGTTTCGAACCCTCCAAAAATGGAATTTACCCCATTGGCTATTAAAAAAATAGATAATAAAAAAGCAGATGATAACAGGCCTCCTCGTTTTTGATCTTTAATCTGGGTAAATACCTCACCGAAATAATCACCTGTGGCACTTGGTAAAAATGATTCTAAAAACAATTGAAATTGCACATCAAAATCTCCATGTTCTATACTGATATACGATACCATGAACGGCACCAAGGTCACCATGAATATAATTAACGGAAATAATGCCATGAACAGACTAAATGCAATTGCACTTGCTCTTGTTGAGAGTGTTCCCTTTAAAATACCAAACACATACATTTCTAATAGGTCGTATATAGAAAGTCCTTCAAAACCGGGTAGTCTGATTTGTTTTAAAAACCTGACAAGCCAATTTACAATAGGTATTTTTTCTAGCTTTTCCTCAACCTCTAAAGACATCTATACCGCTTTTAAACTCAAATCTAAGTTATAAACCGAATGCGTCAATGCTCCAGATGAAATAAAATCTACTCCGCATTCTGCATACTCGCGAATTGTTTTTTGATTGATACCTCCAGATGATTCTGTCAAGCATGAATCTCCAATCAACTTTACCGCTTCACGAGTGTCCTCGTAATTGAAGTTATCAATCAAAATACGGTAGACTCCATCCGTCTTCAATATCTCTTTTATTTCGTCTAAATCTCTTGCCTCAATTATAATCTTTAAATCGCGACCTGTTTCTTTCAGGTAATTTTTAGTTTTATCTATCGCCTTGGTTATACCACCTGCAAAATCAATATGATTATCTTTTAGCATGATCATATCATAGAGTGCAAATCGGTGATTTTCGCCACCACCTATTTTTACCGCCCATTTTTCTAATGCACGTATTCCTGGCGTGGTTTTTCTAGTGTCTAAAATTTTAGTGCCGGTACCTTTTAATAAATTGACGAACATATTTGTTTTGGTAGCAATTGCACTCATTCTTTGCATTGCATTCAAGACCAAACGTTCTGCCTTTAATATGCTTTGAGAACTACCTTCTACATAAAAAGCAATATCTCCATGATTTACAGGAGAACCATCTTTGATCAATACTTCTATTTTCAAATTAGGGTCGACAAAATAAAATACGAGTTCGGCGAAATCAACACCTGCGATAATACCTTCATCTTTTACTAACAATTTTGCTTTCCCCTTAGCAGAATTCGGTATGCAAGCCAACGAACTGTGATCACCATCTCCTACATCTTCACGAATGGCATTCGCTATGATTAATTTTATCTCTTCTTTAAATTGTTCTTCTGAAATCATATATATCAAATCTATTGTATTGCTAATTTACAAATCCATTTGCGAAATTGATTTACTTTTGGCATATGACTATAAAACTTTTGGCTATTGGTAAAACCGATAGCAATCAACTACAGGAATTAATTGAAGTATATCAAAAGCGATTACATCATTATGTTAATTTTGAAATAGAATTAATTCCCGATTTAAAAAAGACAAAGAATTTATCTGAAGAGCAACAAAAAGAGAAAGAAGGTGAGCTTGTTCTAAAAAAACTTGGACCTACAGATGTTTTGATTTTATTCGATGAAAAAGGAAAACAGTTTACCTCGATTGAATTTTCTCAATATCTTCAAAAAAAAATGAATTCGGGCATAAAGCAGTTGGTATTTTTAATTGGAGGACCATATGGTTTTAGCAGTGAAATCTCCACCAAGGCTTCAGGAAAAATAAGTCTGTCCAAAATGACTTTTTCTCACCAAATGGTTCGCTTATTTATTACGGAACAAGTTTATAGAGCATTTACCATTCTTAAAAGAGAACCTTATCACCACCAGTAAAGACAGGGTTAAGCCTGTTTTATTAGGGACTTCCCCATGTTATTAGGGGCAGCTTCCAAATCTTTAAGTTCTTCTATTAGAAAGAGAATTTGTTCTTATTTATGCTCAATTTTTTTTCGATTTTAAGCACATGATTATAGTTCTTAATTATTTTCATATGAGATTCATAAATATGGGTCTGATGTTGATTAATTAAATCTAAATAGTCTTGACGTAGTCTAGAGAAAGAATATTGAACGATTGATTATATCATATATGGTAAGAAAAATTACTATAAAAGCCAATAACTCGATAAGTCTTCTTTGCGTAACTGCAATTCAGTTATCTAATACAATACCCTAAATTTAATGGTATTCTCTACTTTCTTAAGCTCCTTAATTACTTCTTTATTGTATTCCTTGTCCAGATCTGTAATTACATAACCCACCTCGTTATCGGTTGATAAATATTGGCTATTAATATTCAGCTCATATTGAGCTAAAACTTTATTGATTTTCGCCATTATACCCGGTACATTTTTATGAATGTGTAAAAAACGATGTGATTTATTTTGCTTCGGCAAACGTATATTAGGGAAATTAACTGCATCTACTGTATTACCAGAGTTAATATAATCCATTATTTTATTAGGAACGAAATCAGCAATATCACGTTGTGCTTCTTCTGTACTACCGCCAACGTGAGGAGTAAGAATCACATTAGGGAAACCTTGCAATTTAGTCTTAAACTCACCATTACTTCTTGGTTCATCTGGGTAAACATCAATTGCAGCACCACCCACGTGACCATTTTTCAATCCTTCTGCAAGGGCATCGATATCTACTACAAATCCTCTAGAAAGGTTAATTAGCATAGCACCTTTCTTCATTTGCTTTAACTCACGCTCGCCAATAAAATTCTTGTTCGCTTTATTATCATCTATATGCAACGTAACTATATCAGATACATTTAACAAGTTTTCTAATGTATTGCATTTAATAGCATTACCTAAAGCTAGTTTATCATCTACATCATAGTAATACACACGCATACCCATTGCTTCTGCCAATACAGATAATTGCTTGCCAATATTACCATAACCAACAATCCCTAGATTTTTACCACGAACTTCGCGAGAACCTACAGCAGTTTTTTGCCATTGTCCTTCATGTATTTCTCTACTACGGTCAAACACACTTCTCATCAACATAATAATTTCACCTATAGCCAATTCTACTACAGAACGAGTATTGCTATATGGCGCATTGAAAGCAACAACACCTTTCTTCTTTGCCGTTTCTAAATCTATTTGTGTAGTACCTATACAAAAGGCGCCAACGACCAATAATTTATCTGCAGCATCTAATATAGCTTTTGTTACCTGAGTTTTAGAGCGAATACCAAGAACGTGAACGCCCTTGATTTTTTCGATTAGCTCTTCTTCGGGTAAGCTATGTTTAATCAATTCAACGGAAAAACCATCTTCTGATAAATTATCGAATGCAGCGGTGTGCACATTTTCTAATAGTAAGACCTTAATCCTATTCTTTGGGTACGAAATATTTCTTGGCAACTTGTTCACAAATAAAAATTCATCTAAACTTGGTGTAACATAATCCGCATTGTTAGCGGCTTTTTTTCTATGCACATTTTCGGTATATGCAAAAAACTTATCTGCTATACCTGCTTCGCGCATTACATAATCACTGTAACCATCTCCGATAACCTGAACTTCTCCGTCCAAATTCATTTGCTTAAGGCAATCAATTTTACCATTATGTTGAGATAGTACATTTTTCTCATCGAAACCGATGATATTTCCTTCTTCATCGAATTTAAACGTATTCGCATACACTCGATCAGAAGGTATATTGTATTCTTTTACAATAGGGTCTATAAACTCTTTAAATCCACAAGATATTACATAAATATCATCTGTATATTTATCAAAAAACTCTTTATTAGCAGCTATGGACTTTGAAATTTTATTTCTAAGATTTCCAACTAATCCGTCTAAATCTTCTTTTTTCGCATGTAACAATTTAATGCGACGCTCTAAAGACTCGGTAAACGAAATATCACCGTCTATTCCTAAATTGGTAATTTTCTGTATTTCTTTAATAACTTCGTCTTTGTTGGATCTTCCCTCTAAAGTCATTTCGGCTAGAACATCTAGTGCTTCTACCCTAGTTAAAGTACTATCAAAATCAAAAACATATTTTCTACTTACTTCTACCATCATATTCTTTTGGTTAGATAGGAATTTTTGTCACTAAAATTAAGTAGCAAAAGTAAAAATTTAATTTATCCTGATATGTGATCTCTTCTAAATAAAACAAAAAGGTTCCGTTATGATGTAAATTGATAAATTGCCAATCCTTATTCTAAAAATTGAACTACTGATTATGAGATGCTAGTAATTTACAAGTGTCATTATGCTTACTCGATACCTTATCGATCCCCTTTTGTAAAAACTTCTTGTAACTCTTTTAAATCTCCATCAAACGAATCCTGTTTTAAAAATCGTTTATCCTAGTATTCCCGAGTATTCAAAAATTAATGCAGCAATAATATCGGTTTTACTTTCGCCTTTACATGTACAGGCAATCTGTACTCCATCAAAAGATTGATATCTATTTATGTATGGGCGCTCTTTTTGTTAGAATACAAAGAGTAACAAAAAGAATGTAAAATGCTTTTTAAACATTACAGGTTATCTAAGAAATATAGAGGAGTCCTGCTAAAATTGCCAACCCGAAACTAACCAGTGTCCCGATTAAAATATACTCCGTTAATTTTCTATTATTACGTTCTTTAAGATCATTGAATCTAAAAACAGATTTAGCAGCTATTAACAAACCAATAACTTCCCACCTACCGATAACTATAAAGATCAATACAAACAATCGCTCAATAATTCCAATATATTTACCGGCATTGGGCAATGATTTATGATCCGTTTCGATTTGGTTCGACATGCCTTCTAAAATCTTACTCATTATTATTGAAGCTGGATAGGTTACGAATACTATGGCAGTAATCAAATACCAATCTAAATTTTCAAATAGAGCTAAAGTATGCGCATATAAATCAGTGTAAAAAGCACAGCAATAAATCACTAGAATATGTAATGCTTGGTCAATAAAAAAAAGAATGCTTTTATTCTTGAACAACCCATCAAAATATAATTTCAGCAAATCGATAATAAAATGCAATACTGTTACTGTTACGGCTATTTTCCAAAGTGATAAATCCCATAACAAAAGCATATATAAAGCGAAATGCAATAGTATATGCAAATAAAAAAACTTAGAAGTTATTTTGTTAGATTGCTTATGAAGTACCCAGCGCGTAGGTTGTAAAATAAAGTCTCCGATTAAATGTGCCAGTAGTAGTCTTATAAAAATCAACATATTATTTTGTGGTAATTAATTCTTCGTAATATGATAATACATCTAAAACCAAATCTAATCTTGCTCTTTTTAATCGCTGACTAACGGCAGACTGTTTAATACCTAACCTTTGTGCAATTTCTTTTTGTGAATACTGAGGGTAGTCTAATGACAAGGTCACTATTTCTGAAGAGACCACACTCCAATCATCCATAAAATCGAGAGCCAAACGTAGCATTAAATTCAGTGTACGATCATGATCTGTTTCACCTGTTGCAATACTAAGATTTACTTTGCTCTCTTTAAGAGTCTCAAAATTACGTCCTGACCGTTGATATGCAGGTCCATTAGACTCCGTGACACCGGCACCTATATATGTCTCTAAACCAATACCAATACCCATTCTTACATCTAAACCTTTAATAGTCTTAAGCATAGCCTTAATACGAATGGCTGTAAACAAAGCATTTCTTTCAGTAACCTTCAATTGAAATTCATCACCACGATAAATTTCCCAATTCATAGGTGATACCCCGAATTGGCTGAAATAATTCTTTAATAAATCGATCCATTGCGAACTGGGATGATCTTCAGAATTAATAATGTCGCCAGTGATTATAGCTATCATATTTATTATTTAAAACGCTAATATATTAAATTATAAGCTAATTAGTTAATTTTTTTATTTATTAGCTTTATAATTAATATAGGAAAGAAATAACTTTCTTAAAACCAGCGCCTTGTTAAGATACAATAATCTTTGAATGAACGCCCAAATTTATTTAAGAGAATTTTCTCTTCAGGAATGATTTGAAAACGATTCATATACCCAACAAACCCAGCAGCGATCAATATATTAAAAGCATTTCCTAAGAAAACAGCTAAAGCCAGCAACATAAGGAGTAAGGATAAATATATCGGATTTCTGGAAAATTTAAAAATTCCGCCTACGACAAGACTAGAAGCTTTGTCAGATTTTGTAGAACCTATCGATTTACTCGCTTTTTTATACTGAAACAATGCCAATAATGCTATTGTTACACTAAAACCTACTAAAATTTTTATAAGCAATAACCTACCAAAAAAATCAAAATAGCCAATGGGCAAGAATTTAGCCAATAGAGACATCATCAACCCAAAACATAAAAAAATTAAAGCCGGTGGTACTTTTAACTCCATTTTTTAAAATTACTACTTTTGATGATGTAAATTAACAAACTAGATTCTAAATTGCTCTAATGAAACTTGTTTTTGCCACCAACAATTCCAATAAATTAAAAGAAGTGCAACAATTGGTTCCCGACCAAATTGAACTTATAAATTTAGAAACTATAGGTTGTACGACCGACATTCAAGAAACAGCGACTACACTAGAAGGCAATGCGAAAATTAAGGCCGACTTTGTAACCAACAACTATCGATTATCTTGTTTTGCCGATGATACGGGACTTCTCGTAAATTCGCTAAACGGAGAACCTGGTGTATATTCTGCACGCTACGCAGGACCGCAAAACGATTCTAATGCCAATATGGATAAGTTACTAGTCAATTTAAAAAATAAACAAGACCGTTCAGCTCACTTCAAAACCGTGATTACTTTAAACCTAAATGGTAAATCCCATATATTCGAAGGGAAAATCAACGGGGTGATTACAGAAAATAAACGAGGTGAAAATGGTTTTGGTTACGACCCTATATTTCAACCAAACGGATACGAAGAAACATTTGCCGAATTACCGTTATCGATTAAAAACGAAATAAGCCACAGAGCATTGGCATTTAAAAAATTGATTACTTATTTAAATAGTATTCATGTTACAGGGTAAAAACAACAAGGAAACCGTAGAAGTATCGGTCGCTTCTGAACGTGCAGAAGCTATTGGCGGTGTACTTATCGCATTATTTGCCGCCCTTATGGCAATATCACAAATGGTAAATGGTGAACTAGAAGAAGAAATGATGATTGCCCACAACAACGTAGTCAGCTATTCTAGTTGGTACCAATCTAAAAGCATAAAAGAAAGTTTAAAAGAGAGTGAGCTAGACTATTTAAAAACTTTAATTGAAAGTGGTATTGTTACAGATAAAAAAATACCGACAATTAAAATGAAAATTACCGAGGTCGAACAAAAGATAACCAAATACGCGTCTGAAAAAAAAGAGATTCTTTTTGGTTCTTCAAAAGTAGGAAAAGAAAATTGGGTGCAGGATATTGAGGGGGTAATGGGTAAAGTTACAGGAGTTAAAGAATGGGAGCAATTGACCCAAACTTATGACTATGCTACCAAAAAGTTCGACTATGCCCTGCTATTCTTTCATATTTGTATCGTTCTAGGTGCGGTATGCATTATCATTTACGATAGCCCAGCGTTACAAAAAGGGTTAATTGTGTTGATGGTCGTCTTTGGTGTAACCGGTACTTTCCTTTCCATATATGGGTATACATTGGCGCCATAATATTACTTTCTAATTAAATTGTACCGATTCAATTATTAGCAGTATCTTTGCCGCTTAATTAACGCCGCTGGTATAGCATGTGTTGCTCTGAGTCTAAATAGGTTATAAACGATAATCGCTCTATGCAACATTCATATTTGCGATTTAGTATAACATATATATGACAAAGTTTGAAGCACTGGGACTACAGAAGTCCTTATTAGATGCTATTACTGATATGGGTTTCGAAACCCCATCAGAAGTACAAGAAAAAGCAATCCCTATTCTACTGGAAAGTGAAACCGATCTAGTTGCGCTAGCACAAACAGGTACGGGTAAAACTGCAGCATTCGGTTTTCCATTAATTCAAAAAATCGATAGTGATAGTAGAACCACACAAGGTTTAATATTATCCCCCACTCGTGAGCTTTGCTTACAGATTACAAAAGAAATGCAAGCGTATTCAAAATACGAACGCAATATTAATGTTGTTGCTATTTATGGTGGCGCAAGTATTACGGAACAGGCAAGACAAATAAAGAGAGGTGCTCAAATTATTGTAGCTACACCTGGTAGAATGAAAGACATGATCAGCAGACGACTTGTTGATATTTCTAAGATTGACTACTGTGTACTTGATGAAGCAGATGAAATGCTAAATATGGGCTTTATGGAAGATATTAAAGATATTCTTTCTGGAACGCCTAATGACAAATCTACATGGTTATTCTCTGCTACTATGCCTAGAGAAGTTGCAACGATCGCCAAGAAATTTATGCACTCACCGCAAGAAATTACGGTAGGCGCTAAAAATTCAGGCGCTTCTACTGTACAACATGAATATTATGTTGTTGGTGGTAGAGATCGTTACCCTGCCCTCAAAAGACTAGCAGATACAAATCCTGATATATTTTCAGTGGTTTTCTGTAGAACAAAACGTGATACACAAAAAGTAGCAGAAAAATTAATTGAGGACGGATACAATGCCGGTGCTCTCCACGGAGATTTAAGCCAGAACCAACGAGATTTGGTAATGAACTCTTTCCGCAAGAAACAAATTCAAATGCTTGTAGCAACAGACGTTGCTGCACGTGGTATCGATGTGGATGACATTACCCATGTTATCAACTACCAATTACCCGACGAAATCGAAACTTACACTCACCGTAGTGGTAGAACTGGTAGAGCCGGTAAGTCTGGTATTTCTATGGTTATTGTTACCCGTAGCGAGCAACGTAAGATTAGAGCGATTGAAAACAAAATCAACCAAAAGTTCCTATCGAAAAAAATTCCTACTGGAATGGAAATTTGCGAGATTCAGTTATATCACTTAGCAAATAAAATTAAAGAAACAAAAGTTAACGACGAAGTAAACACTTACTTACCAGCTATTAACAAAGTTCTTGAAGGTATCGACCGTGAAGAGTTAATCAAAAAAATTGTATCTGTAGAATTTACAAGATTCTTTAATTACTATAATAAATCTAAGGATTTAAATTCTTCTGATAGCGGTAGAGACCGGGACAATGGTAAAGCAGAGATACCGACAAGTGGTTCTGTTCGTTATTTCGTAAATGTTGGTGAAAGAGACGGTTATGATTGGATGTCTTTAAAAGACTTTATTAGAGATACCGTAGGTCTAGGTCAAGAAGATGTATTTAAAGTTGATGTAAAAGAGAGCTTTTCATTTTTTAATACTGAGGCAGAGGTTACTCAAAAGATTCTTGATAAGTTCACCGATTTTAAAGTTGACGGACGTTTTGTAAATGTTGAGGTTTCTAAAAACCCTGGCGGTGGCGGTAGTAGCCGACGCAGAAGCGGCGGTGGCGGTTTCAAAGGTAAAAGAAACGGAAGAAAAGATGGCGGTGGTTCACAATCTAAGGGACGTAGAAGAGATAGAAGCGAAGCTAGCTCACCAAACTCAGGAAAACGACGTAGTAACAAAAGAAAAGGAGATTTCTTTTAGTTAATTGTATATTAAAAATACGCTTCGGCGTATTTTTTTTATTTTGTTTGCAACTTAATTACGCGTCAGTACAATGAAATATTTTTTATCGTTTGCACTTATTTTCCTATCATTTTTGGGTTTCTCACAAGAAACAGAAGAAAGTCAACGCCTTAGTGCTGTTGTTAAAAATGCCCAAACTGACGAACCTTTAGAAAGTGTTCATGTCGTTAACCTAAATCAGGTTTTTGGTACGATAACAAATGAAAAAGGTGAGTTTTCAATTGTAGCTGCAGTCAACGACACACTATATTTTTCTTTCTTAGGTTTTAAATCTCAGAAAATAAGGGTTACGAACGATATGTTCAAATTCAAAAATACCGAAATTGCGTTAACAGAACTTGCCTACGCTTTAGAGGAAGTTATCGTTAGACCTTATCAGCTTACCGGTTATTTGGAAATAGACGTAAAGAACCTACCTATTAATAACGCCTATCAATATAGCATTTCGGGCTTAGGAGTAAGCTATGAAGGGGGAAACAAAAACCCTAGTGCCGTTACAAAGGTACTGGGCGCAATTCTGAACCCTGCAGATTTATTACGGAATCTCTTTGGAAAGAAACCTGCACAAATGCGTAAGCTTAGACAAATGCGAGAAGATGATGATATTCGAACCCTACTCTCCTCTAAGTTTGATAGGGAAACCTTAACAGAGTTCTTACAATTAGAAAAAGTGGATATTCAAGATATTCTGAACAACTGTAATTACTCCAAGTCTTTTATCACTACTGCCAATGATCTTCAGATACTTGATGCCATTAGTAGTTGTTATGAAGAATACAAAGTTCTCAACAGAAAGAAATAATATTTTTTAAAACGGAATCCTTGTTATAGTTTTAAAGCAAATAACAGGGAAATGAAAAATGTATTTTTAATTGGGCTATCCTTAATAACCTTAATTTCTTGCCAAACTAAAAGCAAAGAAAAAACAGAAATAATTACCAAAGCTCAAGATTCCGTACAAACTCCCAAAAAAAACTCTCATTTTCAATGGGAAGCCGCCACAATTTATTTTCTTCTGACAGATCGATTTAAAAACGGGAATACCAATAACGATATTAACTTTGAGCGTGATGAAGAAACCGGTAAACTTAGAGGTTTTCTAGGTGGAGATATACAAGGTATTACACAAAAAATAAAAGATGGTTATTTCTCAGACCTTGGTGTAAATGCTATTTGGTTCACCCCTGTTGTGGAACAAATTCACGGTGCTACAGATGAAGGTACAGGAAACACTTACGGATATCACGGCTATTGGGCAAAGGATTGGACGGCTCTTGATCCAAATTTCGGTACTGATAAAGATTTAGACACGTTAATCAAAACTGCTCACGAAAATGGAATCCGAATTTTATTGGATGTCGTTTTAAACCACACCGGTCCTGTAACTGACGAAGATCCGGTATGGCCAGAAGAATGGGTACGTACCTCACCTGCCTGTGAATTCACTACCTATGAAAATACCACGGCATGTACATTGGTTGAAAACCTACCGGATATATTGACGGAATCTGATACCGCAGTAAATTTACCCGATGCCTTACTTGCTAAATGGAAAAGTGAAGGCAGATTAAGCGAAGAACTAGATGAACTTGAATTGTTTTTTGACAAAACGGGCTACCCTAGAGCTCCTCGTTTCTACATCATAAAATGGCTTACAGACTATGTACATAAATATGGCGTTGATGGTTTTAGAGTAGATACCGTTAAACATGCCAACAAAAATTCTTGGGCGGAATTATACAAAGAAGCTTCAGCTGCTTTTGAGCTTTGGAAAAAGAAAAACAGCAACATGGTACTTGACGACAACCCTTTTTACATGGTTGGCGAAGTATATAATTACGGAATATCTGGCGGACAAGAATTTGACTTCGGTGACAAAAAAGTAAACTACTTTGAAAACGGATTTAAAAGTCTTATCAATTTTGAATTAAAGACAGATGCCGAAAAAGATTACGAAACCATTTTCACTAAATACAGCAAACTATTGCACACCACTTTTAAAGATAAAAGTGTCTTAAACTACCTAACATCCCATGATGACGGTCAACCTTTTGACCAAGATAGAACAGATCCGAAAAGGGCTGCCAATGTGTTACTTTTAACCCCAGGTGCTTCGCAGATTTACTATGGTGATGAAACTGCTCGAAGCTTAATCGTTGAAGGTACCGAAGGTGACGCCACCTTGCGTTCTTTTATGAATTGGGAAGAATTGGATAGCCTACCTAAAACAAAAGAAACCTTGACACATTGGCAAAAGTTAGGAACTTTCAGAAATGACCACCCATCAATCGGAGCAGGTATTCACAAAAGAATTACCAAAGCACCATACGTTTTCAGCCGTTACTTTTCTAAAGATGACTATGTAGATAAAGTAGTTATTGGGCTTGACCTTCCAAAAGGGAAAAAATCAATTTCTGTCAAAGGTATTTTCGGCGATGGCACAAAGTTATATGACCGCTACTCCAATACCGAAGTTACAGTTGAAAATTCTAAAGTTGTTTTAGAAAATGATTCTGACGTTGTTTTATTGGAGCTAAAGAACTAAATGTAGAATACTAGGAATTGGAATGAACCGCTATTCTATTTCCTTCTGTATCTTTTAACAACCCCATAAATCCATGTCCCTCGCCTATTTCGGTTTTGGGCTGCAATACTTGCCCGCCTGCTTTATCAACCTTAGATAAAATAGTAGCTGCATCATCACACGCAAAATATACTAAAGTACCGTGAGTTTCACTAGGTACATAATTATCATTCAGTACTAAGGCTCCGCTTGCTTGACCTATGGTTTGATTGTCTGGTAACATACCTATTACAAATTCTCCAAAATTATTTACCGAAATGGAGACATCTAAGATGGACTCATAGAACTTTTGAGCTCGATTCATATCTGCTACGGGAATTTCAAACCATGCTATCATATCTCGTTATTTAAATTATGTTTAAGATTCTGTAATCCTTGTTCAAAATCCTTACCTACCATTTTATCCATTGACATGAACAACATCACTATACTCATAGGAAATTTATTCTTTCCGGTAAATCCCCATGTAACTTTACTCTTATTTACTTCTACCTCTTTAAGCGTCATATAGCAATCCGATTGAGATTTATATGGTTTAAAAAATCGTAGATCTTGTTCTATGCGTTCCCCTTCTGCAATTTTTGTAATTTCCTGTTCGCCTTCTCCAACATCTTTGTTCCCTTTCCAATGGCTTACAGCTCCTATTTCACCATCAACTCCTGTAAAGATCAAATCCATATTTGGATCTTTCTTTGCCCATGGCGACCACTCTTGCTGTTTCTTTAAAAATTTCAAATGTGGCCAGACTTTCTCCGGAGCATGGTCTAATTTTATACTCCTAAAAACGTGGTAATTTTTAGGGGCGATTAATGCAAGAAAAATTATCAAAACCAGTATTACCCCAAGAATAATTAATACAGTATACATTTTAATCCAATTAGTTGTTGATTAACAAGTTAGGTAATTTTTAATTAGTAGCATTATACCGTTCTAAAATATCGTCTATACTTTTTATTGACTTTCTTGTCCAGTCTAATCGTCGTTCTAGCATCTCTTCTACTGTTAACTCCCAATCTACATCAGAAGCTTTTAGTTGTGTCGTTAAATGTTGCAGAATAATTGCTGCGGAAACAGATATATTTAAACTCTCGGTAAAACCTACCATGGGTATTTTTAAAGCGGCATCTGAGTTTTCTAGCACATAATCGCTCAAACCGTTTTTTTCTGTTCCAAAGAATAAAGCCGTTTTACCATCCAATTTAAAATCTTGAAGTAGCGAACTATCTGCATGCGGACTAGTAGCCACAATTTTGTATCCTTTTTCTCGCAATGAATCAATGACTTGTTTTGAATGTTGATAGCGTTTTATATCTACCCACTTCTGAGCTCCCATGGCAATTTCCTCATCTAAATGTTGACCGTTTCTATCCTCTATCAAATGCGCAGTCTGTATACCGAATGATTCGCAACTTCTTACTACCGCACTAGTATTGTGCATTTGAAATACATCTTCAACAGCAACCGTTAAATAATTTGTGCGTTGAGCCAATATCTCAATAAAACGCTGTTTTCTATTTTCTGAAATAAATTCTTCTAAATATTCCAACAGCTTCATATCAATCATGCCTCCAAGATAAGAAAAGTATATTTTTAAGCTTAAATTGAAACTGTCATGAAAAACATAGTGGTATTAACAGGAGCTGGAATTTCTGCCGAAAGCGGACTAAAAACGTTCAGGGATGCCAACGGCCTTTGGGAAGGTCATGATGTTATGGAAGTAGCTACACCCGAAGGTTTTCAAAAAAATCCGGAGTTGGTATTAGAGTTCTACAATCAAAGAAGAAAACAATTGCTAACCGCTGAACCTAATACTGCTCATAAGGCATTGGCTGATCTAGAAGCACATTACAATGTTCATATCATAACCCAAAATGTGGATGATCTACATGAACGGGCAGGAAGCTCAAAAGTGTTACATCTACATGGCGAATTATTAAAAGCTAGAAGCATTAATTCCACAAATAAAATATTTGATTGTAAGAAAGACATTTTATTAGGCGACACTTGTGCAAAAGGATATCAACTTAGACCACATATTGTTTGGTTCGGTGAAGCTGTGCCGCTATTAGCGGATGCTATCTCCATTACGGAAAAAGCAGATTATCTAATTATTATCGGAACTTCTATGCAAGTATATCCAGCGGCTAGTTTAATTGGTTTTGTGAACAATAATACGCCTATTTATTTTATTGATCCAAAACCCGCAATTACAAGTTCTCAAAGAAAAAATTTAAGCGTAATCGCTGAAAATGCCGTCAATGGCGTACCTACTTTGGTTGCTTCCCTAATTGATAAATAATTCTGGTCTGCCTCACCCACTCTATAAAACCAACTACTTCGTTTTCAGACAATTCTGAACCTGAATGAATTAAAGTGTATTGTGAAAGTGGCATCTTACCCTCAACGATTTCTTCTTCAATTTCAGCAAGCAAATAATCTTTTTTATCCAATGAATAATCTTCCCATTCTGAAAAATTTAAATGCTCTTTTCCTTCATTTACATGGTCTGCCAGCCAAAATGAAATAGGAGCAATATTATTATACCAAGGATATTCTGTATTGTTACTATGACAATCGTAACAAGAGGTTTCGAATATTTTCTTTAATTCTGGTTTAGGGTTTGTTTCCGTTATAAAAACTTCTGTATGATTGCCTGCGGATATATTTTTTGTAGGACTGAAAAATTGCATTGCTATAAACACTACAACAACAGTTAGGCATATTTTTTTTAGTAATTTCATATTTGGGGGAAATGAGCAATAAAGATACAATTTTATGACAAAGGACGAGATTTACGAGGCATTGAATTATGTAAACGCGCTACGAGAAAAACGCGGTAAAATGGCAACTACAATTGTTAAAAATCCTAATTTAATTCCTTTGCTTATTGCTATTATGAAAGATGATGTAGACCCTGTTTCCTGTAAGGCTAGTTGGGTACTAGAATTCGTTGCCAAAGAAGATTTAAAGTTAGTTTCAAGATATATTGATGATTTTGTTGATGCCCTAAAATTTGTTACGTTAGAATCCTCAGTGCGTCCTGCCTCCAAAATTTGTCAATTGTTGGTGTTAAATGAATTTTCAAAAAAGCCGTCAAAATCAATTAATGCTCTATCAAGCAAACAACAAAATGCTATTACAGAAGCTGCTTTTGATTGGTTGATCGGCGAACACAAAGTAGCACCTAAGGCATATTCAATGACAACACTTTTATTACTTGGAAAAAGAATAAAATGGATTCACCCAGAGCTTCGCCAAATATTAGAACAAAATTATGAAAGTGGTAGTGCAGCATACAAAGCTCGCGCTAGAATGACTTTAAAAGTTTTAGAAAAATAGTTACAATAACTAATGTGAATACCATTGTTCTCTACAAGACTTGTTTTGACTACAACTAAAGGGCTTAATGGTTTTAAACTTTAACGCGAATAGGTATATTTGTTCCTTAATAATTTAACCATTGATTATGTCTCTCAACGCATTGAATGCTATTTCACCTATTGACGGCCGTTATAGCTCTAAAACTAAATCTTTGTCAGCTTACTTCTCTGAAGAAGCATTGATAAAATATAGGGTAAGAGTCGAAATTGA